>Ga0164243_10005328_pt1 | contig 19679 bp, 21 predicted proteins | sample OricompcompostOP_FD_108781 | JGI IMG/M metagenome (GOLD analysis project Ga0164243, IMG submission 108781) | Organic Plus compost microbial communities from Emeryville, California, USA - Original compost - Organic plus compost (OP) | ecosystem: Engineered > Solid waste > Mixed feedstock >... | reverse complement strand
GGCTTCGAGGTCCGCGACGGCGAGGGTGACGGTGAGGTTGAGACCGACGACGGCGTCTTGGACACCGTAGCCGTCACCGTCACCGCCACCGGCGGTGTACTCACCTGAGTGTTCGCCGAGCCCACCGGGTCAGGCGACGGTGATCGGCCCTGCGCCACCAGGAACACCGTCACCAGCAGGGCCGCCCCCAGCACCGCCGACACCAGCACGGTGCGCCGGCGATCCGGTGCCCGTTCCCCGTCCTCCGATTCCCTGCCGGGTCCGGCAGGGCCGGACCCGGCCCACCACACGCCGGTGTCACCGGCCGCCCGCTCGACCGGGCCCCCCGCCGCATACCCCGTGCCGCCCCATGGAAGCAGCCCCTCCGCCAGCGCCGTGCGCGGTGCGTCCCGCAGGGCCGCCAGCTCCTCGTATGCCGTCGTGCAGTGCGGGCAATGCGTCATGTGGGCCTGCAGATCGGCGCTGTCACGAGGGCTGTCCGGCCGAATGGACTCCTCGATGAGGCGGCCGAAGTCGGGGCAGTCCGGGTCCTCGGAGGCGGTGAGGCGGGCGCGCAGGCAGGCACGGGCCAGCTGCTGCAGCGCCGCGTCTGTACCGTAAGTGACGTCCTCCCGGGTCAGACCGAGGAGGACGGCCGTCGTTTCCGCAGGCTCCCGCTCGACGATCCCGTACCAGATGAGGCCCTGAGTACGGGAGGACAAGGACTGAAACGCCGCGAGCATGGGGACCACGGGGCCGGAGGGGCCGACCGAGTTCAGGACGAGCAACAGCCCCGCGTCCAGGCCGGCTGCCCGACCGTCCCTCGCCCAGGACCCGGCCAACCGGGCGACCAGCAGGAGGAGTTGGTGGCGCCAGGGCAGTCCCGAGTCGATTCCGCGGGCGGTCCGACGGGCCGCCAGCGTGAACGCCTGGGCCGCCAGCTGCCGTGCCATGGACTCGTTGGGAGTGCACAGCCTGGCGTAGGCGAGGACATGCGGATGATGACGGGCGCGCAGTTCCTGGAGCGCCGGATACGCCGTGACCGTATCAGCGCGCAGCACCTCGGCAAGCCGCGCGTCGGACGCGCCCTCGTGGTTCCCGTGACCGGACTCCGCCTCGCCACGATCCCTGTCGCCGTCGGCCCGAGCCATCCCGCCGCCTCCCCTTGCAACCGTACGACCCCGCGTCCAGACCTGACGTACCGGCGGGTATGACGGCTCATGGTGGCGCAGGGCAGGTCGCGGCGAAAGGGTTTCCGTGGGTAACTCATGAGCTGCCTGCAAGAAGGTCTCGATGACACAGTGGCCCTCCCTTTGCGCGACGCCTGTCTGCGGCTGCCGGGGGTGGTGGGCGCTCCAGCCTGCTGCTGTCGAGAGAGCGCAAGAGCACCACGAGCAACTCGTGGGGGGGCGGCAACCGGGTCCGTCTTCGCACGGATCTTGCCGGGAGCAGCCCGCAGGCAGGACGTGGACTCCCTACGAGCGGAGCGGTGGGAGTATCGCGAGAGTGATGGCAAGAACCAGTGACATCGAGAAGGCGGCCGAGGTGCTGCGCGCCGGCGGCCTGGTGGCCCTCCCCACCGAGACCGTTTACGGTCTGGGCGCCAACGCCGAGGATCCCACCGCTGTCTCACGCATCTTCCAGGTCAAGGGGCGCCCGCCCTCCCACCCCCTGCTCGTCCACATCGGCGACGCGGGCCATCTGGACGACTGGGGCGAGGACGTGCCCCCGGCGGCGCGCCTGCTGGCCGAACGCTTCTGGCCGGGACCGCTCACGCTGGTCCTGCGGCGCGGTCACCGCGTGCCCCTCGAAGCGACGGGTGGCCTGGAGACAGTGGCCGTTCGCGTACCCGACCATCCCGTCGCCCTCGCGCTGCTGTCGGCCTTCGGCGGCGGTGTCACGGCACCGTCAGCCAACCGCTTCGGCTCGGTCAGCCCCACCACGGCGGACCACGTCCGTGCCGAGCTGGGTGATGCCGTTGACTTCGTGCTGGACGGCGGCCCTTGCGAGGTCGGCGTCGAGTCGTCCATCGTCGACGCCACCGGCGAGACCCCGAGCATTCTGCGGCCCGGCGGCGTGACGCGCGAGGACCTCGAAGCAACGTCGGGGCGTCCGCTCGCGCTCCCCGCGACCAGCCACATTCGGGTGCCCGGTCAGCATCCCTCCCATTACGCACCGCGCGCCCGGGTCGTCGTCGTGGAGCCGGAGAAGGTCCTCGCCGAAGCCGAGCTCGCGCAGGAGTCGGGGCACCACGTCGGCGTCCTTCTTCCGCCCACCCTCTCCGACGTCCCGGTGAAGGCGCACGCCATGGTGGCGGTGCCCGCCTCTATGGCCGCCTACGCGCGGGGGCTGTACGGGTTCCTACGCGAACTCGACCAGCGGGGATGTGATCTCATCGTCGCCTCCCTGCCGGTGGAGGAAGGGCTGGGACTGGCGATCGCCAACCGACTCCGCCGTGCCGCGGGGCCCCGGTCCACGGTGTGAGCAGCATCGACGCCATGCGGGAGACGTTGGCGGCTGTCACCTGAGGCTCGATGCAGGGGGGACGGCACGGGACAGGGGTTCCAGGTCTTCGTGCAGGGCAGCATGGAGTGCGGCGGCGAGTTCGCGAGCTCGTTCTTCGTCCCGCAGGCCATGCATCATGAAATAGACGGGTCCCGTGTAGGCGCCGAAATCGACCTCGCGGGCGTCAACCAGCCGGAGGATCGCAGTCCGGATGGCATCGTTGACGGCATCGGTGACCCCGCGGCCGGGGCCGGCGGTGAGGGTGTCCGCCTTCACGGTCCAGTGCTGACCCTCGGCTTCGATGGCGACGAATACAGCGTTGTGCGCCATGGCAGTGCGGTAGGCGTCGTGGAAGGCATCCGTACCGGTGGCGTCCGGGACAAGGTGAGCGGGGCAGGGGACCGGCAGTGGCTGCACCTGTGCATTCTTGCCCAGGAGTGCCGTCAGCGCGCCCCGCGACGCGACGGCACGTCCCGTTGAGCGGTCAGGACACGGCGATCCCCGCCGCTTGGAGACCGTGGGAGGCGACGAGCTCCGCGGTGCCGTCGGCCAGGCGGTAGCGCAGGCCCACCACAGCGGTCCGGCCGACGGCGACCTTGTCGGCCAGGACCCGGGAGCGGTCCAGCAACAGGTCGGCGGTGTGCCTTACGTGCTCGGCGAGGACCTCCTCCGGCTCGACCCGTCCGGCGGCCCGGGCGGCCAGCACGCTGGGGGTCACCCGCTCGACGACGTCCCGGACGTACCCGGCCGGCGTCATGCCGTCCTCCAGCGCAGCGCACGCCGCGCCGACCGCGCCGCACGAGTCATGCCCGAGGATCACGACCAGCGGGCAGCCGAGCACCTCCACGCCGAACTCGATACTGCCCAGCACCTCCGGACCCATGACGTGGCCGGCGGTGCGCACCACGAACAGGTCGCCCAGCCCTCGGTCGAAGATGATTTCGGCGGCCAGCCGGGAGTCGGAACATCCGAACAGCACGGCGAAAGGCTGCTGGGACGGTGCGGTCTCGGCGCGGCGGGCGGCGTCTTGGTTCGGGTGCTCGGATGTGCCCGAGACGAAGCGCTGATTACCGGCCAGCAGCAGCTCGAAGGCATCGCGGGGCGTCGGGGTCTGGATCTCACTCATGGCGGCAGCTTACGAGTCGGCACCAACCGTGACCGCATGGGCCCATAGGTCATCGCCGGATCGGCTGAAACTGACGGCTCAGGCATCATCCCCAGGCGCCGGGCTGGGCAGCCATGCCGCTTGAGCCCTGCGGCAACCCCCTGAACGGTGCGGCTCTGCACGTATACCTCATGCAGTCGTCAGACCGCAGGGCGCCCGTCGGCCTCTCCGGCACCACGCTTCGAAGCCCACCAGGCAGGCAACTGACAGGAACTGCCCCGGTAGCGACCCGGCGTATCAGTCGGCGACGGCGGGCTCGGCCGGGGCGGCGGGGATGTCGCGGACACCCAGGCGCAGGTGCTCGACGTGGTACAGGGCCTGGTCGAGGAGCTCGGCGACGTGGTTGTCGTGCAGGGCGTAGACGATCGAGCGTCCGTGACGCTCGCCGGTCACCAGTCCGAGGTTGCGTAGCAGGCGGAGCTGATGGGAGCAGGCGGAGGCTTCCATGCCGACGGCCTCCGCGAGGTCGCTCACCGAACAGGCGCCTTCCTGCAGACGGGCCAGGATGTAGAGCCGCGAGGGTGTGGCGAGGGCCTGGAGGGCGGCGGCGACGTCGGCGGCGCCGACGGCGTCGAGGCGCTCTCGGGTGGTGGCGCTGCTGGTGTCGGTTCCGTGGCCCATGCGGACATCATACTCACAACACCTGAAGACCTGTTCAGGCATTCATGTATGGTGGACGTGTTGCCCCGTCCACCCGCGAAGGGTTGCTTTGTCATGCCTTCTGTCCTGGACCAGCGGCCCGCGCCGACGGCGGCCGGGCCACGCCCGGCTCCGCCCCCGCGGCGCCCCCGGGTGCTGACACTGCCGGAGGCCCGGTGGGCACTGGCCTCGCTGGTCCTGTTCCTGATCGCCCTCCCGCTCAACCTGCTCGGCGCTCCTGCGTGGCTGTGGGGTCCGCTGTTCGCTGCTACCTACGTCACAGGCGGCTGGGAGCCCGGGTGGGAGGGCCTGGAGGCCCTGAAGGGCAAGACTTTGGACGTGGATCTGCTGATGGTGGTGGCCGCTCTCGGCGCCGCGGCCATCGGGCAGGTCCTGGACGGGGCGCTGCTGATCGTGATCTTCGCGACCTCCGGCGCCCTGGAGGCGGTGGCGACCGCCCGCACGGCGGACTCCGTGCGGGGGCTGCTCGACCTCACGCCGACGACGGCGACCAGGCTGGTGCCCGGCGGCGAGGAAACCGTCGCCGCCAAGGACCTGAAGGTCGGCGACGTCATCCTGGTGCGGCCCGGCGAGCGGGTCGGCGCCGACGGCCAGGTCCTGGACGGCGCGAGCGACGTCGACCAGGCCACCATCACCGGCGAGCCCCTGCCCGTCGCCAAGCAGGCCGGCGACGAGGTGTTCGCCGGCACGGTCAACGGCACCGGCGCCCTGCGCGTGCGCGTCGAGCGGGATCCGGCGGACTCGGTCATCGCCCGGATCGTGAAGATGGTCGAGGAAGCCTCCGAGACCAAGGCCCCCACCCAGCTGTTCATCGAGAAGATCGAGCAGCGGTACTCGATCGGCATGGTCATCGCGACCCTCGCCGTCTTCGCGATCCCGCTCGCCTTCGGCTCCGCTCTCCAGCCCGCCCTGCTCCGCGCGATGACATTCATGATCGTGGCCTCTCCCTGCGCAGTCGTGCTGTCCACCATGCCGCCGCTGCTGTCCGCCATCGCCAACGCCGGCCGCCACGGCGTCCTGGCCAAGTCCGCCGTCGTGATGGAGCGCCTGGGCCAGGTCGACGCGGTCGCCCTCGACAAGACCGGCACCCTGACCGAGGGCACGCCCCGCGTCACCGATATCCGTCCCCTGCCCGGCTCCCGGCTGGACGAAGACGGTCTGCTCGCACTGGCGGCCGCCACCGAGCACCTCAGCGAGCACCCGCTCGCCCGCGCGGTCGTCGACGCCGCCCGCGAACGCCGCCTGCCGCTGCCCGAGGCGCTCGACTTCACCTCCACCCCCGGACAGGGCGTGAGCGCCACCGTCGCAGGTCGCACCGTCCAGGTCGGATCGCCCTCCCGCCTTCCGGCCGCCCCCAGGCCCGTGTCTGCGGCGGTGGCGGAGCTGGAGGGGACCGGACAGACCGCGGTCCTCGTCCTGCGCGACAACAGCCCGGTCGGGGTGATCGGCATCGCCGACCGGCTACGGCCGGACGCCGCCGCCACCGTCACTGCACTCACCAAGCTGACCGGCCGAAGTCCGGTCCTGCTGACCGGCGACAACGAATGCGCCGCCCGCCACCTCGCCGCCCAAGTTGGCATCACCGACATCCGCGCCGGGCTGCTCCCGCAGGACAAGGCCGCCGCCGTACAGAAGTGGGAAGGCGAAGGCCGCAAGGTGCTGGTGGTCGGCGACGGCGTCAACGACGCGCCCGCCCTGGCCGCCGCGCACACCGGCATCGCCATGGGCAAGGCCGGCTCCGACCTCGCCCTGGAAACCGCCGACGCCGTCGTCGTCCGCGACGAACTCGCCGCCATCCCCACCGTCGTCGCCCTCTCGCGAACCGCCCGCCGCCTGGTCGTCCAGAATCTCGTCATCGCCAGCGTCTTCATCACCACGCTGGTGGTCTGGGACCTCATCGCCACCCTGCCGCTGCCGCTCGGCGTCGCCGGGCACGAGGGCTCCACCGTCATCGTCGGTCTCAACGGCCTGCGTCTGCTGCGCGAAGCCGCCTGGACCAACCCGGCCCGACGGGGCGCCGAGTGAGCAAGCGCTCCCGCCGTCGCGTCCCCGCCCCCGGAGCCGGGGCGGGAGCAGAACGGCCCACGGTCACGGTATGCCGCGGCTGCTGCTGCGGAACACCGAAGATCCCCGGACTCGATCACGCCGCACAACTGCGTGTCCTGCGGCAGGCCGTGGGCGGGGCGGCAAGGGTGCGGGTGACCGACTGCCTCGGCGCATGCGAGCGCGCCAACGTCATCGTCATCCAGCCCTCCGCCACCGGCCGCAGGGCCGGCGGCCGGCCCGCCTGGCTCGGCCTGGTCAACGACCGGGACGCCGCCGCTGACATCGCCGCCTGGGTCGCGAGCGGCGGCCCGGGCGTCACCGATCCGCCCGGCATCCTCGGCCTCTACACCTTCAGCCCCTCGCGCCGAGTACGCGCCGAGCTCGACGAGTAGGGCGCTTAGGGCCCTCGCGCCCGAGAGTCCAGGGCCCTGCGACGAGTGCCGGGGGTGCGGGTTCGCGCATCCGCAGGGAACGCTCAGCCGGAGATCCGGCCATGACTTCACCGAGTCATGGCCGGACCGTCGCCCGTCGCGCGGACGGAGTGATTATCAGGAGGACTTGGTGACCCCGGGCAGGAAGCCGGCGTGGGCCTGTTCCCGCACGCGGACGCGCGACAGGCCGAACTTCCGGAGGTGACCGCGTGGTCGCCCGTCCACCCTGTCCCGGTTACGCACTCGGGTCGCGCTCGCGTTGCGGGGCTGGCGCCGCAGTTCTTCCGCTGCGGCCCGGCGTTCGGCGTCGGTGGAGGACGGCCTGCGGATGATCTCCTTCAGCTCCGCCCGGCGGGCCGCGTACCGCTCGACCGTCGCCTTGCGCTTCTCGTTCTGCGCGATCTTGCTCTTCTTGGCCATCAGACCTTCTCCCCTCGGGCGCTGATGCGGGCCATCGCAGCCTCGATGCCGATGCTGTCGACGGTCTTGATCGCCTTCGCGCTGAGCGTCAGCCGGACATGCCGCCCCTCGCTGGGCAGCCAGTAGCGCTTGCGCTGAATGTTGGGCGGTCGAAGCGGCGCGAAGTGCGCCGATGCGAGTGGGAGATGGTGTTGCCGAAGCCCGGTCGAGCGCTTCGAGCGCCGGTACGGTCGACGCGGAGTCAGCTGATGCGCGGCGGTACCGGACTCCCTGTCGTCATCGTCGCCGGGCTCCGCTCCCAGGCACGCCGCAAGGTCGTGGAGCGCCTCCTGCACCTGGTGCCCCACAGCGTCGCCCTCCATCACGACCTGTCCAGTGCGGCCGACGGCACCGTTCTGCGCCAGGTGCGCGACGCTTCGGGTGAGTTGTCCCGAGAAGAGGCCCCGCTGGTCAACGACTGCGCATGCTGCGCGCTGCGCGAGGACCTGGTCCCCGAGTTGGATCGGCTCGCCGATGCCGGCATCACCCGGCTCGCCGTCGTCGAGCTGTGGGACTCGGTCGAACCCAGGGGAATGGCCGAGGTGGTCCTCCAGCACGGTGCTGACGCGGTCCGGCTCACCAACGTGATCACGGCGGTCGATCCCGCCCTCGTCCTGCCCTGCCTCGGCAAAGGCGACGACCTGGCCGAGGCGGGCCTCGCGGCCGCGGCCGGCGACCAGCGCACGGTCGGCGACACCTGGGCCAGGCAACTGGAGTACGCCCCCGTCCTCGCCGTCGTGGAGAGCGAGGACGCCGACGACGAGGACCGTGCGCTTCTCACCCAACTCCACCCCACCGCCCGTCGGGTGAGCGCCGACTCCGCAGAGCTCGCCCGGCTGGCCTTCGCAGGATTCGACGTGGAGGCGGCCGCCGCCGCCCAGCATCCGGCCTGTGCGGCTGCTCCCCCAGGAGGCCGACGAGGCAGGCATCACCACCATCGTCTGGCGTCGGCACCGCCCGTTCCATCCCGAACGCCTCTACCAGGCGCTGGAAGACCTCTGCTGCGCCGCAGTCCGCAGCCGCGGAAGGTTCTGGCTCGCCGACCACCCGGACACCCTGCTCGCCTGGGACGCCGCCGGCGGAGCGCTGTGCGTGGAGAGCGCCGGTCCGTGGCTCGCCTCACTGCCGGACGCCGCCTGGGAGGCGGTCCCGCCCGTACGCCGAGCGGCCGCCGCACTCGACTGGCACCCCGACCACGACGACCGTTGCCAGCACCTCGTCTTCACCTCCCCCGGCCTGGACCGTGACGGACTCGCGCGGGTGCTGGAGTCCTGCCTGCTCACCGACGCCGAGTACACGGCGGGACCCGAAGCCTGGAAAGAACTCCCGGCCGCATTCGGCTCCCTCCTCGACCCCGTCACGTAGAACCGGCCCCATCCGCCCCGACACAGAAGGAGCACCATGGCCCCCTGCCAAGGCCCCCGCAAGCCGCTGAAGTCCCGCCCCAGCACGCTGGAGGCGGCCGGGATCACCTAGATCGACTACAAGAACACCGACCTGCTGCGAAAGTTCATCTCCGACCGCGGCAAGATACGCAGCCGCCGCGTCACCCACGTCACGGCCCAGCAGCAACGACAGATCGCCACGGCGGTCGAGAAGCCCGGGAGATGGCGCTCCTTCCGTGCTCGAGCCGGTGAGAAGCGACCGCTACTGGCCATCACTGCGTGATGTCGTCATGATGATGTGCGCGGACCGGTGCCGGTCAAACAGCCGTCGAGGACGTCGTGTCGGTACCGGAGCCGGCGTAGCCCCGGCACCGGCCAGATGCCCAGGGCGCGAGTTGGAAGACGGTGAACCAGTCGCAGTCGGCGATGTGGGGCGCATCCCGGCCGTCGAGTGAAGGCTCAGGCTGTCCCCAGCCCGGCACGATCGGTCCGCCGAGTCGTTGGCGAGCGGTCTGGAGGAGGCCCCGCAGTCTTCCGTGAGGAGCTTCTGCGCCCGTCGGGCCGGGCTTCGGGAACCACCGGCGTCCGCTGCCGGGCCAGGTGCCTTCCGATGTCCACCACGGCGTCGACTGTGACCGAGGAGGTGAGGGCCCGTGGCCGGGGGGGCCGGCTCCCCGGGCCCTCGCCCATGATCACGCCCCCGTGCGGGGGGAGAGGTTGCGTGACCACCATTCCAACGCGTACGGCATCGGGAGGTCACGCGCTCAGGGCATATGCGTTCGTCACTGTCAAACACCGTGCGACTGCGGCGGGCGGGTTTGACTCGGGAATCCGGGCTCGGCACGTACCACTGCCCGGGCGAACACATCGGTTCGAGCCCGCTCGCTGTCCGGCGACCGGATGTCCATCCCTTCCCCCTGGCCACACTGCCGGCCGCCGGGCGGCCGGCAGTGCCCGCGCACGGCTGCGTGAAATCTTGAAGGAGGTGGCCCTCCAGGACGGTGGCCGCGGCGGCTGCAGCCTGGACGAGGTTCGCTTCACCGGCATCCAGCGTCCGGTCGAGCTTTCGGACCGTGGACGAAAGCGTGAGACTGAGCGACTACGCCTGAGCGTTTCGCTTGGCGAGTGAGCCTGCGTCTGGTCGACTGAAGCAGGCGCCCACGGACGCGAGGCGTCGGCACAGACCCGTATGCCCCGGTGCGGTCGCCGCGGGGTTGCTTCCGCGTGATGCTGTGACCGTGATGGATACGCCCGCTGTCCCGCCCGCGTGTGAGGCGCTCGGTGACGGCCGCGCCGATACGAAGGGTTGACACGTCATGGTGGACATGCCTCACGGAGCACGGCAGAGGACCGAAGACACACAAGGTGAGCGCCACGAGGCCGGGCCAATGAGGTACTTCGCAGTGCCGTTGCTCCTCAGCGGCGTGCTCACCATCCTTCAGGGCGTCGCGGGCATCGCGAAGGACCGCCTCTACGGGGTGCCCCGGACTACGAGTACCGGTTCGACCTCACCAGTTGGGGCTGGATCCATCTTGTCGTCGGCGTCGCGCTGGTGATCGTGGGGGTGGGGATGCTCCGCGGTATGAGTTGGCGCCGTCCGGCCGGTGTGACGGCGGCTGCGGTCAGTCTGGTGACCCAGTTCATGTTCATCCCCTATTACCCACTGTGGTCGATCAGCGTGATGGCGCTCGACCTGATCATTATTTTTGGTTTGGCACGGTTCACAGCGGATGCGTGAGGAAACGTTCGGGTGGCGGAGCCGGTGATGCCTGTTCCAGGGCTGTTCGGGGGGTGACGGACGGTGCTGACGCGGCGTCCAGCCCGATTCCTCGTTCGTCCGGGTTCGACAGCGTGGCGAGTTGGGAGTCGAACAGCGCCTCGGGCATGAAGGGCTCCGTCACCCTCACTGGGCGATATGGGCGAGGGCGGCCGGTGGGCGGGTCGACCCGGCCCTGTGACGGGATCCGCGTTGCCCGCGCGAGTCCTGAGCGGGCGGTCAGGCTCTCGTTCCGGTGAGGAACGCGGTGAGTATGCGGCGCAGGCGAGGTTCCACCTCGACGACGGCGTGGCCGAGCCGGGGGTCGGTGGTGTAGAGCTCGCGGAGGCGGGGGCCCGGGGTGGCCATCTGCCACAGGGGGCCGGCCATGCCGGTGGCGGTGGATACCAGGTCGAGGGTCTGTTGTTCGTCGAGGCCCAGGAGGCGGTCCAACTCGGCGCCGATGAGGGCGACCTCGCCGTCAGCGGGTCCCTCGTCCTCCCTCTTGTGTTCGCCGCCGGCATGGTCGCGCTGTGCTTCTGGGTCCTGTGGATGCGCCGCCGCTCCCTGGAGCGCCTCCACTGGATGCGCCAGGCCTTGCAGCAGAAGTGAGCAACCGGAAGGGGCGAGGACGGTGGGCGAGCCGGGAACCGGCAGCCTCGCCGGCCTGGGCCACCGGTGCGCATGCGAGGGGCCCCGTCACCAGAGGCACGGCGACCGCCGTCCCGTGGGCGAATCCGCAGCGAACGTGGCGGTTCCTCGCCGCACCGGCCCTCTTCCGCGATCCCACCGGGCTGACCAGCTAACTCTGCCGCGGCCACGCGGTGTCGAGGGTACCGGCGGACGAAGCACGGCTGATCCCGTACCCGCTGGGGACCCGGCCGCCCCGCACGCCTCGCAGAGGAGGGCCACCGCCCGTCCCACGAGGTCCGGCCGGGTCGCCGCCACCGGGCGTGGTGACGGCGAGGCGCACATCGTCAAGGTGGAGGGCGGCCACAGCGGCCCGCGGCGGGCCGCTGTGGCGAGGGCATGTCGCGCCGTCAGTGTCCGGCGACGACGCCCGACAGTTCATTGGTGCTCTCCGGCAGGGTGACAGAGGTGATCTTCTTCCCCGTCTCCACATCGACGGCGTGGAGCGCCTTCTTGCCGGGCTCGGAGACGTACGCGACGTGCCCGCGGACGAACAGGGTGGGCCGGGCCTGCTGCCAGTCCAGCGGCTCCCGCCACTCGCCCACGACCGGGATCTTCTTCTCGATCCTGCCGGTGGTCGGATCGATGACGTGCAGGGCACCGTCGGTGCCCAGGACCAGGGCCTCGCCGTGCGGACCACGGCCCAGCGAACGGAAGGAGTAGCTCACGCCCAGGTCGACGAGGCGCAGCTGCTTCTTCTCGGTGTCGATGAGGGAGACGCGGGTGGGCCGCTCCAGCTCGGCCTCGGGGTCGGTCTTGTAGTCGCCCAGCAGGACCGGCGAGGCGTCGCTGCCGGCCTGGTTGCCGATGCGGCCGTAGTCGTCGGGGGCGTCGATCTTGGTGAACCTGCCGTCCTTGTAGATCAGGATGCCGTCCTCGCAGCCGAGTCCGACGGCCTCGTTCTTGGCTGCCGCCTCGCCATGGACGCCGGGACAGTTCTCGTTGCGCGCGATCTCCTTGTTGTTCGCGTCCAGCACCAGCGCGCCGGTGCGCTTCTCCTCGGTGCCCAAGGTGGTGAGGAGTTCGCCATTGGCCAGTTCGATGGCGACACCGTGGTGTGCTTCGGCGGAGGTGTAGGTGCGGCCTTCCGGGTTCTTGCCACTGCTCAGATCGGCGGGGTCGAAGACGTTGACCTCTCCGGTGCCGTCGGTGAAGAGCACGGTCTTTCCGGCGTGGCGTACTACGTGGCCGGGCTTGGGGCCCTGGTACTCGATGTCGGTGAGGGCCTGGTCGGTGGCGTTCAGGACGCGGAACCCGCTGTCGGTGGACACGACGACGTGGTCCTGGTCGCCCGCGGGGTTGATCCGGTTGAAGCCGGGCAGGTCGATGGTCTTGGCGAGCTTGAGGCTCTTTCCGTCGAGGATGTACAGACCGCCGTCGAAGGTGGCGACCAGCGGATTCCTGACCGCCACCGGGGGGGTGGCGGTCGGGGTCCCGTCGGACGTGGTACCGGAGGCGGAGGAGTTCCCCCCGCCGCAGGCGGTCAGGACGGTGGTGACCGCCAGGGCCAGCGCCGTGCCCGTGAGCGTTGTGACGCGTATCGACTTGTTCATCGGTGTAATCCTTTCTGCACCGCGCGACGGCGGCATGGAGGGGTGACGTGCCGGCTCGGAGGGGTCAGCGGCCGGTCAGGCCGGTGACCATGGCGGTGGTGTTGGCGCGCATCATCCGCAGGTAGGTGTCGGCGCCCCCGCCCTTGGCGGTCAAGGACTCCGAGTACAACTGGACGACGCGAACCCCGCCGCCCAGCTCCCTCCGCAGTACCTCGGCGAGGCGCTGGGGCTGGGAGGAGTCGGCGAAGACGGTGCGTACGCCTGCCCTGTCCACTGCCTCGGTGAGGGAGCGCAGGTCGGAGGAGCTGGGTGAGGCCAGCGTGGTGCCGCTCGGGATGACCGCGCCGATCACGCGGAGGCCGAAGCGGTCGGCGAGGTAGCCGAAGACGTGGTGGTTGGTGACGAGGGCCCTCCGGTCCGCGGGGACGCGGCCGAACGACCTCTCCATCCAGGCGGTGAGCTCGGTGAGTTGCTTCGCATAGCGGTCGGCGTTGGCGCGCACGGTGTCGGCGTCGACGCCGTCGACGTGTTCGACGACCTGGTCGGCGAGCAGGGCGGTGACCTTGCGCATCCGGTCGGGGTCGGTCCAGAAGTGCGGGTCGGGCTGTCCTGCATCGCCCTCGGGGCCGGCGTCGCCGGCGGTGTGGAAGGTGAGCGGGCCGGCCACCTCGCCGGCGGCGAAGGTGGCGACGCCGGACTCGCGGGCGGCGTCCACATGCCGCAGTACGTTCTCCTCGAGCCCCAGACCGTTGTGGACAATCAGGTCGGCGCGTTCCAGCTCGGCGGCCTGCACCGCCGACAGACCGAAGGAGTGCGGGTCGGCGTTGGGCTTCATCAGGACGGTGACGTCGGCTTCACCACCGACGATCTCCCGGGTGACGTCGCCGAGGATGTTGGTGGTGACGACGATGTCGGGCCGGTCGCCGCCGGTGGTGCAGGCGGTGGTGGTAGCGGCTGTCACGAGGGCGAGAAGTCCCGCGATCAGGTGGCGCAGGCGGGCGATGCCCACCCGTACGTGCTGCTTCGCGCCGGTGCGGCTCATCGTCCGGTCTCCGCCATGAGAACGGGCCTGATGTCCAGGTCGAAGGAGCGCGCGATGCGCAGGCCGTCGTTGTAGTCGATCTCGAACACCTTCTTGCTTTCAGGGTCGTTGACGTAGGCGCGGCTGCGGTCCACTTCGATGACGGGGGCGCTGCCGTCGGTACGGGCCCATGTCCCTCCTGTCAGCAGCGACTTGGTTCGCGCCGTCTGTTCTCCGGTTGCGATGTCGTAGCCGTGCAGCGAGCCGTCGGTCTCCAAGACGAGCAACGGGGACCCCTCTCCGGCGGTGTTGACCGCGACGACCGGTCCGGTGTCCACCCGCGTCCAGGCCCGTTCGGCGACGTCGAGGACCCAGACGGCGTCGTCTCCGGCCGCGGCGGTGAGCGTGTCGCTGCCGGGCCGATGACGGAAGGCGGTGGCCCGTTCCGTCGCGGGGGCATGTGTGCCGTACGGGATCACCTCGGCGGTGAAGGCACCGTTGTGTGCGCGGACGAGCAGGGCGCCGTCGGCGCAGCCGAAAATCACGCCGCGCCTGGTCACAGCGTCCCCTCGGGGCTCCGCGCACGTCACGCCCGGTGAGGCGACGCGCTTTCCCCTGCGGTCGAGGACGACGAGTTCGGCGGTGCCGCTCCTGTTCCTGAAGGCGAGCAGGTGCTCCTCGTACGGGACGACGGCGCCGATGTGGGTGCCCGGCAGCGTCACGGGAGATGTGATCTTCCCCTGCTCCAGTTCGCTGCGGTCGTACAGGAGGGCGCGCCCGCCCTCGTCGGTCACCGCGGTCACGGCGGCGTCGCTGCGCACCTGGGCGCGGCTTCCTGCGGGAAGCTCGCCCACGTCCCGTGTCGCCGCGCTGTAGTAGTGGACGTGGTCCCCGTGGTCCACCATCCAGACACCGCTGTCGAGGACGTGCGTGCCTCCGGGTGTGTGGAGGTAACCGAACCTGCCGTCGGTTCCCAGCCGAACGGTGTCCTTCACCTGTGCCGTCGTGTGCACCTGGCCGGTGACGAGGTCGAGGATCCTGGTGTCGCCGCCGACGGGGTCGTTGAGGAGGAGCCGGGACTGCTGCTCGGCGGCCTCCCGGGCTCCCTCGACGTGCCCGTGCGGGACGGCGGACGGGGAACTCGCTCCGCGAGATGCGGTGTTGCTGCCCGCGCCTCCACAACTCGTGGTGAGCAGCGCGGTGAGAACCAGCACGGTCGATGCCCACGGGGAGACGTTTCTGCGTACGGTCATGGCGATCGCCTCTGACTTCTTTCAGTCGACTTGAGTACGGGGGCCGGGGCGGGGGTGTGGCGCGCACGGCGGTCACGCAGGCCGGACACCATGTGGGAGAGGAAGAACAGGCTCACCGCGAGCGCCGCGACGGTCGCGCCGGCGGCGGTGCTCAAGTGCCAGGACAGAAGCAGCCCGCCGAACGTGGCGGTGGCGCCGAGCAGGGCGGCGAGCGCCATGACTCCGCGCACGCTGCGGGCCCAGGGCAGAGCGGCCGCCGACGGTGCGATGAGCAGCCCGAGGACGAGCAGTGTTCCGACTATGTGGAACGAGGCCACGATCGCCAGACCGAGAAGGCCGAGCAGCACGGCGTGGGCCAGGCGCGGCCGCAGACCCAGGGTGTGCGCCTTGCGCTCGTCGAACGCCAGGGCCAGGAAGGCTCGGTGGCCGAGGACCGATACCACCAGCGCCGCGAGCAACGCCGCGGCGAGAACGAGGAGGTCCTGCTGCCGGACGGCGAGCACGTCACCGAAGAGAAAGCCGGTCAGGTCGACCGCGAAGGACTGCGAGCGCGAGACGATGATCACGCCAAGCGAGAGCATCCCCACGAACAGCAGCCCGATGCCGGTGTCCTGGGACAGCCTCGGTGTGCGGCCGAGCGCGGTGACGCCGGCCGTCATGACGACGGCGCTGGCCACGGCCCCCACCATCAGGTTCCCGCCGAGCAGCGCGGCCAGCGCGACGCCCGGCAGCAACCCGTGGGACATGGCGTCACCGAGGAAGGCCATGCCCCTCAGCACCACCCAGGTGCCCGCCGACGCGCAAATCGCGGACACCAATACCCCGCCCCACAGGGCTCGTTGCACAAAGCTCACTTCGAAAGGGGCCGTCAGCCATTCCATGCGAGGGACACTACAATGAAAATCATGTTCACTAAAGCGCGCCCCTCACGCTCCTTGCCCTCCGGGCGGACCGCCCACCTCTCCTTCTGCGGGTTGTGCGCCGGTTACCCAGGTCGCCCGGTGCTTCGTGAAATCAGCGCGGAGATACCGGAGTTGGCCAACACTGTGCTCGTGGGGCCGAACGGCAGCGGCAAGTCGACCCTGCTCGGCGTGCTCGCCGGTGTGATCCATCCGACATCCGGTGATCTCCGCCGCATTGGATACCGGCCGCCCGCGTTCGTACCGCAACGCGGAGCCGTCGGTGACGCCCTGCCGCTCACCGTCCGGCAGACCGTGGAAATGGGGCGCTGGGGTGACCGCGGCCCGTGGCGTCGGCTGACCCGCCAGGACCACGCGGCCGTGGACGCGGCGCTCGACCGGCTCGAGATCCGGGACCTCGCCTCACGTCAGCTGGGCGAACTGTCGGGTGGGCAGCGTCAACGCGCGCTCCTTGCGCAAGGATTGGCACAGGAGTCGGACCTTCTGCTCCTCGATGAGCCGACCACAGGTCTGGATCCTGAAGCGAGGGAGCGGATCGGGGCACTGGTGACGGCACTCGTCGCCGACGGGGTGACGGTCGTCCAGGCCACACACGACCTGACGGTCGCACGCACGGCGGACGCCTGCCTCCTGCTCCAGGACGGCCGCCTCGCCGGACAGGGGCATCCTGACCAGGTCCTCACCACATCGGCACTGGCCCGCCTCTGGCAAACACTCTGAGGACCGGCAGCGCAGCCAACACCTACCGCCCCGCCGAGATCGCCGGCCGGGGGCGGGCACTCGCCCGGTGCACGTCACCGGAACCCTGAACGCACCGCCGAGGCCGGCTGCCGCTGTCCGTCTTCGAACGAATCTTTCCCAGAGCGGCCTCGGCAACCCGGCGGAAGGTGTCCGGACCGGTACCGTGCGGCCGGCCATCTGCTGGAGGCGGAGGCGGAGGCGGAGGCGGCCCGGCTCGTCACGAGCGACGCCGGCAGGGGCTCTGTGCCGGCGATAGCGGGCAGGTGACTGGGCGACCGATCAGGTCCGCTTTAGGTGTGGGTCCGGGGCGGTGCTGGGCGGAGTCCAGCTCCCTCAGCCGGGTCTCCAGCAGTCGGGCTTCCCCAGGGTCCGTGCGGATCCCGAAGACGTTGTCGAGCAGCTCGGGCACCTCGTGCGGCCCGACGGTCTGCGTCATCCGGTCCCGGCCCGGGCGTTCCGTCGTCCAACCAGCGCGTCGAGCGTGTCGTACCGGTCGATGCCCCGCCGCTGGATGCACGGACGGGTGACGAACGGGGAGCGGTCATGCGTGGCCACGAAGTGGTTGCCGACCGCGTAGTCGACGGGGTACTGCGGGGTCTCGGTGAAAACCTGCCGCACCACCCAGCCGTCCGGTCCCTTCGTTTCGCCCCCACGCTGGTGCACCGCCCAGCCTGGTGAGCCGTGAGTGATGTCCTGCCAGCGCAGCACGATGTGTTCGGCGTCCCGTTTGACGAGATCGCTGGTGTCGTAGGTCGTTCGGCGGCAGCAACAAGACAACTGGCAACGTCCGCGCCGCCACGTTCGACGAGCAAGACGCGCACAGGTTTCTCCCCACCAGCATGATGAGGTCGTCAACCCGAAGATCGACGAGTGGGAGGGGCCGACCTCGATCCCGGACCGCGGACCGTCCCTGGCCAAAGCTGATGTCTCCGTGACAGCGCTGGAACCATACGTTCAGCGCTGTCACTGCCGTTCCGGGCAGTTCGTCGCGCGTTCCGAAGTGCGTGCGGTCCGCTTCCGCTCTCCGGTAGCGGGCGCTCCCAGGGACAGCGCGTGAGGGGGCGGGCAGTTGTCGGTGGGCGGCGAGGCTGCTGCGGGCCGCGTCGGGGCCTGGCCGGCTCGCGGGTCCTGTTGGAGGGCGGGCAGGGTGAGCTGCCACCATTCGGAGAGGCGGACGGTGAGCGCGTGGGACCCTTCCAGCGCCTCCGTGAGGGTGCAGAACCCGTAGAAGGCGCGGACCAGGGTGCGGGCAGTGGCAGCCGGGCGGACACCGGCGGCCAGGCATCCCCCTGCTCGGGCCTGCGCGAGCAGGCGTGTGACCGCGGTCGTCCAGAGGACGAAGGGGTCAGGGAGCTCTACGTTGATGGTGTGGCGCTCGGCCCACAGGCGGGCACCCGCGCGTGTCACGGAGTCCTCCGCGAGAGCGCGGGCGATGTCGTAGCTCAATGCGACGAGGCGTTCCAGGGGTGGCACGCTCGGGTCGTCGTACCGGTGGACGAGGCTCGGCCAGGTCGCGAAGCCTTCCCGGACGACCGCCTGGGCGATGCCTTCCTTGCTGGCGTAGTGGAAGTAGACGGATCCGCTGGTTCGTCCCGACCGGGCGCTTATGTCGTTGACGCTCGTGCCCGCGTAACCCTGCTGGGCGAAGAGGCAGGCGGCTGCCTCCAGGAGTGATCTGCGGGTTGCTCTGGCCCGTTCCTGCAAGATCTTGCGCACCTCGTTCGGCTCCGTAGTGAACGGCCCACAATGTAGTGCGCCCGCGTACGCCCGGAGCAATGAACCGTCAGCCACACGCGGGATTGCGGCATTTCTTTCGAATCTGAACACCCAAGAGTGGAAATTGGCTTCAGGGTGCCGCACCTGGTTCGCCGGCTTCCCCTTTCACCGCAAGCGGGGGCGTGGCTCCTCGCCGCTTACGGACCTCGCAACTCGCCTTGTTCACAGTGGGGATGACGCTGCACCAGAGGCTTGGAGGCGGCGGGCCGGGCAACCGCTTACACCCTGATCACCTGCGAGGCGAGTACTCGAAACGGTGATTGCGCCGTTTCCCGGATGCTAAATATCGTAATCGTTGCAATGTTTTCTCTTTGCGACTGATGCACCGAAATGCGAGTCGTCCTTGCCGGTGTGCTCCGAAGGGCGCCGGCCATCTCCGTGCTCCGTTCGTCACGGGGTCCGCCGCCTCACCGCGCAGTCGCGCGACTCGTGCTCCCGCTCCAGCCCTCTCCCTCAGGAGGCCTCATGACACCGCCACTCCGAACCCTGTCGGACTGGTCGCCCGAGGCAGTCGTCTTCGACTGCGACGGCACGCTGATGGACACCGAACGGCATTGGCAGGACGCACGCAACCGCGCCTTCCGTGAGTTCGGCCTGATGCCTCCCCCGGGCTTCGCCGATCGCGCCAAAGGTGTGCACTACGTCGACTGCGGCCGCCTGATGGCCGAGGAGACGAACAAGCCCGAGCTGGCCGCGGACCTGACCACGGCACTCCTCGCACACTTCATGAGCCTCGTGGCGGAGGACCCGCTGACCATGCCGGGTGCCGGTGAGATGGTGCGCCTCCTCTCCGGGCGGCTGCCGCTGGCCGTGGCCAGCAACTGCCCGCTGGAAGTGGTGGAGGAGAGCCTCGGCCGCGCAGCGCTGCGCCACCACTTCCGCCACGTCGTCGTGCCTACGGTGCCGCCGGACGATGGTCAGACCGCACTCGGGACGGACGGCGATCACGGGCCGGCGGTGCGGCCCAAGCCGTGGCCGGATGTCTACACCACGGCGGCACGTCTGTGCGGAGTCCGGCCGGAAACAGCGCTGGCCGTCGAGGACTCCCTCACCGGCATCGAGTCGGCGTGGCATGCCGGCCTGCGGGTCCTCGGCGTGGGCCCGCTGTCTGACCAGGCGAACACGGGGCACGCCGACGCCTGGGTGGCAGCCCTGGACGATCCGGAACTGCTGCGCTTGGCACGTGACTGGCCGCGCCCCCAGTCACCGGACGTCGACCGGGATCAAGGGCATCACGGTCCGCACTGACCGGCCGAGCCGGAGACTGCCGCCGGTCGGAAATGAGGCTGCCGGAGTCACGTCTTCGCCCGGGCGGCTGATTTCAACGGCCCCGCCGGGG
>Ga0164243_10005327_pt1 | contig 19680 bp, 16 predicted proteins | sample OricompcompostOP_FD_108781 | JGI IMG/M metagenome (GOLD analysis project Ga0164243, IMG submission 108781) | Organic Plus compost microbial communities from Emeryville, California, USA - Original compost - Organic plus compost (OP) | ecosystem: Engineered > Solid waste > Mixed feedstock >... | reverse complement strand
TCGAACTTGTCATGCGGCCCATAGAGATTGCAGGGGATCAGCGTGCGCCATTGCAGGGCCGGGTCCTCGCGGCAGGCATATTCGACCAGCCGCATCGCCATGATCTTGGCCAGGGCATAGCCTTCGTTGCTGGGCTCCGGGGCGCCGGTCAGGATCTGTTCCTCGGCCAGGTCGCGGCCCAGATCCCTGGGATAGACGCAGCTGGAACTCAGGTTGATCAGCACCGGGACGCGGATCTCGCGGCAGGCGGCGATCAGGTTCAGCCCGATGCGGGCGTTCTGGGCCAGAAAGCGCACCGGCTCGGCCATGTTCGCCTGGATACCGCCGACCACCCCGGCGGCATGGACCACGGCATCGGGCCGATGCCGGTCCAGCCAGTCCCGCAGGGCCCCCGCATCGCACAGGTCCAGCTCGCTGCGCGACGGCGCCAGGACCTGCCAGCCGGCCATGCCGGGATGGGCGCGCAGGTTGCGCCCGACCATGCCATGGCCGCCGGTGATGAACAGCCGAGCCACCTATTGCCCCTCCTGCGCGACGGGCTGGCCCAGGCCATGACGTCTGAGCAGCGCATGCTGGCGGGCAAGCCGCAGATCCGCCGCCACCATTTCGGCGATCATCTGGCGCAGCCCCGTCTGCGGCTGCCAGCCCAGCCGCTGGCGCGCCTTGGCGGCATCGCCCAGCAGGCTCGCCACCTCGGCGGGGCGGAAATATTTCGGATCGACCCGCATCACCACGTCGCCGGGCCTCAGGGCCGGCGCCAGCTCGCCCGCGACCGCGGCGACCCTTGCGACCTCATCGACACCCGATCCCTGGAACTCCAGGGCGATGCCCAGCTCCTCGGCGGCCCAGACCAGGAACTGGCGCACCGAATGCTGCTCGCCGCTGGCGATGACATAATCGTCGGGCGCATCGCATTGCAGCATCAGCCATTGCATGCGCACATAGTCCCTGGCATGGCCCCAGTCGCGCAGCGCATCCAGGTTGCCCAGATACAGGCAGCTTTCCAACCCCTGGGCGATATTGGTCAGCCCGCGGGTGATCTTGCGGGTGACGAAGGTCTCGCCCCGGCGCGGGCTTTCATGGTTGAACAGGATGCCGTTGCAGGCGAAAAGCCCATAGGCCTCGCGATAATTCACCGTGATCCAATAGGCATAGAGCTTGGCCACGGCATAGGGGCTGCGCGGATGAAAGGGCGTGCGCTCGGTCTGCGGCATGTCGCGCACCAGCCCGTAAAGCTCCGAGCTCGATGCCTGGTAAAAGCGCGTCGCCCGCTCCAGTCCCAGGAAGCGGATCGCCTCCAGCAGCCGCAATGTCCCCAGCCCATCGACATCGGCGGTGTATTCCGGCGCCTCGAAGCTGACCGCGACATGGGATTGCGCGCCCAGGTTATAGACCTCGTCCGGCCGCACCTCGGCCATGATCCGGGTCAGGTTGGAACTGTCGGTCAGGTCGCCGTAATGCAGAAAGAACCGCGGCTGCGCCTCATGCGGATCCTGAAAGATGTGATCGACGCGCTGGGTGTTGAAGGACGAAGCGCGGCGCTTGATGCCATGCACCTCATAGCCCTGTTCCAGCAGGAACTCGGCCAGATAGGAACCGTCCTGCCCCGTCACCCCGGTGATCAGCGCCTTCTTCGCCACGAACCGCCTCCTTTCGCACCGTCCCGACAGCAAGCCCGCCGGCCACGCCCGTCAATGCCACGGCGGGGGCGGGCGGCTAGCCCGCTTTCCCGAACCGCCACTCCGAACCGCCGGCCCTGCCCGCCATCCGGCGCGGCCGAAGGGGCCCGCGCCCGGATTTCTCCGTTCCCCAAATACCCATGCGGCGCCGCCGCGGGCCGGGCCGCGCAGGCTATTTCGCCGCCTCGAAAACCGGCCGATAGATCTCGGCCAGCCGCGCCACCGCCTCCTGCGGCGCCAGCTCGACCGATTCGCCGCTGCGGCGCGAGGTCAACTCGACCCGGTTCGCCGCCAGGCCGCGCGGGCCGACGGTGATGCGCCAGGGCAGGCCGATCAGGTCCATGGTGGCGAATTTCGCCCCGGCCCGCTCGTCGCGGTCGTCGTAAAGCGGATCCAGCCCCTGGGCCTTCAACTCGGCATAAAGCGCCTGGCAGGCGCCGTCGGTCGCGGCGTCGCCCTGTTTCAGGTTGACGATGCCGGCATGGAATGGCGTGACCCCCTCGGGCCAGATGATGCCCTTGTCGTCGTGGCTGGCCTCGATGATGGCGCCCAGAAGGCGGCTGACGCCGATCCCGTGGCTGCCCATATGCACCGGCACGCGGGCACCGTCGGGGCCGACGACCGTCGCGCCCATCGGTTCGGAATATTTGGTGCCGAAATAGAAGATCTGCCCGACCTCGATGCCGCGGGCCTGGCGGCGCCGCGCCTCGGGGACCTGCTCGAACAGCGCCGGATCGTGGGTCTCGTCGGTGCGGGCATAGCGGCCGGTGAATTCCTCCAGCACCGCCTGGCACTGCTCCACGCTGTCATAGTCGATGGCGCGGTCGCCGAATTTCAGGTCGGTGATCTCGCTGTCATAGAACACTTCCGACTCGCCGGTCTCGGCCAGCACCAGGAATTCATGGGTATAGTCGCCGCCGATCGGGCCGCCATCGGCGCGCATCGGGATGGCCTGCAACCCCATGCGCTCATAGCTGCGCAGATAGCTGACCAGGTGGCGGTTATAGGCGTGCAGCGCGTCTTCCCTGGTCAGGTCGAAATTATAGCCGTCCTTCATCAGGAATTCGCGCCCGCGCATCACGCCGAAGCGGGGGCGGATCTCGTCGCGGAACTTCCACTGGACATGATACAGCGTCAGCGGCAGGTCCTTGTAGCTGTTCACATGGCTGCGGAAGATGTCGGTGATCATCTCCTCGTTCGTGGGCCCGTAAAGCAGGTCGCGCTTGTGGCGGTCCTTGATGCGCAGCATCTCTTCGCCGTAATCGTCATAGCGGCCGCTCTCGCGCCACAGGTCGGCCGATTGCAGCGTCGGCATCAGCATGGCGATATGGCCGGCGCGGGCCTGTTCCTCATGCACGATCTGCTCGATGCGGCGCAGCACCTTGAAGCCCAGCGGCAGCCAGGAATAGATACCCGCCGCCTGCTGCTTGATCATGCCGGCGCGCAGCATCAGCCGGTGGCTGACGATCTGGGCCTCTTTGGGGTCTTCCTTCAGGACGGGCATGAAATAGCGCGTGAGACGCATGGCGAAATCCTCATTCTGGCCGGCACGAGTTAGCGCAGAGCGGATAGCGGGGCAACGCCCTTCCTTGCAAGCCGGGCCGCAACCGTCCAAATAGAAAGCCAAAGCGGCGAGCGGAGCGGGAAAACCCATGCAATTGCGGGTGCAGAAACAGATCCTGTATTGGGGCGGCGCGCTGGTCGTCCTGCTGCTGGTGCTCTGGGGGCTGGGCAATGCCGTCACGCCCTTCATCATGGGCGCGGCGGTGGCCTATCTCTTCGACCCGCTGGCCGACCGGCTCGAGCGGATGGGCCTGTCGCGCACCGCCTCGGTGGTGATCATCACCCTTTGCGGTCTGCTGGTGATGGTGGCGCTGCTGCTGCTGCTGGTGCCGGTGCTGGTGCGCCAGACCACGGCGCTGATCGACACCGCGCCCGAGATGTTCCAGCGGCTCCAGCAATTCCTGATGGCCCGCTTTCCCGAGATCTTCACCGAGGGCAGCCCGGTCAATACCGCGCTGACCAATATGGGCCAGCAGATCAGCGAGCGCGGCGGAGAACTGGTCAGCACCGTGCTCGGTTCGGTCATGGGCGTGGTCAGCATGGTCATGCTGGTCGTGATCGTTCCGGTCGTCGCCTTCTACCTGCTGCTCGACTGGGACAACATGGTCGAGCGGCTGGACGAGCTGTTGCCGCGCGAACATGCCGCCACCATCCGCCGGCTGGGACATGAAATCGACGCGGCCCTGTCGGGATTCGTGCGCGGCCAGGGCATGGTCATCCTGATCCTGGGTTGTTTCTATTCGGTCTGCCTTGGCGTGATCGGCCTTCCCTTCGGGGTGGCGATCGGGGTGATCGCCGCCTCGCTGTCCTTTATTCCCTATGTCGGGGTGCTGGTCGGCGGCGCCACCGCCATCGGCGTGGCGCTGTTCTCGTTCTGGGGCGAGCCGGTCTGGATCGGCGCGGTGGTCGTCGTCTTCATCCTGGGCCAGATCGTCGAGGGGAACTATCTGCAACCCAAGATCGTCGGCGGCCATGTCGGGCTGCATCCGGTCTGGCTGATGCTGGCGCTGACCGTGTTCGGGACCCTGTTCGGCTTTGTCGGCCTGCTCATCGCGGTGCCGGTGGCGGCGGCGCTTGGCGTGCTGGTCCGCTTCGGCGTCGCGCGCTACAAGGAAAGCGCGCTTTACACCGGGCGCGAGGTGCCGTCGCCGCCGCCGCCGCCGATGCTGGTCGAAATGGTGCCGCGCGGCACCACCGAAAGGGCGCGCCAGTTGGCGCAGATGTCGCGCGACATCGCGGTGGCGCAGATCCAGCGCGAGGAGCATCTGGCGCATCTGCTGCATGAACACCAGCAGCGCCAGCGGATGGGCAAGGTCCCCGATGCCGAAGGCCCGCCCTCGCCCTCGGAGCTTTGGGCCGAGGCGCGCGACAAGCTGAGCGGCGGAGACGACTGAGGGGTGGCCAGGCAATTGACCCTGGACCTGACGATGCCGCCGGCCTCGTCGCGCGACGATTTCCTGATCACCGCGGCCAATCGCGACGCGCTGGCGATGCTGGACGCCCCGGAACGCTGGCCGCAGGGGCGGCTGCTGCTGATCGGCGGGCCTGGGGCGGGCAAGTCGCATCTGGTCGGCTTCTGGGCGGCCGAACATGGCGCGCATGTCTGCCATGGCTGGACGCTCAGCCCGGAAAACGTGGACGACCTGGTGCGCCCCGGCGCCGCGCTGGTGGTCGAGGACGCGCATGAGACCGGCGCCAACCCGGCCGCCGAACAGGGCCTGTTCCACCTGTGGAACCTGGCCGGGGCGCGGGGCGCGCTGCTTCTCATCACCGCGCGGACGGTGCCGCGGGACTGGGGCCTGGCCTTGCCCGACCTGCGGTCGCGGCTGGAGACGGCGGCGCAGGCGGTGCTGGGGCCGCCCGACGACGCCTTGCTGCGCGCCGTTCTGGTCAAGCAGTTCGCCGACCGCCAGATCCAGGTCGCGCCCGAAGTGGTGGAATGGCTGGGGCTGCGCATGGACCGCGACCTGGGCCTGGCCCGGCGCCTGGTTGCCGCCATCGACCGCGAATCTCTGGCCGACCGCCGCGCCATCACCCGGCGCCTCGCGGCCGAGTTGCTGGACAAGCTTGCCCCCGCCGACGCATGATCCCCGCGCGTCTTTTCGTAGTTCGAGACATGACACAAGCCGATTTCCTGAAATCCCCCTTTCCTGTCCCGCGGGCGCTGCCGGACGGCCCGCCCCAGGGCCCGGCGCGCTTTTTCAACCGCGAGATCAGCTGGCTTGCCTTCAACTGGCGGGTGCTGGACGAGGCGCGCAATCCCCGCGTCCCCTTGCTGGAGCGGCTGCGCTTCCTGTCGATTTCGGCCACCAATCTGGATGAATTCTATACCGTGCGCGTCGCCGGCCTGCGCGAGCTGATGCGCGAGGGCAATACCAACCTGTCCGACGACGGGTTGACCGCGGCCGAGCAGCTGGCGCTGGTCAATGCCGATGCGCGCCGCCTGATGGGCGCCCAGCAGGCGGTCTGGAACGGCTTGCGCCGCGAGATGGAGCAGGCCGAAATCACCATCCTGTCGCGTTCGCGCGTCACCCGGGCGGAAGAGGAATTCCTGCGCCGCCATTTCGTGGAGCAGGTCTTTCCGGTGGTGTCGCCCTTGGCGATAGACCCGGCCCATCCTTTTCCCTTTATTCCCAATCTGGGATTTTCGCTGGCGCTGGAACTGGCGCGGGAAAGCGACGGGAGGCAGATGCAGGCGCTGCTGCCCATACCGCAGCAGATCGCCCGCTTCATCCCGCTGCCCGGCGGCAAGCGCTTTCTGCGGCTGGAAGAGCTGCTGCTGATGCATCTGCCCAGCCTGTTCCCCGGCTATCGCGACATCGGCCATTGCGCCTTTCGCGTGCTGCGCGACAGCGATCTGGAGGTCGAGGAAGAGGCCGAGGACCTGGTGCGCGAATTCGAGACGGCGCTGAAGCGCCGCCGGCGGGGCTCGGTGATCCGGCTCAAGATCACCGCCGGCGCGCCCGACCGGCTGCGCCGCCTGATCATGGAAGAACTTGAGGTCGATCCCGAGGAAGTGGTCGAGGTCGAGGGCCTGCTGGGCGTCGCCGACCTGCGCGAACTGGTACTGGACAGCCGGCGCGACCTGCAGTGGCCCGGCTTTACCCCGCGCGTGCCGGAACGGGTCCAGGACCATGACGGCGACATGTTCGCCGCCATCCGGCAAAAGGACATGCTGCTGCACCATCCCTATGAGACCTTCGACATGGTGGTGCGCTTCCTGGCGCAGGCGGCGCGCGACCCGGACGTGCTGGCGATCAAGCAGACGCTCTATCGCACCTCGCGCGACAGCCCCATCGTGGACGCGCTGTGCGAGGCGGCCGAATCGGGCAAGTCGGTCACCGCGCTGGTCGAGCTGAAGGCCCGCTTCGACGAGGCCGCGAACATCCGCCAGTCGCGGCGGCTGGAACGCGCGGGGGCGCATGTGGTCTATGGCTTCATGCAATACAAGACCCATGCCAAGATCAGCGCCGTGGTCCGGCGCGAGGGCGACCAGCTGGTGACCTATACCCATTTCGGCACCGGCAATTATCACCCGATCACCGCGCGCATCTATACCGACCTGTCGCTGTTCACCTGCGACCCGGCGCTGGGGCGCGACGCGTCCAAGGTGTTCAATTTCCTGTCGGGCTATGTCCAGCCCGAGGGGCTGGAAAACATCGCCATCTCGCCCATCGACCTCAAGGAGCGGCTCTTGGAGCTGATCGCGCGCGAGGCCGAATTCGCCCGCCGCGGCCGCCCGGCCGAGATCTGGGCCAAGCTGAACAGCCTGATCGAAAAGGACGTGATCGAGGCGCTTTACGCCGCCAGCCAGGCGGGTGTCAGGATCAACCTGGTGATCCGCGGCATCTGCGGGCTGCGCCCAGGCATCGCCGGCCTGTCGGAAAACATCCGGGTCAAGTCCATCGTCGGGCGCTTTCTGGAACATTCCCGCATCGTCTGTTTCGGCAACGGCCAGGGCCTGCCCTCGAAAAAGGCGCGGGTCTTCATCAGCTCGGCCGACTGGATGGGGCGCAACCTGAACCGCCGGGTCGAGGCATTGGTGGAATGTTTCAACGAAACCGTAAAGGCCCAGATCACCAGCCAGGTCATGGCCGCCAACATGGCGGACGAGGCGCAAAGCTGGCTGCTGCAACCCGATGGGCGCTATCTGCGCTATCTGCCGGCCGGACGGGACGACCTGTTTTCCTGTCACAAGTTCTTTATGGAAAACCCCTCATTGTCGGGGCGCGGCAGCGCCGGCGCGCGCGACGTTCCGGCGCTGACGCACTCGGCGGATTGACGCAGGGGGGCGATTGGACCATCCAAAACGGGTGCCCGGCGCTGTAACGGAATCGAGAGGAACCCGATGAACGGTATCGTGACCGCAAGCGGAGAGACCATCGAGCCCTTCGGGCGCTCGCTGTTCGAGCGCGTATCGGAGCGGGCGCTGAGCCGGGTGGGCGTGGTCGATGTCGGCTCGAATTCGATCCGCATGGTGGTCTTTGACGGCGCGGCGCGCTCGCCGGCCTATTTCTACAATGAAAAGGTCATGGCCGGGCTGGGGCAGGGACTGGCCACTACCGGGCGGCTGAACCCCGAAGGGGTGCGCCGTGGCATGGCGGCCCTGCGCCGCTTTGCGGTCCTGGCCGACAGCATGGGCATCAAGCCCCTGACCTGCGTCGCCACCGCCGCGGTGCGCGAGGCCGAGGACGGGCCGGAGTTCCGCAAGGCGGTCGAGGCCGAGACCGGGCTGAAGCTGCTGGTCATCGACGGCGAGGAAGAGGCGCGGCTTTCCGCGCAGGGCGTGCTGCTGGGATGGCCGGATGCCAGAGGCCTGGTCTGCGACATCGGCGGCAACTCGATGGAACTGGCCGAGGTCGAGGACGGCAAGGTCGGCCGCCGCATCTCGACGCCGCTGGGTCCGTTCCGGCTGCAACAGGTCAAGGGCGGCGCGGCCGGCCTGCGCGACCATATCCGCGACACGATCGAGGATGCGGCGGACCGGCTGGGCCGCAAGCATGGGCAGATCTATCTGGTCGGCGGCTCCTGGCGGGCCATCGCCCGGCTGGACATGGAGCGCGCGAAATACCCGATGACCGTGCTGCACGAATACCGCATGACGCCCGAAGCCATCGTGGACACGGTGAAATGGATCGCCGACAAGAGCGTGGCAGAGATGCGGGCGATGACCGGCATTTCGCAAAGCCGGATGGAGCTGGTGCCGCTGGCCAGCCTGGTGCTGCGCCAGCTGGTGCAAAGCCTGCAACCGAAATCGCTGGCGGTCTCGTCCTATGGCATCCGCGAGGGGCTGCTTTACGAACAGATGCCGGCCGGCCTGCGTTCGCGCGACCCGCTGATCGAGGCGGCGCGATTTTCCGAACGGCAGATGGCGCGCATGCCCGGTTTCGGCAAGAAGCTCTATCACTTTCTCGAACCGCTGTTCGGGGACCTGCCGCCTGAGCGTGACCGGCTGGTCAGGGCGGCCTGCCTTTTGCACGACACGACCTGGCGCACCCATCCCGACTATCGCGCCGATGCCTGTTTCGACAATGTGACGCGGGCGAACATGGCCGCCTTGTCGCATCCAGAACGGGTGTTCCTGGGCCTGTCGCTGCTGCATCGCTACAAGAACAGCCGCGCCAATTCGCCCATGGCGCCGCTTTTCGCGTTGCTGTCGGACAAGGAGATCCGCGAGGCCGAGGTATTGGGCAAGGCGATGCGTTTCGGCGCCATGTTCTCGGTCAAGGACCCGACCGAGGCCGGCATGCTGAAGCTGCAGCGCAAGAAAAAGCAGCTTGAGCTGAAGCTGACCCGGACCGGCCGCGCGCTGATGGGCGAGGTGGCCGAGGCGCGCTTTCGTTCGCTGGCCGACGCCCTGGGGGTGGCGCCGGTCGTGACGCGGGATTGACCGGTTGATCGTGGACCGATTGCGCAATCGGTCCCGACCCAGCCCGGCCTGACCCCGGCCCGCGCGCTCAGGCCGCCCAGGTGCGTTCCAGCAGGTTCAGCCAGTTCCCCAGGGCGATCTTTTCGACCAGTTCGCGGCCATAGCCATGCGCCAGCATCGCCCCGGTCAGGTTTTGCAGCGCCGCCGCATCGGACAGGTCCTGCGGCATATCGGCGCCGTCGAAATCCGAACCCAGGGCCACGCCCTCTTCGCCCAGCAGCTCCAGCAGGTGGTCGAGATGGCGCAGCACGATCTCGAAGCCCTGCACCGGCTCGCGCAGCCCCCGGGGATGCAGGAAGCCCACGGCAAAGTTCAGCCCCACAAGCCCCCGCGATTCGGCGATGACCCGCAATTGCCGGTCGGTCAGGTTGCGCGAACTGGGGGCTATGGCATGGGCGCAGCTATGGCTGGCCACCAGCGGTGCGTCCGACAGGGCGGCGACGTCGTCGAAGCCCTTTTCGTTCAGATGCGACAGATCCAGCATGATCCGCAGCCGGTTGCATTCGCGTACCAGACCCTTGCCCGCCTCCGTCAGCCCCGGCCCGGTATCGGGCGAGGCCGGAAAGGCGAAGGGCACGCCATGGGCATAGCGGGTCGGCCGCGACCAGACCGGCCCCAGCGAACGCAACCCAATCGCATGCCAGACATGCAGCGCGTCCAGGTCCGGGATCGGCTCGGCCCCTTCGATATGCAGGATGGCCGCGATCCGGCCCTGGGCCATGGCGGCGCGGATCTCGGCCACGCTCCGGCAGATCGCCAGCGTGCCGGTCCGCTCCATCGCCATCAGCTGGCCGGCCTGGGCAATGGCATGGGGCAGGGCCTCGGCCACCGGCACCTCCGGCGGCAGCGGCAGGGCAAAGGGCGGATTCTTCTTGAGCATCGCCGCCAACGCATCGTCCGGGCCGGGCGGCGAGGGCGCCCAGACGGCAAAGAAGCCGCCGGCGAAGCCGCCGGCCTTGATCCGCGGCAGGTCCAGATGGCCGGTGCCGTCGCCTTCCAGCCACAGCCGGTCGCGGCCGGGGCCGGCGGCCACCATGCGCTGCAGGAAATCGTTGTGACCATCGAATACCGGAATCATCGCGCGTCCTTTCGCATTGCGCGGGGCAACATGCGCCGGTTGCGGCCGGGCCGCAAGCCGGCTGCAAGCCGGCCGGGCGTGACCCGCATGGCCGGGAAAGAAAACCTTCTTTCCCCGGCTCGCCGCTGCGCTAAGCTGGGACATCAGCGAGCAAGGAGACCCAGCCATGACCCGCATCGCCAAGGATTTCGACGGACAGACCGTCATCTGCACCTTTGACGTCACCCCCGGCAGCGCGCATGACGTCGTGGATGCGCTGACGGCGGCCTATGACGAAGTCATCAACCGGCAGCCGGGCTATGTCTCGGGCGCGATCCATCTGAACGATGCCCAGACCCGTATCGCGACCTATTCGCAATGGCGCGACCGCCGCGATTACCAGGCCATGCTGCGCACCCCCGAAATGCGGGTGCGCAACCGGGCCATCCATGCGATGTGCCGCCATTTCGAGCCGGTGATGTATGAGGTGGTCGATACCTGGGGCGAGTGACCGCCGCCGGGAAAGGCGGCCGGCAGCCTTTGCCCGGCTGCGGCGGGCCGATGCTGCGGCAATCGCGAAAAAGCCGATGCTGCGCGTGCAAAAAACCGTGCATTGCGCCGGCCGAGTCCCTAATCTGGCCGAAATATCGGGCGATTGCCGGAACAGAGGGGCGCATGGCAGGTCATATCATCACGATTGCCCAGCAAAAGGGCGGCTCGGGCAAGACCACGATCGCCGTCAACTTGGCCGTGGCCCTGCGCGGGCGCGGCCATTCGGTGGCGCTGCTCGACACCGATCCGCAGGGCAGCATGGGGCGCTGGTTTCTGGAACGGCTGCAACGGCAGGGCGAAGACGAGGCGCTGGAGTTTTCCACTTCTTCCGCCTGGGGGGCCAGCTACGAATCCGACAAGCTGAAGAAACGCTTCGATTTCGTCATCATCGACACGCCGCCCAAGATCGACAGTGACCTGCGCCCGGCCCTGCGCGTGGCCGACCTGGTTCTGGTGCCGGTGGCGACCAGCCATGTCGACCTGTGGGCGACCGAAGGGGTGCTGGACCTGGCCCGGCGCGAGAAATGCGCGGCGCTGATCGTGCTGAACCGCACCCGCTCGCATGCCCGCCTGACCGGCGAAGTGGCCCTAGGCGCCGCCGCGCTGGGGGTCGGGGTGGCGGCCGCGCAGCTTGCCAACCGCGTCGCCTATGCCGAGGCGCTGGGGCAGGGGCTGGGCGCGGGCGAAAGGGCGCGCAACCCCGCCGCCCGGACCGAGATCGAGGCCCTGGCCGAAGAAGTGCTGTCCGCCCTGGCCTAGCTGGGCTGCAAAGACCGCAGGTCGCCGCCGCCGCCCCGGCGCGCGCTGGCTTCCCGCCCCTCTGGCCCCGGCCGCTTTTGGGCATCGGCCTTGCGCTTCTTCGTTCCCCAAATACCCCGGCAACCGCACCACCTCCCGGCGCCGCGCCCGGGCATCCGCGGAAATCCGCCGCCCGGCCAGCTCCGGTGCAACCAAGTCCGCCCCCCGGCGTTGCAACCGGCAGGAAGTCCAGACTCATGAGGTCAAGATGAAACTCTCCCTGTCCCTTGCCGTTCTGGCAGCTCCCTTCGCCCTGGCCGCCTGCACGCCGGAGGCGCCGCCGCCCGAGGAAACGGCAGCGATGGAAACCGATCCCTGCGGCGCGGCGCGCTACAGCCATCTGGTCGGCCAGACCTCGCCCACGATCACCGTGCCCGAAGGGCAGATGTATCGCATCGCCCGCGAAGACCGGCCGATGACCATGGAGATGATCCAGGAGCGGCTGACCTTCGTCGTGGACAGCCGCGGCAAGCTGCTTTCGGTCAGCTGCAGCTGACCTGGCGCGGCGGCGGGACGGGGCGCCGGCTGCGGCCCCCGTCCCGCGCGTCAGCTGCGCCGCCGCGACCGCTTGTTGCCGCCGCGCTGCCCGGCCCGCCCGGCAGTCGAGCGGCCCGAGGACTTGACCGCCGCCTCGGCCGCCTCCTCGATGGCGGATTGCCGGGCCAACGGGTCGTCGGCCACCGCCAGCTCCACCGCCTCCAGCCGTTTGACCTCGTCGCGCAGCCGCGCGGCCTCCTCGAATTCCAGGTTCTCGGCTGCCTTGCGCATCTGCCCGCGCAGCGCCTCCAGATGCGCGGCCAGGTTGGCCCCGACCAGGGGCTTGTCCACCCGCGTCGTGATGCGCGCCTGGTCGGTATCGCCCTGCCACAGCCCGGCCAGCACGTCCTCGACATTCTTGCGCACGGTCTGGGGCGTGATGCCGTGTTCCCGGTTATAGGCGATCTGCTTCTGGCGCCGGCGCTCGGTCTCGGCCATGGCGCGCTCCATGCTGCCGGTGATGCGGTCGGCATACATGATCACCCGGCCGTCGGCATTGCGCGCCGCCCGGCCGATGGTCTGGATCAGCGAGGTTTCCGAGCGCAGGAAGCCTTCCTTGTCGGCGTCCAGGATCGCCACCAGCCCGCATTCGGGAATGTCCAAGCCTTCGCGCAGCAGGTTGATGCCGACCAGCACGTCAAAGGCGCCCAGCCGCAGGTCGCGCAGGATCTCGATGCGCTCGATGGTGTCGATGTCGCTGTGCATGTAGCGCACGCGGATGCCCTGTTCGTGCAGGTATTCGGTCAGATCCTCGGCCATGCGCTTGGTCAGCGTCGTGACCAGGGTGCGCATTCCGGCGGCCGAGACCTTGCGCACCTCGTCCAGCAGATCGTCCACCTGCATCTCGACCGGACGGATCTCGACCTGCGGGTCCAGCAGGCCGGTGGGGCGGATGACCTGCTCGGTAAAGACGCCGCCGGTCTGGTCCATTTCCCATTGCGCGGGTGTGGCGCTGACAAAGACCGATTGCGGGCGCATCGCGTCCCATTCCTCGAATTTCAGCGGCCGGTTGTCCATGCAGCTGGGCAGGCGGAATCCATGCTCGGCCAGGGTGAACTTGCGCCGGAAGTCGCCGCGATACATGCCGCCGATCTGCGGCACCGAGACATGGGATTCATCGGCAAAGACGATGGCATTGTCGGGGATGAACTCGAACAGCGTCGGCGGCGGCTCGCCCGGCGCGCGGCCGGTCAGGTAGCGGGAATAATTCTCGATCCCGTTGCAAACGCCAGTCGCTTCAAGCATTTCCAGGTCGAAATTCGTGCGCTGTTCCAGCCGCTGGGCCTCCAGAAGCTTGCCTTCGTCGGTCAGTTGCTTCAGCCGCGCCTGAAGTTCGGCGCGTATCCCCTTGATCGCCTGTTGCAAAGTCGGTCGCGGGGTGACGTAGTGGCTGTTGGCATAAATGCGGATCTGCTTGAAACTGTCGGTCCTGGCCCCGGTCAGCGGGTCGAATTCGGTAATCGATTCAAGCTCGTTGCCGAAAAAGTCGAAGCGCCAGGCCCGATCTTCCAGGTGGGCAGGCCAGACCTCGACCAGATCGCCGCGCACCCGAAAGCCGCCGCGCTGAAAGGCCGCGTCCAGCCGGCGATATTGCTGGGCCACCAGTTCGGCCAGGAATTCGCGCTGGTCGTAGCTTTCGCCGACCACCATGTCCTGGGTCATCGCCGAATAGGTCTCGACCGAGCCGATGCCGTAGATGCAGGACACCGAGGCGACGATGATCACGTCGTCACGCTCCAGCAGGGCGCGGGTTGCCGAATGGCGCATCCGGTCGATGGCCTCGTTGATCTGCGATTCCTTTTCGATATAGGTGTCCGAGCGCGCGACATAGGCTTCGGGCTGGTAATAATCGTAATAGCTGACGAAATATTCGACGGCGTTTTCGGGAAAGAAGCCCTTGAACTCGCCGTAAAGCTGGGCGGCCAGGGTCTTGTTCGGGGCCAGGATGATGGCGGGGCGCTGGGTCTGTTCGATCACCTTGGCCATGGTGAAGGTCTTGCCGGTGCCGGTGGCGCCCAGCAGCACCTGGTCGCGTTCGCCCGCCATGACCCCCTGGGCCAGTTCGGCGATGGCGGTGGGCTGGTCGCCGGCGGGCTGGAATTCGGAATGCATGATGAAACGCTTGCCGCCTTCCAGCTTGGGCCGGCTCACCTCGGGAAAGCGCGCGACGGGTGCGTTGGTGTTGTTGTGGCCCATGGTTTCACCTTTGTTCCTGCATGGGTCAATCTGGCGCATTCGCGTCCCAATGCAAGCCCGCCAGGGGGATATGGGCCATGCAGGGGCGGCAATCCGGCCGATGCGGCGGGAAATCGCGCCGGGGGCATCTTGATCGCCCGGCCGGCTTCGGGGATAAGGTGGCAAGCAAGAACAGAGGGTTCCCGCCATGCGCGTCCGCATCTACAAGCCCGCCCGCAACGCCATGCAATCCGGCACGGCCCGCACCAAAGATTGGCTGCTGGTGTTTCCGGCCGCCGATGCGCGCGAAATCGACCCGCTGATGGGCTGGACCAGCAGCGACGATACACAAAGCCAGATCCGCCTGCGCTTCGAGACCCGCAAGCAGGCCGAGGATTACGCCCGCGAACACGGGCTGGATTACGAGGTGATCGAGCCCCATACCCGCGCCCCGAACATCCGCCCCCGCGGCTATGGCGAGAATTTCGCCAGCGACCGCCGCGCCCCCTGGACGCATTGAGCGGGCCATCGGCCGCCCGCCGCTTCCCGTGGGCAGGTAGGGCCGGCAGATGGGGCGGGTCGGCGTGACGGTGCGTGGACCGTCCCCGGTCGGGCCCGTAAATTCGCTTCAATCTATTGAATTATCTGTAAATTTGGCGGAAGCGGTGGGATTCGAACCCACGGTGGGGTCTCCCCCACGCTGGTTTTCAAGACCAGAGCCTTAAACCACTCGGCCACGCTTCCGGGCCGGGCCGGGGATAGGCCGGCGGGCGGGGCGAGGCAAGCGGAATCTAGCCGTGCCGCGTGCCGGCAGGGGGTGCCGCCGGCAGGCTCAGCGCGGCGCGCAGCCCGCCCAGGGGCGAGCGGTCGAGCGCCAGCCCGCCGCCGTGCAGCCCCGCCAGATCGACGACGATGGCAAGGCCGAGCCCGGTCCCCGGCGGGCCGCTTTCATCCAGCCGCGCGCCGCGGGTCAGGGCAAGGGCATGGTCCTGGTCCGACATGCCCGGGCCGTCGTCCTCGACCAGCAATTGCAGCTGGCCGTCGCGGCCGCGGGCGCTGATGCGGATACGGGTCGCGGCCCATTTCACCGCGTTCTCGACCAGGTTGCCGATCATTTCCTCGAGATCCTGGCGCTCTCCGGCAAAGGCCAGATCGGGCTCCAGCCGCAGCTCGACCTGCAGGCCGGTTTCGCGGATCGGCCCGCCCAGCACCAGCAGGATGTCCTGGACCACCGGCGCGACCGGCATGCGTTGGCCCAGAAGCCGCGGCGCGGCCGAGCTGCGCGCCCGGCGCAGATGCCAGCCGATCTGGCGGTCCATCCGCGCGACCAGCGCATGGCCGGGATGGTCGGCGGGCAGGGCATTGTCCAGCGCCGCCAGCGGCGTCTTGAGGGAATGGGCAAGGTTGCCGACATGGTCGCGCGCCCGCGCCAGCACGACGCGGTTCTGTTCCAGCAGCGCGTTGATCTCGGCCGCGACGGGGCGCAGTTCGGCCACGGCGGGCAAGGGCAGGGCCTCGGCCTGGCCGGCACGAATGCGGCGCAGGTCGTGCCCGAGCCGGTCGAGGCTGCTCAGCCCCGCCGCCACCTGCAGCACGCTTGCCGCCGCCAGCGCCAGTCCCAGCACGGCAAGCGAAACCGATAGCGGCCCGCGCAGCCGCGCCATGGCGGCGTCGATTTCGGCCTGCGGCGCGGTCACGGTCACGGCCAGAACCGAGGTGGAGTCCGGCAGGGTAAAGCCGTGGCGGGCCACCCGCAGCGGCTCGCCCGCCGGGCCGATCCCGCGGCCGCCCTGGAAATCGGCCTGAGGCGGGTTCAGCACATTGTCGAAGAGCGAGGGCGATTTCGCCACCACCCGGCCGTCCTGCGTCAGCTGCCAGAACCAGCCCGAAAGCGGGATCTGAAAACGGGGATCGGCCGGCGCCGGGCCGGCATGCAGCCGGCCGTCGGCACCGATGACGGCGCCGGCGATCAGCGCATCGGCCACCGCCTCGGTCTCGGCATCGAAACGGCCGGTGATGAAATCGTCCAGGATCGCGGCGATGGCCAGGTATCCCGCCAGCAGCGCCACCCCGGTCAGCAGCGCCGCCAGTCCGATCAGCCGCGCGCGGATCGAATCGCGGGGCAGGATCACGCCTGGCTCCTGAGCACATAGCCCTCGCCGCGCCGGGTCTCGATCAGGCCCTCGCCGATCTTCTTGCGCAGTCGGCCGATCACCACCTCGATGGATTTGAAATCTCGGTCGGCGGCGGAATCGTAAAGATGATCGGACAGTTCGCTGCGGCTGACCACGCGGTTCTGGTGGTGGATCAGATAGGTCAGGATACGGGTCTCGAAACCCGTCAGCTTCAGCGCCAGCCCGTTGCGGGTGATGACGCCCAGCTGCGTGTCGAGCCGCAGCGGACCGGCCTTGATCACCGCCTGGGCATGGCCCGCGGCCCGGCGCACCAGGGTCTGGGCGCGGATCACCACCTCTTCCAGGCGAAAGGGCTTGACCGCGTAATCGTCGGCCCCGGCGCGGAAACCCGCCACCTTGTCGGACCAGTCGCCGCGCGCGGTCAGGATCAGCACCGGCATGCCCACGCCGTTTTCGCGCCAGCGGGTGAGCACCTCGATCCCGGGCATGCCCGGCAGGCCAAGATCGAGAATGGCCAGGTCGTAGGTCTCGGTCGCGCCCAGATATTCGCCCTGCGCCCCGTCGGCCGCGACGTCGCAGGCAAAACCGCCGTCGCGCATGGCGGCGGCCAGTTGCGAGGACAGGGTCGGATCGTCCTCGACGATCAGGCATTTCATCGGCTCTGCCCTTTCCGGCCGGCATCGGTCATGCCCGCGCCCGCCGCTTCCAGAAAATCGCCGTTATGCGCATCCAGCCGGACCCGCAGCACGTCGCGCCCCGGCGTCAGCAGGCGCAGCTCATGCACCAGAACCACGCCGCGCTCGCGCTCGTCCGGGCGGGGGGGCACGATGCGGGCCGCGATCAGCCGGCCATGGAACCGCTTGCGGGCGATTTCGGACGCGCGGCTGAGCGGCAGGATGCGGAATTCGCGCCGCTGCAGCATGCCGAATTCCGGGGCCCAGTCCTCGGGCCAGGGCGGCTCGCGGTCATGGCCGCGCTCCTCGGCCAGCGCGCTCAGCCCAAGCGCGAGCACGACCGGAAGCGACAGGGATATGATGCGCAGGCATTTCATCGGCCCTATGTAATGGGCGAAATCCAAACGAAAGCCAAACGGATCATTGGCCTTTGGTTGGTGAGGACGGGAATATCAACCGATTCGTCCGGGGCCGCTGATGATGCCCCGAGAAGAAAGGAACCAGAGATGAGCAGAAAACTCTCGACCTCGATCGCGCTTTCGGCCCTGCTGGCGGCGTTCTCGGCGCCGGTGATCGCGCAGGAAACCCCCGCCGCCCCGCCGGCGGCCGAGGCGCAGGCGGCGGTGACGCTGCCCCAGGCACTGGCCGATGCCGGGCTGAGCGACGTGACCAGCAAGCGCGGCCCGCGCGGCACCACCCGGGTCCAGGGCAAGCTGTCGGACGGCACGCAGATCGACGCCATGCTGGACGACAAGGGCGAGCTGCGCGGCGTGCGTGCGCGCGGGGACGCGACCCTGCCGCAGGCGCTGACCGACCAGCTCGTGCCGCAAGCCGTGCGCGACAGCGCCGTCTTCGGCGAGCTGGGGCAGCTCCAGGCGGTGTTCTCGGGCGAGCGCGGCGTGATGCTGGCCGGTCAGGACGGCGACAAGAACAAGGTTCGCGCCGCCTTTACCCAGGACGGCACCCTGATGCGCTTCGGACGCGGCGACGGCGAGCGCCGCGAAGGCCGGCAGGTCAAACGCCAGCACGAGCGCCGCGACATGCATCGCGACCGCGATCGCGGCCCGCAGCGCCACGACGGCCACCGCAGCTGGGGGCCGGGCATGCCCGGCGACCGCGGCTAGGATCGGCGCGCGCATCCCTGCGCCGTTCCGGCCCGCGGGGATGCGCCAGGCGGGAAACAACCGCAAAGGCAGGTCGCAGGCAAGTCGGGCCGCGCCGGTTTCATCCCGGCGCGGCCCCTTTTGGCAGGCAATTCGCCCGACTCTCGGCAAGAGCCTGCCTTCCCGCGCGAAAAGGCTTGCCTGAACCGCGCGGCAATGCCAAATCCCCTTGCAATTTCCGGGTTTTCCTGCCCGAAACATGGGGTCGGTCGATGCGTCGTCGCGAATTTGTCCTTTCTACCGGCGTGGCTATGACGGCCGTCGGTGCCTTGTCCTCCTCCTGGGGGGCGGCGCTGGCGCAGGAAAGCCCCGAGTCGGCCCCGCCCCAGGCCCCGGCCGAGCCGGCCGAGGAGGCGGCGCCCAGGCCCTTCGGTTTCGACGACGTTGCGGACATGGCGCGGGACCTGGCGGCCAGCCCCTATGAATATCGCGATGCGGAACTGGTCGGCAGCTTTGCCAACCTGAGCTATGACCAGTATCGCGGCATCCGCTTTCGGCGCGACCGCGATCCCTGGGCCGGCAGCCGCGACTTTGCGCTGGACCTGTTGCCGCCCGGCGCCATCTTCCACGAGCCGGTGGATATCAGCCTGGTCGATGGCGGCGTGGCGACCCCGCTGCCTTTCGACGCGCATATGTTCGATTTCGACCCGGGGCATTTCCCCGACGGCGTCGATTACGAAACGCTGGGCGACATGGGCTGGTCCGGCTTTCGCCTGCGCGCGCCGCTGAACCGTCCCGATGTGATGGACGAGGTCGCGGTCTTTCAGGGTGCCAGCTATTTCCGCGCCGTGTCGCGCGGCGCCATCTACGGGCTGTCGGCGCGCGGCCTTGCCATCGGCACGGGCAGCGCCGAGGGCGAGGAATTTCCGCTGTTCCGGGCCTTCTGGATCCACAAGCCCGGCCCGCAGGACCGTTCGCTGCTGGTCCATGCGCTTCTGGACAGCCGTTCGGTTTCGGGCGCGTTCGAGTTCCGCATCACCCCCGGCGCCGAGACGGTCTTCGATACCCGGGTGGCGCTGTTTCCGCGCCAGGACATGCGCAATGCGGGCATCGCGCCGCTGACCTCGATGTATTGGTTCGGGCCGACCGACCGTTCGCGCGTGGACGATTATCGCCCGGCCGTGCATGACAGCGACGGGCTGCAGATGCTGACCGGCGACGAGCAGCGGCTGTGGCGGGTGCTGTCAAGCCACGGCACGCTGCAGATCTCGGCCTTCCTGGACGATGATCCGTTGGGCTTCGGCCTGGCACAGCGGGCGCGCGACTTCGAGTCCTACAAGGATGCCGAGGCGCGATACGAAAAGCGCCCCTCGGCCTGGGTGGCGCCGCAGGACGGCTGGGGCAAGGGGGCGGTCACGCTGGTCGAGATCCCGGTGGACAACGAATTCAACGACAATGTCGTGTCCTTCTGGCAGCCG
>Ga0164243_10005325_pt1 | contig 19684 bp, 21 predicted proteins | sample OricompcompostOP_FD_108781 | JGI IMG/M metagenome (GOLD analysis project Ga0164243, IMG submission 108781) | Organic Plus compost microbial communities from Emeryville, California, USA - Original compost - Organic plus compost (OP) | ecosystem: Engineered > Solid waste > Mixed feedstock >... | reverse complement strand
CGTATATTCGCGCACGGTCTTGAGCAGGCTGTCCTTGGTAAACGGCTTGGTCAGATAGGCATCCGACCCCACCATGGCGCCCCGCGCCCGGTCGAACAGACCGTCCTTTGAGGAAAGCATGACCACGGGTGTGGCGTGAAACTTCGCGCTTTTCTTGATCAATGCACAGGTCTGATACCCGTCCAGCCTGGGCATCAGGATGTCGCAAAAGATGAGCGCCGGCTTGTGGTCGTTCATCTTGGCGAGCGCGTCGAAACCGTCATCGGCGAGTACTACCTGGTATCCGGCCTGCCCCAGGAAGATTTCGGCGGAGCGACGAATGGTACTGCTGTCGTCGATCACCATAATCTTGAGACTCGCGTTATCTCCTGATGTTGTCATGACGTAATCTCGCAAAAACTCCCGCCCAATATAAGGCTCCACGGTAACAAAAAGCAAGGTGCGGCGGCCCGCGGCCCGCGGGCCGCTTCCCGCAGCGTGGTTTTGGCGCAAATTATAAAAATAATAACTTGCGCTTGGGAACTATACCATCCGGGGAGTCCGACGACGATCACGCCGTTTAAATGGCCACCATCTCGAAGTCTTCCTTGCGCGCCCCGCACTCCGGGCAGGTCCAGTTCATCGGTATATCCTCCCACTTGGTGCCGGGGGCAATGCCCTCCTCGGGCAAGCCGGCTTCCTCGTCGTATACCCAACCACAAATCAGGCACATCCAGGTCTTGAATTCCGCGTTTGCGGATTGTCCGTTACTCACGTCCTACAGCCTCAAGTAAAATGCAAAGTCGCATATCTTAATCTACGCATTGTGCAAACCCAAACTTCCCCGGCGGTCCTGAGTCTTGGCGCGACCGATCCGATCGGCGCCATCGGCATCCAGGCCGACCTCGCCTGCTTTGCGGCAATGGGATGTCATGGCTTGTCGGTCATCACTTCGATCCTGATTGCCGATACCGCCCGTATCGAGGACGTGCAGGTCATCGACGCCGACTGGGTGGCGGATCAGGCTCGGGTGGTGCTGGAGGACATGCCGGTTGCGGCCTTCAAGGTCGGCGCCGTCGGCAGCGTCGAGAACATCGCGGCGATCGCGGAAATCGTGGCCGATTATCCGGACGTTCCGCTGATCCTCGATCCCTTTCTGTCGGCGATGCCGGATTCCGGGCAGGAAGGAGAAGACCTGCTGATTGCAACGCGCGAGCTGCTGGTTCCGCAAACCACGCTGCTCCTGGCTTCGGCTGTCGAAATCTCCCGTTTCGCCGACACCTGGCGAGAAGCCGGCGCAGACGACCTGCCGCAGACCGGCCTGCTCGAGGCTGACGTGGCGCATCTGATCGAATCGGGTTGCGAGCATGTGCTGGTAACCGGCGCCAGCATCGACAGCCAGGAACTCGCCAATACCCTGTTCGACGCGTCCGGCATGTTGCGTCAGGATACGTGGCAGCGCTTGCCCGGCTCCTTCAGCGGCGCCGGCAGCACGATCTCGGCTACCATCGCAGCCCTGCTGGCCAACGGTCTGGAAGTATCGGACGCGGTGCTGGAAGCCCAGCAGTTCACGCATGCCGCGCTGCTTCACGCGCATCGCCTCGGCATGGGCAAGCTGACCCCGGACCGCTACTTCTGGACGCGCGAGGATACGCCGCCCGATTCCCCTTCAACTGCAGCCTGATTTTTCATGATGTCCAACAACGATTCCCTGTTCACGCGCGCCCAGCGCAGCACGCCCGGCGGCGTGAACTCCCCTGTCCGCGCCTTCCGTTCCGTCGGCGGCACCCCGCGCTTCATCACGCGCGCCGAAGGTCCGTATTTCTGGGACGCGGACGGCAAGCGCTATATCGACTACATCGGCTCCTGGGGGCCGATCATCGTCGGCCATGCCCACCCGGCCGTGATCAAGGCCGTGCAGGAGGCCGCGGCGCGCGGCCTGAGCTTCGGCGCCCCTACGGAAGGCGAAGTCGAGATGGCGGAAGAGATTTGCCGCCTGCTGCCGGCGGTCGAACAGGTACGGCTGGTATCGAGCGGAACGGAAGCGGCGATGAGCGCGCTGCGCCTGGCGCGCGGCGCCACCGGACGCGACGCGATCATCAAGTTCGAGGGCTGCTATCACGGCCACGGCGATTCGCTGCTGGTCAAGGCCGGCAGCGGCCTGCTGACCTTCGGCAATCCGACCTCGGCCGGCGTGCCGGAAGACTTCGCCAGGCATACGCTGGTGCTGGACTACAACAATGCGCAGCAACTGGAAGATGCGTTCGCAAAGATGGGCGACCGGATCGCATGCGTGATCGTCGAACCGGTGGCCGGCAACATGAACCTGGTGCGCGCCACGCCCGAATTCCTGCAAACGATGCGGCGCCTGTGCACGCAGCACGGCGCGATCCTGATCTTCGACGAAGTGATGAGCGGTTTCCGCGTCGGGCTCGGCGGCGCCCAGGCGCTGTACGACATCCGGCCCGATCTGACGGTGCTCGGCAAGGTGATCGGAGGCGGGCTGCCGGTGGCGGCGTTCGGCGGCAGTGCGCAGGTCATGAAACACTTGGCGCCGCTGGGCCCGGTCTACCAGGCCGGCACCCTGTCGGGCAATCCGGTGGCGGTCGCCGCCGGCCTCGTCACGCTCCGGCTGATCCAGCAAGACGGGTTCTACGACAGGCTGGCGGCGCAGACGCGCAAGCTGGTCGAAGGCCTGACCCAGGCAGCGCGGGACGCCGGCGTGCCGTTTTGCGCGGATGCGGTCGGCGGCATGTTCGGCATCTACTTCGCCGACAAGGTGCCCGCCTCGCATGCCGAGGTCATGGCTTGCGACAAGACGCGCTTCAATGCCTTCTTCCACGCGATGCTGGAACTCGGCGTATATCTCGCGCCCTCGGCCTTCGAGGCCGGTTTCGTTTCCGCCGCGCATGAGGATGCAGTGATCGAGACGACCATCGAGACGGCGCGCAAGGCGTTTGCGCAGTTGGCTTGAGTGGCCGTCGCAGTCGGTATCCGGAATGAAGAAGGGGCCTTACGGCCCCTTCTTCATTTCAGCCAGCCGCGCCGGCGGAAGTACCAGAACGGCATGACGGCGCACAGCAGCATCAGGCCGATCGAGAACGGGTAACCGAAGGCCCAGTTCAGCTCCGGCATCGTGCGGAAGTTCATGCCGTAGATGCTGGCGACCAGCGTCGGCGGCAGGAACGCGACCGAGGCCACGGAGAAGATCTTGATGATCTTGTTCTGGTTGATGTTGATGAAGCCGACGGTGGCGTCCATCAGGAAGTTGATCTTGTCGAACAGGAAAGCCGTGTGACCGTCCAGCGATTCGATGTCGCGCAGGATCTGCCGCGCTTCCTCGAATTGATCGGCGTTCAGCAGACGCCCGCGCATCAGGAAGCTGACCGCTCGCCGGGTATCCATCATGTTGCGCCGGATGCGGCCGTTCAAGTCCTCTTCCTGCGCGATCGCATTCAGCGCGATCGCTGCGTCCTCGTCGGTGAGCTCCTTCTTCAGCACGCTGTGGCTGACCTCCTCCAGCGTCTGGTAGATGCCCTCCAGCGCATCCGCCGAATACTCGGCGTCGGTGGCGTACAGGTCGAGCAGCACGTCCTTGTAGTCTTCGATCGAGCCGGGCCGCGAACGGGCGCGCATGCGCACCAGGCGGAAGATCGGCAAGTCGTGCGAATGCACGGAAAACAACATATTGCGTGCCAGGATGAACGCGACCGTCACGGTGCGCGAGGGGCCGCCCTCCTCTTCCAGCAGGAAGTCGGTGCGCAGGTGGAGATCGCCGTTGTCGGCTTCGTAATAGCGCGCCGATGCCTCGATGTCCTTGACCTCGTCTTCTCCCGGCATCGTCACGCCATAGATGCTCTTGACCCAGTCGCGCTGATCATCGGTCGGATCGGTCAGATCGACCCAGACCGGCGCCACCCGTTCCAGGTCGGCGCGGGATTCGATGTAGACCTGATTCAGCCGGCCGTTCTGCAATACGAATACGTTGATCATGCGTTCTCCCGGCGCTGCGGCGCAAAGGCCGGCGCCACGGCGGTTGAAGCCGCCGGCAATCGAATCACGGGAATGAAGCCATGCAGATGGCTCGACACGCCCGCCCTGAGACGAGCGGGCGCAACAGGACAGGGCGCTAGCTCGTCAATCGGTCGTCGTTTAACGACTGACAAGTTGTACTGGGACTCCCCAAAACCGGGTCTCCGAAGGACAAAAAAGCCAGCGCAAGTGTATCGACATCGCCCGCACCAGGCAAGTTCAAGACGGTGCGGTCAGGGCAATTCCGCCGCCGTCATGCGACGCAGGATCAGCTCGGTGCGGCGCGCCAGGTAGGCCGAACCGCGGTGCGTGTCGTAGAAGCGCGGACGCGGCAGCATCACGGCCAGGCGCGCAGCCTGGTATCGGCTCAAACGGCTGGCCGGCACGCCGAAGTAATGGCGTGCCGCCGCTTCCGCGCCGTATACGCCCACGCCCCATTCGGCCACGTTCAGGTAGATTTCGAAGATCCGTTCCTTGCTCATCACGGCTTCGAGCATGTACGTGATCACCACCTCCTGGGCCTTGCGCAGGTAGCTGCGTTCTCCGGACAGGAACAGGTTCTTCGCCAGTTGCTGGGTGATCGTGGAGCCGCCGGCCACGACTTTGCCGCGCCGCTGATTCTTCTCGAACGCCCGTTGCAACGCAATCCAGTCGATGCCGTCATGATGGCTGAAATTCGCATCCTCGGACGCGATGATCGCGCGCTTCAAATGGGACGAAATGCGCTCGTATGGCACCCATTCGTGCTTGAGCTTCGTCTTCGGATTCTGCGCCTGAAGGACCGCGAGCTGGCGATCCATGAAACTCGTCGATTCCGGGTTGAACTTGGTCCACCACAGAATCTGGACGAAGAAATACGCCTGCACCAGCAGCACCAGTGCGAGCGGCGTCAGAAACAGCCACCACAGAAGCTTGCGGCCTTTCCGCTTCATGACTGCCGCAGGCCGGCGAGCAGATTCGCGTGGACGGGCGCGGTGTCGGGACGCACGCCGCGCCAGATGAAAAAGGATTCCGCCGCCTGCTCGACCAGCATGCCGAGGCCGTCGCGCGTACGTGCGCCATGGTCGGCGGCAAAGCGCAGGAAAACGGTGGGCTCCTTCGCATACATCATGTCGTAGGCCAGCGCTCCGGAAGCGAAGACGGCCGGCGCCAGCGGCGGCAGCGCGTCATCCAGGCTGGCGGAGGTGGCATTGACGATGACGTCGAACGGCGTATCCAGCGTCTCGAATTCGCTGGCGCGGACCGCACCCTGCCCGCCGAACTCGGCGGCCAGTCGTTCGGCTTTCGCACGTGTCCGGTTGGCGATCACGAGCAGCGTCGGCCGCTGCTCAAGCATGGGCAGCAACGCGCCACGCGCGGCCCCGCCCGCGCCGAGCAGCAGCACGCGCCGCCCCTTCAGCGGGGTGCCGGCATTGCGCACGATGTCGGTCACCAGTCCAATCCCATCTGTGTTGTCGCCGACGATTTCGCCATCCTGGAAGCTGAGCGTGTTGACCGCGCCTGCGGCGCGCGCGCGCGGTGTCAGCCGCCCGGCCAGGGCAAAGGCTTCGAGCTTGAACGGGACCGTCACATTGCAGCCCCGGAATCCGGATGCCACCAGATCCTGCACGGTAGCGGCGAACCCGTCCAGCGGCGCCAACACCCGTTCGTAATCGAGCGCCTGCCCGGTCTGGGCGGCGAAGGCAGCGTGAATTTCCGGCGACTTGCTGTGGGCGACCGGATTGCCGATCACCGCGTATCGATCCCTGCTCAACGTTACCCTCCCCGCATCGAATCCGCTTCCAGTCCGTTTTCGCGGGTGAACTTGAAGCGTGTCGTCATCACCCACACGTCATCCTTGCCGCTGGTGCGCATGTTCTTCGGGAATGCCGCGAATGGCGCGGCCTGGCGCACGATACGGCGCGCCGCTTCGTCGAGAGCGCGATCGCCCGAGGAACGGTCGACCGTGATGCCTCGATTCGGGTCCTTCTCGTAAATGCGGCCGTCGTGGAAGATGGAGATGGAAACCGTCAATTCGCCGTACAGCTTCTTGCCATTTTGCTGCGGGAAGTTCAGCGTGCCGAACTTTTCGATGCGTTCGCGTACGTTGTTGAAATAGGTGGCATATCCGACTGCACGCGTGCTGGGCGAGAGGAAGGTCTTCTTCGGGCGCTTGTTCTCCTCCTCGATGCGCTTTGCAATCTCGGCCGCCATGCGCGCTATTTCGCGCGCGCTGTCTTCGGCATCGGCGCCGGACGGTGGCGGCGGAATCGGGCGCGGCTTGCGTTGCTCGGCCGCGGAATTGAACGTGTCAGGCGATTGCTTGCTCAATTGCGCCAGCATCCGCTGCTGCTGTTCGAGTTGCTCGATGCGGCGCTGAAGTGTCTGGACGCTGTCGCCGTCCCGGTTCCGGCGCATGTCCGGCAACGGCGAACGGGAACGCCCGCGGTCGGCAGTGCCGCCGCCATCCAGGTTGGCCTGCGCCAGCGCTTCGGCCTTCAGCGGAGCACGGTCGTGCTTGGCGTTGACCAGAATGACTTCGAGCCCCGGATCGGCAGGCTTGAACCGCAGCGCATCGGGGGCGACGAAACGCACCGCCAGCAGCGTTCCATGAGCCAGCAGCGAGACCGCGAACGCTGCGCTCAACAAGCGGTTTTCGAGAATGAACTTCACGCAATCAGTCCCCTGTTGGACCTGCGGATTGTACGTCAAAGGATGACGTCAATCGCGTCACTCGTCCACGGATTCCGCATCCGATTCGTTGTCGGCGGTGGGGCTGCGCTCGGTGTTGCCGGCCGCTTCGTCCACGCGTGCACTGGCGATGTCAAGCACGCGCGCTTCAACCGAAAGATCGACCTCGTCCCAGCGGATCAGCTCCAGCCTGACCTGCGTGCCGCGCGCCGTCGGCGGCATGCCGGACAGACGCACCACCAGCGGAATGTCGACCAGGCGCAGCATCTCCTCCTTCAGCACCACGGCGTCCACCTGACGCGCATTTTCCTGGCTCAGCCAGCGCAGGCACCAGTAGCGCTCCATGTTGGACTGGAATTCGGCATAGCCGGCGTAGGCTGCATCGAAGGCGGATACGATCGCGAACAGGTCGGCATCCTTCGGCTTGAACGGCGCTGCCAGCGGCGCCGTCACGCCATGCTCGGCGCAGGCCAGGATCTGCCACTGGTTGACCAGGTCGGTGTAGCGACGCAGCGGCGACGTGCACCATGCGTACTGGTCGACGCCCAGGCCCTGATGCGGCGCCGCGTGGGTCAGCATGCGCACCTGCATGCGTGCCGGCCAGCCCCCGCTCGGCCCTTGGGTGCGATAGATGCCGGGCACGCCGTCGTCGCGCATCAGCGCGCCCCAGGTGCTGTTGGCAAATATCATCAGCTCGGAGACGATCTTGTCCAGCGGCGCGCCGCGCTTTCGACGCACGATGCGCACCACGTCGTTCTCGACGTAGAAGCTGAAATCGACCCGGTTGGTCTGCTCCGGCTTCAGGCCGAACGCCGCGCGCTTTTCCATGCGCCCGCGTTCCAGCGCCTGCGCCCACTGCCACAGCACCGCGATCTCGTCCTTGTACGGATACTCGCCGCTGCCGGCGGCCAGGCCCTCTTCGGTGACCAGGTGGTCGATTTCGTGATGGCGCAGATTGCGTTCGATCGGCACGCGCTCGGCACGCGTCTCGGTCGCCACCACCGACCAGTCCGAAGTATCCACGATTGCATACAGCGAAAGCGCCGGGCACACGCATCCTTCGGCCAGCGTGAAACGCTCGACCAGTTCGTCCGGCAGCATTGTGATCTTGTCGCCGGGCATGTAGACGGTCGACAGGCGCGCACGCGCGATCGCATCGATCGCATCGTCGCGCTGGATGCCGAGCCCCGGGGCGGCGATATGAATGCCGACCCGGATCTTGCCTTCTTCCAGCCGAACCAGCGACAGCGCATCGTCGATCTCGGTGGTGGTGACATCGTCGATCGAAAACGCGCGCACGTCGGCCTGCGGCAGGTCGGGCACCGCCGGCAGCGGCAGCGACGGAAATCCCGTGCCCTTCGGATAGTACTCGTGCAGGAAACGCGCCAGATGCAGTTCCTTCGGCGATTCGATGCCGCCCACGGCCAGCATCAGGCGCTGCGGATTGGTCTGCAGCTCGGCGCATGCCTGCTCCAGCGCCTTGTATTCGATGCTGTTCTTGTCCGGCTTGAACAGCAGTTGCCGCGCCAGCGGGCGCATTGCGTCCGGCAAGCGTCCGGCCTTCAGTTCCTCGACGTAGTCCGCCTGCACCTGGGCCTGCTGCTTCTTTTTCTCGATCCCGGCCAACGCGGCCTTCAGCGACGTTTCAGGAGCGGCCTTGTAGCGTCCCTTGCCCTTCCGATAGAAATAGATCGGGGCACTGTGCAGGCGCAGCAGCAGGCCTGCGGCCTCCTGCGGTTGCGGCGCATGCCCGAAATACTCGGCCCCCAGGTCGACGAACCCGAACTCCTCCTCGCCGGCCACCTCCCAGATGAAATCGAGATCGATTTCCTCGGCCAGCGCCTGCGCCTCGGCCATCAACTGTGCCGGTTCCGGTTCGTTGAACTGCAACAGCACGTCGCGCGCCTTGACCTTGCTGCGCTTGCCGCTGGGCAGTTCGACCTGGAAGGCTTCGCCCTGCTGCGCCAGCACCGCGCCGGCCTTGAAGTCGCCGGATTCCTCAAATAGCAGATTCATCGAACACCATGTCTTTCTATCGGTTGCGCAGCCGGCAATGCGGCGACTGCGGGCAGGAGCAACTCGGTCACCAGCAACAGGCCGTTGCGGCGGCGGTACAGGCAGCGACGTGCGAACAGAACGTCGAATTCAAGCCCGGTTGCCAGCCGTGCACGCCGCATCAGCGGATGGCCGGCTCTCAGCCGGGCATATTCCAGGCGACCGCGCGCCACGCGCGGATCGCCGAACAGGGTGGTGCCGAGCGAACGCTCGCCCAGCGTTCCGAAAAACGGCCAGTCGTGCGTAGTTGCGCTCAGCGGCACGACGGTGTGACCGAACACGACGGGAACGCCGTCGCATTCGAGCAGCACCTCGCGCTGCTGCACCTGCATGCGCCGCGGCAGTGCGACCAGCGCACACTCGTCGGCATTGCCAGGCGCCCGCTCCTGGCACAGGCGCCGTACCCGGAAGCGCTCGCTGCGCGCGACCAGTTTCGCCGTCATCGAGGCCGTGTCGACCAGCCAGGGGCGCGCCCACCCCGGTGCATTGACGTGATTGACATGCGCGTGCCAGCGCGCGTACCCGACTCGCTGCACGCTCAAACCTTCGAAGAAACGGGGATTCCGCAGAACGCGAGAACCCGGTCCAGGTAATCCGCAAACTCCGAAATGCCATGATCGCTTCCCTGGATGATGCAATGATGTGCATGCGGGTAATGCGCGACCATCTCGCGCCAGTCCAGCACCTCGTCGCCGGTCGCGGCCATCAGCAGGTAGCGCTGCGGGTCGGTGATGTGTGGGATTTCCAGGGCTTTCAATTCGTCCACGTACTCCGGCCGGAATTCGAACGGCGCGTTCGAGTGATAGGCCGTCGTCTTGCCGACCTGCGTGGCCAGATCGCGCGCGGCATGCACCGCGGGGTTGAGCAGCACTGCGCGGCAGCCGGTTTGCTCCGCGAGCCAGGTTGCGTAGTAGCCACCGAGCGAGGAGCCGATCAGGGACAGGGGCGCCCCTGCGTGCACCGCGATCAATTGCTGCGCAACGGCAATCGCCTCGCGCGGCGAGGCCGGGAGTTGCGGACAAAGATACGCGTCCGCCAATCCGAGTTCGGCCATGCGCGCAGCCAGCAGGCGCGCCTTGAACGACTGCGGCGAGGAACGGAAACCGTGCAGGTAAAGAATCATCGAGCCAATGCGTCCAGTATTTTCTGGTGCACCCCGCCGAAGCCGCCGTTGCTCATCACCAGCACGTGATCGCCCGGGCGCACCGCCCGCGCAATCGCCTCGACCAGGGCGTCGAGGTCGTCATACGCGGCGGCCCGCTCACCGAGCGGCGCCAGCGCCGCGCCCAGGTCCCAGCCTGGCGCGTCCTTGCCGCTGGCCGCACCGTATCCGAATACCAGGTCGGCCTCGACCAGGCTGCCCGCCAGTGCGTCCTTCATCGTGCCCAGCTTCATCGTGTTCGAACGCGGCTCCAGCACGGCGAGAATGCGTGCCTTTCCGACCTTGCGGCGCAAGCCCGCCACCGTGGTTGCAACCGCCGTCGGGTGGTGAGCGAAGTCATCGTAGACGGTTATCTGATTGACCGTGCCGCGCACTTCCATGCGGCGCTTGACGCTGCGAAACTTCGCCAGCGCTTCGATCGCCCGTGCCGGCGGCACGCCAACATGGCGCGCGGCGGCAATCGCAGCCAACGCGTTGAGGCGATTGTGCTCGCCGCTCAACTCCCATGCCAGCGTCCCCTGCAAGGCGCCGTTGAAGCGCAGATCGAAGCTGCCGTCCTCGTGCAACTGCAGGGACCAGCCTTCGCCGCCGCTCCCGCCGAACCACTCGACATCGCTCCAGCAACCGCGCGCGAGCACGCGTCGCAGCGATTCCTCGCGCGCATTGACGACCAGGCGCCCGGTGCCGGGCACCGTGCGCACCAGGTGGTGGAACTGGGTCTCGATCGCCGCCAGATCGGGAAAGATGTCGGCGTGGTCGTACTCCAGGTTGTTCAGGATCGCCGTGCGCGCCCGGTAGTGCACGAACTTGCTGCGCTTGTCGAAGAAGGCGGTGTCGTATTCGTCGGCCTCGATCACGAAGAAGGCTGAGTCGCCCGCGCCTCCGGACAGGCGCGCGGAAATTCCGAAATTCATCGGCACGCCGCCGATCAGGAAGCCCGGCTGGTAGCCGGCATCTTCCAGGATCGAGGCCAGCATCGAAGCAGTCGTGGTCTTGCCGTGCGTGCCGGCGACCGCCAGCACCCACCTGTCGTGCAGGATGTGCTCGCCGATCCATTGCGGGCCGGAGGTGTAAGGCAGGCCGCGGTTCAGGATCTCTTCCATCAGCGGATTGCCGCGCGAGACCACGTTGCCGACTACGAAAAGGTCCGGTTTCAGTTCCACCTGCTCCGGTCCGAACCCCTCGATCAGTTCGATGCCCTGGGCCTGCAACTGGGTGCTCATCGGCGGGTAGACGTTGGCGTCGCAACCGGTGACCTTGTGGCCGGCCTCCTTGGCGAGAACCGCGAGCCCGCCCATGAAGGTGCCGCAAATGCCCAGGATATGAATATGCATGAATAAACGTTAACTGCAGGATCGGCGGGCGCGGGGCCCGGTCGTTTGGCGCGGGAACCCCGGCGCGACGGGAAACTCGGAATTTTACCCGACCCGCGATTTCTCGCTGCGCGGTATCATCCGGTCACAACCATGCCTAGCTCAACGATAGAACAACTGCGCGCGGAAATCGCGGCCGCCGCCGCGCGCCTGATAGCGGAAGACGGCGCCGACTACGGCACCGCGAAGAAAAAGGCGGCGCGCCAGATCCTCGGGAACACGAAGATGCGCGGGGATTTCATGCCGGATAACGCGCAGATCGAGGACGAGGTGCGTGCCTACAATGAAATCTTTTTCGGCGACACCCAGCCGGCGCGCCTGTTGCAGTTGCGCCAGCTCGCCCTGCGCCTGATGGATGACCTGAGCGATTTCGCCCCCTTCCTGACCGGAGCCGTCCTGAACGGCACTGCCGGTCCGCATTCGGACATACACCTGCAGTTATTTGTGGAAAACACCAAGGACGTGGAAATCTTTCTCCTCAATCGCGGCACCGATTTCGAGGTCAGCGAGCCGGCGCGCGGCGCCGGCTCCGCTGCCGCCTTCGAGACACTGAGCTTCATGTGGCGCAACGAAGGCGTGCATCTGGCGCTGTATCCGCGCGATGCGATCCGGCAGATGCCCCGCAATACGGGCGACGGGCGGCCGCTGCGCATGGATGCCGGCGCCCTGCGCACGCTGCTGCAACAGGAGGGCGCCCGCGCATGAAGGCACGCAAGACCCTGGCATTCGTCGCCATCGCTGTCCTGTTCGCCGGGCTCGGCATAGCGATCGGGCACTGGCAAACCAGCCCGGACCGGGCCGAAACGGCGGCTGTCGACCAGCTCTTCGCGGGTACGCTGCCAGATCCCCAAGGGCATCCTCAATCCCTGTCGCAGTGGAGAGGCAAGCCGCTGGTCGTCAATTTCTGGGCAACCTGGTGCGCGCCCTGCGTGGAAGAAATGCCGGAATTATCTGAATTGCAAGCGGACATCGTTCCCAAGGGAATGCACGTGATCGGCATCGGTATCGACACAGCCGAGAATATCGCCGCATTCGGCGCCAGGCTGGGTATCGAATACCCGCTGCTGGTCGGCGGGCCGGCCGCCACCGACTTGGCGCGCCGCTTCGGCAACAAGGCGGGCGGACTGCCGTACACGGTGCTGATCGACGCCGACGGCCGGGTACGCCAGACCTACCTGGGCCGATTGAAAATGGAAGAACTACGGCGCGACATCGCAGCCCTGTAGAGGGCGGGCGATCCCCTGTCCTCCCCTGCCGGCGCGGCTTGCCCTTGCCAGCCGGCATGATTTGGCGGCAAAATGCGCCGTCCTCGGCAAACGGAGTTGCAACTCCATGGCAAAAAACCTTCTTCTGCTCAATGGTCCGAACCTCAACTTGTTGGGAACCCGCGAGCCGGAAGTCTACGGTGCGACGACACTAGCCGAGGTAGAACAAGCGGCACATGCTCAAGCCGCGGCAGCCGGCGCTTCCCTGGCATGCTTTCAAAGCAACCATGAAGGCGCCCTGATCGATCGCATCCATGCTGCACGCGACGAAGGCGTGGACGCCATCGTGATCAATCCGGGCGGACTCACGCACACCAGCGTGGCTCTGCGCGACGCGCTGTCAGGGGTAGCGATCCCGTTCGTCGAAGTCCATATTTCGAATATCCATCAACGCGAACGTTTCCGGCATCGCTCCTTCCTGTCGGCGATCGCCTCCGGGGTGATCTGCGGTCTGGGCGTGCAAGGGTATTCGGCGGCAATCGAATTCGCGCTCAAAAAGCTCTAACTCTCATCATCTGGGCGGGAACTGGCCAAATAACGGCATATAATCGGCCGTTCAGCAGCGACGCCCGTGCCCGAAAAACATTCTCAAGGGGTTCTCATGGATCTAAGAAAACTTAAAACGTTGATCGACCTCGTCGCCGAGTCCGACATCTCCGAACTCGAAGTGACCGAAGGCGAGAGCAAGGTCCGCATCGTCAAGTCGTCCGGTGCCCCGCAAAGCCAACTCGTGATGATGCATCCGCAGGCGCAGCAGGCCGCGCCGGCCGCCGCGCCGCAAAGCGCCGGTACGCCGGGCGCGGCGCCGGCACCCGAAGTGCCGCAGGGGCATGTCGTGAAGTCGCCCATGGTCGGGACCTTCTACCGCGCCTCGGCTCCCGGCAAGCCGCCGTTCGTCGAAGTCGGAGCCAGCGTCAAGGAAGGCGATACGCTTTGCATCATCGAAGCGATGAAGCTGCTCAACGAAATCGACGCCGACGTCTCCGGCGTGATCAAGGAAATCCTGGTGGAGAACGGCCAGCCGGTCGAGTTCGGCCAGCCGCTGTTCGTGATCGGCTGAGGGCGTTCCAGCCCCGCGCGCGGCCTGTCGCGGCCGCGCCCCTGACACGAGCTACTCCCGGGCCCTCTTTCCATGTTCGAAAAAATCCTCATTATCAATCGCGGCGCAGCAGCGCAGCTACATTGTCCGGCAGCCTCAGGCAGCGGCAATCTCGCCGCGGAGACCAGCCATGTTTGAGAAAATCCTGATCGCCAACCGCGGCGACCAGCCGCGTAGCGGCACAGCAGCGCAGCTACATTGCGTCACGGCCGAAGGCCGCCGCGATTTCGCCGCGGAGACCGTCCATGTTTGAGAAAATCCTGATCGCCAACCGCGGCGACCAGCCGCGTAGCGGCGCAGCAGCGCAGCTACATTGCGTCACGGCCGAAGGCCGTCGCGATTTCGCCGCGGAGACCGTCCATGTTTGAGAAAATCCTGATCGCCAACCGCGGCGAAATCGCGTTGCGCATCCAGCGCGCCTGCCGTGAAATGGGCATCAAGACCGTGGTCGTGCATTCGGAAGCCGACCGCGAGGCCAAGTACGTCAAGCTGGCCGACGAATCGGTCTGCATCGGCCCGGCGCCGTCCGCGCAAAGCTATCTGAACATGCCGGCCATCATCAGCGCGGCTGAAGTGACCGACGCCGAAGCGATCCATCCCGGCTACGGCTTCCTGTCGGAGAACGCGGACTTCGCCGAACGCGTGGAGAAATCCGGCTTCGTGTTCATCGGCCCGCGCCCGGAATCGATCCGCATGATGGGCGACAAGGTCTCGGCCAAGCACGCGATGATCAAGGCCGGCGTGCCCTGCGTGCCCGGCTCCGATGGTGCGCTGCCGGAAGACCCGAAGGAAATCATCCGCATCGCGCGCAAGATCGGCTACCCGGTCATCATCAAGGCCGCCGGCGGCGGCGGCGGGCGCGGAATGCGCGTCGTGCATACCGAGGCCGCGCTGCTGAACGCGGTGGCGATGACCAAGGCGGAAGCGGGCGCGGCCTTCGGCAATCCCGAGGTCTACATGGAAAAGTACCTGGAGAATCCGCGCCATGTGGAGATCCAGGTGCTGGCCGACGAGTTCAAGAATGCGATCTGGCTCGGCGAACGCGACTGCTCGATGCAGCGCCGCCACCAGAAGATCATCGAGGAAGCGCCGGCGCCGGGCATCGCGCGCAAGCTGATCGAGCGCATCGGCGACCGTTGCGCGGAGGCGTGCCGCAAGATTGGCTATCGCGGCGCCGGCACCTTCGAATTCCTGTATGAAAACGGCGAGTTCTACTTCATCGAGATGAACACGCGCCTCCAGGTCGAGCATCCGGTCACGGAAATGATTACCGGCGTGGACCTGGTGCAGGAGCAGATCCGCGTGGCGGCCGGCGAGAAGCTGCGCTTCCGCCAGCGCGATATCGAACTGATCGGACATGCGATCGAATGCCGGATCAACGCCGAGGACCCGTTCAAGTTCACGCCCTCGCCGGGCCGCATCAGCGCCTGGCATGCGCCGGGCGGCCCGGGCATCCGCGTCGACTCGCATGCCTATGCCGGCTATTTCGTTCCGCCGACCTACGATTCGATGGTGGGCAAGGTGATCGCTTACGGCGCCACCCGCGACCAGGCGATCCGGCGCATGCAGATCGCGCTGTCCGAAATGGTGGTCGAAGGCATCCAGACCAACATCCCGCTGCACCGCGAACTGATGGTCGACGCACGCTTCATCGAGGGCGGCACCAACATCCATTACCTCGAACAGAAACTGGCCGACAAGCCGGATCTGCCGAAGAACGAGAAAAGCGGCAAGTAATCCATTCATGAGCTGGACCGAAATCGTCATCGAAGTCGCACGCGCGCATGCGGAAGCGCTGTCCGACGCCCTGATCGAGGCGGGCGCGCTGTCGGTTTCGGTCGAAGACGCGGACGAAGGCACCGAGGCGGAGCGGCCGCTGTTCGGCGAGCCCGGCATGGAGCCGACGGAAACCGCGTGGGAGCGCAGCCGGGTCGTCGCGCTGGCGGCCGAAGATGCCGATCATGCGGCGCTGGTGGCTGAAGCGGCGCAAGCATGCGAGCTGGATGCGGTTCCGCGCTTCGTCCTGCGCCGCGTCGCAGATCAGGACTGGGTGCGTCTGACGCAATCGCAGTTCGAACCGATCCATATCGGCGAACGTATCTGGGTCGTTCCGAGCTGGCATGCAGCGCCCGATCCGGATGCGCTGATACTCGAACTCGACCCCGGCCTGGCCTTCGGCACCGGCAGCCATCCGACCACCCGGCTGTGCATGGAATGGCTGGAGCAAAACGTGCAGGCCGGCGTCTCGCTGCTCGATTACGGATGCGGCTCCGGCATTCTGGCCATGGTCGCCAGCAAGCTCGGCGCGCAGCCGGTGGTCGGCGTCGACATCGACCCGCAGGCGATCGAAGCCGCGCGCGCCAACAGTGCACGCAACGGCTGCGCGATCGAGTATGCGCTGCCGGAAGCATTCGGCCCGGGACTTTATGACATCGTGGTTGCCAACATCCTCTCCAGCCCGCTGAAACTGCTGGCGCCGATGCTGGCCGGGCGGGTCGCGACTGGAGGGCGCCTGATCCTGTCCGGCATACTCGCCCGCCAGGCCGACGAAGTCGCAGCCGCCTATGCACCCCATATCGAGATGTCGGTCTGGCGCGAGCATGAAGGCTGGATACTGCTCGCCGGAAGCAAGGGCGCACCTTGAACGGCGATGGCGCTCGCGACCCAGTGCCCCCACTGCCACACGACCTTCCGCGTCGCGCATGACCAGTTGAAGCTGCGCGCCGGCCTGGTGCGTTGTGGCGCCTGCAGCCATATCTTCAACGGCATCGAAAACCTGCTGCGCCTGGAAGAACCGGCGCCCGCTCCACCCGCTCCGGCAACCGAGGAGGAAGTCGCGTTGCCTGCGACCTCGACGCCGCCCGACAATCCGGAGCCCCCGCTGGACCAGGGCGTCGATTTCTACCTGCCGCCGGATGACGACGAGCCGATCGGGCAAGCTGTCCCGGAGTCGGAGTCGGAACAGCCAAATCCACCGGCGGAGGAAGTCGAAGTCGCGCCTGCCGCGCTGGAAGAAGATGCACGCGACGAAAGCGGCGAAATCCCGGCAAGCGAAGAAGACGCGCTGCCAGACGATGCGGACAGAACCGCGCCCGCGGATATGTCGCCGCCCGACGCCGGTGCCCTGCACGTCGCGGATGAAGCGTCCACGTACGCTGACCCGCTCGATCCGGCGGACGACTTGCAGCAAGAGCCGGCGCGCAGCGTCGAGTCCGTTTCATTCGCAGCGACTCCCGAGGCCGTGGACGAGGAGGAAGTGGGCGACGACGAACCCAGCTTCGTACGCCAGGGACGGCGCCGGCAACGACTGGGACGCGTAGTGCATACAGCCATGCTGATCGGCACCGTCCTGCTGCTGCTGGCCCTGCTCGGTCAGGTCGCCTATGTGTTCCGCGACCAGCTCGCCGCGCGCCTGCCACAAGTCAAGCCGCTGCTGCTGCGCGCATGCGCCTACCTTGATTGCCAGGTCGGCCTGCCTGCCACAATCGACGCCTTGACCATAGAATCGAGCGAGCTGCAGACCCTGGAGGCGGGCAGTTCGACCCTGGCCCTGACGGTGTTGCTGCGCAACTCCAGTCCGGTTGCACAGACCTGGCCGCACCTGGAACTGACGCTCAACGATTCCAATGAAAAGCCGCTGGTACGCCGGGTATTCGCGCCTGCAGAATATCTGCCGCCCGATATCAGCCCGCGCCTGGGTTTTCCGGCGCGCAGCGAGCAGTCGGTGCGCCTGTTCCTGGAACTCGAAGGAACCGAAGCATCGGGTTACCGCGTCTACCTGTTCCATCCTTAATCCAACCACACTGACCAACCATGACCTCACTGATCTGCGGTTCGCTCGCCTTCGACACCATCATGCTGTTCCGCGGGCGCTTCTCGGAAGCGCTGCTGGCAGACCAACTGCACAAGATCAATGTGGCCTTCCTGGTCCCGGACATCCGGCGCGAGTTCGGCGGCTGCGCGGGCAACATCGCCTACAACCTGAAGCTGCTGGAAGGCGAACCGTTGATCATGGCGACCATCGGCAGCGACGGCGGTCCTTACCTGGAGCGTCTCGACCGGCTGAACATCGCACGCCGCTGCATCCGCACGATCGACAGCGCGTATACCGCGCAGGCCTTCATCACGACCGACGCCGACAGCAACCAGATCACGGCCTTCCATCCGGGCGCGATGACGTTCTCGCACCAGAACCGGGTCGCCGACGCAGGAAACGTCAAGCTGGCGATCGTCGCGCCGGACGGGCGCGACGGCATGCTGCAGCATGCGCGCGATTGCGCCGAGCGCGGTATTCCCTTCATCTTCGACCCCGGCCAGGGGCTGCCGATGTTCAATGGAAACGAGCTGGAACACTTCGTCGAGCTTGCCACCTACGTCGCCGTCAACGACTACGAGGCGGAACTGCTGACCGAGCGCACCGGGCTTACGCTGGACCAGTTGGCGCAACGGGTGGAAGCGCTGATCGTTACGCGTGGCGAACTCGGCGCCGAAATCCGGTTATCGGATCGGCGCATCGACATCCCCTGCGTGCCGGCCGCGCAGGTAGTCGATCCAACCGGGTGCGGCGACGCATTCCGCGCCGGCCTGCTGTACGGTCTTACGCATGACATGGACTGGGAAACCACAGGACGACTGGCAAGCCTGATGGGTTCGATCAAGATCGGCTTCCAGGGCGGGCAGAATCACATGTTGAGCCGCGCCGACATCGACGCACGCTTCGAACAGGCATTCGGTTATCGAATCTGACGGATGGCTTGATAAAGTAAAGGGCTTTGCTACGCCCCGGACGGATTGCCTGCGGATAAGGCTGCGACGAGCTGCGGTCCGGTCATTCCGCTTCCGTTGATCTCCACGATCTTGCGCCGGCTCGCGTGTCCGGCCACAACGGCCACCGCATTCTTCGGAAGTCCGAGCGCATCCGCAAGAAACCGGACCAGCGCCTCGTTGGCCTTGCCGTCCACCGGCGGGGCCTGCAGGCGAATGCGCAACACACCTTCGGCAATTCCGCCAACTTCACTGCGCCGCGCATTCGGAGTCACCTGTATCGACAGGCGTACCCGGGAAGATGCCGGGTTCACGCCAAGCGCTGGATCAGGTCAGTAGCTACCATCAGCGCAATGCGCAGGCCGATCAACGCGACCAGCGGTGACAGGTCGATGCCTCCCAGCAGCGGAATCATGCGGCGCAGCGGGCGCAGCAGCGGTTCGTTCAGGGCGCGAACGAAAGGAGCCAGCGGCGCATAAGGGTTGACCCAACTGAAAACGGCTTCGACGATGATCAGCGCCATGAAGCCGTAGACAATCCACTCGCACAGACGCAGTAGGCTGACCAGCACCAGGAACTGCAGCGAGATTCCTCCGAACAGGACCAGCTTGAAAGCGGTCGCCACCACGATCACCAGCACCGCCCCGATCAGGCTCGCCCAGTCGTAGCCACCGGCGCCCGGCAGCATGCGCCGCAGCGGCAGCACCAGCCAATCGGTGAGCTTGTAGACGAATTGCCCGATCTGGTTTGGCGGCCGAACGCGCACGACCTGCGTCCAGAAGCGCAACAGCAGCGCGCCGCCCAGAATGACGGCAACGGTATCGATGATCAGGGTAAGAATGCTGCTCAGCACATGGATCTCCCAATGAAAATGCCCGTTGCGCAGGATTGCCGCGCAACGGGCATTGTGCCCGAAACCGATTCAGGCTACCAAGGCGGCTCCGCAATGGAACCGCGCCTGGCGCTTGATTACGGACGGGAGCCGGTCGGGAACGGCCAGGCCGCTGCCGGATTCAGCACGGTCTTCGCCGCCGGGGCTGCAGCGGGCTTGGCTGCCGCCTTCTTCGGTGCCGCTGCCTTCTTCGGCGCTGCGGCCTTCTTCGGCGCTGCAGCCTTCTTCGGTGCTGCGGCCTTCTTCGCTACCGCTGCCTTCTTCGGCGCTGCGGCCTTCTTGGCTACCGGCTTCTTGGCTGCTGCCTTCTTCGGTGCCGCGGCCTTCTTGGCTACCGATTTCTTGGCTGCTGCCTTCTTCGGCGCCGCGGCCTTCTTGGCTACCGGCTTCTTG
>Ga0164243_10005324_pt1 | contig 19690 bp, 15 predicted proteins | sample OricompcompostOP_FD_108781 | JGI IMG/M metagenome (GOLD analysis project Ga0164243, IMG submission 108781) | Organic Plus compost microbial communities from Emeryville, California, USA - Original compost - Organic plus compost (OP) | ecosystem: Engineered > Solid waste > Mixed feedstock >... | reverse complement strand
GTATTCCTTCGCCTTGTCCATATCCTGGCGGTAGACCTCCAGGTCCGGCGCGTGGCCGAACATGCCGGTCGGCAGCGGGCCGGTCATAAGCTCCGCGGGGCCTGCCGCGTCGAGCATGGCCTGGTAGTTGTAAGCGTAGGAGACCGCCTTGCGCAGGTTCTTGTCGGCAAGCGGCCCCTTGGCCGTGTTCATCTTGATCGAGAAGCTGCGGTAGTCGGGCTCCATGATCCGCACCACGTGCGGCATGTCCTTGATGGCTTCCATATCCTCTGCGAACAGGTCGAGCGCGAAATGCGCCTGGCCACGCTGGAGCATGAGCCGGGTCGTTGCGGCCTCACGAACGATCTTCCAGATCGCGCCCTCCACGTTGCCGCCCTGATGCCAATCATTCTCAACGCGGATCAGTTCGTAGAGATCGCCGGGGCGGGCCCGGCCCATCTGGAAGGCGCCCGAGCCTGCGATGTTGGACAGCAGATAGGACTGCCCGTCGTCGCTGCCGAGATTGGCTTCCACGACCTGCGAATTGACGATGAACATCCACGGCAGGACCGAGAGAAGCGGCGCGAAGGGCTGCTTCAGCGACATGGTGACGGTCATCTCGCCCGTCGCCTTGACACTGTCGGCCTCGAGGATGCCCGCCACCATCCAGGCCGGCCCCTGCTGCAGCCGCAGCAGGCGGGCGAAGGAATATTCCACGTCCTTGGCGGTCACCGGCGCGCCGTCATGGAACCGGGCGTTTTCGTCCAGTTCGAAGGTGTAGGTCATGCCGTCTTCGGACTGGGTCCAGCTCTTGGCAAGTCCCGGAGCAGGCTGGGGCGGGTTGCCCACGACGCGCACCAGCGCATCATAGGTGTTCCGAAACAGCCATTGCGGCGCATAACCGGTGGCGACGTGCGGATCGAAATTGGGAATGTCGACGGTGCTGGCGAGCACCATGATCTTCCGACCCTGGGCGTTGGCATACCAGGGCAGCATGGCGGCGACACCCGCCCCTGCCGAACCGATCAGAAACTGGCGTTTGTTGAGTCTCAGCATATCCGTTCCCCTTTCTGTTGCCGGCCTTGCCGGTGGGTGAAGGCAGGCCGGCGCAAGCCGCCGGCCCGCTGCAGTCGGAAGGCGTTCAGGCCGCCAGCTCCTTTTTCCTGGAGCTGAGGCGGTAGATGCGTTCGGCGGTTTCGGCGCTCACGCGCTCCTCGCGGACATCCTCTTCGATGCGTTCGACGGAGCGCTTGAGCGGATCGCCATAGCCGGCGCCGCCGGAAAGCTGCAGCTCCACGATGCGGTCCGCGCGATCCACGACCACGAGGCCGCCCGTGCCCACGTCCTCCACGATCTTGCTTTCCGCATCGCGGACATAGCCGTGGGAAAGCAGGCCCGGCTTGCCACCGAAGAGGCCTTCAATCGGTGCATTGACGCCTTCCGGCGAGACGAAGACAGTCAGCGGCAGACCGTCATCGTACCGCTTCGTGAGCCGGATGCGCGCGCCGAGACCGCCACGATACTCGCCCGCGCCGCCGGAGTCCTTCACGAAACCCTTTTCGAGGATGACGACCGGAGAGCGGCTCTCGAGAAGCTCGATCGATGAGGTCGCGGCCGAGGTCGGCCACAGCACCGAGGACTTGCCGTCCTTCGCCGAGCTGCCGCCCTGGCCGCCGCCCGAAAGCAGATGATCGTAGAACACCTTGCCGTCGGGTGTCTTGCCGTAGACCGTAAGCAGGCTCGGCAGGCCCGTATGGGCGACCACCTTGTCGGGGGCGGCCTGGGAAAGCGCCCTGAAGATGTTGGGCGAGGTGTACCAGCCGGTGCGGGTGCGCAGGCTTACCGGCGCGGGCTTGTTGCAGTTGAGGATCGAACCCTTCGGCGCCTTGACCTTGAACGGGCGATAGCAGCCGGCATTACCGCGCACATTCGGCGTGAGCATGCATTTCAGCGGGTAGGTCGAATGCGCCGTTGTGTAGCTCAGCGTGCAATTGATGCCGCCGAGCGGCACCTCAGGCGGTGCGCCTTCGAAATCGAGCTCGATCTCGTCGCCCGCGATCGTCACCTTGACCGGGACGGTCATCGGGGTGCCCAGCGGATTGTAGGTGATCTCGGAAGAGTACACGCCGTCCGGCAGGGCGCGGATCGCCTCGCGCATCGCCTTTTCCGAACGTGACTGGACGACTTCGGCGAGTGCAGAGAGATCCGCCAGTCCATACTCCTCCATGAAGGAGGAAAGACGGCGTGCGCCGGTCTCGTTCGCCGCGATGAGCGAGCGGACGTCACCCAGCACCTGCTGGGAATCGCGGATGTTCTCCGCCATCAGGCGGAAGAGATCCTCGTTCTCCACACCCGCCTTGACGAGCTTCATCGGCGGGATCTGCAGGCCTTCCTCGTAGACCTCGGTGGCCTTCATGCCATTACGCGTACCGCCGATGTCGCCCACATGGCCGACCGTGCCCATGACGGCCACCACCTTGCCATTGCGGAACACGGGCGTGATCACGGCGATATCGAAGAGATGGCCGGCGCAGAGCCACGGATCATTGCAGACGAGAACGTCGCCCGGCTCCAACGTATCGACGGGATAGCGGGCGAGCGCCGCCTTCACCACCATCGGAAGCGTAAGGTTGAAGACAGGCATCACGCGGCTCGAATGGGCGAGCGTCTCGCCAGTCGCGTCCAGGATTGAGCAGCCGAAATCCTGGGACTCGGAGATGATGAGCGAATATGCCGTGCGGCAGACCGTATGCCACATCTCCTCCGAGACCGTGACCAGGCGGCTCCACATGATCTCGAGCGAAATCGGATCGGATTCGATCTTGTCAATCGCCTCGGCCTTCGTCATCCCGGGCGTGACGAGATCCATGCCCTTGCTGGCGACGGTCACCGCGATGCGCAGGTTGCCGGCCTCGTCGACCGTCAGCGTATCGCCGGGCGGGACGACCGTGGTGGATTCGCGCTCTTCGACGATGGCCGGTCCGGCGATCTTGACGCCTGGCGTCAGAAGATAGCGGTCATAGATGGCCGTCTCGACGAAGCCCTCGCCGAAATAGGCTTGGCGATGGCCCTTGAGCGCACCCGCGCCGCCCTGGGAGATATCGGCCTGCCTGATGGTGAGTTCCGGTGACGGTCCGCTCGCGCGGACACGGAATGACAGGATTTCCAGCTCGGCCTCTGCCGGAACGCGCGTGTAGCGGGCCGTGTAGACTTCCTCGAATGACCTGCGGATCTCGCCATAGGCTGACGCATCGAGCTTGCCAGCCGGGATCGGCACGTTGATCTCGTGAAGCTGGCCGACGAGGCGCATGTCGGCAGTACGCTCAATCGTGATGTCGTTCGCGTCGGCCCCGGCGGCCACCAGCTTCGCCCTGCCCTCTTCCGCCAGCTCGTCGAAGGCGGCGTTGAGCGCCGCGGCATCGAGCTCCGGCGACAGTTGGATCGGCTGCGAGCGCACGAGATCGAACGAAAGCGGCGCGGTGAGGAAGCCGAAAGCGGAGGCCGCTCCGCTCGCCTGCGGGATGATCACCTCCGAAACGCCGAGGATGCGCGCAACGCGGGCAGCGAAAGCGGGGCCTGCGCCGCCGAAGCCGATCATAGAATATCCGCGCGGGTCCTTGCCCTTCTCCACAAGGTGGATGCGCGCCGCGCTCGCCATGTTCTCGCCGACCACCTGGTGGATTCCCCAAGCGGCTTCGACTGTCGAGAGTTTCAGCGGCTCGGCAATGGTTCTGAGGGCCTTCTCGGCCGCGTCCAGGTCTAGTGTCATGCGCCCGCCGAGGAAGAAGGACGGATCGTAGTAACCGAGCGCAACGCTTGCATCCGTCACGGTCGGCTTGTCGCCGCCTGCGCCATAGCAGGCCGGTCCCGGCGCGGCGCCCGCCGAATGCGGGCCGACCTGAAGCAGCCCGACCTCGTCGATCGAAGCGATGGAGCCGCCGCCCGCCCCGATCTCGATCATGTCGACGACCGGAGACTTGATCGGCAGGCCCGACCCGTTCTTGAAGCGGCGCACACGGCCCGCCTCCAGATAGGAGACGATGTGCGCCATGCCGTTCTCGATCATGCAGGCCTTGGCCGTGGTGCCGCCCATGTCGAAGGCGATGACGTTCTCCTTGCCGGCCTTGCGGCCGAACCAGGCGGTTGCGAGCGCACCGCCGGCCGGGCCGGATTCCAGAAGCCTGATCGGAAATTCCCGCGCCTCCTCAAGCGAAACGAGGCCGCCCGCCGAATGCATCAGGCGCACGGCGCCCCGGAAGCCACGCGCAACGAGCTCCTGCTCGAAGCGGCTCAGATAGCGGTCCATCAGCGGCTGGACGTAAGCGTTGGCGCAGGTCGTGACGAAACGCTGATATTCGGAGATCTCGGCGACGACCTCGGAGGAGATCGACACGGAGATGTCGGGATAGTGCTGCTTGATGATCTCGCGCACCCGCCTTTCATGCGACGGGTTGCGATAGGAATGCATGAGGCAGACCGCGATCGCCTCGACCTTGTCGGCCACCAGCTTCTTGACCGCGCGCAGGACCGAGACTTCGTCGAGCGGCTTGATCACGCCGCCATCCGCGCCGATCCGTTCGGCTATCTCCAGCCGCCGCGAGCGGCGGACGAGCGGTTCGGGGAAGGTCAGGAACAGATCGTAGATATCGTAGCGCTGCTCGAAGCCGATTTCGAGCACATCGCGGAAACCCTCGGTCGTGATCAGGCCGACCGGCGCGCCCTTGCGCTCGATGACGGCGTTGGTGACCAGCGTCGTGCCGTGCACGATTTCATCGAGATCGGATACGCCGATGCCGGCGGCCGTGACGAGATCGGCAAGGCCGCCAAGGGCCCCCTTGGAGGGGTCGCTGGGGGTCGTCAGGCACTTGTGCAGGCGGATCGCAGCGGCGTTCTCGTCGAACAGGATGAAATCGGTGAAGGTGCCTCCGATATCGATACCAGCACGAAACCCCCTGAAATTCGCTTGCATTCGCACATTCCCCTTCTTTCGGGGCGAGCGAAGGGCAGGCCCCGGCGCTCCTGCCGTTGCCGGCGGGAACAGATCGAGTTTTAATTCGGATTCTTCCGCCCAAGGCGAATGGAAGTGAATTTGCCGCGACTCCGGCCGCACGCCTGCCACTCCTCACGCCTATTTTTTGTGCATGAAGAATATTGCCCGGATTATAGGCGGCTGAAATATACGAGTCTAGCATAAGTTTCATATTTGACATTTGGTTCCAATAGTGGAACAAAATGTCACGCAGTCGCACGGGGGAGTAGAAGATGAGCGCACTTGAGGACGGGATCGCTATTCTGGGTTGCTTCACCTTCGAGGAGCCGGCGCTGACGCAGGCGGAACTCACCCGACGGGTGAGACGCCCGAAGGCCACGGTCTCGCGGGTCATGAAGACCTTGAGGGATACCGGCATGCTCGAATTCGATGCGGCGACCCGGCTCTATCGGCCGGGCGTCCGCCTCTTCGAACTCGGCCAGATTTCGCGGGCGCACCAGAGCTTCCTCGATCTGGTGCAGAAGCATCTCCAGCACGTCTGCGCCGTCGGCGGGCATACCGGCTACATCACCGTCTTCGACGGGCCGCAGCTCGCGGTTCTGCGGATGGTGCGCGGCTCCAGCCCCATCGCGATCGCTTCGGCGCCGGGATATCGCGCATGGCCGCACGCGACCTCCAACGGCCGAGCCATGCTCGCCCTCCTCACGGATGAGGAGTGGCCGCAACGCGTGCCCCAAAAGCTGCCGACTATATCGCCGAACTCGCCACAGACGCATCAAGAGCTTCTCGACCGCCTCCGGGAGATTCGCGAGACCGGACAATCTTCCTCCTCCGACGAGACTTATGAGGGCGTGTCGTCCCAGGGGATAGCGCTGCGCGATCCGGACAGCCAGGAAGTCATCGGCGTTGCGATCTCCTATCCGACCACGCTCGGCACGCCCGAACTCAAGGAGAAGATCGCCGGCCTGCTCGACGACATGAAACGCGAACTGATGCGGCGCTCGAGTTAGAAACCGGGTCCATCACAGCCGGGCCGAGCTCAGTCGCCGACCCGGGCGGTCGCGGCGTCGGCTCAGGCGCCCTGCCGGTCCAAGATGCACTCCAGGATCTTCCGGTATTGGGCGTTATAGAGCTCCAGTTCCTCGATATGGTAGGGGACCAGGACCGGCGGATAAACCGCCGGGGTCCTCCGCACCATCTGCAGCATCTCGCGGACGGCCAACATCATCCGGGATGCTGATCGGCATCGATGATTGCGCGGACCACCGCGGGGCCGCCGACGATGAAGCTTTTGACACCGTCGCGCACCGCGATCTCCAGGCATTCAGGCGTCTGCGTGCCATACACGAAGCGGCGGATGGCCAGGTAGAAAATGCGCCCGTGCAGCCCCCAGAACAACTCCGTCTCGCGCTCAGACAAGGGGTACAAGTCCGTTCCCGGCAGACCGAGCTCGTGCCGCAATTCGATGCAGGCCGGTTCGATCACCTGGGTTCGTACGATGTCGAGATAGCGCGGGGTGATGTCGAACCCCTTCAGGCCGGAGAACACGAATATCCGAACCCAATCGTAATGGAATACACGTTCCACATACTGGAGATAGAACTCGGTAAGCCGGCTTTCGAGAGGCCGGCTCCTGTCCGTTATCAGCGTGCCCCAATCCGGGTTCCAGCGACTGAGATAAATGTGCTCATAGACGCGCTCGATGAGCGCTTCCTTGCTTGGAAAGTGCCGGTAGATCGCTGAATGCGTGATGCCGATGCGCTTGGCGAGCTCCCGCGTCTGGCCCTCGAAGCCATGCTCGGCAAAGAAACGCACCGCCTCCTCCAGGATGAACTGCTCGCGCTCGCTGGCGCGCATGTAGCGCTTCGGCCGGTTTGCGCCTCCTCGTCCTTCCACCCGCCTGTCCCCTTGTCTCTCAGCCATGCCGTACGTGTGCCGCCTCCGCATGGACATGGATAGCGCACCGATGGTTTGAGACCAAGTGGTGATAATTTTGAGACCAAATGGTAATTTCTATTGACGGGGCAGCTTCCAGTGGCTAATTGAGACCAATTGGTTACAAAGCGGCGCCTGGGGAGGAGCAGCGAGTGAAAGCGAGGGCTTTCCATTATGTACGGCCGCAATCTCTTGAGGAGGCCTTGCGGGTCTTCGCCGAGGCGGATGGCGACGCCGTCTACATTGCCGGCGGGCAAAGCCTCGTCCCGGCAATGGCCCTCAGGCTCCAAGCCCCTCAACTCATCATCGACATAGGGCGGCTGCCCGAGCTTCACGGCCTCACCGCCGACGTGAACCATCTGCGGATCGGCGCTACGACGCGGCATGTTGAAATCCTGGCTTCGGACCTCGTCCGACGCCATGCGCCGCTGCTCGTCGAGGCGGCGGCCCATGTCGCCCATCCCGCCATCCGCAACAGAGGCACCTTCGCCGGCTCGCTTGCCTTTGCCGATCCGGCCGCCGAGTTTCCGGCCGTGGCCTTGGCACTCGACGCCGAAATCGAGATCGCTTCACTGGACGGTACGCGCAGGGTGGCGGCCGAGGATTTCTTCCTCGATCTATACGAGACGGCATTGCAGCCGGGCGAGATCATCGTCGCGGTCCACGTGTCCGTCGCGCTGCCCGGCGCCCGCAGCGCCTTCGACGAGCTGGCGCGGCGCAGGGGGGATTATGCCATCGTCGGCCTGGGCGTGAACGGCCTTTTCGAGGATGGCGTGGTGCGGCGGATGCGGCTCGCCTTCCTTTCTGTCGGGCCGACGGCCGTGCGCGCAAGAACGGCGGAAGAGCTTCTGGTTGGCCGGCGGCTCGATGCCGGCGCGATCCGCGAAGCGCAGGAAGCGCTCGATGCCGATCTTTCCCCGATGAATGATGAGCAAACGCCTGCCGGCATGCGCCTGCACCTGGCGCGGGTGTTGCTCGGACGGCTTTTGGGACGGCTGACCAGATGAGCGACACCCTTCCGATATCGATCGATGTCAATGGCGAGACGGTCGAGAGCCTGGTCGCGCCCCGCATAACGCTGGCAGACTTCCTGCGACAAGAGCTGGAACTAACGGGAACGCATCTCGGCTGCGAAATGGGCGTCTGCGGCGCTTGCCTCGTCTTGCTGGACGGCAAGCCGGTCCATGCATGCCTGATGTTTGCGGTGCAGGCGGATGGTTGTGCGGTGGAGACCGTCGAAGGACTGACCCGGCGCGGCGTCATCGCCGACCTCCAGAAAGCATTTCATGAGCGCAACGCGCTTCAATGCGGCTTCTGCACGCCCGGCATGCTGATCAGCGCCCATGGCATGCTCTCTGAGCGCCGCACCCTTTCGCGCGAGGAGATCCGCGACGCGCTATCGGGGAATTACTGCCGCTGCACCGGGTACGAGGCGATCGTCGATGCGATCGAGTCGACCGCGAGGAGCAGGACAACCAAAGCCGCGGAGGAGGCATGATGGATGCCGCCGCCAGCAGGCTCGACCGGCCCAATTCCTACATCGGCCGCTCGGTGCCGAGGCCGAACGCGAAACGGCTTCTGGAAGGCAAAGGGCGCTATGTCACGGACCTGGTGCTGCCGCGCATGCTGCATGCCGCCTTCGTGCGCAGCCCGCAGGCGCATGGCCGCATCCTCACGATCGATACCGCCGAAGCGGCAGCCCTGAAGGGCGTACGCGCGGTCATTACCGGCAAGGACCTGGAGTCGCTCTGCAAGCCCTGGACCGGCACGCTCGACCATTTCCAAGGCATGAAGTCCCCGCCCCAGCTTCCGCTGCCGATCGATCGGGTGGTCTGGTCGGGTCAGCCGGTGGCGCTCGTTGTGGCGGAAAGCCGCGCGATCGCCGAGGATGCAGCCGAGTTGGTCGTGGTGGAGGTGGAAGAACTTCCCGCCATCGCCGAATTATCCTCTGCGCTTGCGCCGGGAGCCGACACGGTCTCGCCGGATCTCGACGATAATCTTTGCTTCACCAGCACCATCGACAGCGGCGGCGTCGACGAAGCCTTCGCCGAGGCTGCCCAGGTGGTGGAGCAGAATTTCGTCTTCGGCCGGCACACCGCCGTGACGCTGGAGCCGCGCGCAATCGTCGCCGATTACGACCCGAGCGAACACAGGCTGACAGCCCACCACGCGACGCAGACGCCCTACCAGTTCCAGGACATCTATTCGCGTCACTTCGGCATTCCCGAATCGCAGGTCCGTGTCGTCGCTCCGGATATCGGCGGCTCCTTCGGCATGAAGCTCCACGTCTACCACGAGGAGATGGCTGTGGTGGGCGCATCGATCCTGCTCGGCCGGCCGGTGAAATATGTCGCCGACCGCATGGAGTCCTTCGTCTCCGACATCCACGCCCGCGACCATCGCGTCAAGGCACGGCTGGCTGTCGGCGCCCACGGCCGGATCACAGCGATGGACGTCGACGATGTCACGGCCATCGGCCCGTTCTCCACCTATCCGCGCACAAGCGCCGTGGAAGGCAATCAGGTTGTCCGGCTGATGGGCGCCGCCTACGATTTCTCCGCCTATCGCGGCAGGCTTTCGGTGGTGTTCCAGAACAAAGTGCAGACCAGCCAGTACCGCGCGGTGGGCCATCCGATCGCCTGCGCGGTTACGGAATGCATGGTCGACGCGGCAGCGCGCAAATCGGGCATGGATCCTTTCGAATTCCGCTCCCGCAACCTGATTCCGGACGACGCATACCCCCGCAGATCGCCGACAGGCTACCAGTTCGAGAAGCTGTCTCACCAGGCTTGCCTCGCGCGGCTGAGGGAAATGATGAACTACGACGAGTTGCGGCGCGAGCAGGCGGAGTTGCGCGCGCGTGGCATCCTTCGCGGCATCGGCATCGCCGTGTTCGTGGAAATCACCAATCCCAGCCCGGCCTTCTACGGCGTGGGCGGGGCGCGCATCTCAGCGCAGGACGGCGCGATCGTGAAGCTCACGCCCGCCGGCGAGGTGCAGTGCCTGATTTCCGTGACGGAGCAGGGCCAGGGCACCGAGACGATCGTCGGCCAGATCGTCGCGGACGGCCTCGGCGTTCGCCGCGAGCAGGTGCGAGTGATGACCGGGGATACCGACGTCACCCCCCACGGCGGCGCCACCTGGGCCTGTCGTGGCGCCGGTATCGGCGGTGAGACTGCGCTGCAGGCGGCGCGAATCCTGAAGGGCAATATCCTGTCGGTCGCAGGGCTGATCCTCCAGGCGCGACCTGACGAGCTTGAGATGGGCGATGGCTGGATTGTCGACGCAACGACGAGACAGCAGCGCCTCAGTCTGACGGAACTTGCCCGTATCGCCTTTTTCCGCTCCGACACGCTGCCGCCAGGCACACAGGCGCAGCTCTCGGCCACCTACCACTTCGCTCCCCAGGGCTACCCCTTCGCCTTCACCAACGGGGCACAGGCCTGTCATGTGGAGGTCGACGCGGAGACCGGCTTCGTGAAGCTGTTGAAGCACTGGGTGGTGGAGGATTGCGGCCGCGTCATCAATCCGCTGCTGGTCGATGAGCAGATGCGCGGCGGTGTCGTCCAGGGCTTGGGTGCGGCCTTTTTCGAGGAATGTCTTTACAGCGAGGGGGGCCAGCTCACCAACGGCTCCCTGGCCGATTATCTCGTTCCGATGGCCTGCGAGATGCCCGAGATCGAGACCGCCCATATCGAAACGCCGACGCGTGACACCGAGCTCGGCGCGAAGGGCTGCGGCGAGGCCGGAACGGCCGCTGCCTCCGCTGCGGCGATGAATGCCGTCAACGATGCGCTTTCCGGCCACGGCGTGCTGCTGACGCAAATCCCCATGACACCCGCCCGCATACTGAAGGCGCTCGGGAGGATCTGACGCTACATCTGAAAGGGAGGAATAGACATGACACGAAAGACAGGATTATCCGCCGGGCGCGGCGTGACCCGCCGCACGGCGCTGGCCGGCATTGCCGGCGGCATCGGCACGCTTGCGATGCCGTGGGTCGCGAGGGCCCAGAACGACACGATCCGCATCGGGTTTCCGACCCCCCTGACCGGTCCTTTCGCCGCTGAGGCGAACGATCAGGTGAGGAGCGCCCAGCTTGCAGTCAAGCAGTTCAACGACAAGGGCGGCATCGCCGGCCGGCAGATCGAGCTTCTGGTCCGCGACGACAAGCTCAACGCAGGCGAAGCCGCCACGCGCACGTTGGAACTGATCGAAAAGGACAAGGTGCATGCGGTGGTGGGCGCGCTTTCGGCAGCCGTGCAACTTGCCGTCAACGAGGTGACGCGGGCGCGCAAGGTCCTCTACGTTTCCATCAGCCAGTCCGACAGCATCAACGAGGCCAAGGACGGCAGCCGCTACACGTTCCACGAGGCGCTGAACCCGCATATGACCACCCAGGTGGTGGCCAAGCACACCTTCAAGCAGGGCGCCAAGGTCGCTCACCTGGTGGCGGACTACGCCTATGGCCATGAAATGCTGCGCGGCTTCAAGCGCGCCGGCGAGGAGATCGGCGTCGAGACAGTCGCCGAAGTCCTGCACCCGTTCGGGGCGGCGGAATATTCGACCTTCATCCCCACCATCCTCGCCTCCGGCGCGGATGTGCTGTGCATCTCCAATTTCGGCCGCGACCAGGCAAACTCCATCCAGCAGGCCGTCGACTTCGGCGTGAAGGAACAGATGCAGATCGTTGTCCCGGTGCTCCTGCACAACCAGCGGATCGCCGTCGAGCCGGACGTCTTCGAGGGTGTTGTCGGCGGCGCCAACTACTGGTGGGGCCTGGAGGAGAGCGTTCCCTCCGCGAAAACCTTCAACGATGCCTTCCGCGCCATGTATGACGGCGCGCTGCCGACCGACTACGGCGCCTATGGCTATACCGGCGTCGCCTCGCTGCTGATGGCGATGGAAGCAGCCGGCGGGACCGACACCGAGGCTGTGGTCGACGCCCTTGAGGCGCTGAAATACGACATCGCCAAGGGCGAGCAGCGCTACCGCCAATGCGACCACCAGTCGGTGCAGTCCGTGTTGGTTCTGAAATCGAAAGGGGCGGGCGACATGAAGGACGAGGCCGACCTGTTCGAGGTCGTCGCCAACGAGCCAGCCTCGGAAGAGGTTCTGCGCAGCTGCGCAGAACTCGGCTACACCGGCTGAGCGGGGCGGATTAAGCCATGACCGTCGGGCTGATCGCAATGCAGCTGTTCTCGGGACTGGCGCTCGGCGCCATCCTGATCATGGTGGCACTCGGGCTTTCCATCATCTTCGGCATGCTGGGCATCGTGAACTTCGCGCATGGTGCGCTGTTCATGGTGGGCGCCTATGCGGGCCTCTATGTGGCCAGCCTGACGGGCAGCTTCTGGTGGGGGCTTCTGCTCGCGCCACTTCTGATCGGCGCATTCGGCATGTTGATCGAGCGTTTCCTGATCCGGCCCCTCTACGGCCGGTCGCCCGACGACCCGCTGCTCCTGACATTCGGCCTCGGCTACGTCCTGGTCGAGGCTGTGCGGATCCTCTTCGGCACGGAAGGGATACCCTTCTCCACGCCCGCGGAGCTTCGCGGCGTGGTCAATCTCGGCTTTGGCGTCTTCCCGATCTATCGCCTGTTCGTCGTCGGCGTGGTCGTGGCCGTCCTCGTCCTTCTGTGGGTGGGGCTTGAGAAGACGAAGTTCGGCCTGATCGTGCGGGCAGGTGCAGCCGACCCCACCATCATGCGCGTGCTGGGCGTCGATATCGACAGGCTCTGGCTGGTCATCTTCGGGATCGGCGTTGCCATCACCGCGCTGGGAGGGGTGCTTGCCGCACCCATGCGCAACATCAATCCCGAGATGGGCACCCTCGTCCTGGCCGAGGCCTTCGTCGTCACCGTCATCGGCGGCATGGGCTCGCTCGGCGGCGCCGTCGTCGCCGGCCTCCTGGTCGGCGTCGCCATCAGCATGACCTCGCTGTTCGCGCCGGAGATGGCGACCATCGTCATGTTCGCGCTTATGGCAGTGATCCTGCTCGTCAGACCCAACGGCCTCTATGGCCGCGCACTGCCTGGCCAGTGAGGAGGGCATCATGACCATCACCAAAGCTCCGACGCTTCCGGCGGCCATGGCCGGCGATCGCTTCGCACCCATACTGGCCGGCCTGAGCCGCTGGCGGGTGCCGTTGTCCCTGCTTGCCCTTTGCGTCCTTCCCTGGGTTCTGCCCTCGCAGGCACTGGCAGTGAACGTGTTGATCTACGGGCTGGTCGCCGTGGGCTACAATCTGCTGTTCGGCTATACGGGACTGCTTTCCTTCGGCCACGCCACCTTCTTCGGCGCGGGCGCCTATACGACCGGAATGGCCATCAGTCACTTCGGCGCCAACTGGTTCGTCGCAATGGTCGCTGGCGTCTTCATTGCGGGGCTTCTCGCCCTTGTCATGGGCGCGCTCGCGATCCGCACGCGCGGCATCTATTTCGCGATGGTGACGCTCGCTCTATCCCAACTCGTCTATTACACGGCGCTGCAGGCATCTTCATGGACCGGCGGTGAGAATGGTCTGCGCGGCTTCACCGTCAGCCAGCTCGATTTCCCGGGCTTTTCCGTGAACCTGCTCGATCCGGTCGAGAAATATTACGCCATCATGGTCGTCGTGGCTCTCGCCCTGTGGTTCGTCTCGCGCATCCTCAATTCGCCCTTCGGCGCAGTGATCGAGGCCATTCGCGAGAACGAGACGCGGGCTCGCGCCTGCGGCTACAACGTGGAACGCACCAAGCTCGTCGCCTTCGTGCTGTCGGGCCTGCTGTGCGGGCTCGCAGGCACGCTTTCGGCCATGCACCTTGCCATCGTGCCGCTCGACTCGCTGCACTACCACACCTCCGGCCTGATGGTGATGATGACCTTGCTTGGCGGGGCCGGCACCTTCTTCGGCCCCTTCGTCGGTGCGCTCGCCTTCCTGTCGATGGAGGACGTCTTCTCGCTCTGGACCTCCCACTGGCAGATCATCGTCGGTTCGATCTTCATCATCTTCGTGCTCTACCTGCCGCGAGGCATCTGGGGCACGCTGATGGCGCTGGGGAGACGCCCATGACCGCTCCCATCCTCAGCGTCCGCGATGTCGGCAAGCAGTTCGGTGGCCTGGTCGCGCTCAAGGGCGTGACGGCGGACTTTCACGCGGGACAGATCACGGCGATCATCGGGCCCAACGGGGCGGGCAAGAGCACTTTCTTCAACATCCTCTCCGGCGCGCTGAGGCCCACCACCGGGACGATGCGCTTCCAGGGCGCCGACATGGCCGGCGTGCCGCAGCACCAATACGTGCATCGAGGCATCGCGCGTTCCTACCAGATCACGAACATCTTCCCGCATCTGACGGCGCACGAGAACGTTCGTGTCGCAGCGCAGGCCTTTCGCTCGCGCTTCGATATCTGGACCGACCGCGCACGCCTTGCCGAGGTTTCCGAAAAGGCGGCAGCGACTTTGGCCGCGGTCGGGCTGGCGGACAAGGCCGGCACGCTCGCGCGCAACCTCGCGCATGGCCAGCAGCGGGCGCTGGAGATCGCCATCGCGCTGGTCGCCGATCCCGTCCTGCTGCTGCTCGACGAGCCGACGGCAGGCATGGGGCCCGAGGAGACCCGCGAGATGGTTGGGCTGATCGAAAAGCTGGCGTCCTCCCGCACCATCCTTCTCGTCGAGCACAAGATGAAGATGATCCTCGGCCTCAGCGATCGCGTGCTGGTGCTTCATCACGGCGAGCTGCTGGCCGACGGCACGCCCGCCGAAATCCAGGCGAACCCGGAGGTTCGCCGCGTCTATCTGGGGCAGAGCGATGGCTATGCTTGAAGTGCAAGACCTCCACGCCTGGTACGGCGCGAGCCACGTGCTGCACGGGGTTTCGTTTTCAGTCGGAGAAGGGGAGATCGTCGCGCTGGTCGGCCGCAACGGTGCGGGCAAGACAAGCACCATCCGCTCAATCATGGGGCTGATGCCGCGCATGACGGGCGCTGTACGCTTCCAGGGTGAGGACATCTCCGGCCTGAAAGCGCACGAGCGCTACCGCCTCGGCCTCGCCTACGTGCCGGAGGAGCGCCGCATCGTGCGCGGGCTTACCGTACGGGAAAACCTTCAGCTCGGACTGGTTGCCCACCGCCCGGGCATTGACGAGAATGCGGCAATCGAGGAGATCGCGCGTACCTTTCCGCGGCTCAAGGAGCGGCTCGGCCAGGAGGGCGTCACGATGTCGGGTGGCGAGCAGCAGATGCTCGCCATTGCGCGCGCGATGATCGCCCGGCCGAGGATGATCCTGCTCGATGAGCCCTCCGAAGGCATCATGCCGGTTCTGGTGGAAGAAATGGGCGTGCTGTTCCGGCGCCTGCGGGAAGACGGAATGACGCTCCTGCTGGTCGAACAGAACGTGGAGTGGGCGCTCAGGCTCGCCGACCGCGCGGTTATCCTCGACCAAGGCGAGGTGGTTTACAGCAGCGATGCCGCGACGCTTCTCGCCGACAAAGAGATACAGGATCGCTACTGCGCGGTGTAAGGCCGGCTACGCGCATCGGATAGCTTGGAACGCGCACTATCAGTTCCGAGGAAGCCTCTGAGATCGTGCTCCGCCTTCTTCCTAATGTCGCGACTGCGGGAACAGCAGATCGATAAAGCGTTGGGCGGTTGGCTGCGGCTCATGATTGGCGAGCCCCGGCCGCTCGTTGGCCTCGATGAAAACATGGTCGGGTTCCGAAGGCGACTTCACCATCAAATCGATGCCCGTGACGGGAATGTCGATGGCCCGAGATGCACGGCGGGCCGCATCGACCAGCTTAGGATGCACGATGTCCGTCACGTCGTGAATGGTCCCGCCCGTGTGGAGGTTCGCAGTCTTGCGCACCAGTACTTCTTCGCCTTCTGCCGGGACTGCTTCAAGAGTGCGGCCCGACGAAGCGAGGCAGCGGCGCGTCTCCTCGTCGATTGGGATGGTGCTTTCACCGCCTGTCGCCGCGGCGCGGCGGCGAGACTGCTGCTCGATGAGTTCCCGGAGCGTCTTCCGCCCGTCCCCCAGCACACAGGGCGGTCGGCGCACGGCGGCAGCCACCACCTTTCCACCGATCACCACGAGACGTAGATCTTCACCTTCAAAGCAAGCTTCGACCAGCACGCGCTCGCTGACCTCGCGCGCCTTCGCCACCGCGCGCCCGATATCTTCCATGGTCGTAAGTCCCACAGAGATACCACGGCCCTGCTCGCCGCGGGCGGGCTTCACGACCACGCTCTTGTGTCTGGCCAGAAAGGCTTCGAGTTCCCCTTCGTCACCTGCCACAATCTGCTCGGGCACGTTGATGCCTGCCTTCTCGACGACACGACGTGTCACCGCCTTGTCGTCGCAGATCGAGACGGCGACGCCGGAGGTGAGGTCTGACAGGCTTTCGCGGCAGTGAATGGAGCGCCCGCCATGCGAGAGTCGAAAAAAACCGCCGACCGCGTCCGTCACCTCGACATGAACGCCCCGCCGCCGCGCCTCATCCACGATGATGCGGGCATACGGGTTGAGCTCGTCGTAATGCTCGATGGGTGCCGAGAAGAGCTTTTCGTTGATCGGGTTCTTGCGCTTGACCGTGAAGATCGGCACGCGTTCGAAGCCGAGTTTCTCGTAGAGCCCGATCGCCTGCTCGTTGTCGTGCAGCACCGAGAGATCGAGATGGGCGGCTCCGCGCGCCTGGAAATATTCGGCGAGCCGTCGCACCAGCGTCTCGCCGATGCCGGGATGTCGCGATTGGGGATCGACCGCCAGGCACCAGAGGGAGGAGCCGCGCTCAGGATCGTTGAACAGCCGGTGATGATCCACCCCGGTGACGGTGCCGATGATGTCGCCTGTCGCTTCCTCCTCGGCCACGAGATAAGTAATTGAGCGGCTGTCCCGCTTCGACCAGAAGAATTCCGGCGCGACCGGCACCATACCGCGTGCCGCATAGATGGCATTGACGGCCGTGGCGTCGGACTCCGAGGCGAGCCGCCGGACGAAGAAGCCCTTGGGTTGGCGCCTGCTTGCCCGGTAGGTCGAAAGGTCGAGCCGATAGGTGTGCGAGGGGTCTAGGAAGGTCTCGCCGGGCGCGAGCCTCAGAAGCACGTGCGGATCGCGCACATAGAAGGCGATATCACGCTGATTATCCTCCTCCTCGCGCAGCGCCTCGATGATCTCCTCGTTGTTCGGATAAGTTTGCGCGAAAATCAGCCGGCCCCAACCACAGTCGAGCGCGACGGATCGGCGCGCCGGCTCCCCTTGGCCGGTCCTTTCGATGGGCGCCTTGGCATGGGCGCGCAGCCGGCGAAGGCGGTGGTCGAGCGCCTTGTCGTTACGGCCGGCACTCCCTCTCTTACCCGTGCCGGGAATTTTCGACATTTTGCTATATCCCATGGGTCTGAAGCCACAATTCCAGAAGTCCGACCTGCCAGAGCTCGGAACCGCGCAGCGGTGTGATGTGCTCGGCCGGAGACGCGAATAGCCGATCCAGGTAGCCTTTACGGAAGAGTCCGCGCTCACGTGCGGCCTGCGACCCCAGCGCGTCGCGCACCATCTCCAGGTAAGGTCCGGCCACATATTTGAGCTGCGGCACAGGGAAATAGCCTTTCGGCCGGTCGATCACCTCGTGAGGTACCACCAGACGCGCAACATCCTTGAGCACGCCCTTGCCACCGCCCTTGAGCTTCTCCTCAGGCGGAATGCGCGCAGCAAGCTCGACCAGTTCATGATCAAGGAAAGGCACGCGGGCTTCCAGCCCCCAGGCCATCGTCATGTTGTCGACCCGCTTCACCGGATCATCCACCAGCATAACATTGGCGTCGAGCCGAAGCGCGCGGTCCACGGGTGTGTCCGCACCCGGCCGCATCAGCTCCGAGGCGACGAGATCGCGGCTGAAATCCTTGCCGTCGATCCAGTCCGGCCCGAGTTGGCGCTTCAGCGTCTCGTGCGGGCGATCGAAAAAGACCTTGGCGTAATCAGCCGCCACGTCATTGGAGTTGGCGAGCGGCGGATACCAATGATAGCCGCCGAACACCTCGTCGGCCCCCTGCCCCGACTGGACCACCTTGATGTGCTTGGAGACTTCCTGCGAGAGCAGGTAGAAGCCCACATTATCGTATGAAACCATCGGCTCCGACATGGCGGCGAAGGTGCCGGGCAGCGCCTCCATCAGCCGGTCGGAGGGCACGAAGATCTTGTGGTGGTCGGTGCCGAACTCCTTCGCGATGAGATCGGAATAGACGAACTCATCGCCCTTTTCCCCGTTCGCCTCCTCGAAGCCGACGGAAAAACTCATGAGCCCGGTCTGGCCGGCCTCGGCCAGTAGGCCGACGATGAGGCTCGAATCCACCCCGCCCGAAAGCAGCACGCCGACGGGCACATCCGCCACCATGCGCCGCTTCACGGCAAGCCGGAGCGCCTGGTGCACACGGTCGCGCCATTCCTCTGCCGAAACGCCGGCGTCGGCCGGATCGCGGCGATAGGGCGGGTCCCAATAGCGCCGTTCCGTCGAACGGCCGTCCGCCTCGATAACCCGGATGGTGGCGGGCGGCAGCTTGCGCACGCCGTTGAGGATCGTCCGCGGCGGCGGCACCACGGCATGGAAGGTCATGTAATGGTGCAGCGCGATCGGGTCGATCGACGTGTCCACACCTCCGGCCTTGAGCAATGCCGGCAGCGAGGAAGCAAAGCGGAGCACGCCGTCCTTTTCTGCCAGATAAAGCGGTTTGATGCCGAAGCGGTCGCGCGCCATCACGATGCGCCCGGCGTCACGCTCCTGAATGACGAAGGCGAACATGCCGTGGAAACGCTCGACGCAACCTTCCCCCCAGGCATGCCATGCCTTGAGGATAACTTCGGTGTCGCCATGCGAGAAGAAGCTATAGCCCCTTCCCTCCAGTTCACTGCGCAGTTCGGGGTAATTGTAGATGCAGCCGTTGAAGGCGATGGTGAGACCCAATGCGGAATCCACCATCGGCTGCTGCGCCCTTTCCGAAAGGTCGATGATCCTGAGCCGCCGGTGGCCGAACCCCGCATTTCCATGGGAGATGATGCCGGCCCCATCGGGGCCTCTCGGAGCGAGCGCCTCCATCATTCCGGATATCGCCAATACGGACGGCGCCCGGCCGTCAAATCTCACTTCGCCGCAAATGCCGCACATAGGCGGGCGTTTACCTCCGTCTTCTTCGGTGATTGCTCTCTTGCTTGGCTGGCTTGCTTGGCCATATAGTTAGGATTCAAATTATTTGAAGTCAAACGAACCATGACAAAAAACCTTGACAGGCCACCGCACGAGGCGGTTTCGCCAGAGCAAACGCGGCTTCTCTTGAAATCGATCCGCAGGATCGTGCGTGCCAACGACCTGCAGTCTCGCGCCTTGGCGCGCTCGATCGGGCTAACCGGCCCTCAGCTCGTGATCCTGATGGCTGTGGCCGAGCTGGGTGAGGTGACGACAAAAGCGCTTGCCGACCACGCGGATCTGAGCCCGGCGACCGTCGTGACGGTGCTTGAGAATCTGGAGCAGCGCAACATCGTCCAGCGCTACAGGTCCGGCACGGACCGCCGCGTGGTGTTCACGCGCCTCACGCCCAAGGGGCAGGAACTCATTTCCCATACGCCGAGCGTATTTGGTGCGGAGTTCGCCCGCCGGTTCGCCGCGCTTTCAACCGGAGAGCGCAGAGCCCTGGTGGAAAACCTGGCGGCGCTCGCCGACCTTATGACTGCTCGGCCAGAGCTCGGAGCCTCGTCCTGAGAAGACGACCCCCAGACTACACTATTCCTCTATTCCCACTCGATCGTGCCGGGTGGCTT
>Ga0164243_10005321_pt1 | contig 19700 bp, 17 predicted proteins | sample OricompcompostOP_FD_108781 | JGI IMG/M metagenome (GOLD analysis project Ga0164243, IMG submission 108781) | Organic Plus compost microbial communities from Emeryville, California, USA - Original compost - Organic plus compost (OP) | ecosystem: Engineered > Solid waste > Mixed feedstock >... | reverse complement strand
CCCGGCTGGCCCAGGCCGACCCTGGTCGGCGGGGTCATCCCCAGGTGTGTCCACGCCTGCGGGGTGGCCACCCGGCCGCGCGGGGTGCGGGCGATCATCCCCGCCCGCACCAGAAACGGCTCACACACCTCCTCGACGGTCTCCCGCTCCTCCCCCACCGCGACGGAGAGCGTGGAGAGGCCGACCGGTCCGCCGCCGAACAGCTTCATCAGCGCGCTCAGCACCGCACGGTCCAGCCGGTCGAGGCCGCGGGCGTCCACCTCGTACACATCGAGCGCCCGGGCGGCGGTCTCCCGGGTGATCGCGCCGTCCGCCTTGACCTGGGCGTAGTCGCGGACCCGGCGCAGCAACCGGTTGGCGATACGGGGCGTGCCGCGGGAGCGTCCGGCGATCTCGGCCGCGCCCTCCGCGTCGGTGTCCACTTCGAGCAGCCGGGCGGAGCGGTGGACGACCTGTTCCAGCTCGGCCGGTTCGTAGAACTCCATGTGTGCCGTGAAGCCGAAGCGGTCGCGCAGCGGGGGCGGCAGCAGGCCGGCGCGGGTCGTGGCGCCGACCAGGGTGAAGGGCGGCAGCTCCAGCGGAATGGCGGTGGCGCCGGGGCCCTTGCCGACGATGACGTCCACCCGGAAGTCCTCCATCGCCATGTAGAGCATCTCCTCCGCCGGTCTGGACATCCGGTGGATCTCGTCGAGGAACAGCACCTCGCCCTCCTGCAGGGAGGAGAGGATCGAGGCCAGGTCGCCGGCGTGCTGGATGGCGGGCCCGGACGTGATCCGGATCGGGGCTCCCATCTCGGCGGCGATGATCATCGACAGCGTGGTCTTGCCGAGCCCGGGGGCTCCGGACAGCAGCACGTGGTCGGCGGTGCCGCCGCGCTGCCGGGCCGCCTTAAGGACGAGGTCGAGCTGCTCGCGCACTTTGGACTGGCCGATGAACTCGCCCAACTCCTTTGGCCGCAGGGCCGCTTCGACGGCGCTGTCCTCGCTGTCGGGCTCGGCTCCCACGAGGCGTTCGGCGCCGTCGGACCCGTGCGGCACGGGAGCGGCGCGGCCCGCGGGGGCCGCATGCCCGTGGAGGTCGGGGCGCTCGTCCCAGTTCATGACGCCTGCCTCTGCGTTGCGTTGGATGGGTCGGGGTGGACGGTCGGCTTCCGTGTCCGCGGACGGGGACCGGGGGCCGCCCGCCCGTTACGGGGGCGGGGCTCCGCGGTCTCCGGGACCGGCACCGCTCGGGCTCCGCGCGCCCGGCCGCTCAGCGCGACCGGCTCAGCGTCTGCAGCGCGGCGCGCAACAGCTGCGGCACAGGCGGCTGTTGGCCCTCCTCGGACGCGCTCTCCGCCTGGGGGGCGACGGCGGCGACCGCCTCGTCCGCCTCGCGGGTGGCGTAGCCGAGACCCACCAGCGCCGTGTGCACCTGCTCGCGCCAGCCGGCCGGAGCAGCCGCGGCGGCCGGGCCGCGCGGACCGGGCGGAGCCGCGGAACCGGTCGGCTGCCCGAGCCGGTCCTTCAGCTCGACCAGCAGCTTCTGTGCTCCCTTTCTGCCGATGCCGGGCACCGCCGTGAGGGCCTTCTCGTCGCCGGCGGAGACCGCCGTACGCAGCGCGTCCGGCGTGTGCACCGCGAGCATCGCGAGCGCCAGCCGCGGGCCGACGCCGCTCGCCGTCTGCAGCAGTTCGAAGACCTGCCGCTCGTCGTCCTCCGCGAAGCCGTAGAGCGTCAGCGAATCCTCGCGTACGACGAGGGAGGTGGCGAGCCTCGCGGGCTGGCCGACGCGGAGCTTGGCGAGGGTGCCCGGCGCGCACTGCACGGTCATCCCGACGCCGCCGCCGACCTCGATCACGGCGGCGTCCGGAGCGACGGCGGCCACGGTGCCGGAGAGGAAGGCGATCATCGGCTGGTGCCTTTCGGGGCGGGGGCGGCTCGGGCGACGGCCGGCCCGGCGGCGTACGCCTGCTGGAGCCGGTGGAGGCGCTGCTGGGCGGGAGCCCGCCAGATGTGGCAGATGGCGAGCGCCAGCGCGTCGGCGGCGTCGGCCGGGCGGGGCGGGGTGTCGAGCCGGAGCAGCCGCATGACCATGGCGCCGACCTGCTCCTTCTCGGCTCGGCCGGTGCCCGTCACCGCGGCCTTGACCTCGCTCGGGGTGTGCAGCGCCACGGGCAGACCGCGGCGGGCGGCGCAGAGCATGGCGACCGCGCTGGCCTGCGCGGTGCCCATCACCGTACGTACGTTGTGCTGGCTGAACACCCGCTCCACGGCGACCGCTTCGGGGCGGTGGGCGTCGAGCCACGACTCGATGCCGCGCTCGATCAGGACGAGCCGCTCGGCGATGTCCGCGTCGGACGAGGTGCGCACCACGCCGACGCCCGTCAGCGTCAGCGGTCTGCCCGCGACGCCTTCCACCACACCGATCCCGCAGCGGGTCAGCCCGGGGTCGACACCGAGCACACGCACCGCCGCACCCCCTCTCGGCTCGCTCCTGACCGCGCACTGCGGCCGACTGCTCACGCAGGCTATCGGCCGGCACCGACAACGGGACCGGCACCGGAGCCGTGCCGCGGGGAGCGGGGCCGGCTCAGGCGCCGGCCTTCTCCATGATCTCGTCGGAGACGTCGAAGTTGGCGAAGACGTTCTGCACGTCGTCGCTGTCTTCGAGGGAGTCGATCAACTTGAAGATCTTGCGGGCGCCTTCCTCGTCGAGCGGCACCTGGACGCTGGGCAGGAAGCTGTTCTCCGCCGACTCGTACTCGATGCCCGCGTCGACCAGCGCGCTGCGCACCGCGACCAGGTCGGTGGCCTCGCTGATCACCTCGAAGTTCTCGCCCAGGTCGTTGACTTCCTCGGCGCCCGCGTCCAGGACGGCGCCGAGCACGTCGTCCTCGCTCAGGCCCGACTCGCCCTTGGGGACGATCACAACTCCCTTGCGGTTGAAGAGATATGAGACCGAACCGGGGTCGGCCATCGAGCCGCCGTTGCGCGTCATCGCGACCCGTACATCGGAGGCGGCGCGGTTCCGGTTGTCGGTGAGGCACTCGATGAGGACGGCCACGCCGTTCGGGCCGTAGCCCTCGTACAGGATGGTCTCGTAGTCGGCGCCGCCGGCCTCCAGGCCCGCGCCGCGCTTGACGGCGCTGTCGATGTTCTTGTTCGGCACCGAGCTCTTCTTCGCCTTCTGAATGGCGTCGTAGAGCGTGGGATTGCCCTCCGGATCGGCGCCGCCGGTGCGGGCCGCGACCTCGATGTTCTTGATCAGCTTGGCGAAGAGCTTGCCGCGCTTGGCATCGATCACGGCCTTCTTGTGCTTGGTGGTTGCCCACTTAGAGTGGCCGGACACAGCCTCGCTCCTTCAACGTCCCAACTTGAGCCGACCCGGGGATCCTACAGTCAGCGACTCAGCGTGCTCACCGGCCCGAGCGCTCGGCCTTCCGCGCAGCTCGGCGGCCTACTCCGCCGCGCTGCGCACCATGTCCACGAAGAGCGCGTGCACCCGGTGGTCGCCCGTGAGTTCGGGGTGGAAGGAGGTCGCGAGGAGACCGCCCTGCCGGACCGCGACCGGATGTCCGTCGTACTCCGCCAGCGTCTCGGCCCGCGCTCCGGTCGACTCGACCCACGGCGCCCGGATGAAGACGCCCTCCACCGGTCCTCCGTCGACGCCCACCAGGTCGAGGGCCGCCTCGAAGGACTCGTTCTGCCGGCCGAAGGCGTTACGGCGGACGATCACGTCGATGCCGCCGATCGTCTCCTGCCCCGAGCGGGGATCGAGGATCTTGTCGGCGAGCATGATCATGCCCGCGCAGGACCCGTAGGCCGGCAGGCCCGAGCGTACCCGTTCGCGCAGCGGCTCCAACAACCCGAAGGCTGCGGCCAGTTTGGAGATGGTCGTGGACTCGCCGCCGGGGATCACCAGTCCGTGGATCCCGGACAGCTCCTCGGGGCGGCGCACGGCGCACGGCTCGGCGCCGGTCTCGGCCAGCGCGGCGAGGTGCTCGCGTACGTCGCCCTGGAGGGCGAGGACGCCAACGGTGGGACGGGACACGGGAGTTACCTCTCCTACGGGTCAGGGGCGGTGCACGGGTGCGTGCACGGGGACGTGTGCGGGATGTACGGGCGGCCTGCGCGCAGCGCGCCGCCGGCGGGCCGCGGCGACCGGCCCGCCGGCGTTGCGGTGTGCGGACTACCAGCCGCGCGAGGCGTACCGCTGCTCGTCGGGCAGGGTGTCGCAATTGATGCCGACCATCGCCTCGCCGAGGCCGCGCGAGGCGTCCGCGACGATCTTGGGGTCGTCGTAGAACGTGGTGGCCTTGACGATGGCGGCGGCCCGCTTGGCCGGGTCGCCGGACTTGAAGATGCCGGAGCCCACGAAGACACCCTCGGCGCCGAGTTGGCGCATCAGCGCGGCGTCCGCCGGGGTGGCGACGCCGCCCGCCGAGAACAGCACGACCGGCAGCTTGCCCAACTCGGCGACCTCGCGGACGAGTTCGTACGGAGCGCGCAGTTCCTTCGCCGCCGCGTACAGCTCGTTGTCGTCGAGTGCCTTAAGGCGGCCGATCTCGCCCTTGATCTGGCGCATGTGCCGGACCGCCTCCACGACGTTGCCGGTGCCGGCCTCGCCCTTGGAGCGGATCATGGCGGCGCCCTCGGCGATCCGGCGCAGGGCCTCGCCGAGGTTCGTCGCGCCGCAGACGAAGGGAGTGGTGAACGCGAACTTGTCGCTGTGGTTGACCTCGTCGGCCGGAGTGAGCACCTCCGACTCGTCGATGTAGTCGACGCCGAGCGCCTGGAGGATCTGCGCCTCCACGACGTGGCCGATGCGGGACTTGGCCATCACCGGGATCGACACCGCGTCGATGATGCCCTCGATCATGTCCGGGTCGGACATGCGCGCGACGCCGCCGTCGGCACGGATGTCGGCGGGGACGCGCTCCAGCGCCATCACGGCGACGGCGCCGGCGTCCTCGGCGACCTTCGCCTGCTCCGGCGTCACGACATCCATGATCACGCCGCCCTTGAGCTGCTCGGCCATGCCGCGCTTGACGCGGGCGGTGCCGGTCTGCGGGGCCGCGGCGGACGCAGCGGAGGCGGCGGAGGCTGAAGATGCTGAAGACGCAGTGGACACGCTATGACCTCACTCGGCGATGAACTGGCGGCTGGAACCGTGCCGGGGCCGTACGGACGAGCACGGGACCCGGGCGACGGAACGGGCAGAACCGGGACACATCCATGGTAGGCCCGACACCACAGCGTCTCCGAGCGGCCGCTTTGCCGGAAAGGGCCAATCCGCCCCCGGTGGCCTGCTGTTCCGCACATCACACCGACCGGCACCACCCCGCCGCGGCGGCCGCTACGGTGCCCCGCCGGCGCGGTCCGCGAGCGCCGCGGGCGCCTCGTCGTCCATCTCGAAGGCCAGCGGAAAAGGGGCGTGCCCCGCCAGCCGGAACCAGCGGACCGTACGGTGCCGGCGCAGCGCCCGCGCGGCCCGCACCGCGTCGTTGTGGAACCGCCGCGCCATCGGCACCCTGCGGGCGGCCGCCGCCAGTTCGGCCGTGGCCTCCGCGCCGCCGGGCGCCTCGCCTACGGCCTCGACCTGGGTGCTGTCGGCGAACACCGCACGCAGCGCCTGGCTCAACTCGCTCTCGGCGACCTCGCGTTGCTCCTCCTCGGCGGAGCGCGCGCGGTGCGCCGCCTGGTAGAGCACGATCGACGCGGCCGGGTCCAGCACTCCGGAGGTGGCCAGTTCCTGGGCGACCGAGGCGCGGCGGAGCAGTTGAGCGTCGAGGGCCGCCTTCGCCGCGTCGATGCGGGCGTGCACCCGGTCGAGCCGGCCGGCGTTCCAGCTGAGGTAGACGCCGACGAGCAGCACCGCGACGGCGATCAGGATGAGGGTGGTCGTGGTGGGCATCGCGCTCGCGCTCTCCCGGTGTTCCGCGGGCCGTGGCCCGTGCCGTCAATCCCCGTACCGTCCCTGCCGCCGCCTCCCGTATCCCGTACGGGCCGTGGCGGACTCTCCGCTGCCGCCTGCCCGTCAGTCCCGCGCCAGGCCCAACCGGGCGCGCAGGCCCGTGCGTTCGTCGGGGGCGACGGCGGCGGCGCCGTCCGTGACGGTCTCGTAGACGGCGAGCACGTCCGCGCCGACGGTGTCCCAGTCGAAGCGGCTTACGTGCCGACGGGCGCGCTCGCGCAGCTCCGCCCGCCGGTCCGCCGACCCCAGCAGCCGCACGGCCGCGTCCGCGAGCGCGTCCGCGTCCCCGGACGGGAACAGTTCGCCCGCCTCTCCCCCGTCCAGCACCTGCGCGAACGCGTCGAGATCGCTCGCGAGCACGGGGGCGCCGGAGGACATCGCCTCGACGAGGATGATGCCGAAGGACTCGCCGCCGGTGTTGGGCGCCACGTACAGGTCGACGCTGCGCAGCAGCCGGGCCTTGTCCTCGTCGCTGATCATGCCGAGGAACTCCACGCGCTCGCGCAGCCGTTGGGGCAGCCGCGCCACCGCCTCCTCCTCGTCGCCGCGCCCGGCCACCAGCAGCCGGGTGCCGGGCAGCGCGTCGAGGATCCGCGGCAGCGCCCGGATCAGTACGGGAAGTCCCTTGCGTGGCTCGTCGATCCGGCCGATGAAGCCGATCGTGCCGCCCTGCCACTCGGGGCGCGGCTCGGCGCGGGCGAAGAAGCCGACGTCGACGCCGTTGGGGATCACGACGGCGTCCCCGCCGAGGTGTTCGACGAGGGTGCGCCGGGCGTACTCGCTCACCGCGATCCGGGCGCTGATCTTCTCCAGCGCCGGCTGGAGGATCGGATAGGCCGCGATCATCGCCTTGGAGCGGGGGTTGGAGGTGTGGAACGTCGCGACGATGGGGCCCTGGGCGGCCCAGCAGGTGAGCAACGCCAGCGAGGGCGAGGCCGGTTCGTGGATGTGCAGCACGTCGAAGCGGCCGTCGTGCACCCAGCGGCGCACCCTGGCCGCCGACAGGAAGCCGAAGTTGAGCCGGGCGACCGAGCCGTTGTACGGGACCGGCACCGCGCGGCCGGCCGAGACCGCGTACGGCGGCAGCGGAGTGTCGTCGTCGGACGGCGCGAGCACGGACACCTCGTGGCCGCGCCGGATCAGATGCTCGGCCAGGTCCCGGATGTGGAACTGCACGCCGCCGGGCACGTCCCACGCGTACGGGCAGACGATCCCGATCCTCATGAGCGGCACACCTCCTCGCCGGCGCCGCCGGAGTCCCCCCGGTCTCCAGGTTCCTCCCGGCCGCCGCCGTCCCCGGCGCCGCCGCCGCGCGGACCGCCGTCGAGGCCGTCGAAGCCGTCGAGGTCGGCGAGCCACAGCCGCTGCAACATGTGCCAGTCCTCGGGGTGTTCGGCGATGCCGCGGGCGAAGACCTCGGCCATGGCCTGGGTCATCGCGGTGGTCTTCTGCCGGCGTGTGCCGTGTACGGGCGGCTCCACCGCAGGGTGCACGCTCCCCTTCATCACCGGCGTCTCGTCGTACCAGAGCGTCACCGGGAACAGCACCGCTCCGGTCTGCAGCGCCAGCGCCGCGGGCCCGGCGGGCATACGGGCCGGCTCGCCGAAGAACGAGACCTCGGTGCCGGAGGCGGACAGGTCGCGGTCGGCGACCAGGCAGACGAGGCCGCCCGCGCGCAGCCGCCGGGCCAGCGTCCCGTACGCCGAACCGCCGGAGTGCGGCAGCACCTCCATGCCCAGCCCCTCGCGGTAGGCGACGAACCGGTCGTAGAGGGTTTCCGGCTTCAGCCGCTCCGCGACGGTGGTGAACGGTGTGCCCAGCTCCGTCGTCACCCAGGCCCCCGCGAGGTCCCAGTTGGCGAGGTGGGGCAGGGCCAGCACCACTCCGCGGTCGGAGGCGATCGCGTCGGTCAGCCGGGTACGTCCGTCGATCTCGACGGCGCGGCGGATGCGTTCACCGCTCCACGCGGGCAGCCGGAAGGACTCCATCCAGTAGCGCAGGTACGAGCGCATGCCCGCGCGGGAGAGTTCCGCGAGGCGTTCCGGACCGGCATCCGGGACGACGCGGGCGAGGTTCGCCTCCAGTCGGCGCACGCCGCCGCCGCGCCGCCGCCAGGCGGTGTCGGCGATGCGGCGGCCCAGGCGCTGCGCGGTGGTCTCGGGCAGCTTCTGCACTCCGGCCCAGCCTGCCGCGTACAGCGCTCCGGTCAACCGGTCGCGTACGGCGCTCACTTGGCACCGTTCCCTTCCGACTCGGCTGCCTCCGAAGCCTGTTGGCGCGCTTGCCCGGTTCGCGGCTCCGGCTCCCCCTCCGGTTCTGGTTCCGCTTCCGATTCCGGTTCGGTGCCTGCTGGTTGTGCCGCGTCCGCCGCGTCCGCTTCGGCGGCCTCCCGGCGTACGGTCACCACCCGCTGCGCCAGCGTGACCACGCTGCCCAGCGCGACCACCCACAGCGCAATGGGCAGCAGGATCCCGATGTACGGGACGCCGAAGATCGTGAAGCCCGAAAAGCCCGTCAGGACAAGGGTGATGACGAGCCGTTCGCTGCGCTCGACGAGCCCGTTGACGTCCACCGGCAGCCCGATGCTCTCGCCGCGCGCCTTCGTGTACGACACGACCTGACCGCTGGCGAGGCAGAAGATGGCCACCGCGCACATGAGCACGTCGTCGCCCCGCCCCGCGTACCACAGCGCCAGTCCGCCGAAGACCGCCGCGTCCGCGACCCGGTCGAGAGTGGAGTCGAGGAAGGCGCCGAACCGGCTCGAACGGCCCAGCTGGCGCGCCATGTTGCCGTCGACCATGTCCGAGAACACGAACAGCGTGATCACGACGGTGCCCCAGAAGAACCCGCCCTGGGGGTAGAAGATCAGCGCGCCCGCCACCACACCGCCGGTGCCGGTCAGCGTGACCGCGTCCGGGCTCACGCCCAGGCGCAGCAGCAGCGCGGCGAAGGGGCTGAGGACACGCGTGAAGAACGCACGCGCGTACTTGTTCAGCATGGCCGTCCCGGGAAGTCGTCGGCGTTGTCGCAGGCCGGGTGGCTCCGTCGCCACCGCGGGCTGGCCCATCGTAGCCAGGCCGCTGCGGAGCGGTGTGCCCGCCCGTCCGTACCTCTCCGCACCCGCCGTGTCCGTACGTGCTCGTCCGGGTCCGCAGGGTGACCGAATCGCCGCCCGGCGCACGGCAGTTGGCGGCGCGGCGCACTGCGTTTCCGCACACCCCGGCTGCTTCCCGCGTGCTCCCCGCACCGCCCGCACACCGCCCGTACGCCCCCGTACGCCGGCCGCCTGGCAGTGAGGGAGCCGAGGGGCCCGCCGGCGTCGAAAGCGACGAGGTCAAGGAGGGAAGCGACGAAGGAGCGGAGTGACGTAGTGCCGAGGAGCGTCGACACCGGCGCACGGACCCCGGAGGCGAGCGAACGGAGATTGAGGGCTCAGAGCGACGTATGGACGCACCGGGGAACCGGTGGAAAGCTCGTAGAACCGCGGTTTTCGCGACCTACCCGGAAGCACCGACCGGAAGGCGAGAACATGGGCGACAAGGCGAGCGCACACCCCGGAGCCGCCGGCAGGGCAGTGGCGGCCGACCATCCCGCGGCGATTCGGAACGTGGCGCTGGTCGGCCACGGCGGTTCCGGCAAGACGACTCTGGTGGAGGCGCTGGCGCTCACCTCGGGCGCGGTGCAGCGGGCGGGCCGGGTCGAGGACGCCAGCACGCTCTCCGATCACGACGAGGTCGAGCAACGTCAGCACCGTTCGGTGCAGTTGTCGCTCGTGCCCGTCGAGTGGCAGGGAGTCAAGATCAACCTCCTGGACACCCCCGGATACGCCGATTTCGTCGGGGAGTTGAGGGCCGGTCTGCGCGCTGCGGACGCGGCCCTCTTCGTCGTCTCGGCGGCCGACGGCGTGGACGGTGCGACCCGGCTCGTATGGGAGGAGTGCGCGGCCGTCGGCATGCCCCGTGCCATCGTGGTCACTCATCTGGACGCCGCGAGCGCCGACTTCGACGAGATGGTCGAGGTCTGTCGCACCAACTTCGGCGGCGACGACCCGGATGCGGTGATTCCGCTCTATCTTCCGCTGCGCGGGGAACCCTCCTCCGGCGACGAACACCCGCCGGTGACCGGACTGATCGGGCTGCTGACCGAGTCCGTCTTCGACTACGCCTCCGGGGAGCGCGTCACCCGCGGCCCGGACCCCGAACTCCGGCCGCTCATCGAGGAGTCGAGGGCCCGCCTCATCGAGGGCATCATCTCCGAGAGCGAGGACGAGACCCTCATGGACCGCTATCTCGGCGGCGAGGAGTGCGACGTCGCGACGCTCATCGCGGACTTGGAGAAGGCCGTCGCCCGCGGCGTCTTCCACCCCGTGCTCGCCGCCGCGCCCGCCGCTCCCGGCGCCCGCCGGGGCGTGGGCACGGTCGAGCTGCTGGAGCTGATCACCGGCGGTTTCCCCACGCCGCAGGAGCGCGAGGTGCCGGCCGTCACCGCACCCCAGGGCAGCCCGCACCCGGCGCTGAGCTGCGACCCGTCCGGACCGCTGGCGGCCGAGGTGGTCAAGACCTCCTCGGATCCGTACGTGGGCCGGGTCTCCCTCGTACGTGTCTTCTCCGGGACGCTGCGCCCCGACGAGACGGTGCACGTCTCCGGCCACGGGCTGGCGAACGGCAGCGGGCACCACCCGGCCGCCGGCGACGGCCACGGACCCGAGCACGGCCAGGGTCAGAGCCAGGGAGCCAACAGGTCCGACTCCGGCCGCCACAACGGCGGTTCGCACCAGAGCGGGAACGGAAACGGCGCCGCCGCGCACACCGGCACCCGCGAACTGCACGAGGCCGACGAGCGGATCGGCGCGCTGTCCGCCCCCTTCGGCAAGCAGCAGCGTCCGCTGTCCAAGGCGGTCGCCGGCGACCTGGCCTGTGTGGCGAAACTCGGCCACGCCGAGACCGGCGACACCCTCTCCGCCAAGGGCGAGCCGCTGCTCATGGAGCCCTGGGCGATGCCCGAACCGCTGCTTCCGGTCGCCATCCAGGCGCACAGCAAAGCGGACGAGGACAAGCTCTCGCAGGGGCTGGCCCGGCTGGTCGCCGAGGATCCGACGATGCGCCTGGAGCAGAACCCGGACACCCACCAGCTCGTGCTGTGGTCCCTGGGCGAGGCGCAGGTGGGCATCGCGCTGGAGCGGCTGCGCGACAGGTACGGCGTACAGGTCGACTCCGTACCGCACAAGGTGGCGCTGCGTGAGACCTTCGCCGAGGGCGCTTCGGGGCGCGGCCGGCACGTCAAACAGTCCGGCGGGCACGGGCAGTTCGCGATCTGCGAGATCACCGTGGAGCCGCTGCCGGCCGGTTCGGGCATCGAGTTCGTGGACAAGGTCGTCGGCGGCGCGGTGCCCCGGCAGTTCATCCCCTCCGTCGAGAAGGGCATCCGCGCCCAGGCCGCCAAGGGCGTCGTCGCCGGCTATCCGCTGGTCGACTTCCGGGCCACGCTGTACGACGGCAAGGCGCACTCCGTCGACTCCTCCGACGCCGCCTTCCAGACCGCGGGAGCGCTCGCGCTGCGCGAGTGCGCGGCGGCCGGGCGGCTCCATCTGCTGGAGCCCGTGGCCGAGTTGGCGGTGACGGTGGACGACGAGTACGTCGGCCCGGTGATGAGCGATCTGTCCGGGCGGCGCGGCCGCGTCTCCGGCACCGAGCAGACACCCGGCGGCCACACCCTCGTACGCGCCCTGGTGCCCGAGATCGAGATCGACCGGTACGCCGTGGATCTGCGCGCGCTGTCGCACGGCACGGGCCGGTTCGAGCGCAGCTACGCCTGCCACGAACCGATGCCGCAGCACCTCGCGGACAAGTTCCTGGAGGCGGCCGAGAACAGCGCCTGACGGTCCGCCGACGCCCTACCCTGAACAGGGCGGCACGGCGACGCGTGACGGGGCTTCGGCACGCGAAGACGTGTGCGGGCCACGGCGGTTGGGAAGGTGCCGTGGCCGTACGCCGACGTACGGCAGGCACAGCGAAGTGGGGGTCCAGTGGCCGGGTTCGACGATCTCGACGGAGTCGAGGCGGCAACCGACTTCAGTCCGGGCGCGCAGGTTCCGCTCTCCGGTGCGAGCGGGCAGACGGCCGCCACCCAGGCGCTGGCCTCGGCCGCCTACCGCGACGGCACCGACTTCTCGAAGCTGCTGGAGGCGAACGAGTCGGCGGGCTTCAAGAAGGGCCTGCTGTCGCTGTTCACGCCGGACGTGGGCGAGGCGTTCTCCCGCGCGGTGCAGGTGCGGCTGCTCGGCGGCGCCCGCAAAGCGCTCATCCAGTCCTTCGGCATCGAGCCGCAGTCGGTGGTCGAGCACTGCCTCGCCGCGACGCGGATCCGCAAGGTACGGGACACCCGGCTGACCGTCGTGATGCTGGTGTTCGGGCTGCTGTTCCTGCCCGGTGTGCTGCTGTGGCTGCTCGCCTTCCAGCTGCGCCGTACGACGGCCAAGGCCGAGGGCAGACGGGCCGGCGCGCTCGGCGCCGCGGCGATGATCGCGCTCGGCGCCCTCGCCGTCCTCTTCGAGCTGAAGCTGCCGATGACCGGCCTGCCGGGCATCTACCTCCGGGTCATGGTGATCGCCCCGATGATCGGCTGGCTCTGGGCGAAGCGCATCTGCGAGAAGTACGCCAAAATGCTGCGCGGCCAGTGGGAGTTGCTGCTCGGCGGCTCCGGAGTGGGCGCCAAGATCCCGGAGGCCGTGCCGCAGGATCCGGGCGACGCGGGCGCGGAGCGGATCCGGCTCGGCCTGGCGAAGCTCGCCGCGGAGCAGGCCAGCAACATCGTCTACTACGCGGGCCCGAAGGGCATCCTCGGCATGGGCACCCGCTGGGGCAGCTGGCAGCTCGCCGAGGAGCTGGTCCCGAAGACGCCGGGCGCGGACATCAACCCCTTCCGCAGCTTCGACGTCGTACGCGCGATTCAGGACAAACTCCGGCTGCTGGAGCGGCAGCCCATCCACACCGGCGGCTTCCCCACCCCGTCCATCCGGCACTGGATCGTCTCCCCCATCGGCGAGAACGCCAAAGAGGTCAAGCGCCCGGAGGGCCAGGAGGTCGAGGGCTACCGCATCAAGGACTTCGAGGTCCAGCGCATCTGCAACGAGCAGCAGTTCGGCAGCGGCAACCGGCACTATCTGGGCGTCCAGTTCGTGCTGTGGGACGGCCAGTTGGTGATCACGCTGATGATCTCGGTGACGGTGCTGCACCACACACTGCGCATCGAGGTCACCGGGCACGCACTCGGCCCGGTGCACCCGCTGTTCACCACGAAGCCGAGCCCGAAGACCAAGGAGGTCTCGAAGTCCGTCCGCTTCTGGGAGACCAAGACGGTGTCGCAGCCGCTGGTCGAGCCGGGCGAGGTGGTGCGGCTCGCGGCACGCGCTCCGTTCACCTGGTTCCCGCCCGTACTGGACTTCCTGGGCGGGAAGTTGACGCTGCCCGAGCCGTTCGGGCTGCGCCACGCCTGGGCGGACAAGCCGTGGCGGCACCGGTTCATGGCGGACGACGCGCTGCGGGCGGCGACGCCGGTGCTGCGCGTGGTGCACTCGGCCGCGATCCAGGTGCTGAACGAAAACGGCTGCGACACCACGCAGTTCGGCGCCCGCTCCCTCGTCCTCAGCGGCCAGGTGCAGGACGCCCAGCCCAAGCAGGCGGACTCCTACGACGCGTGAGCCGGCTGCCGGCCCCCAACCGACCTACGCCCGCGGTCGGTTGGGGGCCGGCTGTCGGTATCGGTTGCCGGCCGGTTGTGAGTCGGCTGCCGGTCAGTCACCCGGCCAGGCTTCGGCGAGCATGGCGCGAGTGTCGGCGAGCAGCTGCGGCAGCACCCGCGTATGGCCCACCACCGGCATGAAGTTGGTGTCACCGCCCCACCGCGGCACGACGTGCTGATGCAGATGCGCGGCGATACCGGCGCCGGCCACCCCGCCCTGGTTCATGCCGATGTTGAAGCCCTGCGCGCCCGAAACCGTACGCAGCGTCGACATCGCCTGCTTGGTGAACAGGGCGAGTTCGGCGGTCTCCGCGTCGTCGAGGCCGGTGTAGTCGGCCACGTGCCGGAAGGGAACGACCATGAGGTGGCCGCCGTTGTACGGATAGAGGTTGAGCACCGCGTAGACGCGCTCGCCGCGCGCGAGGACGAGCCCGTCGGCGTCGCTCTTGGCCGGAATCGTGCAGAACGGGCAACCGTCCCCGGCGCCGGGACCGCTCGGCTTGTTCTCCCCCTGGATGTATGCCATCCGGTGCGGCGTCCACAGACGCTGGAAGGCGTCCGGCGTCCCGACTCCGATCTGCTGCTCCGGCTCGCTCGTCATGCGGGCCAGCATAAGCGCCCGCCCAGCGGCGGGCGGCGCTCGGGGCGGACCTACGGCGGCCGCCCCGCGCCGCCCGCGACCACCGGAATCGGCGCTACCCCTGCGACCGTTGCTCCACCGCGTCCACCAGCTCGGCGACCGCCTCGTCACGCGGCACCCGGTTCTTCTGCGAACCGTCCCGGTAGCGGAAGGAGACCGCGCCGGCCGCGATGTCCTCGTCGCCCGCGAGGATCATGAACGGCACCTTCGCCTTCTGCGCGTTGCGGATCTTCTTCTGCATACGGTCCGCGGACGCGTCCACCTCGACCCGCAGCCCCCGCCGGCGCGCCTGCCGGGCGAACTCCTCCAGGTACGGCACGTGGTCGTCGCCGATCGGGATGCCCACCGCCTGCACCGGAGCCAGCCACGCGGGGAACGCCCCCGCATAGTGCTCCAGCAGCACCGCGAAGAACCGCTCGATGGAGCCGAACAGCGCGCGGTGCAGCATCACCGGCGTCTGCCGCGAACCGTCCGCCGCGGTGAACTCCAGCCCGAAGCGCTTCGGTTGCTGGGTGTCCACCTGAATCGTCGACATCTGCCAGGTGCGCCCGATGGCGTCCTTCGCCTGTACGGAGATCTTCGGCCCGTAGTACGCGGCGCCGCCCGGGTCCAACACCAGCTCCAGGCCCTGCTTTTCGGCCGCCCGCCGCAGAGCGTCCGTGGCCTCGGCCCACTCCTCGTCCGTACCGAGGAACTTGTCCGAGGTCTCGTCCCGGGTGGACAGCTCCAGATAGAAGTCGCTCAGGCCGTAGTCGCGCAGCAGCCCGAGCACGAAGTCGAGCAGGCCGTCCAGCTCGTCCGGCATCTGCTCCCAGCTGCAGTAGATGTGCGAGTCGTCCTGAGTGAACCCGCGGGCCCGGGTGAGGCCGTGTACGACGCCGGACTTCTCGTAGCGGTAGACCGTCCCGAACTCGAAGAGACGCAGCGGCAGTTCACGGTAGGACCGCCCGCGCGCCTTGAAGATCAGGTTGTGCATCGGGCAGTTCATGGCCTTGAGGTAGTAGTCCTGGCCCTCGAACTCCATGGGCGGGAACATCGACTCGGCATAGTTCGGCAAATGCCCCGAGGTCTCGAAGAGCCCGGCCTTCGAGATGTGCGGGGTGTTGACGAACGCGTAGTCGGCGTCCTCGTGCCGCTTGCGCGCGTAGTCCTCCATCACCCTGCGGACCACACCGCCCTTGGGGTGGAAGACGGCCAGCCCGGAACCCAGCTCCTCCGGGATGGAGAACAGGTCCAACTCGGCGCCGAGCTTGCGGTGATCGCGCTTCTCGGCCTCCGCGAGGAAGTCCAGATGGGCCTTCAACTCGTCCTTGGTGGGCCACGCGGTGCCGTAGATCCGCTGGAGCTGCTTGTTCTTCTCGCTGCCGCGCCAGTAGGCCGCCGCGGAACGCATCAGCTTGAACGCCGGGATGGCGCGGGTGGTCGGCAGATGCGGCCCGCGGCACAGGTCCTTCCAGCACAGTTCGCCGGTCTTCGCGTCGAGGTTGTCGTAGATCGTCAACTCGCCCGCGCCGACCTCGGCGGAGGCCCCCTCCGCGGCCTCGCCCGCGGCCCCCTTGAGACCGATCAGCTCCAGCTTGTACGGCTCGTCCGCCAACTCCTCGCGGGCGGCGGCGTCGTCGGTGACCCGACGCGAGAAGCGCTGCCCCTGCTTCTGGATCTGCTGCATCCGCTTCTCGATGCGCTTGAGATCTTCAGGAGTGAACGGCTCGGAGACGTCGAAGTCGTAGTAGAAGCCGTCCTTGATGGGCGGGCCGATGCCCAGCTTCGCCTCCGGGAACAGCTCCTGCACCGCCTGCGCCATCACATGCGCGGTGGAGTGCCGCAGGATGTCCAGCCCGTCCGGCTCGTCGATCAGCACCGGCTCGACCTCGTCGCCGTCGCCCGGCTCGTACGCGAGGTCCTTCAGCCGGCCGCCGACCCGGGCCGCGACGACGGAGCGCTCGCCCTCGAAGAGCGCGGCAGCCGTCGTGCCCGTGGTCACCACGCGCTCTTCCCGCTCGGAATCGCGTTGGATGATCACACGGACGTCAGCCACCGGTCTCTCCTGACTCTCGGTCGGTCTCGCGCCCGGCGAGCGCCGAGCGCAGCAGGAATCGTACCGAGCCCGACACCGTGCCCGCGAAACGGTTCCCGGGCCGACGGGCGGGACGGCCCCGGGGACAGGGACTCCGACCGAGAGCCGCGGAACACGGACGAAGGCCGGCCCGCGACTGCGGACCGGCCTTCGAGGAGTGTGGGCGATACTGGGATCGAACCAGTGACCTCTTCGGTGTGAACGAAGCGCTCTCCCGCTGAGCTAATCGCCCTCGCGCGGCACGGGAAGAACCATACAGTGCGGCTCACCCTTCGTCCAAACCAGCCGCCGGCGCCCCGCACTTCCGCACGGCTCCCGTAGCCGCACCCCGGCCGCCGCGGGCAAGTCGCCCTCGCAGCCCCGCGGTTGACCACCGCGCCGGGAACGGCCAACGGCACCCGTACTCGCACAGCAGGAGAATTCCGCACCGACGGCGAACCGAATTCCCGCGCTCGCCGTCTTGTCCACGAGCCACACAGCGACGCACTCATCCGCTCTTTCCGGACCGAAAATCCTCCGCAGCAGCCGTACTTGACTGCGCTCGCCACAGAGCCTTCGACATGGCCGTACAACTCGGCATTCTGCGCACGGAGTTCACAGCACTCCCGAAGAACCACGCACGCACACCGCACAATTCGGCAACCGCACACACAGAAAAACCGGAGCCCGGTGACCTGACGTCTCCGGACTCCGGCAACGATGTGGGCGATACTGGGATCGAACCAGTGACCTCTTCGGTGTGAACGAAGCGCTCTCCCGCTGAGCTAATCGCCCGTGGCCGGAGCAAGATTACCGCACCCCGGGACCGCTTCAGTCTTACCGGCCGGCTCCCCGAAGCACGCCTACGCGGCTCCCCGCCGCTCCCTCCTGCGCCGCTCCCGCAGCTTCTTGCGCAGCTTCACCCAGCGCATCCACGCCTGCACTTTCTGCTTCGTCCAGCGCAACACCCGCTGCGCCCAAGGGAATTCGGTGGCCCACACGCCGATCCCCGCGAAGATGACGAGCCACCCGGGCCCGGGCAGCGGAAGCAGGATGATCCCGCCCGCGACGATCGCCAATCCGATCAGAAAGATCAGAACCTGCCAGCTGATATGGAGCGGCCGCGATTGCTTGATGATCCGGGGAGCCCGAGAGCCCAGCGGCTTCTCCACGCTCGCCCGCTCCGCGCTCTGCGGACTCTCCGTACTCATATCGACAAGGTACCGGAGCCGCCCTCCGTCACCGGAATAGCCGTATGCCCGGAATAGTGCGTGGGCCATATGAAGGGATCCCTTCGCCACAACTCGGCCCGAGGTGTTTACAACCGATGGGTATGTGGCATGTCGATTTCGCCGACGTGCGAACCCCCGAGCGCACACTGAGCGAAAGGCCCTGGCGCTTATGAACACCACGGTCAGCTGCGAGCTGCACCTGCGCCTCGTTGTTTCGAGCGAGTCATCACTGCCTGTACCCGCGGGGCTGCGGTACGACACGGCCGACCCCTACGCCGTCCACGCCACCTTCCACACCGGTGCCGAGGAGACGGTGGAGTGGGTCTTCGCCCGCGACCTTCTGGCCGAAGGGCTGCACCGGCCCACCGGCACCGGCGACGTCCGCGTGTGGCCGTCGCGCAGTCACGGTCAGGGAGTCGTCTGCATCGCCCTCAGCTCCCCGGAAGGTGAGGCTCTGCTGGAGGCCCCGGCGCGGGCCCTGGAGTCGTTCCTGAAGCGAACCGACGCTGCGGTGCCGCCGGGCACCGAGCACCGTCACTTCGACCTCGACACAGAGCTTTCCCACATCCTCGCGGAGAGCTGACCCAGGTCCGCCGCAGCCGTCCGACTCGGGGCGACGGTTGCGAGCAGGCGGCCGTGGGTGGCACACAGCGACGCCGTCACCGCATCCCGCGGTGGCGGCGTCGCTGTACGTATCGAGGGGATCCACGCTCCGGAAGGGCGGGCAGGGGCAGCGGATAGGCTCGGGCGGCAGCGGATTCCCTAGGGCCGATGCCGAGGAGCGACGGTGCAGATCAACCACGACACCCGGAGCGCGCTCGACGACGTGGTCGACCTGCTCAACACCGCGCCCGGGGACGGAGATGCGGACGGTCTGGCCTCGGTGGAAGAGCTGGCGGCGTACGTCGAGCGGAACGACGTCAGCGGCGTCGGGCGGCTCGGCGAAGCGGATCTGGCGGCGGTGCGGGAACTGCGGGAACGGTTCGCGCGGGTCTTCGCGGCGGCCGACGACCGTACGGCCGCGGAGCTGATCAACGAGCTGGTGGCGGAGGCCGGTACGACTCCGCAGCTGACCGACCACGACGGCTACTACTGGCACGTGCACTACTTCGCGCCCGGTGCTTCGGTGACCCAGCATCTCGCCGCCGACGGCGGGATGGCGCTGGCGTTCATCCTCGTCTCCGGGGAGCGGGACCGGCTGCGGCGCTGTGCGGCGCCGGGGTGCGGACGGGCGTTCGTCGACCTCTCGCGCAATCGCTCGCGCCGCTACTGCGACAGCCGCACCTGCGGCAACCGGCTGCACGTGGCGGCGTATCGGGCACGGCAGCGGGAGTCCGCGGCCGAGCGCACCGCGGGCGAGTGAGGGCCGGAGTGCGGGCGGTCGGCCGAGCCGGCCGGACCGCGGGTGCCGGCCGGTGGGGCGGAGCGTTCACAGCAGGAAGAGGTCGTGGCCGCCGGTCACCGCGAGGAGGATCGCGATGATCGCGAGGAAGAGCATCAACGGCGGCTGCGACAGCGCGTAGAGGCAGCCGCGCGGTTCGTGCAGCGGCGGGGGCGTCGGGGTCGGCGCGGGGCTCTTGGCGGCCGGCGGCTGGTGCGGCGCCGGTGCGGAGGTGCGGGGCGGCTCGTCGAGGCCGGCGGTGTGGTTCTGCGGCGTGTCCATCTCGCCGTGATCATGGCGCAGAGCTTCCGGCGCGGTTGATCAACACGCCCACGCGGAGGTGGAGTTCGCCGGTTGCGCTGTGGTGGGCGCGGCCGCTGTGCTACGGCGAGCGGCTGACCCGAACCTGGCTGCGGCGGCCCGACTGCACGGCCGCCAACGGCCCCGGAGCGCGGGCGAGTTGGAGCGTACGGCCTGGGGCGGCAGGCTCAACCACCGTGCTGCCGGGTGTGGTTGCCGTCAGGCCCGCGCCGCGGATCCCCTGCATCGCACGGCCCGGGTCAGATGCCGTGCTTCTTGAGGATGGCCTCGATCTCGGAGAAGTCGTCACCGCCGGAAGACTGGCCGGAGGTGCCGCCCCGTTGCCGCGCCGGAGCCTCCGACGGTGCGGACGCGCCCGCGTCGAGCGGGAGTTCT
>Ga0164243_10005318_pt1 | contig 19702 bp, 20 predicted proteins | sample OricompcompostOP_FD_108781 | JGI IMG/M metagenome (GOLD analysis project Ga0164243, IMG submission 108781) | Organic Plus compost microbial communities from Emeryville, California, USA - Original compost - Organic plus compost (OP) | ecosystem: Engineered > Solid waste > Mixed feedstock >... | reverse complement strand
TTCCGTGCCGGGAGACGTGACCCTTCCCTCTCCGGGACACGCCAAACAACACGCATCCCTGCGGGGCTCGGGAGCGGCCATCCTGGCCGCTCACGGTCCCGGAGAGGGAAGGGTCACGTCTCCTTCCAATCTCGTGGTTCCTTCCATTCGTATTCATGCCGATGAATCACAATCGAATTTTGCATCGGCAAACGAAATGAAGGCATCAGCCTTTTAGTGAATTTCTCTCAACTCTCCGCTCGTATTTAGTTTTGAATGAATCTCGCTCGGAACTTGCAGGCGCGCGCTCCCCATGCCTTCCGGGACCGTCAGCGGCCAGGACGGCCGCTGTCGAGCCTGCAGGGATGCACTTGTGGCGAGTCCCGGAAGGCATGGGGAGCGCGCGCCCTCCTCCGAACGGTCAACCCGCTTTCGTGCCCGCAGCCACGACCATGCCCCCAACAGAACACGCCGATCAGCCCCCGAAGGTTCGGCACACTTTCAAAAAGGCACGATCGCAACGCGGGAGAACGATCGCGATAAACTCAGCCGAGCGCCGCCGCCAGCAGCGCCTGCACCCGGCCCATGCCGGCATCGAGCACGCGCCGGATATCGTCCATGGTGATTTCACCGGGCGCCTGTCCCGCCGCCGGGTTCACCACCAGGCACAGCGATGCGTATTCCAACCCGAGTTCCCGCGCCAGCGCCGCTTCCGGCATGCCGGTCATGCCCACCAGATCGCAGCCATCGCGCGCCATGCGTTCGATTTCCGCCACGGACTCCAGCCGCGGCCCCTGGGTGGCGCCGTAAACCGCGCCGTCGATCACCGCCACGGCGGCGCGCCGGGCCGCATCGAGCAGCGTGAGCCGGAGCGCAGGCGTATACGGATGAGTGAAATCCACGTGCTCCAAAGTGCCGGAAAAACCGTCGTGAAAAGTGTGTTCGCGACCATACGTGTAATCGATGATCTGGTCGGGAATGGCGATGATGCCCGCCGCCATGCGCGGACCGATGCCGCCCACCGCGTTGACCGCGATCACCCGGCGCACGCCCTGTTCGCGCAGCGCCCACAGGTTCGCGCGGTAATTGATGCGGTGCGGCGGGATGTGGTGCGGCAGACCATGGCGCGCCAGAAAACCGCGGATTTTGCCGTTGATGTCGACGACATGCAGCGGCGCCGACAGAGTGCCGTAGGGCGTGGAAAGCTCACGCTGTTCTATCAGTTTCGCCTGCGCGAGACCGGTCAGGCCGGTGCCGCCGATGACCACTGTGTCAATCATGGAAAATCGCCTTTCGAAAACAGCGCGGGATTATATAAATAATCCGCGGCCGCCGCGCGCTTCCAGGCGGAAAAGACGGCAATCCGGTGAACGGTGAACGGTGAAGCAAAGCCTGCGGGCGCGACTTTGGAGATTTGATCAATGCACGCCACCAAGCCCGGTCGCCCGAAGCTGCAATGAGGGAGGACGCAATCGGACCGGAGCGAAGTCATGCAATGGAATGCGCGCTTCGAGGTGTATTGCGGATAACTCGAATAATTGCGGCTGTCGCAGCCTCGATCATGGTCGGGAGTGAGTCCCCGGGCCGGCTCGAACAGCAAGCCGGCCCGATGAATTTTCCTGTGTCGACGACGCCATCGCGCCCGCTGCCCGCCTAAGCCGGTTTGTGCAGTTCGCCCACCGGTCCGCCGAGCACGCGCTCGTAATGTTCGAAGATGATGGCCGCCGCCGCTTCGGCATCGTCCACCACCTGCAGCAGGTCCAGGTCCGACGCGTAGATGCAGCCGTGGCCGAGCATGGTTTCGCGAATCCAGTCCAGCAATCCCGACCAGTAGGCGCGGCCGATCAGCACGATGGGAAAAGGCCGCACTTTTTCCGTCTGAACCAGCGTCAGCGCCTCGAACAGCTCATCGAGCGTGCCGAAGCCGCCGGGCAGAATGACAAAACCCACCGCGTGTTTGACGAACATGAATTTGCGCACGAAGAAATAACGGAAGCTCAGACTCACATCCTGGTAGCGATTGTTGGCCTGCTCTTCCGGCAGCGTGATGTTGAGCCCGATCGACAGGCCCTTTTCGGCGTGCGCGCCGCGATTGGCCGCCTCCATGATGCCGGGCCCGCCGCCCGTGATCACCGCCAGCCCGCGCGCCGAGCAGATGGCGCCGAGGCGTTCGGCGACGGTGTAATAGGGACTGTCCGGCCCCAACCGCGCGCTGCCGTAAATCGACACCGCATGCCCCAGCTTGATCAGCTTTTCGATGCCGTCCACCAGTTCCGACTGGATTCGCATCACCCGCCAGGCTTCCGCCAGCTTTCTTTCATCCATGGTTGTTCCCTCGACAGTTTGGGCCAGTATAACCGCTGAGTCGGACAAGCGTTTGCATCCCGCCGGATATACTGTATATAATCACAGTCACTGTATATCCAGACAGACGGAATCATCATGAAACTGACCCCGCGCCAACAGGAAGTGCTGGACCTGATCCGCCGCTACACCGAGGACACCGGTTATCCGCCCACCCGGGCCGATATCGCGCGCGAACTCGGTTTCCGATCCGCCAACGCGGCGGAGGAGCACCTCAAGGCGCTGGCGCGCAAGGGCGCCATCGAAATGATCGCCGGCGCATCCCGCGGCATTCGCATCGCGGAGGAAACCAGGGGAATCCCCATCGTCGGCCGCGTCGCGGCGGGCAGTCCGATCCTGGCCCAGGAACACATCGAGGACTACTGCGCGATGCCGGCCGCGTTCTTTCATCCGCGCGCCGATTATTTCCTGCGCGTGCGCGGCGACAGCATGATCGAAGCCGGCATCTTCGAAGACGATCTGCTGGCGGTGCATCGGACGACGGATGTCCACAATGGCCAGATCATTGTCGCACGCATCGACAATGAGGTGACCGTAAAGCGGTTACAGAAAACGCGCAGCAAACATCAGTTGTTGTTATTGCCGGAAAACGCGGCCTATCAACCCATCGAGGTGGATCTGCGCGAGCAGGATTTTGCGATCGAAGGTTTGAGCGTGGGTGTTTTGCGCCGCAACACACAATAAACCCGTGTTCGATGGTCGATGTTCCCATGCCGAATGTTCGGGGATGTCGAAGTAAAGGTTTGGGTGGATAGCTGTAGGGAAACAGCGTCGTGCAAAGCCGGAACCACATCCGGTTCACAAGGATATGAACCGGGTGCCGGCAACCTCGGCGGTTCGCGAAAAACGACTGCTCGATGGGCAGGCCATCCATGATCGGCGACCTTGGCCGGGCTCCTGACAAGCAACAGCAAAGTCGCAGTCAGCCATACGCAACGGTAAACAAAAGGCAGCGGTAAACAATAAGACTCGGGACGGTTATTGCCATGTCAAATCACAGCACACAACAAGCGACCATCAACCACAGCGGTCTTGCACCTCAACCGCAACGCATCATCGAGTTTGTTTTTCCCGGTGAACCCCGGCAGCAGCTTTCATTGATTCTGCCGACGCTGGCCCATCTCAGCCATCACACGGACCAGCGCTGGCTCACCTGCATCGGCCCGTTGTTCCTTTCCAAGAAAGATTGCCAGGCCTATCAACTGAACTGGCAACGATTGCTGCAAGTGTTGCCCAACCAACGCTGCGCCATTATCGATCTGGCGGAGCGCGCGCTGCTGGCGGGTAAAAGCCATACCGTGGTTTGTCTGGCGCCTACGCCGCTTTCCGTGCCGGAAATGTATCGGCTCGAGCGCGCCGCCGTTTTGGGACGCTGCCAGGGCATTGTCATCCACGGTCGCTAAGGCAGGGATAAACCCTACAGGGTTCAAGGGAAACTAGATAACGCCAGAGGAAATGGACGAGCAGTCCCCAAACACCGAAGCCGGCACTCAATGTGCCAACGTCAGCTGCAAATAAGATGTGATCGGTTCAGGTAATGATCACACTGTTTTCAAAAGCCGCGCTGCTTTCAAATACAACGCGATGATGATGGGGAGCACGAACGCACTCCCCCGCACAGATCAATCCACGAATGCGCGTTCGATAACGTAGTGGCCGGCATCGCCGTGACGCGCTTCCTGCAACCCGTTGGCCTCCAGAATCGCGCAGGTATCCTTCAGCATTTGCGGGCTGCCGCAAAGCATGAAGCGATCGGCATTCACATCCAGCGTTGGCAATCCTATATCGGAGAACAATTTCCCGTTCTCGATCAACGTGGTGATGCGTCCCTGATTACGGAAGGGCTCACGGGTAACCGTCGGGTAGTAAATCAACTTTTCCCGGACCTGTTCGCCGAAAAACTCGTTCTGGGGCAGATCTTCCAGGATGAGTTTTTCGTAAGCCAGCTCAGCCACGTGGCGCACGCCGTGGACCAGGATGACCTTCTCGTACTGCTCGTAGGTTTCCGGGTCCTTGATGATGCTGATGAAAGGAGCGAGCCCAGTACCGGTACTCAGCAGGTACAGGTTCCGGCCCGGCAACAGATGGTCCAGAATCAGCGTACCGGTGGGTTTGCTGCTCATCAACACCGGGTCGCCCACCTTCAAATGCTGGAGCCTGGAGGTCAAGGGGCCGTCCGGCACCTTGATGCTGAAGAACTCCAGTTCCTCCTCGTAATTCGCACTGACGATACTGTAGGCGCGCATCAATGGCCGGCCTTCGACCTCGATGCCGATCATGATGAAATGACCATTCTTGAAGCGCAGGGAAGATGAACGGGTGGTGGTAAAGCTGAACAGCGTATCCGTCCAGTGATGTACGCTGAGAACGTGCTCTGTATTGAAACCGGCCATAAACGTGGTTGACTCACTGCAAGTTGACTGTCGCGCCTGCTCCGAATCAGGTTCGAAACAGCGGCCGCAGGCCCTACGGGAAATACCTGCGTATTCGGGCATAACCGGCCTGCGCCACGGCAGAGCTTGGACTACACCCAGAGAATTTTGAAAGTCTAACGATTTCCTGTATATCGGTAAATCAGGTTATTCTGATTTTAATCTTCGGAGTCACTGATTATGCACTACACCCTGCGCCAGCTTGAGGTATTCCTGGCCGTTGCCCGCACGCAGAACATCAGCCGTGCCGCCCAGGCGCTGGCCATGTCGCAGTCCGCCGTGAGCGGCGCTCTGAGCGACCTCGAACACCATTTCGACGTTCAATTGTTCGACCGGATCGGCAAGCGAATCCAGCTGAACGAGCTGGGGCGGATGTTGCGTCCCCGTGCCGAGGCCCTGCTGGAGCAGGCCAGGGACCTGGAGCTGGCGCTGCGCCAGCATTCCGAGATCGGCCGCCTGCAGATCGGGGCAACCCTGACCATTGGCAATTACCTGGCCGTCGAGCTGATGGCGAAATTCATGCGCGAGCAGCCCCAGGCGCAGGTGACCCTGGAGGTGGCCAATACCGCGGAAATCGTCCAGAAGGTGACCAATTTCGAACTGGACCTGGCATTGGTCGAAGGCGAACTGGTCAATCCGGACCTGGAAATCACGCCCTGGCGCGAAGACGAATTGGTGGTATTTTGTGCACCCCAACATCCGCTGGCGTCGAAATCCCAGCTCAGCGATGAGGATCTGCTGGCGGCAACCTGGATTCTGCGCGAAACCGGCTCGGGAACCCGGCAGACCTTCGAGCGGGCTCTGCACGGGCTGGTGCCCGAACTCAATATCATGCTCGAGTTGCAACATACCGAAGCGATCAAACGCGCGGTGGAAGCCGGTCTGGGTATCGGCTGCATCTCACGCGTAGCCCTTCAGGAGGCCTTTCGCCGGGGCAGCCTGATTCCGCTGGCAGTGCCGCAGCGCGATTTCCGCCGACATTTCTACTTCATTCTGCACCGACATAAATACCGCAGCGCAGGCATTCAACGCTGGATCGAACTCTGCCGGGAAACCGACGCGTCATCAACGAATAAAAGCGCATAGAACTTGTGTCAACTTGAAACAAAGCAGAGCGGATATTCAACGCAGATCGAACTCCGCCGGGGAACCGACACCTCACCGTCGAATAGAAAATACGCTGGACTTTGCATCAACTCGAAACGAAGCAGAACCGGTCTTCAAGGTGGATCGAACTCTGCCGGGAACCGACACATCGTTGCCGAACAAATCGCATGGGGTTTTGCATCAGCCGGAAATAAAAAAGGCGGCAGATCAACTCTGCCGCCTTTGTTTTTCTGCTTTCCGCGCTCTGCGATCAGGACTTCGCGTTTTGCGCGTAGATGATCCAGAGTTTTGCGACCCGGTTCAGGTTCGAGGTTGCGGGAACAGCCTTGAAAGCCGCGATGGCATCGCTCTTGCGCTTGCTCGCCAGGTAAGCCATACCAAGGTCCATATTGGCCTCGTCCACAGCCTTCACATTGCCCTTGGCAAGGCCGCGTTTGATCGCCTCGATACCCTTGGCATAGTCGCCGTAAGAAATATAGGTTTCACCCAGCTTCACATCGGCGTCGCCGGTGCTCGCTGCGTTGGCCTCTTTCTCCTGTTGCGGCAGCCCTTTTTGATCAGCCGCCACCTGGGTGTTGGCCAGGTTCAACAGACGCTGTTCACGATCCTTGTTGGCGCCCTGCCCCAGCACCTTGCTGTTGAAACCCTTCTCCAGGATGGTTTTGGCCTCACCGGGCAGGCCGACCGCCATCGCGAGCTGCGCCATGCTGACGTACTCTTTTTCCTTGAGTACACCGGTCGCCGCTTTCAGACGATAGATTTCAAGATTCTGGCGATCGCCGCGCGCGTTCGACTGAACGTAGTTCAGCATGTCCTGCCAATACGCCTGCGAAGGGAACTTCGTCAGCAGCTGTTCCAAGGTGGCGATACGGTCCGCATCCTTGTTGAGGGCATACTGGCTGCTCATCAACATTTTCAACCAGTCTTCTTTGACCGGCTGGTTCGCCTGATTCGCCATCTTGATCAGAGCCTGGGTGGCCTCGATCGCGTGCGGGTAATCCTTCTGCACATAATAGGTTTGCGCGATCAGCAGGCCGATATCGGTGTTGGGACCGGCCTCCTTCAGATAGCGGTTACCCGTCTGCACCACTTTCGGATAGTTCTTGGCCTGATAGTACAGCTTGACCAGCTGATCCAGGCGCTGCTTCTGCTGCGCCGCCGACAACTGTCCGCTGTTCAGCGTGGCCTCGTACGCATTGGCGGCCCCGCCGTAATCACCGAGGTTCAACTGCACATAGGCAAGAAACTCGTTGATGACGTTTTCCTCATACGGCGTTTTGCCGGGGATGGATTGGGCCTCTTTGATTTTGGCGAGAGCTTCCCTGAACTTTTTCTGCTTGGCCAGATCCTGCGCTTCCTTGATGGGCTTTCCAACCTTGGCGCTGACCGTTTGTTTTTCCGCTGCATAAGCCGGCGCGCTGAACGCCGCGCTCGCCGTCAGGCCGATGCCCACTTCTCCACAGAGAAGTGCCAGCGACGGCAATGCAAGGACAAGAGCTTTCATTTTTCGCATTCGGGGTTTTCGCCTCACTCTTACTACACAACCGGCGCTGATATGGAAGCGTTGATGTGCGGGAACGCCGCTACTGCTACTCGTTCCCGCCGACAATGCCGATGTTCCGGATATGCAAACGTTGTGCGGTCGCCAATACCTTGGCCACTACGTCATAGCTGGCCAGTTTATCGGGACGAAGATGCAGCTCAGGCTGCGGGTCTTTGACCGCCGCTTCGTTGAAATAGTTCACCAATGTTTCAGCATTGGGAACCTGCACACCGTTCCACATCAGCGTACCGTCGAAGTCAACGACCAGGTCGATGACTTCGGGCTGTACCGGCGGCGGCGCAGTGTTGCCACGCGGCATGTCGAGCTTCACCGCGTGGGTCTGAATCGGAATCGTGATAATCAGCATAACGATCAAAACGAGCATCACGTCGATCAACGGCGTGGTGTTCATTTCCATCATCATGCCGCCATCGTCAGAGCTACCTACGCTCATCGCCATGGGATGTCTCCTGAATAATTAGACGTTGGCGGTCAGAGTCAGCCCCGCGTGGGCTCGGTGATGAAACCCACTTTGCGGATGCCGGCTCTCTGGCAGGCCAGCACCACTCTGCCGACGTTTTCATAACGCGTGCGACGATCGCCGCGGATATGAACTTCCGGCTGGGGTTGCAGCACAGACACTTCCTTCAACTTGTTCAACAACGTGTTGTCGTCGGGAATCGAAGCCGAATTCCAGTAGACGCCGCCATCGGCGTCTACTGCGATCACAATGTTCTCCGGCTTGGTCTGCGTGGGCACGTTGCTGGCCTTCGGCAGATCAACAGGTACAGTGTGAACAACGACAGGAACCGTGATCAGGAAGATGATCAGCATTACCAACATGACGTCCACGAGGGGCGTCGTGTTGATAGTGGAGTTCAGTTCGTCGTCGCCACCTGAGGAAATATTCATCCCCATGGTTATTTGCTCCGAGTTGCAGCCTGGGCACCAGCTTTGGATTGATCAGCCACGCGAACACCCATCAGCAGGAAAGCGTGAACGTCGTTGGCGAAGGTACGGAGGTCTTCCATGGCCACTTTGTTGCGGCGCACCAGCCAGTTGTAACCCAGTACCGCCGGTACCGCGACCGCCAGACCGATAGCGGTCATGATCAGCGCTTCACCAACCGGGCCGGCCACTTTGTCGATGCTCGCCTGACCGGCCATGCCGATGGCAACCAGCGCGTGGTAGATACCCCATACGGTACCGAACAGACCGATGAAGGGTGCGGTGGAACCGGTGGTCGCCAGGAAGGCCAGGCCGCCCTGCATCTGGTTGTTGACGGACTCGACGCCGCGTTGAACGGTCATGGTGACCCATTCTTGCAGGTCGATGCGGTCGGTCAGACGGCCGTCGTGGTGGTTGACGGCGTTCAGGCCATCTTCAACCAGGCCGCGATAGGCGCTGTTCTTCGGCAGTTTTTGCGCGCCTTCAGCCAGGCTGCCGGCATCCCACAGCTTGCGGGCGGCTTTGGCCTGGCTCAGCAGGCGTTGTTGTTCCCACAGCTTGGTCAGCATCAGGTACCAGGTCACCATCGACATGACCAGCAGGATCACCAGCGTGCCCTTGGCGACCAAGTCACCCTGGGCCCACAGGGCACCCAGGCCGTAGGGGTTATTTTGCTCGGTGGACTGAGCTGCGGCGGATGCCACGTCCGAAGGAGCGCTCTCCGGCTGCGCGGCCTGATCTGCGGGAGCGGCCTGATCGTCTGCCGGAGCAGCCTGGTCGGCGGGAGCGGCCTGATCTGCGGCGGGAGCCTCCGACGCCGGAGCGGACTGCTCCTGAGCGACAGCCGGCGTCGCCAGCAACATCTGCTGACCGGCAAAAGCCAGCGCCAACTGAAGCATTAATACGGTGAAGCGTCTGGTAATCATTGCATCTTCCTTCTTTAGAGCACGCGTTAATTTTGAATCGGGTTGTTGAAGGGCCCGCGAGCGGGCACTTAGAATTTTTTGATCTTCCACGTCACCTTGACCGCTTTCCACATGGCGGCGGGTTTACCGTCGCGAGTGCCGGGCAGGTAACGCCACTTCTTGACCTGAGCGACAGCCGCTTCATCCAGACGCGGGTAACCACTGCTTTTCTCCACCCTGACGTCGCTCACCCTTCCGTCCTCTGAAACCAGCAGATTGAGGAAAACGTCTCCTTCCTCGTTCAGGCGTTTCGACTGCGGGGGATACGCCGAGTCGGAAATCGTATTCGGACGGCGCGGATCAGGACGCGGAGCCACTTCCGCAGTCGGAGCCGGCGGCGGCGGTGGCGGCGCCTTGACGTTGGACACCTGCCGGATAGCCGTGCTGGTAGTATCCGTAGGCTCAGCGGCGATGTTCACTTCGGGCGGAGGCACGAACGGCGGCGGTGTTTCTATCTTGGGCGGCGGAGGCGGAGCCTCCTCGGTGGGCTTCTTGGCCTCTTCGATAACCTTGGTTTCGATCGGACCGACAACCGCCTCGACAGCGGTTTTCCCCAACCCCGACGCAACGATATAGATGACGAGGATGTGAAGGAGTATGACGAATCCGAGCCCGGAGAGCTGCTGTGGGACTGTCTTGCGAGATTTGTATGTCATGAACCGATTATCTTCCGATACAACGCCCACGCTAAGCGCGGGAGACCACACACACCCGTTCGCCTTTGCGAATGGCTCGATGAATAGTTTTTATTTACCTGGCGCTACCTGCACCGTTGTGCACATCCAGATGCAGGCAACACTCACACAAATTTACGGAAATTAATAACGAGTCACTAAGTAGTGAGAACGCCGAGTGCGAGCGTTACCCCTACGCGATTAAATTTATTCGCGACATTTAAGGTTTTTATGCCTCACCTGTCGCCGGAAAGTCGCAAGTGTAAGGACGGATAATTTCTTCGGTCAAGCAAAATTTCGCTTTAAATCCTGCAAAATCATCATCTTTACAGCGGTTTATTTTCCGGAGACGCAGTGTATCTGCTCATTGACGATATTTCCATCCCCTGGCGGAGGTCATAGGCATTTCTAACTTTTTGGGCTAAGCTCTTGGCCCTCCTGAAAAATCAGATACAGGCTCACGGCGGTAGAAAGTCGCGTTTCCCCCACCGATAACTGACTGGTTCCGCGCCATGGAAGACAGAGCTTCCACAAAAACACGTCGTCGGCGCCTGCGTTTGGGAGCCGCGCTGCTGCTGTGGGCCTTGTGCCTGCTGAAGAGCTGTGCCGCCTTCGCCGCCAACGGCTCGGAACAGGTCACGCTGAACATGCGCGACGCCGATATCCGCGCCTTCATCCAGTGGATTGCCGAGCAGACCCACAGGCAGATCGTCATCGATCCTCGGGTGCAGGGCCGCGTCAGCGTGCTGGCCGAACAACCGATGAGCATCGACCAGGCCTACAAGGTTTTTCTCGCGCTGCTGGATGTGCACGGCTTCAGCGCGTCGGACACCGAAGGCATCCTGCGCATCTATCCTTCCGCCCTGGCGAAATCCTCGCCCCGGGAAATCGTCGACGACTTCAACGAGCTGTCGGCGCGCGGCCAGGTGGCCTACATCACCAGCCTGAAGAACATCGCGCCGGCGGCGCTGCTGGACCTGCTCAAGCCGCTGATCAGCCTGTCCGGTTACGTGAGCCCGCTGCCGGACAGCAACAGCCTGCTGATCGCCGACGACAGCGATAACGTCAAACGCCTGGTGGAACTGGTGCACCGCATGGACCGCGCCGGTTCGCTCGACATCACCGTGGTGAAACTGCGCCACGCCGGCGCGCGCGAGGCGGCGCAGGTGCTGGGCAGCCTGGTGAAGCCCAGCGGCGGCAATACCCAGGCCAGCTTGTCGGTGGCAGCCGACGAACGCTCCAACAGCGTGCTGATCGCCGGCGACGATGCCGGCCGCCAGCGCGCCGTGCAGCTGCTGCGCCAGCTCGATCAGCCGATCACCACGGTCAGCAATACCCGGGTCGTCTACCTACATTATTTATCCGCCGAGGAAGCCGTCCCCGCCCTGAAAAGCGTGACCACCTCGGAGCAGAAGGAAGCCAAGGACGAGCCCACCAAACAGGCGGCGGTCACCATCGAACCCAGCAAGAGCACCAACGCCCTGGTATTGAGCGGCCCGCCCGACCTGCTCGACAAAATGGAGGACGTGATCGCCAAACTCGATATCCGCCGCGCCCAGGTGCTGGTCGAGGCGGTCATCGTCGAGATGAACCAGACACTGGCCAATCAGCTCGGCGTGCAGTGGAATACCGACTTTCAAAGCAACGGCGTGCAGGCCGCGACCAATTTCAATCTGGCGCCCACCACCAGCTCCGGCACCCTCAACTCCCTCAGCTCGGGCCTGACGCTCGGTTATTACCGCAACGGCAGCCTGCGCGCCCTGCTCAACGCCTTCGCCAGCTCCAGCGAGGTCAATGTCCTGTCGACCCCGTCGCTGATGACCCTGGACAATCAGGAGGCGCAGATCGTGGTCGGCTCCAATATCCCGATCATCACCGGCGAGGCCACCGGCACCACCTCCTCCACCAGCGAGCCGTTCACCACCATCGAGCGCAAGGACATCGGCGTGACGCTGAAGATCACGCCGCAGGTCAACGCCAACAACGCGGTCACCCTGGAAATCGCGCAGGATGTGGAAAGCGTGGTGGACAATCCCCAGGGCAGTCTGGCGGATGCGCGCGACATCATCACCAACAAGCGCAGCATCACCACCAAGGTGCTGGTGCAGGACGACACCACGGTGGTGCTCGGGGGATTGATTTCGGATCAGAACCAGCAGACGGTCAGCAAGGTGCCGATCCTGGGCGACATGCCGCTGGTCGGGCGCCTGTTCCGCTCCACCAACAACACCGTGACCAAGCAGAATCTGATGGTATTCATCCATCCGGTGGTGGTCGACAACGGCGGCGTCGCCGACGATCTCACCCGCGACAGCTACGAAAAAATGCGTGTCCAGCAACGCAGATACGAAGCCGGCAAAACCGATCTCAGCAACAAGCTGGACGCACCGCCCCGCACCGCGCTGCCCGAATACGAAGCCTTCCTGCCCAAGCAGAAACTGGATATCGGGCCGCCGCCGGCCGCGCCTGTCGCACCAAACCAGAACCGCGCCGACGGCTCATCGGGCGCCGAAACCCATGAATCCGGCGGCACCTCACCGGGGCGCTGACATCGAACGAACTCGCCGCAGTTCTACCGGGCCGCCAGCACGCCAACAAAAAACGATCGGCTTTGCCTCATCGAGGCGCTGACACTGCATGAATCGGCCGTGGCTTCACCAGGTCGCCAGCACGCCCGCATGAAACGGTCGACTTCCCCGCCAACGCTGACACCGCACGAACCCGCCGCTGCTCTACCAGGCCGCCAGCACGCCCACATGAACCCGGTAACCGGGAATGGCGAGGATCACGCCGTCCTCGGTGATCTCCTGCAAATCCACGCCGGTGCCGACCTCGTCGCCCTCCCGCAGGCGCCGGTTGTTGATGATGATGGTGCGCTTCTGCGGGTCCGGCGAATACACGTGAAAGGAAAACGTCATGGCCGGCAGCTCGTTGCGCACGGCCTGCGGCAAATCGGCGATTTCCTTGAGTGGCGCTTTCGGCTCCGTCGGCGCGGTTTGCGAGCGCGGCGCGATATGGGTGAACTCCGGATCGTGCGCCGGCGTCGCGGGCCTGGCTTGGGGAGCCGGCGCGGCAGCGACCTGCCCCTGCCCAGCGGCCGGTGCCGGGACGGCGGCCGGCGGCGGCGCGGCGGCGACCGCTTCGGCGATTTTTCCCGGCTCGGCGCCTGCGGCCGGCGTGGCGGCGTGCTGGCGCTGTTGCAGCCACCAGCCCGCCACGATGCCGATATTGGCCAGCACCAGGGCCGCCATCCACAACGCCGTCCGCGACCGTGCCGGCGAACGTCCCGGCAACGGTTGATGAATGGTCTGCAAGTCCGGTCCGCGCTCGCGGCGCCGTTCCTGTTCCGATCGCTTCAACGCTTCGAGGATCAGCGACATATCAGCTGCCCCGCTGGATCAGCGCGTCGCTGAGCCGCGGTTGATCCACATCCAGCAGGCGGCTGATCACCAGCAGCGTGGCCAGATCGATGACTCCATTTTCCTGCAAGCCCTGCTCCTGTTGAAAACGCTTGACCTGCGCCAGCAGCGGCGCATCGTAGGTGTCGCCGCCCGCCGTCTGCACCCGCAGCGCCAGATGGTGGCTGACCAGCCAGGCCGGCTTCGGCACGCCCTCCCGCAGGCGGTCGCTGTGGTCGTAACCCTCGCGCTGCCAGCGCGGTTCATTGCGGTGGAAATAGCGGTACAGGCGGCTGTCGATCCACGCCACCAGCGATCCGGTCGCGCCCGGCTGCAACGGCAGCTGCTCCACCGGCGCCGCCACCAGCAACAGCGCGTCGCCGGACCATTGCCCCGCCAATTCCGGCCAGGGCACATCCCATTCGCGCGCGCCGGCGCTGATGCGCGCCGCATCCTGTTCCAGGCGCTTGAGCAGCACGAACCGCGGCTTGTCGCCCGCGCCGCGCAGTTGCAGGACCACCGGCCGATTGTAGCGCTTGAGTTCTTCGACGCCGATCGCGCCGAGGCGCAGGCAGCGCAGCGTATCGTCGTGCCAGTCCTGGCAGGTCGGCGTCGGTTTGCCGGTGTCGGCGCCGCCGCCCCACAATTGATAAAGCTGTTGCAGGGCCGCGGGTTCGCTGGTGTCGATATGCCGCAACTCCTCGCGCCAGCCGAGCGGTGCCGCGACCGCCGCCGTGGGCGGCTGCGGCGGGCGCGGCGCGCGCCAGAACCACAGGGCGCAGGCGCCGACGACGATCACCGCAAGCGCCAGGGCGCTGGCGGTGGCCCGGTTGACACGGCGCTGCCGGGGCGGCAGCACCTCGCGCGCGGCGCGGCGCACCATGGCGGTGTCGACCAGACTGCCGTTGCGCGAATACACCCCCAGCAGCGCGCGGTCGCAGAGCAGGTTGATCAGGCGCGGAATGCCCTGGCTGTAGCTGTAGATCAGCGCTATCGCACCGGGCGAGAACAAATGCCCGCGGCAGCCGGCGATCGCCAGCCGGTGTTCGATGTAGCGGTTCACCTCATCGCGGGACAACGGCCGCAGGTGGTAGCGGGCGGTGATGCGCTGGGCCAGCTGACGCAGCGACGGCTGCGCCAGCAGCGTGTTCAGCTCCGGCTGGCCGAGCAGGATCAGTTGCAACAGCTTGCGATCGTTGGTTTCCAGGTTGGTGAGCAGGCGCAGTTGCTCCAGCACCTCGGGGTCCAGGTTCTGCGCCTCGTCGATGATCAGGATGGTATTGCGCCCGCGGGCGTGGGTGGCCAGCAGAAAGGCGTTGAGGGCGTCGATCAGCTGCTTGCTGCTCGGCGATTCCGGCACCGCCACCGCCAGCTCATCGCAAACGGTCTGCAACAACTCCAGAGAATTGAGCTTGGGATTAACGATGAAGGCGACGTCGATGTGTTGCGGCAGCTGCTGCAACAGGCAGCGGCACACGGTGGTCTTGCCGGTGCCGACCTCGCCGGTCAACACCACGAAACCGCCGTGATCGCCGATGCCGTACAGCAGATGCGCCAGCGCTTCGCGGTGCTGCTCGCTCAGATACAGATAACGGGGGTCCGGCGCGATCGAAAACGGCGCGTCGGAAAAGCCGAAATGAAAGTTGTACATGGCGATCAGCCTTCCAACACCACACGCACATCGACCATGCCCGGCTCGTCGCGGCGGCTGGTCGTGGTCAGATCCACCGCCACCACGCCGGAGTCGTGCTCCAGCGCGCCGAGCCATTGCACCACCTGATTGAAGGGCACGCGCTCCAGCACCAGATTGAGGCCGTTTTCGCCGCGCGGCTCGTAGCGCCGGAAGCTGAGGCCGAACCGCCGCGCGCTCTGGTTCGCGATCGTCAGCAGCGATTCTCCCGGCTTGCGCGCGTTGGGCGCGGCCTTGCCGACCAGGCTGCGATTGGCCTGCATCCAGGCCAGGGTGTCCTGCTGCTGTTGGTAGTCGGCGGCGGCGTTCTGGTTGTACGCGTGCAGCGGCGCCAGCAGCAGCCAGGCCAGCACCAGCAGCACAAAGGCGCTGCCCAGCTTCAGGATCAGCTGTTCGCGCGGCGACGCCGCCTCGTAATAGGCCCACACCCGCTGCCCCAGGCTGCTGGCGGCGATGCGATCCCAGCAGTTTTCCCACAACTGGCGCCAGCGGCTCATGTCCGGTTCTCCCGAATGTTCATTCGTCCCAGGGTTTCATCGCCCTGCTGCACCGCGGAGTTGATATCCACGCCGAGCCCGGCGCCGCCCAGCGCCTGCTTGATGCGATCGAGATCCTCGAGCGAGGGCGTGCGCAGCTGCACCTGCAGGTCGTTCTGCTGTTGCCGGTAGTGCAGCTCATCCAGGCGCACGTTGTTGCCGCGCAGCGCCTGCGCGGTTTTCGCCAGCAGCGGCAGCGGTGAACCGCCGCTGACCGCGCCCTGGCTGCGCAGGTGCGCCAGCATCTGCTTCTGCGGGCTGACCACGCGCCGCTCCTGCGGGAACAGTTCGCGATACAGCGCCACGGTCTGTTGCTCGACCTGTTGCGCGCGCCAGGACAGGTACAGGCCGCCGGCCGCGGCGACGATACCGTAGACGACCAGCCCGATGACCGCCGCCAGCCCCACCCGCCACCAGCGCTGTTCGCCCTGGGAATCGCGCTGCACGCGGTAGCCGCCCTGCAGCAGGTTGATCATCTGGCCGCGCTGGCGCAGGGCGGTGGCGGCCAGCACTTCATCGCCGCTTTCGCCGTATCGCGTCAGCTCCACTTCGCAGTCCTGCGCGGCGCGCACCTGCTCCGCCACCGCCTGCATGTCCGCCTCGCTGTCGGCGCCGCCGTACACCGTGTAGCGCGGCACGGCGCCGAGGGTCGCGGTATCGACCTGTTGTTTCAGCAGCGTCAGGAAAGCCGGCAACTGCGCGCGAAACATCGCCTGCGCGCTGAACATCGCATCGCGGTAAATGAAACGATCGTCCCAGACGAAAAAGCCGCGGCCGTTTTCGCTCCAGGGCGCGGCCAGGCTGTCCGGGCCGAGGAAATCGGGATTGATGCCGTGCTGGTAGAGTTGATCGAGCCAGTCGATGAGCAGTTCGTGGCGCACGATCGCCACCGGAATTTCATCGAACTCGCCGGGTTTGCCGTCGGGAATCGCCAGGTGCACTTCCTCGATGTTGTCGGCGATCATTTCCTCCACCATGTACGGCAGCGCCTGTTTGATCTGCCGCAGCTGGCGCGAGGGAATCTGCACCGAGGTCAGGCGCACCAGCTCGCCCGGCACCAGCACCAGGGTTTCGCCCTCGCCGAACGGCTCCAGGTCGCGCCGCAACGCGGCCAGCGCGCTGCGCCCGGAGCGCTGGACGTCGCCGGCCGAATTGAACGCGCACCAGGAGATGATCGAATCATCGTCCAAGTGCGCGGAAGGTAACTGAAGCACCCGTTGTGGTTTCATAGACCCATGTCGTCGATGAGAGGGCTGCGCTGACGGCTGATGACGGCGAACGTCGCCTGACCCGATTGGTTGTCGCGCCGCAGCACCGTGCGCAACCGCTGATAACGGTTGGCATAGTTGACCGTGACCACGACTTCGAAATAACTGGAATTTGCCGACAGACTCGGCAGCTGTTCGGCGGCGCCGATGCCCTCGGCCTCCTGGAACGTCGGCACATCGGGAAATCCCTCGCTGAGCTGGCGCGCCACGATCTGGGCCGCTTTGGGCTCGGTGATTATAGGCGACAGCGCCCGCAATACGATCTCGTCGGCGGTATTGACGTTGATCGCGGTGCCGCTGGCCGGCAGCGCCGCCACATGCGGCGCCAGCTTGGCGTAATCCTCCGGCGTCATCGAGCGCAGCAGCCGCAGCGCGCTGACATCCGTCTCCGGGCGGCCGGCAGTGCGATAGTTCGGATAATCCGCGTCCTCGGCGCCGGCCGGCGCGCGCTGCTGATCCTTGTCGACCCAATCCTGCCACTCGTCGGCGTAACGGGGATTGAGCTGCAACACCGCCAGCAGGCGCTGGAACTGCGCGACGCCTTCGGGCACCACCTGGCCCACCTCGTTCACCACGTTGTTCAAGTTGAATCGTCCCTGCAAATCGAAAATCTCGACCTTCATCCTGCCGTTGTCGATTTCGAACGGCTGCATCTGGCCGGCCTTGGCCCAGGCATCGGTCAGCCGGTCGGTCTGGTAATTGCCCTGCACCTGCCGCGCCAGCAGCTGACGCGCGAACGCCTCGCCGGACAGCGCGAAATACCAGGCCTGTCGCGTCTCGATCAGGTTGCCGACGCTGCGCAGGTTGAGCTGGCTGCGCCGCAGCATTTCCGCCGCCAGCACCGCCACCAGTGCGAACACCAGCAGCACGGTGATGAGCGCGACGCCGCGCTGGCGCGATCGCATCAGCATGGATTGCCGCCGCCGCGCACCAGCGCCGCCGTCCGACCAGCGCGCGTCACCGCGCAACCGTGTTCCACCTTGTCCACCCGCCTCCGCTTTCGTCGTGCGATGCCGCGCGCCATCATGTCATGGGTCCATCCCAATCGGGAGCGCCACTTTGGGAGCGCCGCGCCGACACCGGAAAAACACGCCGCGCCCATCCGCGCAATTGCGCGACATCGCAAAAAAACCGCTCAAAAAACCTTGTAGGTGCGCTGCACCTCGCCCCACTCGGCATGGGTCAGGCGCAATTGCAGCGCCAGGGGAATTTCCGGCGCCTGGCCACCGCTCTGCTCCGGCGGCCACTGCAGCTGCGGACCGTTCTTGGTCAGCACGGTGACCGACAGTTTGTCGATGTCGGGCAGGATCACCTGCACCAGCGCCTGGCTCCAATCGCCGGCGCCGTCCAGCATCGGCCAGCTGTAACGCAACAGGTAATGGCGCTCATCGTGATAATAGGGACTGCCGACGCGCTCGTGATCCGGGTGCCGATCGACCCGGTACATCACCCGCTGCAAATCGCTGCGCGGCAGCCCCAGCGGATTGGAACGGCCGGTGCGGGTGAATTGCAGCGGCGGGTCGTCCTGGGTCACCCGCAGCCAGGGTTGCTCGCTGCCGTCCGGGGCGCGCACCGGCCGCTGCGCCAGCTGTTCCATGTCCTGCTGCATCAGCCAGAACGCGCGGTTGATCGCGCGCAGCTCCTCGCCGTGGGCCTTCAGGCGTTCGTCGGCCTGGCTGACGCTGCTCAGCACGCGATAACTGGCGATGCCGATCAGCGCGAAAATGCCGAGCGCGACCATCACCTCGACCAGCGTAAAGCCGCGCGCGCGCCGCATCAGTATTGCCCCCGGTAGGTGGTGAACGATACCAGCGCGCTGCCCTCGGGCTGGTCGGCCAGGGCCACATCCACCACGATCTTGCGCAGGTTGGGGTCCGGCGTGGTCTGCACATCGGAGCGGATCATCCACTCCTGCCCGCGCACCGTGACCTTGTGCTCATTGCTGCCGGTATCGGGCCACTGCGGCCGCGCCAGCAGCGCCGCCAGCTCGTCGTCGGCCACCCACATAGCGGTGCTTTTCAGCTCCAGCATCTGCTGTTGCTGCACGCCCAGCTGCGTCTGGCGCAGCACAGCTGCCGCCGATATCGCCAGCACCGCCAGCGCCACCAGCACCTCCAGCAGGGTAAAACCGCGCGCGTTCATCGGCTCAGCTCTCCTGCTCCGGCTGCACGGTGACGGGGTTGACGCCATCGCCACGCAGCGTGACGCCGGGGCTGCCCGGATAACGCAGCGTCAGCGTGAACGGCACCGATTCGCCGTTCGACAACAACAGCAGCATCGGCCGCTGCTGTTCATCCTCGCTGCGTTCGCTCAATTTCTTGATACGCTCCTGGGTCTTGCTGTCGAGGTGTTCGCCGTCCAGCGAAAAACTCACCTCGTAGGGTTCCTTGAAGGCGTGCCCTTTCAGCGACGCATCGGGCAGCCCCAGCCAGCGTTTTTTTTCCGGATCGAGATAGACGAAGCGGTAGCCGTGGTCGTCGATGATCAGGCCCAGCTCCACGCCGCGCAGCACCGCCTCGTCCGAGGCGAAATTGAGCAGCGCCGCCAGATCGGCGGCTTCGCGCTGCAGGCGGCGCTGGGGATTGTCGCTGACGGTGACCACCAGCAGGCCGGCCACCATCGCGATGATGACCAGCACCACCAGCACCTCCACCAGGGTGAAGCCGGCGCTGGCGCCGCGATCACTCCTCGGCGCCGGCGTGGATGTCGGCATCGTAGCCCTCGCCACCCTCGCGCCCGTCGGCGCCGAAGGAATAAAGGTCATAGGGCCGGTTGTCCGGACCGGGCGAGACGTATTG
>Ga0164243_10005317_pt1 | contig 19703 bp, 22 predicted proteins | sample OricompcompostOP_FD_108781 | JGI IMG/M metagenome (GOLD analysis project Ga0164243, IMG submission 108781) | Organic Plus compost microbial communities from Emeryville, California, USA - Original compost - Organic plus compost (OP) | ecosystem: Engineered > Solid waste > Mixed feedstock >... | reverse complement strand
TCCACGCGTCCAGGAACGTCGCGGCGTTCTCGACTAGCCACAGGAACAGGCCGATCAGGACGAAAGCTCAGCGCCAACGGCATCCGGTGTCGCCACCCGAACCGCAGCAGCCACCGCGCCCCGGCTCCCATCCGCCGCCACGTCGTCGCTTCCCGGGGCCGTGGCCGTGGTGGTCATGAGGCTGTCCGATGGCGCCAGCGAGCGACGACGTCGGGGGTCGATCACGCCGGCCGTGCGGACGTACCGCATCCCTCACCGCCGCTTCGAGAGGTCTCGGCCATTATCGCCAGTCCTGCTTCGCGCCGCTGCCCGCCGCGCTGCCGCAAGTGCTTGCCAAGCGAAAGGTCAGTGACGGCCAAGTGCGGCGGGCCAATCTGGTCGCGGAAAGGCGACCGGCCGATCCAACGACACTCTCAAGGAGAACCCTCGAATGTCCCCGAAGACCCTGCGCAGGTTCGCCATCGCGGCCCTCGCGTGTGCCGGGTTCGCCGGCCTCACCCTGGCCGCCGACCGCGGTAGCGACCCCGCCGCACTCCGGGATGGCTGCACCTCTGGCAACTGTTCCGACCCGACCAACAGCTTCACCGCGCAGACGCTGGTGCTGCTGGCTGACGGCTCGACCGTCAGCATCGCCGACGTCCAGGTCGGCGACCTGATCGCCGCCGTCGATCCCGCCACCGGGGTGAGCAGCGCTCAGCCGGTGGTGGGCACGATCACCGGCACCGGCTCCAAGCGGCTGGTCCACCTCACGGTCGGCGACGCGACGCTGACCGCTACCGCCAACCACCGGTTCTGGGTGAGCACCCGAGCCGAGTGGGTCGCGGCCGGCCAGCTCACCATCGGCGACAGGATCGGGGGCGGCGCCGGGGGAGACCTGCTCGTCACCGGCGTGTCCACAGTGGAGCAACCCGCCACGGTCTACAACCTCGACGTGGCCGGCCCGCAGACCTTCCAGGTCGTGCTGGGTGGCCAGGCCGCGTTGGTCCACGAGTAGCGGTTGGGGTGGTCGGTCAGGCCATACGGACGGCATGACCGACCACCGTCCCGCTGTCGCCCATGCCGCGGTCAATCGTCGTGCCTCTGGTCGGTCGGGGCCGGTGAGGATGTCGCGGAGGTGTTCGTCCGGTAGGCGTGGATCGTGGCGTGGAGTGCGTGCGCCGGCGAGTTCCGTGCCTGTGGGGCGGGGTGGACGGCGTGGTAGAAGTCGTTGGCGAAGTGCGCGGTGATGCTGTCGGTGGACGTGCCGGGGAAGAGCGCCTCGGCGAAGGCGTCGCGAATCGATCCCGTACCGATCGGGTCCAGCGTCTCCCGATCATTGAGCGCTGCCACCGCCTCCCGCACTCTCCGCGAGGCTTCGTCATCGATGTCCAGCCAGGAGAACGTCGACACAGCCATCGCTCACCGTGCAGTCGTCGTGTGATGGTCAGGGGCCGGGGATGGGCAGCGCACGAGCTTTCCTTTCTCGCGGCGGCGGATCGCACGGCAGTGATTCTCATGGCGGCGGACTGCCCCTACATTAGCGACGATCACCGACTTTTTCGGCCCGGCGCACTCGGCGTGGCGAATTTCGGCGCGACGAGAGCAAGCCACTGCCGACTCGCCGACCCGGTGACTGCGTGCCGGGTCTACTGCAGGCCGGTCAGCGACTGCAACTGCCAGTGGCCGTCCCGCAATTGCACCGTGCACGTGAAATGCGATCGGATGCTCGCGCCGACGTTGTTGCCGGCGTCGACGTCCCCGGTGATGGTCCACGTGTCGCTGGCGCCAGAGCGGGCCAGGTCTGAGAATCGGATCGACGATGTCGACCTGAGTCGGTCCTTGACGAGGTTCTCGCACGCCGTCTGCGCGTCGCGCCCGTCGGACGCGTCGTCGTGTTCCCAGGGCCAGAAACAGAGGGCGATCAGTACGACGACGATCATGGCGCCAATGAGTTTGGTGCGCCGGCGGATCGGCGGAAGGTCGGGCTTGTAAACGATCTTGTCGTACGTCACCACGTCATGCTGGCAAATTCCGCGATCATTCGCCGACCCGGAGTCCGCCATCGATTGTCGGCTAGTCGACACTAAGGGGTTGCCATATGCCCGGTTGATGGAGAAACGGTAGCGGCCGTCGTCTTCCGTCAGCCCGCTACCCGCGCGGGGGGCGCCGTCGAGCTCAGTTGCCCTTCCGCGCGTTGAATGAGGTCAAGCATGGCGGCCCCGGACCTCCTGGGCTGCGGCCGCGCTGCTCGAACGTTGCGTGACCGTAAACCACTCCGTGAAGATGTATATCGTCGGCTTCTCCCGCCCCAAGGTCGAGGACGAGGCCTGCCCGCATCCCGTCTCGGCCAAGCCTTATCGGAGTTGAGAAATACAGAACAACAGCACTGGCTCCGCGTTCGCGCACGCGAGGAGTCCAACGCCGGGCAGAAAGAGGGAAAGGCCCTCCTCGCGTTCCGATCGACGAGGCACGCGGCCTTCGGGTGCCAGGGCGACGATGCGACCAGCCTTGAGTTGTCGAAAGCCGGTCAGGAGCGCGTTGACGGCATTTTCGGTCCCAGCCGGAATTCCGTGCATCAGTCGAACGATCCAGCCGATTATGGCAACCGGAACCGGTCCTCGCGCACAAGACCTCCCGTGGTGGGTGAGGCGGAGTCATTTGATGTCCACTATGGACATAGCCGCCCGGCAGGCTGCCGCACGGGCTCGGCGGCGGTCAGGCGGGCCGCGGCGTCGTACAGCGCCTCGGCGCGCGCGGGCAAGGCGGTGCCACAGAGCCGGCACCGGCCGGCATATCGCAGCTACATCCGCTTCGGCGCGGGTGCGTCCGTGTCCGGCGGTGTCTCGTCGACCACGCGCGAGACTGTAGTAGACCGGTCTGACATCAGCAGCCCCCGCGACAGGGCCGAGGCTGAGACGCTCGGCCTGCGCAGGCCATCGACCGACGGGCGGGCAGGGCTCCGTCAGCCGCAGTTCGGGTAGACGGTGGTGCGCGTCGTGTCGATGCCCGGGGGGATCAGCGCGAGCGATATGTGGATGGTCCTTGGTTGTGCCGGGCAGACGGCCGGGGACATGGTGTCGACGCTGCCGCCGATGATGGTGCCGGTCTGGTCGCGGAAGATGGTGGCTGCCGTGTTGCCCGGGACGTTGTCGCAGCCGCCGGAGGCCAGGGTGAAGGTCTCACCGCCGTAGATCTTTCCGCTGGCGCTGTCGGTGGTGACCCGCAGTGCCAGATCGCTGACGACGGGCACCGCGACCGACGTGTCGGTCCAGGTTGACGCGCCGATCGCGATGGGAGCGTCGGCCGGTGGGATCACTTCGTTGGTGGCCGTCTCCATGTGGCTGAGGATGGCGGCGAACCCGGTGCGTCCCCCCGCGGGGATGGTCGCGATGGTTTGCCGCGCCAGCGGCTGGTCGACCGGGTCGGGGATGGTGCCACCAGCGGCATCGACGAGCGTGACCGTGATGGGAATGTCGTGGGCGGTGTGACCGGTCGGGTTCTCGATGATCGCGCCGACCATGACGTAGGGGGCGTCGGCGAGGCGGATGAAGCCTTGTTCCACGACGCGAAGCTGACCGCCGTCGGGTGCCACCACGCTGGGCGACGAGGTTGGTCGGGGCGCGGTCAGCGGCTTGCACGGCGGCGGCGTGGGTTGGTTCGACCGGCCACAGCCCACGACGAGGGTCGTCAGCGTCAGGAGGAGCACGGCCGCGGCCCTGCTCGCGGTTCGGGTGGTCACCATCGGGGAAGGCTCTCGGGTGGAGGGAAGCATTCGCGGCGGATCGTCGTGATGTAGGAGCGGTGGGCGGCGAAGAGGGCGTGGGTGGCCAGGCGTGCTGACTCGACGAACTGCTCCTCGCTGAGCGTGGCGAGGGTCCCTGGTTCGATGGTGATTCGCCAGCCGTCGTGCCCGGCCTGGTAGTCGAGGTGGATCCGCCCGTCCGGGGAACTCGCGCTCACGTGCATCTCGGCGCGGAGGTCCCGGAAGCGTTGCTCGGCAGCGGTGGCCGGCGGGTCCTCGTGTGTGATGGTGCGTCCGTGGATGAGGCTCATCTGGTGCCAGTAGACCCGTGCCCACGCCACGGAGAGCAACCGGGCCAGCCCTTCGATCTGGATGGCCAGTTCCGGCTCGGCATACCGGTAATAGCTGTTGTCGTGAAAGGTGAGTAGCACCTCCGGCTCCCGGGCATGCAGCCGGGCGCTGAGCTTACCGTTCGGGGTGGTGGCCTCGGCCGTCAGGTCGATCAGCTGGGTGGCCAGGGTGGCGGCGTTGTTCATTGCGCCACCTTGTCGTAGCCCATGAAGGACGAGTTCGTGACGGTGGCGGGCGTGGCGTAGGTCAGGGCCGGCCTGGGCGCGACGAACATGTCCCGGTTCGCGTTGATCGCCTGGCTCGCCGTACGCAGCGCGATGGCGAGCTTCTGTTCGGCTTTGTAGATCTGGTTGTGCAGTGTGTTGATCGCCCCTGCCATGGCGGTGATGATGTCCCAGGTGTATTCGCCGCCGATGCGCGCGGCGGGTCCGGACTCGTCGGGAACCAGGTTGGCCCCCGCGCCGGCCGCCGCGCCGATGATGGTCAGCGTCAGCGCGGTCGCTCCGACCGTCGCGCCGCCGGTGAACGCCGCGGTGATGGCGGCGAGTGCCTCGATCGTGGTCAGCACGACAACGGTTCCGTCCAGGCCGCACGAACCGAAGGGTTCGCGCTCGTTGAGGGCGACGATCGTGGCGTTGCCGATCGCCGCGATATCCCGACGTGCATTTTCCTACATCAATGCCTGTGCTTCCAGTGCCGCGCGCAGGATGGTCGCCATCAGGTACTGGTTGGTCGCCAGGTCCCGGAACGGGACGATGAACCGGGCAGTGAACTCCTCCGCGGCTCGACCGGTCCACGGGTCAAGGTAGGCCTTGGACCCTTCGCCGATCAGGGCCAGGTGGGGGTTGGCCGCGGTGGCGCCGAGTTGGTCCGCGGAGGAGGCCCCGGGCGAGAGGACCAACTGCGCCCGCCTGATGTCCTCGGCCATCACCCGGTGTGCGGCCGGGTCGGGCAGCAACGTGTACGGCCGGAACATGTCGTTGACGATCGAGTAGTACTCTTCGGGGCTGGTCGCCCCGAAGACGTTGGTGTCGTCGCCCTCCTTACGCCGCCACGTCCGCATGATCGCGGCGTTCTTGACCCCGTTCGCGATGTACTCCAGGTCCTCCTTGAACCCCATCACGCCACCGAGCCCAGGGGTGTCGGGACGCCATTGACGCGGTTGAGGCGGTTGAGTTCGGCGGCGGCCCCGGCGTCGGCTGAGGCGAACGCGTTCACGCACATCATCAGCGCCTCGGCGGACAGGTCGAGGCTGGTCTCCGTCTCGCCGAGCAACGTGGCGACCTCATCGCGGAGCTGCTCCCACGCCTGCATCGCGACGCCGTGGCCTCCGCCGAAGTGGTGCGGGCGGTCGAACGCGGCCGCCTGAAGGTCGACCGTCGCCAAGACGGCCTGCTTCGCGGTGCCGTACTCCCTCGCGACCGTGGGAAAGTTGCGTTTCGCCACGATGGTCAGGCCGTAGAGGTCGGCCCCCAATACCTTTGAATCAGTCACTGTGACAAACCCCCGAAGTCAAGTCCCGCTCAGCCAGTCACGTGGGTCAGTGCCGCACTGACGATCGCCTACCGGCCAGCGCCCTGTCCAGCCCCAATTGTCGGCCTGTGGATAACTGCCAGATGGCCATCGATGCGATCGTCGGCAGCTGGCGTGCTGGTTCACCTGGGCGCTGACGCGAACGCGCGCTCCACCGTCGGCGGTGCCGGCTTCGGCGTCGCCGGGAGCGGGCCGGTCGCGGAGGCCACCGGGAGCCGGCAGCGCAGGATCGTGCCGTGCGGCGCGGCCGGGGCAATCGATGCCTGGCCGCCCAGTTCGGCGCAGCGCTCCCGGATGCTCGTCAGGCCCACGCCGGGATGGTAGACCGCCGGCAGACCCTGGCCATCATCGGAGATCTCGATATGAAAATCAATGTCACGCCAGAGCCGGATCTCACAGGTCTCGGCGACGGCGTGCCGGACGACGTTCGTCAGGCCCTCGGAGACGATCCGGTAGGCGGCGACCTCGACCGCCGCCGGCAGCGGATCGGTCCCGATGTCGCACACCAGACGCGTACGGGTGCCGCCGGCCAGCCGGTCGACGAGCTCGTGCAGCGCCCCCGCCAGCCCGAGCTGGTCCAGTGCGGCGGGCCGCAGCCCATCGATCAACCTGCGGATATCACCCACCAGGGCGCGATGGACCTCGGCGAGGTCGGTGAAGATCCGTTCCGCGGTCTCGGGGTCCGTGCGCAGCAGCGCTCGCCCCAACTCCAGCCGCATCGACGCGGAGGCGAGCGTGGGTCCGAGACCGTCGTGGATCTCCCGACGCAGCCGGCGGCGCTCCTCCTCCAACACGGTGACCGTGCCCTCCAGCGACCGCTGCAAACGGGCGGCGAGCAGCAGGCCGTGGGCGGTCGCGCCGGCCTGGCGGGCCAGGCCGTCGAGCAGGCGCTGGTCGGAGGGACCGAACGGTTCCCGGTCCGGGCCGGGGTCCAGCACGAGCCGACCGATGAGTTCCCCGTCGTGCACGAGTTCGATGGAGGTCGCCGACGGCCTGGGCGAGCCGGGACCGCCCGGCGGCGGCGCCGAGCCTTCCCCGCCCGGCGGCGGCGCCGAGCCTTCCCCGCCCGGCCGGGTCGTGCCGGAGCTGGTCGACGACAGGGCGAGCCCGGGCACCTCGATGGCGGCGTGGGCCAGGCGCAGGGTGCGCGCCAGGGTAGCGACGAGCTGGTTGAGCGTCGCCTCGGCCGTGGTCGCCGACTCCAGCCGCTGCCCGAGTTGGCGCAGCACCTCGTACGGGTCCTCGCGTTCGCCGTAGACCAACCGGCTCACGACCCGGCGCAGGGCGGTGCGGGCGGCCGAGAACGACAGCGCCACCGCGAGCGCGAGCAGCACCGGCACGAGGCCGACCTGGGTGCCGATCGCCGCCCCGACCAGCGTCGCGAGCAGGTAGTAGGCGCCGACCAGTGTGACGGTCACCAATCCGTAGACCAGCGAACGACGCAGCACGATCTGGATGTCCCACAGCCGGTAGCGCAGGACGGCGGCGGCGAGCAGGAGCTGGGCCGGCAGGAACACCACGCTCAGGTACGGCCACGGCACCAGGGGGTGGCCGAGAAGTTCGGCGGGGATCCGGCCGAGCACCAGATAGGCCCCGGCGATCAGGCCGAGGCCGTAGCTGACCAGCCGCATCCGCTGCCGGGTCGGCGCGTCCGGGGCCAGCACATAGCTGGCGATCACGGCCCCGAGCACGAGCAGCGGGAAGAACCCGGCGGCCGGCACCGAGACCGCGGTGAGCAACCACGTGCGGGGCAGCCCCTCGGCCTGTGGCAGGCGCAGCGTGAGGACGGCCGCGTACCCGAGCAACGGCAGCAGGTAGGGCACCCCGGCGAGCCACGGTCGCCGGCGCAGCACCGGCCACGGCTGCGGGAACGAGAGGGTGAAGTGCAGCAGGGCCGCCCACAGGCCGCAGTTGGCCACCTCCGCGACAGTGGTCAGCCAGACGCGGCCGGTGGCGAGGTCGATGACCTGGGTGCCGTACGCGTAGGAGCCGGTGCCGGCGATCAGACACAGGCTGATCAGGAAGAGCGCGATCGCGGCCGGGTCGCGCGGGCGTCGGGCCGCGACGAACGCCGAGAGCAGGACCAGCGACAGCAGGTACAGCAGCGCGGGCGCGTGATGCAGCAGGAGCTCGCCGAACGGGTAGTCGGTCAGCGTCACCGGCACCTCGATCGCGGTGCCGTCGCGCACCACCGAGTAGACGACGACGTCGCCGATCTCAGGCGGGTCGGGGTCGCGCGCCGTCAGGGGCAGGCCGTTGATCCCCGTCACCAGGTCGCCGGCCCGCAGCGGGCTGTCCTCGCCGACCGTGAAGGTCACCACCACGCCGTCGGTGCGCCACGCGCCGGCGTCCGTGTTGACCACCGTCGCGTCGGAGGGATGACCGGCGCGCAGGGCCAGCAGCGAGCCCAGGGCGAACAGCGCGGCGAGGACCGCCGCCACCATCCGCGCGATCCACGGCGGTCGCCAGCGCGGCGCGACATCGTCCGGCATCGGCCCTCCAACCCAGCAGTCCCCACGCGGTGGTCCTAGGACAGCCGACCCTTGACGCAGGGACGGCACTGAACGCATGGTGGTCCAGGCGCGCCAGCGCCGTGGCGGGAGGGGCCTTGTCCGAGGCGGGTATGGTCGACAGACCGGTACGGGTGCTGGTCGCCGACGACCATCCCATCTTCCTCGCCGGTATGCGGCAGTTGTTGGAGACCCAGCCCGGCCTGACCTGTGTGGGGGCCGCGTCCACGGGAGCACAAGCCGTACGGCTGGTGGCAGACGAGCATCCGGACGTGGCCGTGCTCGACCTCGACATGCCGGACCTGTCGGGAGTCGAGGCCGCCCGGGCCATCGCGGAGCACGACCCGTCTGTCGGGGTGCTGATGCTGACGATGCTCGGCGACGACGACTCGGTCTTCGCCGCCCTGCGCGCCGGGGCGCGCGGCTACCTGCTCAAGGGTTCGGGTCCCGACGATGTCGTCGCGGCGATCCGCTCGGTGGCCGGCGGCGGGGCCGTCTTCGGCCCGACGATCGCCGCCCGCATCGTCGACTACTTCGCCACGGCCCGGCCGGCGACGCGCGACGAACCCGCCGACCGCGGCGCCTTCCCCGATCTCACCGCGCGGGAACGGGAGATCCTGACCTATCTGGCCGACGGGGAGTCGAATACGACGATCGCCGCCCGCCTCTACCTGAGCCCGAAGACGGTACGCAATCACGTATCCAGCATCTTGACCAAGCTGCACGTCACCGACCGCCGGCAGGCCATGCTGCGCGCGCGGGAGGCCGGCCTCGGGAGATGAGACCGGCCTCCGGTGGCGCGGCCGGCCGCACCGCGTCTAGTTACACCTCGTCCCGCCCGGGCCACAGACGTCGATGGATCCGCCGATGCGTGGGTCGGGCACGTTGGGGTCGACATCGATGGGCGCGATCGTGATGATGCGCGGCACGTCGAGGACGATCCCGGTGCCGTGGTCGTCCCCCGTGTAGTTCGCGTACCAGTCCCAGCCACCTTCGCTGATCTTCGCGCCGTCCGCGAGCTGCGGCCGGTCGGGCGCGAAGTCGATGTTGCCGGGGTTGGTCGGCTTGCTCAGATCTGCGAACGCCACGCCAAACCTCACCGGCACCGGACCCGCGAACGCGCAGCCGTGGAAGCACACTCCCTGGTAGTCCGGGTCCGTGTAGGCGTAACCCGTACCGCCGTCGTCGGTGCCGCCGGTGGAGCCGTCGTCGCCCTCGTCATCGTCGCCGCCGCCGCTGGTGCCCGCGTTGTAGTCCCCGGCTTCGTTGCCGTTGCCGTTGCTGCCGGTCTCGCCGGCCCCCCGCGAGCTGCCTTCCCAGATCGTGCCGTCCTCCTCCAGGTACATGCTCTTCTCGGTGCAGTTGCCGGCGTTGTCGCAGACCGTCGTGGTCTCGGCGCCGGTAGCGATCCCGTCGCTTCCCTGCATGTAGATGCCCTCGACGGTGATGGTGCCGGTCTGGTTGCCGTTCTCGTCGTAGAGCGGTGCCGTGTTGTGCCAGTAGTTGCTGACCGAGAGGGAACCGTCGCCGTGCTTGTAGACCTTCTCCCACCGTTCCGTCTGGTAGACCAGGTTCCCTTCCTTGTCGTACGACTTCTCGGTGGTCACCGACTTGCCGTCGACGGTCTCCTTGTGTGTTTCCTTCTTGGTGCCGTCGGAGAAGTGGGTCCAGTCGCCGCGGACGTCGCCGGTGACGCCGTCCTCGTAGGTGTAGCGCACGTCGAAGCCGTCAAACCACCCGCCGCGTTCGATGCCGACGATCTTGCCGTGTTCACCGGTGATGCTGACCGGCTCGCCGGGGTTGTAGTAGATGACGTGCCCGTCGAAGTGTGAGAACTTGAACTCCGAACCTTCCGTCGTCTGTGCGTTGAGCCCGACCGTGAACCCGTGCGCCGACGAGGTCAGGGACTTGACGATCTCGTCCAGGGAGAGGCCGAGTTCGTTCAGGACCTTGTCGCGTGACGCGACGGGGAACATCTGCGACGGCAGCCGGTCGGCCGGGACCTGCTCCTGGAGGTGCTTGACGGTCTCCGCGGGGAACGCGATGAGCGCGCCCACGCCGTACTCGAGCGTCGGCAACTGGTGCTTCGTGGCGATCTCGACGATGGTGGGCAGGGTCGGGTGACTCTCCGGGTCGTACGGGTCGGTGCCGGCCACCAGCTCGTCGGCGTCGGCATAGCCGTCGCCGTCGGAGTCGCGAACATGCCATGCCACGAGGCAGCCCGTCGTGTCGCAGACCCGGACGGTCCGGAAGGGACCGTGCTCTTTCACCCAGGCCGCTCGGTCGCGGGCGTAGCCGTCGTCGCCTTCGTCGGCTGTGGCGGGCAGGGCGACGAGCAGGGGCGCCAGGAGCGCCGCGAGAACGGCGCCAGTACGCAAGGTTGTTCGCTTCATGCCCGCGAGGGTGACGTGCTGCGTTGGCAGCCGGCATGGGGCAGCCGTCCCCAGTCGCGTCCTGACTTCGTCCTGGGACAGCAGGGGACGACGGGCCGGCCCCGCCCGGACGAACCTGGCGTGGCGGCGAGGCCGGCCGCACCGTGTCTAGTCACGCCGTGCCAAAGCCGGCCGGCACCGGGCCCGCGAAGGCGCATCCGCCGACGCACCGTCCCTGGTAGTCCGGGTCGACGTAGGCGTACGCCGTGCCGCCGTCATCGGCACCACCGTTGGCTGCTGGCAACTATATCGATCGGTCTCACCATCCGCGCTGGCTGTGTTGGCGAGGCCGACGGGCTTCATGATCTACTATAGCCTGTGAATATGACGGCACCCGACGCTCGGCCTCCCGAGGGTCAGTTCGACGACGCCCCGCGCCGGCAGGCCCGCAACTCCGCCGCGTTCTGGATCGCCACCGCACAGTCGCGCGGTCACCAGGTGATCCGCGAGCGTGGCTTCGTGGCGGTCGTCGGTGACGAACGCGCCGGGACGCGGGTACTGATCCAGGAGCCGGACCTCGACGCCGGCGAGCGAGCCGCGATCACCACGCTGGCACGGCGGGCCTCGGGGCCGGTCGATCTGGAGGATCCGTACTCCGCCGCCGCTCTGGAGCACCTCGGGCTGCGCCACTGGCAGATGCCGGTGATGGCACGACCGCCGGGGCCCGTGGCCGCCGCGGACCCGACAGCGTGGCGCGTGCGGGACGCCAGTGACCTTCCGCTGGCCGAGCGGGTGGTCATCGAGAGCTTTGGACTGACCCGGTTCGAGCCGCACCGCGCCGGTGAACTGTTCCCGCCGAGCCTGATCGAGCAGCCAGGGGTCGCCGTCTATCTGTTCACGGTTGACGGCGACGCGGCCGGCGCGTGCGTCACCGTGGTCGCCGACGGTTACGGCAGCCACTACTGGGTCGGCACCTCGGAGACGTACCGGTCCCGGGGCGTGGGCCGGCGGGTCATGCTCGCCTCCCTGGCGGACCTTGCCGACCTGCCGGTGACGCTCACCGCCTCCCGCCTGGGGCGGCCGCTGTACGAGTCGCTCGGCTACCACGTCGCCGGGATGGCGACCTGGTACTCGTCGACCTGACGGCGGCTGCGCAGCAGGTCTCGGTCGGGCCGTCTCGATCGATCAGGCCGAGGCGAGGACCGGCGCGGTGGTGGCGGCACGCTTCTGCCGTCTCGCCACGACGATCGACGCGGTGACGAGCCAGAGCGGGAGCAGGAGGTAGTTGACCAGGCCACCCGGCGGGATCCCCGCGTTGCCCAGTGCGCCGAGCACGCCGAGCACGATCGAGATCACCGCGAACCACTTGGGCAGGACGGCATTGCGGATGCCGCCGAGCCCGAACGCGACGAGTGCCGTCGCGAGCCCAACGCCCATGCCGGCCCAGGCGAAGTAGTAGCCGTGGCTGAGGATGTGCGTTGCCGTGTCGTCCCCGGCGTCGGCCGCGCCGTTGATCAGCGCCCAACCCCACGCGACCATCTGGGAGATGCCGGCGACGACGACGATCCACCCGGCGTAGGCGATGGTGGAGTAGGTACCTTCGCGTGCCTCACCCGAGCGCAGCAGGTTGCGCACCGCCGTCGCGAAGAAGAGCAGGGCAACGCCCATGACGACCAGGCAGGCCTGGTTGCCACGATTGAGGTTGAGATGTTCGTTGACGAACGACGGTGTCGCGGCGCCAGGCTCGTCGGAGGCGGATACCTTGTCCAAGAACCAGTGGCCGATCCAGCAGAGCGCCGCGACGAGCCCGGTCCACGGAAGGAACCTCTCGAACTTGCTGAGCGCCATCGGTCCGCTCCTTTCTGTCGGGTGCCCCCAACCTCGCCAACCACGCGTCCCAGCCGCATGATCTCGGTGTCCCGTGCGGGTCGGGAACCGTTCCCGGGCATGCTGACGTGCCGGGAAGCCGAGAGAATGGGCCGGTGATCTTCGCAGCCATCGCGGTCGCCGTCGCGATCCCCGTCGGCATGGGTGTGCTGATCCTTGCGCGCAGCACTCATCGGCGGGTCGGCTGGCTCCTGGTCGCGCACGGCGTCTGCGTCGGGTTGCTGCTCACACCCGGCGAACTGCCCGGCGCGCTCCCGTGGGCGCGGACCGCCGAGCGGCTCACCCAGGGCGCCTGGGTCTTCCTCTTCCTCTGGCTCGTCCTCATCGCCTATCTGCTGCCCGACGGCAAAGCGGCGTCGCGGTTCTGGCGCGTGTGGATACGCAGCGGGCTCGCCGGCGTCGTGCTCTTCAATATCGGCGCCATCGGTAGTGCCGAGGGGCTGCCGGAAGGGTCGCTCGTGCCGTGGCTTGCGCCCGAAGTCTTCGACGTCCTGGGGATCGTCGGCCTGCTCCTCATGGTCGGGCTCTTCTTCGGTTCGGCCGTCGCCGTCGGGTACCGTCTGCGGCGTGCCTCGGGTGAAGCCCGGCTTCCGTTGCTCTGGTTGGTCTGGGGGCGCTGAGCGTACCCGTCGCTCTGCTCATCCTCTGGGCGAACTACTTCGGACTCGGCGACCGGGACTGGCTGACCTACGTCGGGCTGGTCCTGGCCAGCGTCGCGCTCCCGTTGACGATCGGTGCGGCCATCCTCAAGCACCGGCTCTTCGACATCCGGCTCGTTCTCTCGCGTTCCTTGACCTACGGCACGCTCACCCTGCTCGTGTTGGCGGTCTATGCGCTCGGACTGGCGGCGACTGATCGCGTCTTTGGCGGCAACGCCGTCGGTGGCGTGCTCGCGGTCGTGATCGTCGCCGTCGCCATCCACCCCACGGCGACGTTCCTGCGTCGGCGCATCGAACGATGGGTGTACGGCTATCGATCGGCTCCCTACGAGGCGCTCCGGCTGCTGGCCGACCGGGCGGAGAGCGCCGAGCCCGACCGGGCTGCGGGCCGTCGACCTGGCGACGAGCCTCGCGCCCGACGTTGTCGTGATGGACCTGCGGATGCCCGGCCTCGACGGCATCGAAGCGACCCGCCGACTCACCCGCGGCGCCAACCCGCCAGCCGTCATCGTGCTGACGATGTTCGAGGACGACGACTCGGTGTTCGCGGCGATGCGGGCCGGCGCCAGCGGCTACCTGCTCAAGGGCGCCGAACAGGACCAGATCGTGCGGGCCAATCGAGCCGCGGCGGCCGGCGAGGCGATCTTCGGCCCGGAGATAGCCAGGCGCGTGATCACCCACCTCGCCTCGGGCGCCGGATCAGCACCCGGCGGCGTTCCCGTCGCTGACCGACCGCGAACGCGAGATCCTCGAACTCGTGGCCGCGGGCAAGGGCAACGCCGCCATCGCCCACGAACTCGTGATCAGCCTCAAGACGGTCCGCAACCACGTCTCCAACATCTTCGCCAAGCTGCAGGTGTCCGACCGCGCGGTCGCGATCGTGAAAGCGCGCCAGGCCGGGTTCGCGAAGGAGTAGACAAGGGTTATGCGCGTGCGAACGCTCGCCAAGACGGCGGCTGCCGTGACCGCGGCGGCGGCCGCCGGAACGCTCGGCTCCGCGCCCGGCTCCGACTGGTACCGGTCGCTGGAGAAACCGCGCTGGCAGCCACCGCCGGCGGCCTTCCCCGCCGTGTGGACCCCGCTCTACGCCCTGATCGCCCTCGCGGGCGCCCGGGCCCTGGACCGGCTCGACGGCGCGCAACGCCAACAGTTCCGCCGCTCGTACGCGACCAACCTCGTCCTCAACACCGCGTGGACCGCGCTCTTCTTCCGGGCTCGCAAGCCGACGCTGGCGCTGCTGGAGGTCCTGGCGCTGGACGCGGCGAATCTCGCGTTGCTGCGCCGGGCCTGGCGCGCCGACCGCGCCGCCGGCGTGGCCCTGCTGCCGTACGTCGCCTGGACCGGGTTCGCGACCGCGCTCAACGCCGCGATCGCCGTACGCAACCGACCGCACGCTCAACACAGGTAAGCGAAGGGCACAGGCTCGTGTCCCGAACCGTCCACAGTGGGCGGTGCGGGACACGAGCCTGCGTCAGCGACGTCAGGGGCGAGCCGGGGCGACGTCGAAGCCGTCGTTGCTCATGCGCAGCAGCGCCATCGACGCGCCGGCGTAACCTGCCGCCGCCAGGAGCAGGCCGATGCCCTGCGCGACGTGGCCCGGCAGGAAGGGGTGGGTGGCGCCGCCGATGATCACCAGGATCGCCGGCCGTGGTGAGCCGGGGCGCGCCCCGCCGGGCCACCTTGATCACGGCGTAGGTCGCCGGGATGAGCCCGAGGCAGAACACCACGTCCAGCGCGAGCATCAGATTGACCAGACCCTGGTGAGTCTGCCACCCGGCGACGGACTCGCTGAAGGGCGCGCCGCCGTCGAAGGGGAGTAGCACGTACTGGATGCCCTTGGCGAGGAATGGCAGGGGGGGGCGAACACCGCGAGCAGTACTCGCCAGAAGCCCCGCACATCGCGCAGGGGCTTGGTGTTGACCGGGGCGGCCGGCGCCGCAGTCGTCGTCATCGGATTCTCCTTAGCGCTGTGGACAACTGCGACGAGCGTCACGGCAGCGCACTCCCACCGGCACGGGTGCAGGTCCCCCAGAGAGCGGGAGGCCGCGCGCGTCACGTGGGAGTGGACTCCTCTGGCGTCTGGGAGTGGCCGGGACGGATGATGGCCCCCATGATCCGCAGAGCGCTCGTCCCGATCGGCATCGCCGCGGTCGTGGCCGTGGTGTTGGCCGCGGCGTGGGTCTCGTGGTTCGCCGGTGGGCACGGCGTCGCGGACGCGGTGGAGGCGTACCTGCTCTCCAACACGGCGATCGCCGCGACCTTCACGGCCTTCGGCGCCCTGGTCTGCGCACACCGGCCGTGGGGCACCGCATCGGGCTGCTCTTCCTCGCCGTCGGCGGCTGCTACGCGGTCAGCGTGGCCTGCCTGGGTCTGCTCTCGGACGCGCTGGTGTGGAGTCCCTCGGCGGAACGGGTCATCGACATCGTCGGCATCACCGTATGGGTGCCGGCGTTCACCGTCTGCCTGCCGCTGATCCTGCAGCTGTATCCCGACGGTCGGCCGCTGGCGCCGCGCTGGCGGTGGCTGGTCGGGGTCACCCTAGCCCTGACGGCGTTCTCCGGCGTGCTGACCCTCCAGCCGGGAGCGCTGGCGAACGAGCTGATCGCCGACCGTTCCGACGTTCTGCCCGAGGCCGCCGGCCGCGTGGTCGCCCTGCTGACGCCGGCCGTCGCCGGCGCCTATGTGGTCGTCCTGTTGCTCTCCGTCCTGGTGCTCATCCTGCGGGCCGTACGGTCGCGGGCAGCCGCGCGCGCCCAGGTGCTCTGGCTCGTGTGGGCGGTGGCGGTCGTCGTCGTCCTCAATGGACAGAGGATCGTCACAGCCGAGGGGCCGATCCTGTTCCTGCTGACCGTGCCGCTGATCCCGGCCGCCGCCACCGTCGCGATCGTGCGTCACCAGCTCTACGACATCCGGCTCATCATCAACCGCTCCCTCGTCTACGGCCTGCTCTCCCTCGGGGTGGTCGGCGTCTACCTCGGCATCGTCGCGGGCCTGTCCAGGCTCGCCACCGACCGGCTCTCGCCGCTGCTCGCCACGGCCGTCGTCGCGGTCGCCTTCGCGCCGGCCCGATCCGGCCTGCAGACCGCCGTGGACCGGATGATGTACGGCCACCGTCGGGACCCGGCGCAGGCGGCCGCTCGCGTCGGCACCCGTCTGGCCACCGGCCTGGACGGTGTCGTGCAGGCGGTGTGCGAGTCGCTGCGCCTGCCCTATGCCGCGATCCGGTCGGCCGACACGGAGGTGGCGGTGGCCGGGACCGTGGGCGAGGCGACCGAGACGATCCCGCTGGAGGTCGCCGACGGCCCGCCCGCGTGCCTGGTCGTCGGCGTACGTACCGGCGAGGAGCATCTATCCCCTGTGGACAGACGTGCCCTGCACCTGCTCGCCGCGCCGGTTGGCTTGGCCGTACAGGCGGTGCGACTTTCGCAGGAGCATCAACGTTCGCGCATGCGTGTCGTCACGGCCCGCGAGGAGGAGCGGCGCCGGCTCCGTCGCGACCTGCACGACGGGCTGGCGACTGCCTTGGCCGCGGTCACCCTCAAGGCCGACGCCGCCTACAACCTGCGGGAGGCTGACCCAACCCGCTGCGCGGAGTTGCTGCTTGGCCTGCGCGCCGACCTCACTACGGCGATCGCGGACATCCGGCGGCTCGTCTACGACCTGCGACCGCCCGACCTCGACGAGGTCGGGCTCGTCGGGGCGCTGCGGGCGAAGGCGGCTCAGACGTGGCGCCGCGAGGGCACTCCGTTCGTGGTCACCGTGGACGCCGAGCCGCTCCCGCAGCTGCCGGCCGCGGTCGAGCTCGCGGCCTACCGCATCATCATCGAGGCTGTCACCAACGCCCGTCGGCACGGCCCCGCGACCCGCTGCGACGTGAGCGTCCGCCTCGACGATGCCCTGCATCTGCAGGTGCGCGACAACAACCCGACCCACCCGGCACAGCCGTGGCGGCACGGTGTCGGTCTGCGCTCCATGCACGAGCGCGCCACCGAGCTCGGCGGTACCCTCACGGCTGGTCCGACCATCCACGGTGGACTCGTCGGCGCCCGGTTGCCCTTGGAGCACGCATGATCCGTGTCGTGATCGTCGACGATCACCCGTTGATGCGCGAAGGGATGCGCGCGCTGGTCGCCACCGTGCCCGATGTCGAGATCGTCGGTGAGGCGGCCGACGGCGAGGCGGCTCGGCGCGAGGTCCAGCTCACCACGCCCGACGTCGTGGTGATGGATCTCTACATGCCCGGCATGAACGGTGTCGAGGCGACCCGGGCGATCCTGCGGGCCGTGCCGGCGACGCGAGTGCTCGTGCTGACGATGTTCGAGGACGATGACTCGGTGTTCGCCGCGATGCGTGCCGGCGCTTCGGGCTACCTGGTCAAGGGCGCGCACCAGGACGAGATCCTGCGTGCCGTACGGTCCGTGGCCGCTGGCCAGGCGATCTTCGGCCCCTCGGTGGCGCGCCGCATCGTCGACTTCTTCGCCAACGCCGCATCGCTCGGCCGTACGGCTGATCCCTTCCCAGAGCTGACCGCGCGCGAGCGCGAGGTGCTCGACCTGATCGCCGCTGGCCGCAGCAACAGCCAGATCGCCAGCACGCTGCAGATCACCGGCAAGACGGTCAGCAACCACATCTCAGCCATCTTCGCGAAGTTGCAGGTCGCCGATCGGGCCGAGGCGATCGTCCGGGCACGGGAGGCAGGACTCGGTACTGCCCACTGAGCGAGCCGGGCCGGACGAGTGCCGGATCAGTCCCGTCGGGGCGGTGTGCCCAGCGACCGCGTCGCCTGCTCGGCGCACGCCGTGACGGCCGCGATCGCGTCACGGACGATGTCCGGCCTGGCTCGGAAGCCGAACACGGTCAGCGCCAGCGCGGGTCGCCCCCCACCGTCGAAGACGGGTGCGGAGATCACGCGGGCACGCGCCAGCACCTCGTCGGAGAGGTCCTCGGGCTCGTACTCCAGTGACGCGACCAGTTCCTCCAACTCGTCGTTGGGGACCGTGCCAGGTTCGGCGGCGAGCCGTTCGAGGGCGGCGGCGAACCGTCGATGACCCTCACTGCCCAGGCCGATGGAGAATCCCCGTTCCCGGATCCGGGTCAGTGCCCGGAACTCGGCCTCCTGCGAGGCGGGAGCGAACCGGGCCACCCACGCCTCCTGCTCGGCGGCGGGCGCCCAGGCCTGGAAGATCGAGGGACCGTGCGGCCGGAAGGGCAGGCGCTGCCCGACCAGGGTGGTGGGCTGCGCCGCGGTCGGCGCGGACGGCGGGTCCAACTGTCCGATCACGACGACGCTGTCGCTCACCGGCGCGGTCACCAGGCAGCGCAGTCCGCGGTCGGGCAGTTGCTGCGCGATCGAGCGAACGAGTTCGAAATGCCGCAGTGGCCGGGTGAGGCGCATCTCCGGGTCGTAGGCGGTCAGCGTGAGCGGCGAGAAACTGCCATAGCCGCCGCGGAAGAACAGCAAGGGGAGTTCCGTGCTCGCGGTGTTGAGGTGCCGCACCTCGGCGAGCGCGATCTGGTGGTCGCCGGCGTCGTGCACCGCGACGGGGACGCAGTCGATCCACGCCACCGCCCCCTCGATGATCGGGGCGCCCGACGGTGCCGGATGCCAGGGCACTCCCTCGAACCGTTGGGCCAGCGGCGCGGTGGCGATGCGGCGGCAGACGTCGGTCTGGTGGGCGGCGAGAATGTTGACGCACCAACTGCTGGCCCGGTGCAGGTGGGGCCAGGTCTCCGAGGTGACGCTCGGATAGAACCCGACCAGCGGAGGGTCCAGCGACACCGACGAGAACGAACCGACGACCATGCCGATGGGCGGGCCGTCGGGCGGCTGGGCGGTGATGACGCAGACCCCGGTCGGGTACTGCCCGAGGACATGCCGGAACCAGGCGGGGTCGGTGGCCGAGCCGGTCGGCCGAGGGGCGCCGGGTTGGTCAGTCGGTGATGACGAGTCGGCGTTCGCGGGCGCGGCTGTGTCAGGCGACATCGTGGTCCTTTCCCTTGGGCATGGGGCGGGGACGGTTCCCTCGGGTCAGTCGGGGGCTAGCTTCGGTCGCCCTGGCGCACTTCGCGGTCCTCGCGCAGCCCGATCGCGTCCGCCCACAGCGTCGTCAGGTGGTCGATCACGGCCTCCAGGTCCAGGGGCGGCTCGGGCGGATCGGCGATGAAGGCGTCGTAGCAGTAGGCGCTGACCATGAGGCTCATGGCGCGGGCGGTCTCCTCCGGGTCCAGGCCCGATCGGACGTGTCCGCTCTTCATGCCACGCGCCAGCGATCGCGCGAAGGTCTGGCGGAAACTCGCCACCCACTCGCGGCGCAGCTCGGCCAGCCGGGCATCGCTGCGGCTGGCGGTCTCCCAGAGGCTGAAGAAGTCGCGGTTCTCCCACTGGGTCGTCACGATCGCGGCCACGGCGCGGCGCAGGCCGAGGCGGCCGGTCGACGCGTCCCAGAAGTCCGCGCCCAGGTTCAACATCCGCAGGGCACTCTCGCCGGCGAGGGTCGCCACGATGTCGTCGCGGTCGGCGAAGTACTGGTAGACGGTCCCCAGGCTCACGCCGGACTGCCGGGCGATGTCACCGAGGGAGACGTTGGCGTAGCCGTCGCGGGCGAAGAGTTGCTCGGCGACCTCGAGCAGCTTCTTGCGCGTGCGCATGGCGCGGGGACCGACGGGCGTC
>Ga0164243_10005316_pt1 | contig 19704 bp, 16 predicted proteins | sample OricompcompostOP_FD_108781 | JGI IMG/M metagenome (GOLD analysis project Ga0164243, IMG submission 108781) | Organic Plus compost microbial communities from Emeryville, California, USA - Original compost - Organic plus compost (OP) | ecosystem: Engineered > Solid waste > Mixed feedstock >... | reverse complement strand
TCGCGCACGCGCTGACCGTGGTCACGCCGACCGGCACGATCGCGACCCACCGCCATCCCGGCTCCGGCGCCGGCCCCGAGCCCGCGCGCTGGCTCGTGGGCTCCGAAGGAGCGCTCGGCGTGATCACCGAGGCGTGGATGCGCGTGGTGCCGCGCCCGCGCTGGCGAGCGAGCGCGAGCGTCGCGTTCGCGGACTTCGAGGCGGGCGCCGCGGCGGCGCGCGCGCTCGCGCAGTCCGGCCTCTACCCGAGCAACGCGCGGCTGCTCGACGCGAACGAGGCCCGCCTGCACCGCGTGCGGTTCGACGGCACGAGCGTGCTGCTCGTCGGCTTCGAGTCCGCGGATCACCCACTCGGCCCGTGGCTGGCGCGCGCGCTCGAGCTCGCGCGAGATCACGGCGGCGAGGTGGTCAGTGGCCCGAGCGAGCGCGACGATGCGACGCGGACCGGCGAGGCGGGGGCGTGGCGCCAGGCGTTCTTCGACGCGCCGTACCTCCAGTCCGCGCTGCTGTCGATCGGCGTGCTCAGCGACACGTTCGAGACCGCGTGCACGTGGTCCCAGTTCCCCGCGCTGCACGCGCGCGTCACCGCGGCGGTCCAGGAGGCGCTCGACACCGAGTGCGGAGGCGGCGTCGTCGCGTGCCGGTTCACGCACGTCTATCCCGACGGCCCGGCGCCGTACTACACGTTCGTGGGTGCGCTGCGCGTCGGCGACGAGCTCGCGCAGTGGCAGGCGATCAAGGCCGCCGCGCTCGACGCGCTCACGTCCGCGGGCGGCACCGTCACCCACCACCACGCCGTCGGCCGGACGCACCGGCCCTGGTACGACCGCGAGCGGCCCGCGCGGTTCGGCGACGCGCTCGCCGCGGTCAAGCGGGAGCTCGATCCGCGCGGGATCCTGAACCCGGGCGTGCTCGTCGGGTGAGCGTCGCCCCGCTCACTCCGCGTGCTCGGTCGGCTGCTGCGGCGGCTCGAGCCGACGGGGCGGGGGCAGCCGGCGCGTGCGTCCGAGCTCGATCTGGCCGGCCATGATCGCGACGCGGATCGCCATGCGCGCGAGCGACATGCCCTGGCGCACGAAGAACAGCGTGATCGCGCCTCCGGCCCCGTACATCGGGTGATCGTGCGCGATGTACACGTACGCGAGGCTGACGAGGATCACGAGCAACCAGCCGACGCCGGCGTGGACGACGGTCAGCGGGTGCCGCAGCACGTAGCCGACGGTGCGCAGGTACGTCGCGAACGCGCTCGGGCGGTGGCTCTCGTATCGTAACGTGAGCTCGACGCGCGCGTAGTCGGTCACCGTGCCGAAGAACAGCGCGAGCGCGCCGGTCGGGATGGCGACGATCGCGAGCGCCGCGAACAGATCGCCGAGCGTGAGCGCGTACTCGAGGCGCTGCCACGCGGCCGAGAGCGTCGCGCCGAACACGGTGAGCACGACCATGTAGCCGAGCAGAGAGACGACCGCGAGCCGCGCGTACGCGAAGTACGTGCCTGCGCCGCTCTCGCCGAAGCTGCGCACGGTGTCGGCGCGCCCCTCGGGGCGCTGGGCGAGCACGCCGTAGAGGCCGCCGGCGAGGAACCACGCCGCGACCTGCCACACGATGACCGCCGCGAAGATCACGCCGGCGATCGCGACGAAGCTGCCGGGCTCGTGGCGGACGACCCAGATCAGCGCGACGAGATCGCCGTCGACGGCCTCGTCGAACATCGGCAACCGCGAGAACGTCTGGGTGAGCACCATCGCGACGCCGAGCATGCAGGCGACCGCGAGGACACTCTGCGCGAGGAACACCGCGAACAGCGTGCCGGTGTACCGCCACAGCGCGCGCCGGCCGCCGCGCAGGAGCGCGCGGAGCCCACCGAGGCCACGGTACGTCGCCTCGGTCATGGCCCCACCACCTGCATGAGCATCTGCGCCACGTTGCCGAACCAGGAGCCCGCGCGCATCGCGGCCGAGCCGTCCGGGACGAGGCGGTAGCGGTGGGTCACCGGGTTGGCGAGCGCGAGCTTGTCATCGGGATCGATCGCGACCTCGACGAGCGGCGAGCTGCGCTCGACGACGAAGCGCTCCCAGTGATCGCCCCCGCGCGCGTCCCAGTGCAGTCGCTGCGTCGAGCGATCCTCGAACACGAGCTCGATGTCGACGGGGACGTGGACCACGCCGGTGTTGGTGATCACGACCTCGCAGACGTAGGTGCCGGTGTCGGGCGCCTCGGTCTCGGTCACGAGCTTGGCCGCGGAGCCCTGCCCGAAGTAGCCGCGCGGCGGGTGCGCGGGCCGGCACGCGGCGCTGCGGACGTCGAGCTCGATGCCGCCGACCTCGTGGAACGCGGCGGAGAACCACGTCAGGTCCTGATCGAGCTCGCGCGCGAGCGTCGCGAAGAAGTCACTGCCGGTCGGGTGGCGGAACGCCCACGTGCGCGCGTAGGCCTTCATCGCGGCGGCGAGCTTGCTCGGTCCGACGATCTGCTCCAGCGTCGCGATCGCGCGCGCGGTCTTGCCGTAGCTCGCGTCGGCGTACGCGTCGAAGTCGGCGAACGCGAACGCGGCGGTCGCGATCGGCGACGGCAGCGCGCCGGGATCGGTGGACACCGCGTTGCGCAGCGCCGCGAGGTCCGCCTGCCAGCCCATCCAGTCGACGGCGTTGCCCCGCGGACCGTAGAGCTCGGCCATCACCTTGGCGTCCATCCAGTCGTTGAGGCCCTCGTCGAGCCACGCCTCGAGGACCTCGTTCGAGGCGAGCATGCCGCCGAACCAGTTGTGCCCGACCTCGTGCACCGTCACGTACTCGGGCAGCCGCAGGCCCTCGCGCGCGAACACGCTGTCGCCCGCGGTGGTCACGAGCGTCGGATACTCCATGCCACCCGCGCCGGCGGCGGCCTCCATCGGCGGGTCGACGATCGTCATCACCGCCCACGGGTAGGGCAGGAGCTGCGCGCTGAAGCTCTGGATCGCGCCGATCCCCGCCGCGAGGTGACGGCGTGCGAACGCCTCCTGCTCCGGGCGGTACAGGACGCGGACCTCGACGGCCCCGTCCTCGACGAGCGCGCGGCCCGACATCACCTCCATGTACGGATCGGCGACCCACACGAAGTCGTGGACGTCCTCGGCGCGGTACGTGAACGTGCGCGTCCCGCCGGGCGCTTCGGTCGCTCCGACGAGCACGCCGGTCGCCGCCACGACGAACGTGCTCGGCACGGTGAGCGAGACGTCGTACGTCCCGAAGTCGGCGAAGAACTCGGTGTGCGCGTGGTACGGGCGGCACTCCCAGTGCTCGGCGCCGAACGGGCCGACGCGGACGCCGATCTTCGGGAACCACTGCGCGACCATGTGGAACTCGCCGTGGTAGCCGCTGCGCGCGAACACCTCGGGCAGCTGCGCCGTGAACGCCATCTGGAGCTCGATCGCGCCGCCGGGCGGCACGGGGCGTGGCAGCGGCAGCTCGACCACGGTCTCGTCGCCGGTCGGGCCCGGATACCGCAACGTGCTCGCGAGCTCCCCGCCGACGGGCGGGCTCGGCGTGCCCTCGGTCGCGGTGGCGTCTTCCGCGAAGCTCGCGATCTTCACCGAGTCGAGCTGGATCCAGCCCCAGCGCCCCGGGGTGGCCTCGGCGCCGCGCAGGACGCCGCCCGAGCTCTCCATGAACACGGTCGACTCGTTCTTGAACGCGTTGAGGTAGAGGTGGAACGGCAGCACGTCGACCGCGCTGCCGCCGGTGTTTCTCCAGCGCAGCGTCTGGGTCGCGGTGATCGTGTGGCGCGCCGGATCGAGCGTCGCGTCGATCCGGTAGCTGGCGATCCGCGGCGACCGCGGAGGTCCACCGCCGCGCAGGGCAGGGCTCGCGTCGGGCTCGGGGAGCGGCCGCACGCGGTGCGCGCCGGGGTCTCGCCCGCACGCGGTCGCGAGGCCGCACGCGACGAGGACGAGCACGACCGGTCGGAGCACGCTGTGGTCTATACCATGCGCGCCCGTCGCGATACGGTTGCCGGTATGGACGAGGTCGTCGATCACAAGGCGCGCGTCGCCGCGTTCCTCGAGCGGTTCGGGCGCGAGCGCAACCTCTCGCTCCCGCCGCTGTCGGACGACGGGGTCGGCTCGATCCAGCGCGGCTCGGCGATCGTCACCATCCACGTGCTCGCCGACCGCGAGGTGCTGCTCGTGCTCGCGAAGGTCGCCGCGGCGCCCGCGCTCGACGCCAAGCTCGATCTCGCGCTCACCCGACGTCTGCTCACCGCCTCGTTCGTCGAGACCGGGGACGCGGCGTTCGCGCTGCATCCGCAGACCGGAGACCTCTACCTGCGCGTCCTGCGCGGCCTCGACGGGCTCGACTACGAGGAGTTCGAGGAGCTCGTGCACTCGATCGCGACCGCCGCGGACGCGTGGGACGATCGCCTGCGCGCGGAGCTCGGATGAGGCTGCCTCTGCCCGACGAGGCCGCGACGGTGCGGGCCGGTCGGGCGCTCGCGCGTCACGTCCAGGGCGCGGATGCCATCGCGCTCGTCGGTGATCTCGGCGCGGGCAAGACCACGCTCGTCGCGGCGCTCGTCGACGCGCTCGGTGGGGGCACGGCGTCGAGCCCGACGTTCTCGCTCGTCAACGAGTACCCGGGCGGGCGGCTCCGCGTCTGGCACGTCGATCTGTACCGCGTCGAGCGCGAGGCGGAGCTCCCCGAGCTCGGGCTGGACGACGTGATCGGCGATCGCCGCGGCATCGTCGTCGTCGAGTGGGCGGACAAGTTCGACGTGATGCCGCGCGACCACCTCCGGCTCGAGCTCGCGCACGAGGGCGCGGGGCGAACGCTCGTCGCGACCGGCACCGGCCCGCGCGGCGAGGCGCTCGCGAGCGCGCTCGGGGCGGAGCTGCTAGGTTAGCGGCCGATGCGCGCTGCCCTCCTCGTGCTCGCCGTGGCCGTCGTGCTCGGGGCACCGTCTGCTGCTCACGCGCAGCGGCTCCGCTTCGACGCTCAGACGGTCTACAAGGTGCCCCGCGGCGCCTCTCCCACCGACGGGCCCGCGGACGCGCCGGTCACGATCGTGAGCTGGAGCGACTTCGCCTGTGGCTACTGCTATCGCGTGCAGCCGACGCTCGACACGCTGAACAAGCTGTACCCGGGGCAGCTGCGGTGGGTCCACCGCACGCTGCCGCTCGACGACGAAGACACGGTGACCGCGGAGGCCGCGCTCGCCGCGGCGGCGCAGGGCCGGTTCAAGCCGATGAGCGATCGCCTGTACGCGATCGGTGGTCGTGTCGATCGCGCGGGCGTCGAGCTGATCGCGCGCGAGCTCGGCCTCGACATGGTGCGGTTCCGCGCCGATCTCGACACCGGCGCCTACCGCGCGCAGATCGTCGCCGACACCCGCGACGCGATCGCGCTCGGCGTCACCGGCACGCCGACGTTCTTCGTCAACGGCCGCCCGGTGCACGGCAACCAGCCGCTCGCCGTGTTCGTCGAGGTGATCGAGCAGGAGCTCGCGCGGGCGCAGGCCTCGGGCGGGACCTACGAGGCGCTCGTCGCGGATGGCAAGCTCCGCGCGGACTCCGCCGAGGAGACCCAGCACGCGCGGCCCGATCTCGACCTGTACGCGACCTACCGCGTCGGCCTCGGGATGCCGGGCCACCAGCTCGGGCCCGACACCGCGCTCGTGACGATCGTCGTGTGGAGCGACTTCCAGTGTCCGTACTGCGCGCGCGCGGCGCCGGTGCTCGCGCAGCTCCACGCCAAGTACGGCGACGAGGTGCGGATCGTGTTCCGTCACCTCGCGATGTCGTTCCACCGCAAGGCGGGGCTCGCCGCCGAGGCGGCCGTCGCCGCGGCGGAGCAGGGGAAGTTCTGGGCGTTCCACGACGCGCTGTGGGAGGAGTTCGGCGCGCTCGACCGAGCGGACCTCGAGCGGTTCGCGCACAAGGCGGGGCTCGACATGGACGCGTTCCGCGCCGCGCTCGACGATCGCCGGTACCGTGACCTCGTGCTCGCCGAGGGCGCGAGCGCGATGGCGCTCGGCGTCGAGGGCACGCCGACCATGTTCGTGAACGGGCAGCCGGTGATCGGCGCGAAGGACTTCGCGACGATGGATCGCCTCGTGTCGAGCCACCTCGATCGCGCGCGCGGGATGGTGAACGCGGGGCTCGCGCCGGGCGACGTCTACGCCGTCGTGATGAGCGATGCGGTCGGCGTCGAGCGCGCCGACCCGTCGCGCGTCCCCGATCCCGCGGCGGCGACGATCGCGCAGCGGGGCGGGGAGGTCGCGCGCTCGGTGATCGCGGCGTGCCGGCGGCGGGATCGCGCCCGGGCCAGCCGCCTCGCGGCCCAGCTCGGCGGCGTGCACCGGACGCGGGCGGCGGCGGTCTGCGCGGCCGCCGGCATCGACCTTCCGCCGCGCTGAGCGGGCTGGACGAGCGGGACCCGGGCTGCGCGAGGGCTGAACGGCCCGGTTCGCCCCACCCGGCGCGCACGTGATTCCGCGCACGTACGTTTTCTTGCAAGCCGCCGGGAATCCACGGGTTCTCGCGCTTGTTCGGAAGATTCGCTACGCTGATCTCCGAGCTCCTGGTACACTGAACATCAGACCAGTGCAGTAGGACCACGAGTATGCGAATCGCTTGCGTCCATGTTCCGCAGTTCGCGCTCCAGACCCTGACCCGCATCGATCCCTCGCTCCGCGGCGCCGCGGTGGCGGTCGTCGGCGCCGGGCATGACGGCGCGCTCCCCGCGCTCGGCGATCACGCACGACGCGCGCTGACCACGCCGGTGGTCCAGGCGTGCTCGCGGGCGGCGTGGGGGCTCGGCGTCCGGCTCGGGATGACGGCGACGTCGGCGAACTCGCTCGCGCCCGGGCAGCTCCGCGTCGTGACCGCGGATCCGCGGATCGAGCGCGAGACGGTGCGCGCGATCGCCGACGCGCTGCTCGCGGTCTCGGCGCAGGTCGACGTCGGGGGCCGGATCGGCGCGGGCGGTGCGCACCTGGCGATGTACTGCGAGGTGCCGAGCAAGACGCGCGGCACGAGCTACGGCGACCGGCTGCTCGAGGTGCTCGCCTCGCTCGGCCTCACGGCGCGGATCGGGATCGCCGACGATCGCTTCACGGCCTGGGTCGCGGCGGCGACCGCGCCGCACGGCGACGACGAGAGCGGCGTGGTGTCGGTGCCGCGCGGGGGCTCGGCCGCGTTCCTCGCGCCGCGGCCGCTGTCGCTGCTCGCGATCTCGTCGGAGGTGCAGCACATGCTCGAGTCGCTCGGCGTGCGTACCCTCGGCGAGTTCGCGGCGCTGCCGGCGCCGTCGGTCGCGCGCCCGCTCGAGGCCGACTACCAGGCGCTGGCGCGCGGCGAGGGCGGGCAGGGCCTGCGCGCGTACGTACCGGACGCGCCGATCCGCGAGGAGCTCGTCGTGAGCCCGGGCGGCGACGCGCCCGCCCCGGCCGGCGCCGCGATCGCGCTGCTCGCCGAACGCATCGCGCTGCGCCTCGCGGGGCGCGGTCGCGGCGCCGCTCGCCTCGAGATCGTGGTCGCAGGGCCGGGCGGAGAGTCCGTCGTCCCCGTCGCGCCGCTCGCGTCGCCGAGCGGGGCGGGCGACGAGGACGCGTCCGCGGGCCGGGTGCTCGAGACCGCCGACGAGATCGCGGGCGCGATCGAGCAGGGCGTGGCCACCGCGCGAGAAGCCGGCGACGGCGCGGGCGCGATCTGGCGCCTGCGTGTGGCCGTCATCGGCGAGGCGATCCCCGGGGACGCGAGCGCGACCGAGCTCGTCACCCCGCAGGTCGCGCCGGCGCCGACGACCCCGATCGACGCGCTGTCGGTGGTGCTGTCGTCCACCGGGTCCGGAGCATGGCGGCTCACGTCGCCGCTCGCGTCCGCGCAGGCGGCGCTCCGCAGCGAGCGGCGAGACGCGCACCGGCGCACGCGCCGCGGCAAGCAGCATCGGCGGCTCCGCGCGATCGCGGAGGCCTCGGTCCAGCCGGGGCTGTTCGCGGAGCGCAAGTAGCCATGGCCGGCGTGCTCCACTCGCCGCTGGAGCGATCTCCCGATCGGGGGCTCGGCCGAGCGCATGATCGCGTGCTCGGTCGCGTGCTCGGTCACGCGCTCGATCCCGCGCTCGAGCTCGCCGGCGGTCGCGTGCTGGATCGCTCGCTCGGTGCGTGGGCGAGCGCGGCGGCGCGCCCCGAGGCGCCGCTCGTGATACACGACCGCCATGGCGACCGAAAACCTGGAAGCGCAGCTGCGCGAGCAGCTGACCGCGGCGATCAAGGCCAAGGACCTCAAGACCGCGAACCTGATCCGCATGATCAACACGAAGATCATGGAGCGGCGGACGGCGGCCGGATTCACGGGGACCGTCGATGACGCGCTGATCCTCGACGTGATCGGCTCGTACAAGAAGCAGATGGAGAAGGCGCGCGCGGACTACGCGAACGTCGGTGAGCGCGGCAAGGAGCAGGTCGAGCAGCTCGACTTCGAGATCCAGTGGTGCAGCCAGTGGCTGCCCAAGCAGCTCACCGAGGCCGAGCTGCGCGAGGCGGTCGCCAAGGCGGTGGGCGAGCTCCCGCAGAAGGATCCGAAGATGGCCGGGCGCGTGGTCGGCGCGGTCAAGAAGCAGTTCGGCGATCGGGCCGACGCGGGCCTCGCGAAGAAGATCGCCGACGAGCTGCTCTCGTCCTGACGTCGCCTACCAGGTCTCGTCGCGCGTCGCCTGTGCGGCGAGATCGTTCTGCTCGTCGATGAGGCGCGCCCCCTCCATGAGGAGGTGGGTCGTCGACGTGGCGACCCGGTCGACGCCCTCGACGAGGCAGGCGGTGAACTCGAACTCGCCCGCGCCCCAGGTCAGCATGTAGTAGACGCACTCGGCGTCGACGGGCTCCTCGAGATCGTCGAGCCGCGCGTGTACGACCTTGCCCTCGCGGACGAGGATCTGGCCGGACGGCCCGTTCGGGGCCCGGAGCTGCAAGAGGCCGGTCTTGCGCTCCATCTCGATCAGGATCAGCAGCGACGACAGGCCGACCTGCGCGAGATCGCCACGCAGGCTCGATCCACCGAGCTGCTCGCGCGTGTCCTGCACGGCGGCGTGGGTCCGCCGCAGGGTCTTGGCGACCCGCAGATCGAGCTCCTCGAAGCGGAACGGCTTGCTGACGTAGTCGTCCGCCCCGAGCCGGAACCCGCGGATGCGATCGTCCTCCGAGGACAGCGCGGTCAGGAAGATGACCGGTAGCTGCGCGAGATGGCCGTGCGAGCGGAGCTGGCGCACGAGCGACCAGCCATCCATCTTCGGCATCATCACGTCCGTGATCAGTAGATCGGGCGTGCGGGCGAGGGCGCGCTGGAGGGCGTCCTCGCCGTCGACGGCCGTCTCGACGCTGTAGCCGCGCTTCTCGAGCACGGTGGCCACCATGCGCAGGATCCACGCATCGTCGTCAGCGACAAGGACGTGGGGAGGCATGACAATGTCCAAGGTAGCGTGTGTCTATTCGACAGCGCAACCTACGGCAACCTCGCGGGAGCGGATCCGGGGCGCGGCGACGGCAAGCGTTCGGTCACCGTGAGAACCGACCAGCGACCGCGCTCGCGGAGCGCGAGCTGCCCCTCGGCGAGCGCGACGATCGCGCGCCCGCTGCCGTCGACGACGACGCCGACCGGCGTCCCGGTGATCGTCGTGGGCAGGGACTCGCGCGTGAGCTTGCCGCCCTTCACGGTGACGAGCACGAGCGAGCCCCCGCTGTCGGCCACGGCGACGAGGCTGTCGCCGGGCCCGGACGCCGCCACCACCACGCGCACGCCCGCGGGCCACGGCACGGTCTTGCCCGTGGTGAGGTCGATCGCGCCGCGCTCGACGAGCGCCCACCGATCGTCGACGAGCTGGTCGACGCGCTCCGGCGAACGGATCGGCTTCACCCGCCGGCCCTGGACGCGGAACAGGCCGCGCTCCGTCGCGATCACGATGTCCTTGCCCGAGCCGATCGCGGTGATCGGGTGCGGCGCGCGGACGATCTTCTTCGGCTCGCCGTTGCGCTCGAACGTGTCGAGTGACAGGAGCATCCGGCCGACCGCGCCGACGGCGTCGCGCCCCGGGCTCATCACCGCGGTGCCTCGCTGCGCGAGGCGGAGCGCGGTCCAGCCGTTCGGCGCGAGCCGGTACACCGCGCCCCCCGCGAGCACCACCACCGAGCGCCCGGCGCGCCCCGCGTGACGGATCCGGTCCGCGACGGTGATCGGCTGCTCGCGCACCCAGGCGCCCTTGCCGTCGGGGGCGTACACCTCGCCATACGGTCCGAGCGCGATCACCTCCCGGACGTCGTCCGCGGGAGCGAGCGCGGCGAGCTCCGGCTCGGCGTGCGCGGTCGCGGGCGCGCCGGCGAGTAGCCCCAGAACCAACACGCCCAGCACCAGGGACGGAGTCGCCTTTGTCTCCTTTTCGGACACGCCGGACAGGGGACGGAGTCGCCTTTGTCTCCTTCTCGGACACGCCGGACACGCGCCGAGCACGGCGACGGCGCGCCGGGCGCGACGCCACGTTCGGGCAGTGGTCAGGACCGCTCGCATCGAGGTACATCGTGTCGGCGCCGGGGCGCCGGGGCCAGCCAGTGACGCCTCACACCGAGACCCGCCGGCGTGCAGGCCGTTGTCCACGTGTCGTGTCGGCGCCAGGGCGCCGGGGCCGGAGAGCGACGCCTCACACCGAGGCCTGCCGTGTGCCGGTCATCGTCCGCACGACGAGCGCCCGCGGCGGGGAGGGCGCCAGGTGACCGCACGGTCGGACGTCGGCCCGACGTCTCGAGCCGGAGCACTAGTTGGCGGGCGAACCGGCCGCGGCACCGTCGACGTCCGGGGCCTTGGCAGCGCCCGCACCGTCGGCGTCCGGGGCCTTGGCAGCGCCCGCACCGTCGGCGTCCGGGGCCTCGGCGGCGCCCGCGGCGCCGGTACCCTCGGCGGCCGGAGCGCCCGCGGCGCCGGTACCCTCGGCGGCCGGAGCACCCGGGGAGCCCGCGCCGTCGGCGGCCGGAGCGCCCGGGGCGCCCGCGCCGTCGGCCGCAGGGGCGGCGGCGGAGCCCGCCTTGGGATCCGGCGCGGGCGTGATGCGGTCGGGGATCTTCGCGAAGCCGCAGGCGCGCAGCTCGTCGATCGAGGTCGCCTTCATCGCGCAGTCCACCGACTCCTTGCTCGAGCCGCCCTTGCAGCGACGGATCTCGCCCTGGAGATCGGCGTCGCTGAGCAGATGCTCGGTGCCGAGCAGCGCCTGCATGTTCGCGATCGCCTTGCGGCAGTTCTCCTCGCTCGGCTTGTTGCAGCCGATCGCGAGGACGAGAGAGAGGCCCACCACGAGTCGCGTCATGACCATTCCTGCGCCGACTGTACCAGCTCGCGCGCGCGTGCGAGATCCTGGCCCGTGTCGATCTCGCGCCACTGCCCGTCGATGAGGATCGGGTCGATCCGAGTCCCTCCGTCGATGAGCGTCTGCCACAGGTCGGTCTGGTAGGCGTTGCGGAACGTCGCCGCGCGCTGGAACGGCTCGTGCTCGCGTCCGGCGAACTCGCGCGCGAGCCGGTCGAACGTGCTCGCGACCGTCGCCACGCCCTGCTCGCCGAGGCGCGCGAGCCCGATGTACTCGCCGATCGCATCCGCGGGAGGCAGCGCCTTCTTGCCGACGCGCGCGACGGCGCCGTCGGGAGACAGATCCGAGACCTCGCCCTCGTCGAGCGGGTGCTCGGTGCGGCCCTCGTAGATCGACCGGAACTCGCGGTCGATCACCAGCCCGATCTGCGCCGTCGACGTCGCGGCCGCGCGCGCCACCGCCGGCGTGTAGATGATGTCGCTGTACGTCACGTACGTCGGCTGATCGAAGTACTCGCGCGCGCACATCATCGAGAGCAGCACGTTGTTGGTCTGCCACTCGGGGTTGTCGACGAAGATCGCCTCCGGCACGAGCGAGCGGACGAAGCTCTCGAGCACGTCGCCGCGATAGCCGCGGATCACGACGAGCTCCTCGACGCCGACGCTCGCGAGCGCCTGCCACACCCATCCGAGGATCGGCCGCGCGCCGACCTGCACCATGCACTTGGGGATCTCTTCGGTGTGAGGCCCGAGCCGCTTGCCGCGGCCCGCGGCGATCAGGATCGCGCGCTTGATCGCGAGCCCGTCGGACGTGCGGAGGTGGTTCGTCATGGTGTCGTCCCGCGTGGAGCAAACCGGCCGAGCTTGAGGAGGATGCCCGCCAGGGTCTTGAGAAAGTAGAGCGCGTTGACGCCCGCGTACGCCCAGAAGAACACGTCGAGCCGGTTCACCGCCGCGCACAGCCAGATGTACTGCGGATAGTGCACGACGATGCGCGCGGCGATCTCGAGCGGCGTGAGCACGAGCCCGAGCGCGCCCTTGCGCCCGCCGACCTCCGCGGGCTGACCGTCCTCGGTGGGTGGCTTCGCCCCGTACTCCGGCCTCCGCGTGAACGAGGTCAGCGACAGCCCGGCCGCGAGGCAGAACAAGGCGCCGAGGCCGACGAGCAGCATCCACTCCTGATCGGTCTCGCGCCACAGCCGCACCGTGACCGTCGCGAGCAGGAGCATCGCCTTGAGCTCGTCCATCAAGAAGTCGAGCTGGTGGCCGACCGGCGAGGCGACCTTGCGCAGCCGCGCGAGCTGGCCGTCGGCGCAGTCGAGGATGAACGAGAGCTCGAACAGCGCGATCGCGACGCCGAGCCACATCCAGCCCAGACACAGCGCCAGGATCGCGCACGCGCCCGCGGCGACGAACGCCGACGCGAACGTGACCTGGTTGGGGGTCACGCGCGTGTTGCGAAGCAGGTACACGACCACCGCCGCCGGTGGACGCGCGATCCACTCGGTGAACCAGTTGATGTCGCGCTTCTTCTTCGACGCCCGGTAGATCGCGGCGACTTCGGACCACATGAACGCCGGGACCTTACCAGCTTCGGGTCATCCACGCCGGTTCGCGCTCGGGATCCCACGCGAAGAGCTCGACCGACGCGCCGGCCCGGGCGCGCCGCGGCGCCTCGTCGATGCGGGTTCACTCACGCGCGGACCGCCAACGGTCGAGCGCGCTGCTGGGGTACCCTGCGCCGCAGGGTGGTTCTCGGTCGATGGGTCCTCGCCCGGCCGCCGCGTTCTCGCCAGACGGCGCCCGGCTCGCCACCGGTGACAAGCACGGGCAGCTCCGCCTGTGGTCGCTGCGGTGAACCGATATAGTGGAACACAGGAGGACACGCATGGGGTTCTGGGAGAGCACTCGGAAGGGCTGGTCGTTCATCTCGGCCGCGTTCGGGATGGCGCGAGACAACAAGAAGCTGCTGTTGCCGTCGGTGCTGCAGCTGCTCGTGACCGTCGGCTACATCGTGGCGTGGGTGGCCGTGCTGGTCGCGCTCGAGCCGCAGTGGTCGGACGGGACGTGGGCGCTGGTGTGCGGCGCCGCGACGCTGGGCTCGTTCATCATCTTCTACTTCTTCAACGGCGTGACCGTGAACATGGTCGACGTCCACCTCAAGGGCGGCACGCCGAGCGTCCGTGAAGGCGCGAAGGACGCCGCGAGGAACATCGTGGCGATCGTGTTCCTGTCGCTGGTGTCGACGATCGTCGATCAGCTCGTCCGCGCGATCCGCGAGGAGAGCGGGATCCTCGGGCGCATCGTCGCGGGCCTCGTCGACGCCGTGTGGACGACCGTCACGTTCCTCCTGCTGCCGGCGATCATCATCGAGGACGCGGGCTTCGTGCAGGCCATGAAGCGCGTGCGCGAGCTGCACAAGAACAACCTGCTGCTGATCGGCGTCGGCGAGATCGGAGTCCGCGCCGTCACCGGGCTGATCGGCCTGGTGTGGTTTCTGCTGATCGCCGGCGTCGTCTACGCGGCGTACAGCGCCGTCGGCGGGACCGGCGCACTCGTGCTCAGCCTCGTCGTCGGTGGCGGGATGTTCGCCGCCTTCGTCGCGTTCGCCACGTTCGTCCGCATGGCCTACTACACGTGCCTGTACCTGTGGGCCGTCGACGTCGAGCGCAAGGGCGAGGCCGCGCCGGCCCCGCTGCCGCTCGCGATCGCGCTCGGTCACGCGCACCACGGCCGGCGCGAAGCCGCCTGAGCGAGCCCGCGCTCCTCCCCGGCGCAGGTGCGATACCCTCGACACGCCATGCAGCGCCAGTTCCTTCTCGCAACCCTGCTCCTCCAGGTCGGCTGTGGCGGCGGCTCTTCCGCGCCGGACGCGACGCCCGATGCGCCGCCCGTGCCGGTCACCGCGTTGTCCTCGTGCCCGGCCTCCGTCGCCGCCACCATCGAGGACAGCCCGACCGCGTTCATCCCGAACGCAGTGACGATCGGCGTCGGCGACGTCGTCCGGTTCGACATCACCGCCGAGCACTTCGTCCTCCCCAACACGCTCGTACCCACCGATCCCGAGCTGCGGGTCGCGCGCGGCGAGACCAAGTGCTTCCGGTTCGACGTGCCCGGCACCTACGGCTTCCTCTGCGGCGTGCACTCGTTCACCGGCACCATCACGGTGCAGTAGCCGTCACGCTCGTCGCGCTTCCCGCGTCCGAAGTGCGACGCGCTCACCGAGATCGCGTGACGCGCGCGCCGCGAGTACCCGAGTCATAACCGAGCGCGCGAGCGCAACCGCCTCATATTGCGTGGCGGTCGGGGCCATTGGCGCGAAATGCGCCACCAAGAAGTGTTGGCGAGAGATCCGTCGCCGACTACCGTGGTCCGGTGGTGTGGCTCGAAGGGAACAGGGCGGAGCGAAGACGGACTGGCGATGAGCGAGATACGGAGGCGTGGCCTGGTCTCCCGCTCGCTCGACTTGTGCAGTGTCGCCGGAAGATCCGGATTTTCGCGTTGGAGATGGGGTGTTCTTCGTCGCGTCTCTGTGTGGCGATGAGACGGCAGCGCGACCACCGACCTTGTCTGTTCTCCGACTCACTCGGGTCGGTGCGCAACTGCAGCGAGGCACTAGCACCGTGGGGAGAAGCCTAGTGATCGACAGTGGAAAGACTGAAGGCGCCAAGCGCTGGCTGGCGCAAGCGCTCGGCGTGCCGAGTGCATTCCCGTGGCAGCAGGCGCTGCTCGAGCGGATGCTCGCGGGTGAACTGCCGAGCGCGCTGGACGTACCCACGGGGCTCGGCAAGACCGCGGTCATGGCGATCTGGCTCGTCGCGAGGGCTCGCGGCGCCGCGGTGCCGCGACGACTCGTCTACGTCGTAGATCGCCGCGCCGTGGTCGATCAAGCGACGACCGTCGCAGAGCACCTACGTCGCTTCGTGGGCGAGCACGCCGAGTTGAGAGCTGGGCTCGGACTCGAAGGCGACATGCAACTGCCGATCTCGACGCTGCGTGGACAGTTCATCGACAATCGTGCGTGGCTGGCCGATCCGGGTGCGCCGGCCATCGTCCTCGGAACAGTGGACATGGTGGGCTCGAGGCTCTTGTTCGAGGGCTACGGCGTCTCGCGGCGGATGCGGCCGTATCACGCTGGGCTCCTCGGTGCGGATGCGCTGGTGGTCCTCGACGAGGCGCACCTCGTGCCACCGTTCGAGCACCTCGTGCGCACGATCGCGCGTGCCGACGAGGAGGGGCTCGGAGGAGCCGCCGTGGCATCGACGATCGTGCCGCGTCTTCGCGTTCTCTCGCTCTCGGCGACAGGTCGTGCGACCGCAGGAGCATTGACCCTCAGCGAGGCCGATCGTGCCGATCTCGTCGTCGCCCGGCGGCTCGGGGCCACCAAGCAGCTGATCGTCCGCGACACCGTGTCCGCGAAGGAGCTCGCGGCGCGGCTGGCCGAGGAGGCCTGGGCGATCACGGAGTCGGGGACGAAGCCGGTCCGCTGCATCGTGTTCTGCGATCGTCGCGACGATGCCCAAGCGGTCGCCGCGCAGCTCTCCAAGCAGGTGGGGGCGAGGGCGGCCGATCACGTCGAGCTGTTCGTCGGCGGGCGTCGCACGTGGGAACGATCCCAGGCCGCGCAGTGGCTCGAGGCCAAGGGGTTCCTGGCGGGCCGCGCCGTGAAGCTCGAACGCTCGTGCTTCGTGATCGCGACTTCTGCAGGCGAGGTCGGCGTGGATCTCGATGCGGACCACATGATCTCGGACCTCGTCGCGTGGGAGCGCATGGTCCAGCGGCTCGGTCGCGTGAATCGCCGAGGCGAAGGAGCTGCTCGGGTCGTCGTGGTTCCTGCGGAGCCGAAGGCGGATGACGCCATGCAAGCAGCCCGCGTCGAAGCGGTCCGCTCGCTCCTTCGGGAGCTGCCCGTGACAGCAGGCAACGCACGCGACGCGAGCCCCGGCGCGCTCGTGGAGCTCAAGAATCGTGCGGCGAGCGAGGACCGGCTTCACGAGTTGCTCGACGTCGCGACGACCCCCGAGCCCCTTCGCCCCGCGCTCACGCGACCTCTCGTGGAGGCGTGGTCGATGACGTCGCTCGAAGATCATACTGGCAGGCCCGAGGTCGCGCCCTGGTTGCGAGGCTGGGACCCGGAGGACGTCCCGCAGACGACGGTGGTCTGGCGTGATCTCCTCCCACTTACGAGCTCAGGTCGGCTCGTGAAGGAGCTCGACGAGTTCCTGGACGCTGCCGGACCGCACCTGGCCGAGGAGCTCGAGCTGGAGAACTGGAGAGTCGTCGAGTGGCTGCGCAAGCGGGTGACAGCGGCGATGCGGCGGAGCGAGGTCGAAGGCGCGGGTGAGCCCGCGCTGGCTCGGGTCGCGCTGAACGACGTGATCGGAGTCGTACTCTCGAGGAGCGGCAACTCCACGCTCGTCGCGAGGGAGGTCGTGTCGAAGGAGAAGCGCGATCTCGAACGACTGCTGGCGAACGCGACGCTCCTCGTCGACACGCGGCTCGGCGGCCTCGGCGACCACGGGCTACTAGACGACAGCAGCGATACCGCGCGCGACGTGACCACGCAGTCAGCGCCCGATGGATCGCGTCCGGTGCCGTTCCGCGTACGACACGTCGTCCGAGACGCGGAGCACGAGAGCGAGGAGAGTGATGCGACCGGCGCACGTTGGCGGACCGAGTTGAGCATCACGGTGAAGCGTTCGGATGCCGGGGACGAGACCGAGTGGCTCGAGATCCAGAGCCTCGCGGACGCTCCGGCGGCGTCCGAGGAAGGACGCGCGGTGGGGGCGACGAGAGCTCAATCTCTGGACGACCACGAGGAGTGGACCGAGCGCGCAGCACGTCGGATCGCCGCGAACGTGGGCGTACCCAGCGAGTACGCGACGGTGCTCGCGCTTGCGGCGCGTCTCCACGACGAGGGCAAGCGCGCACGCCGCTGGCAACAGGCGTTCCGGGCCCCCTCGGAGGGCGGACCGTACGCCAAGACGACGTCGCGGCCGAACCTGCGCGTGCTCGGCAGATATCGCCACGAGCTGGGATCGTTGCCGTACGCGGAGCGCGACGAACGCGTTCGCGCACTGCCAGCGGACCTCCGCGACCTCTGCCTTCACCTCATCGCCTCGCACCACGGCTTCGCACGTCCGGTGATCCGCATCGACGGCGCGGACGAGCCTCCGAGCAAGCTCGCACAACGAGCGCAGGACATCGCGCTCCGCTTCACGCGGCTCGAGAAGCACTGGGGCCCGTGGGGGCTCGCGTGGTGGGAGGCGCTGCTCCGCGCTGCCGATCAGCAGGCGTCCCGCGAGAACGACGAAGGAGGCCGTCATGGCTGAAGCCTCGATTCCGGTGGATCTGTTCAACCCCGGGCAGGTGTTCGCGTGCCTGGGGCTCGCCGAGGCGTCGAACGTTCTTCTCGGCGACGCGGAAGCTGCGTTCGACTGGAGCGACCCGAGCGGCATCCGTTTTCGCGTGCGCGCTCGGGGAGAGCGCTCGCCCGTCGAGGCCGTGCTGGACTTCCTCGCGCAAGCGGAAGCGGTCGCCAAGCTGCCCGCTGATAGCCGCAACACAGAGGCGTGGAAGGACGCATGGGGCGACCTGTCGCTGCATGCGCCCGGCGACCCGTACCCGTTTCCCGACCCAGCGAGCCCTGCGACCGCGGTCTGCGCACTGCGCGCAGGAACGATCGAGATCCCGATCGAACACTGGGGTGACGCCACCAGTCGCGACAATGTGAAGTTCTGGGCGGGGGCTGGTGGATATCCTGGCGCGGCGCTCGCGCGTGATGCACTGAGCTTGATCCGAGACAAGGCCATGGCGGCCGTTGACGATCCGTTCGCGCTCGGGGTGCCTCAGAGCAGCAGCTTCCGTTTCGATTGGCGCCGCGACTACATCCCGATCGACGCCGGGTTCTCCCTCAACGCCCACGGCAACATCGAGAGCGTCGGGTATCCGCTGGTCGAGCTCTTGGCGGCGATCGGCCTCTCGCACGCGAGGCCCCTGCGCGTCAGCAAGCTCGAGTACGTGTATGGCGTCGCGGGGCGCGCCTCGACGAGGGAGCTATGGCTTCCGTGCTCGCTTCTGCGCGCCGGCCTCGGCGTCGCATCTCTGCCGTTCCCGTCACGGCGATTTCGAATGTTCTTGGGTTGGCCCGGGAAGGAAGGCCAGGCCCGCGCGATCACGACAGTCACCGAGGAGCCCTGTAGATGAGCAATCTGGAAGACAAGACGATTCAGAGCTGGTTGGATCCGAAGGGGCCGGTGGCCCTCGTGCTGAAGCAGCAGCTGGTGCCGGTGGAGGGCGAGGACGCCGTCTTCTTCCCGCCGACGTATGCGAGCGAGAAGCAGTCGGAGAAGTCGTCGTACAACATCGACGTCCTCTCGGACGGCACGAAGGTGGTCACGGTCGACAGCGTCGGCTCGCAGGCCAATCGGATGGAGCCGATCTTCGGTCAGGGGCCGAGCGGGGATCCCGAGCTCGCCACGCTGGTGCCACAGATCGCGATCGAGATCGACGAGTCCACGCGTGTCTCGCTGCTCGAGGCGGGGCACCGTCTCGGTGACGCCATCGTGCGTGCGTCGTCGCTGAAGGACGAGGCGCGCGCGGCGTTCGCGCGCTATCTCGAGACCAACGACGTGACGGCCATCGCGAAGCTGGCCCCGACCTCGTTGGTGTTCGGTGTCTGGGACTCGCGGGATACACAGGCGAAGCTGCCGCGCCTCGTTCAGTCGGTGATCCGCGCGTGGGACGTCGACGTGCTTCGGCGTTCCGCGCAGTACGGGCCCCCGGTCGACTATGCGGCGCTCGAGGTCTTCAGTGACGAGGAGAAGCAGAAGCAGGAGAACAACCCGAAGAGCCCCTTGGCGCAGCGCGGGTTCGTCCCGGTGCCGGCGACGGGAGAGCACGGCGGTGTGGTCGCGCGTGGGCCGATCGTACGTCACGTGACGATCAACCTGGTTGCGCTCCGGCGCCTTCACGCGATCGAGAATGCCGAGGCGCTTCGCCGGTACATCCTCGGGTTGTGTCTGGTGGCAGCCACCGAGCCACTCGACGGTTTCCTGCGTCAGGGCTGCCTGCTGGTACCAAAGGCCGACTCACCGGCGTTCTGGGAGGAGGTGGCGCGCACGGGCGAGCGGACGCGCATTCCACTCACGAATGACGCCGCTCGGTCTTTGGCTGCGACGTGGGCCAGGGAGTACGGGGTGGGCGCGAGCAAGACGGCCCAGTTCGCTCGCGACCTCGCGAAGAAGGACCTTGCCGACAACGACGCCAAGCAAGAGGCGAAGAAGGGCGGCAAGGGCAAGAAGGCGAAGGGATGAGCCGGCATCTGGTGCTGACGATTCACCTCCACGAGCTGCGCTATCACGGCGCGGAGTGGCCGCCAGCGCCTG
>Ga0164243_10005315_pt1 | contig 19710 bp, 16 predicted proteins | sample OricompcompostOP_FD_108781 | JGI IMG/M metagenome (GOLD analysis project Ga0164243, IMG submission 108781) | Organic Plus compost microbial communities from Emeryville, California, USA - Original compost - Organic plus compost (OP) | ecosystem: Engineered > Solid waste > Mixed feedstock >... | reverse complement strand
TACGATCGTATGTCTCAGGCAATGCTTCCACCCAATCGTTCCTTCGAATGCGGCTCCGTAGCCTGACTGTCGCCGTGGCATTGCGGCATCTCGAAAGGAATGAAGCATGAAACTCGAAACCATCGCCAAACCCGGCATGACCGCCGCTGACGATCTTGTCCCTTCGCGATATGCGCTCAGCGTCGGCAGCCTGGATGTCCTCATCATCAGTGACGGCGTGCTTCCCCTGCCGACCCAAACCATGTCGACCAATGTGGCGCCCGATGCGCGCGCTGCCTGGTTCAACGACATGTTCCTCGGCCCCGACATGTTCGACTGGGCCCTGAACGTTCTCGTCGTGCGCAGTGGCGAACAGATCATCCTCGTGGATGCCGGCCTTGGCGGACAGTTCCCCGGATTCCCCCGCGCCGGCCAGTTTCCGCGTCGCCTCGAAGCCGCCGGCATTCCGCTGGAGGCGGTCACCGATGTCGTCATCACCCACATGCACATGGACCATGTCGGCGGGCTGCTCTTCGACGAGGTGCGCAAGAGGCTGCGGCCCGATGTCCGGATCCATGTGACCTCGACCGAAGTCGAATTCTGGAAGGATCCCGACTTTTCGCTGACCTCGATGCCCTCGCCCGTGCCGGACGTTCTCCGCTCGACCGCCGCCCAGTTCGTCGAAGCCTATGGGGATAAAATCCGCACCTTCGGGAATGAGCTCGAAGTGGCGCCGGGCGTTACGGCGAAGCTGACCGGCGGGCATACGCCCGGCCACTGCGTGGTACGGGTGGAATCCAACGGCGAGCGCCTGACGTTCGCGGGCGACGCCCTGTTCCCGGTGGGATTCGACCATCCGGACTGGCACAACGGCTTCGAACATGATCCCGAGGAATCGGTGCGTGTCCGGGTCGATCTTCTTCGCGAGGCTGCGGCGACCGGCGAACTGTTGGTGGCGACCCACCTTGCCTTCCCGTCGCTCGGCCGGGTGGCGCTCGATGGCGATGCCTTTCGTTGGGTGGCGTCGATCTGGGACTATTGATCGCCAGGCGGTTCCGCCGGATCGGGCCGCGCATTCCCCTGTCGGGAGCGCGCGCCCCGATTGGGGCGGCGTGCTGGCCGGAAGTCCTCGTTCCGCTTAAATCGAATGCGGTGCCAGCACTTCCGCCAGAAAATCGGTGAACAGCCGCACGCGCAAGGGAGCGAGGCGTCCGAACGCGTGCAACGCCTGAACCGGAATCGCGGCGAGCGGGTCGTCCGGCAGCAGCTCGATGAGGCGCCCGGCGGCAAGATCGTCAGCCACCGCGAGCCGGAGCAACTGCGCGATACCGATCCCGGCAAGCGCAGCGGTGCGCATCACTTGTCCGGAATCTGTGTCGAGCGCCCCATCGATTGCGAGCTCGGCGCCATCGGCGAAGCGGATCGGATACGCGTGCGAGCCGAGGCGATAGCGAACATGAGCGGCCTGCAGGAGGTCATCGCGTGTCGAAGGATAACCGGCATGATCGAGCAATTTGGGTGCTGCGACGAGGACAAGCGGCAAGGTCGCGATACGTCGCACCATCCAGTCGGCCGCTTCCACGGCACCCACACGTAGCGCGGCGTCGAACCCTTCACGAACGAGATCGACATGACGATCGGTGATGCTGATCTCGAGCTTGATGTCGGGATAGCGCCGGACGAAGTCACCGGTAAGGTGATCGACGAGCGCAGGTCCAAGCACGCCGGGAAGGCTGACTCGCAGTAACCCGCGCGCCGGTTCGGCACTGCTCAGGACATCGCTGGCTTCGTCAAGGGAACGCAGCAGCGGCGCCACGCGCTCATAATAGGCGGTTCCGTCGACCGTCAGTGCGAGCGAACGTGTCGAACGCAGGAAGAGCTTCACACCCAGGCGCTGTTCGAGCCGCTCCACGCTTTTCGAAACCGCCGATGGGGTCGTGCCCGCGAGGCGCGCCGCCGCGCTGAACGAACCCGCCTCTGCTGCCCGGATAAAGGCATGAAGCCCGCCGATCGATTCCGCGCTCATTCGATAGTTTTTGTCAAAAATCCTTTGCCTTCGTCCAGTCTAATTTTTCGTTCCGGAAAAGCCAGATACGACCTGCTTCAATCTCAGAGGAAAAGCATGACAAGTTTGAGCGGAAAGGTTGCCGTGATCACAGGCGGTAACAGCGGTATCGGGCTCGCGAGCGCGAAGCTTTTTGCGGAACAGGGCGCTCATGTGGTGATTACTGGGCGGCGCCAGCAGGCCCTTGACGACGCGGTGCGAACCATTGGTCCGTCCGCGATCGCCATCCCGGGTGACGTCGCCGATCCCGATCATCATCGCGAGGTCGCGGCCTTCGTTCGCGATCGCTTCGCCGGCGTCGACATTTATATGGCGAATGCCGGCGTCAACACGATCACGGCGTCGTCTGACGTGTCCCTCGCCGAGTATGACGCCCAGTTCGGCATCAATGCGCGGGGCACCTTCCTCGGTGTCCAGGCGATAGCCCCCAGGCTGCGCTACGGCGGTTCGATCATTCTCCTTGGCTCGCTCGCGAGCGACAAGGTGCTTGAAGGGCATGCGGTCTATGCCGGCACCAAGGCGGCGATCGGCGCCTTCGCGCGGAGCTGGGCGCTCGAGTTCAAGGACCGCGGCATCCGCGTCAACGTTCTGAGCCCCGGACCGACGGAAACGGAAATCCTCGAAAAGCTCGGCGTCCCTAACGGGGAGCGCGAGGCTTTCACCGCGATGATGGCGGGTGCGATCCCGCTAGGCCGGCTCGGCCGGCCCGAGGAACTCGCGCATGCCGCGCTGTTCCTCGCCTCCGACGCCAGCAGTTTCGTCACCGGCATCAATCTCCGCGTCGATGGCGGCATGGCGCTGCTTTGACCCTATCATTCACCCCGGAAGGAAATCATGATGACCAAAGAAGAAATCGACCCCGCGATCCATGACCTGATCCACGACGTTGTGCATGCCGGCAGCGCCTATGACATCGAAGGCATGGAGAAGCTCTATACGCCGGACCAGATCTTCCTGGTGCTTGGCAGCGACGGAGAGGTGACGCGAATTCGCCGCAACGATTCCATAGCCGAGTTCCGCTCTCGCCGGGACGCTGGCGAGGCACCGCTCTCGACTGAGCATCGCGTCCTTCATGTTGAACAACAGGGCGATCATGCCACCGCGATCCTATATCGCCGCATGAGTGCCGATGCACCGCCTGCAATGTACGAGCTCCGCCTGCGCAGCGAGTCCGGGATCTGGATGGTGGCCGGTGAAACGGTGACGCCATGGCCCGGTGGGATCGACGGCAACTTCCTTCCGCCCCGGCGGAAGGCGGCCTGAGCGTCGTTAGACGGCTGCGTTTCAGGAGGTGCGCAGGGGAGAAAAGCGCCGACCGCCACTAGCGAGGCAAGGGAGGAATCCCTTGCCTCACCAAACGCGGACTAATATAGTCTCTGTTATGGCGTATCTAACCGCAAGCGTGGAATATGGGCTGCATTGCCTGCTGGGATTGCTCGACGCCGGCGAGCAGCCGCGCAGCGCGCGGGACCTCGCCGCGTTTCAGGGCATTTCGCCTTCCTTTGTCGCGAAGATCTTTCCCAGGCTCGAGAAGGCGGGGATCGTCGAGGCCGCCGAAGGTGTGCGCGGGGGCTACCGGCTCGCGCGGGCGCCGGAGAGGATCTCCGTGCTCGAGCTGGTCGACGCCATCGAGGGGCGAAAGCCGCTGTTCGAATGCCAGGAAATCCGCAGTCGCTGCGCCCTGTTCGACGATGGCGCGCCCGCATGGGCGACACGCGGCGTCTGCTCGATACACGCCGTCATGCTCAAGGCGGAGAATGCGATGCGCGAAGCCCTCGCGAGCGAAAGCCTGGCGGATATTGCCGAGCGCCTTCAGCGAAAGGCGCCCCTCACATTCGGCACTGACACCAAGACATGGTTCGACCGGCGGATCGCCAGGCGGCGATCGGCTAGTCCGACGCAGGGGAAGGACGGAACAGGATGATCAACGACGCAGCCGAAGAGGAGCTGCCGCTCGTCTTCATTGTCGACGATGATGAGGATGTCCGCACGGCCATCCGCGAACTGATGCTCTCGGTCGGCATCGAGGCGGCATGCTGCGCCTCCACGCGCGACTTGATGGATTCTCCGCTTCTCGAGCGGCCGGGATGCATTGTGCTGGATGTCCGCATGCCGGGCGCGAGCGGTCTTGATCTCCAGCAGCATTTTGCCTCGGCGGGCATCTTCAAGCCGATCATATTCCTGACCGGCCATGGCGATATTCCCATGTCCGTTCAGGCGATGAAGGCGGGCGCGGTAGACTTTCTCACCAAGCCGGTCCGCGATCAGACGCTGCTGGACGCGGTGACGGCCGGCATCGAGCGCGACATCGCAGGACGGGCGCATGCGCGTGCCGTGCAGCGTCACGTCGAGCATTTCGAGACGCTGACGCCGCGCGAATGCCAGGTGATGCGCGAGGTTGCCCTGGGGCGGCTGAACAAGCAGATCGCCTTCGATCTCGGCATCACCGAGATTACCGTGAAGCTGCATCGCAGCAATGTGATGCGCAAGATGCAGGCCGCTTCCGTCGGCGAGCTGATACGCGCCTGGGAAAAGCTGCCGACCGATATGCGTGAAACCGTCCCAGCCTAGTCTTTGGTATGGTAACAATGCCTTGCAAGCTGCGCGACATAGATGACTCCTGCCCCGGAGTCTGCGTTAAAGAGGATGTCGCCCCTTGCCTGAACTGCCGACCGTCGCCATCGTGGACGATGACGAGGCTGTCCGTGAAGCTCTTGGAGACCTGCTGATGGTCTCGGGCCTCACCTGCCACACATTCGCGGGTGCGGCTTCCTTCCTCGCCGCGTGCGCCGAATGCCGTTTCGACTGCCTGATCACCGATATCCGCATGCCGGGCATGACCGGCATGGAACTCATCGAGCATCTTCATGAAGAGGGCGCCAGGCTGCCAGTGATCGTCCTTTCATCGGTTCTGGATGAGCAGGCCCGCGCCTATGCGCTCTCGCTCGGCGCCCGGGCCTGGTTCACCAAGCCCGTTTCCGACGAGCGGCTGCTGGGCGCGATCGCGGCCGCCATCGACGATGGCCGGGGCACCAGGCAATGACATCCCCGCTTCGTGAGCCGCGCGACCATGATGAAGCCGGCATCGCGGAGTTCGCGTCGGAAAGTATCGTCATTCTCGATGAGTCCGGCAAGGTGCGCAGCTGGAACCCGGCTGCGGAACACATCTTCGGCTGGCCCGCGCTTGCCGTGCGAGGGAGGCATATCCCGGAACTCTCTCCCTCCCCTGCCGACGAGCAGCGCGCCTGGTCGCATCTGCTGCAGGAGGGATCCTGGCATGGACGCATCAGCCGATACACACGCGATGGCGGGATCGTCTGCGCCGAAGTGCGGCGCCACTTGCGCTACGGCGGCACGGGCCTGCGTTGCGACGTTATCGAGTTCGCGTGCCCGACACGTGATAGTGGGGAAGCGCAATATGCAGCAGGGCCAGTTCCCGACCGCATGACGGCCGCGAGCTGGCAGATTGACGTCTCGCCCGCCGCAGAGATCATCGCGCAGATTGCCGCTCAGTCCACCTCCGCTTCTGAAGAGGAATTGCGGGATCTTTACAGCCGTCTTGTCGAGCTGGCGCGGATTGTCGAGGTCAACGAGCGGACCGCGCGCCTGGTCGGCGGCAATCGCGGACCCGCTCTGCTGGCGGGCCAGTCGGTGGCGGCATTCTGGCCGGTGGGCAGCCGCGGCATACTGGCCGAGCTGGTACTTGAGGCTTTGCGCGACCGGGAGGGGAAGGTCTGCCGCCGCCAGCTCGCCTCGGACGGCATATTGCGCGATCCCCTCGTCACCGTCTGGCGGGCGGGGCGCGCGCATCCCGAGCGTCTGTTCATCGCGGTGAACGGTGCCGCCGATGACGATCGCTCCTATCTGTTCCTGCGGGCAAGCGAGGCCCGCTACCGCAAGCTGATCGACTATATGCCGGTCGCCCTCTGGCAGGTCGACGCCAGCCATATGGGCAAGATCTACGCGCGATTGAGAGCGGATGGCGTCGTCGATTTCGAACGATATTTGGAGGAGCATCCCGAACTGGTCGAGCTTGCGGCCACCACTGTGAACGTTACCGATGTCAATCGCCGCGCGATCGAGCTGGTTGGCGGTGCAGGCGTGCAGGACCTGATCCGACCCGTGAGCTATCTGTTCGCTGCCAATCCCGCGGCGCTGCGTCGTGTGATGATCGGCCGGTTTACCGGGCGGAAGAACTACAGCGAGCTCATGAAGCTTCGGACTCTCGACAATCGGGTGCTCGATGTTCGCTTTTCGGTCACATATCCGGAACCGCTCCTCGAACTGGACACCACCATCTTCAGCCTTGAGGATGTAACGGAACAATTGCGCATGGAGACGCAGTTGCGTCAGCTTCAGGCTGATTTCAGCCACGCCGCCCGCGTTTCGATGCTCGGGGAACTGGCCAGCTCGATTGCCCACGAGGTCAACCAGCCGCTCGCCGCCATCGTCACGAACGCCGAAACGAGCCTGCGTTGGTTAGGGCGTGACAAGCCGGACATCGGAAAGGTCGAGCAGCTCACCGCGAGGATCGTCGCCAGCGCGCGGCGCGCGGACGAGATTGTGCAGCGTGTGCGCGGCATGGCCGTCAAGCAGGCGCCTGCCCCGGTCGAGCTCGCATTCAACGAGATCATTCAGGAAAGCCTGCTCTTTGTGCACCACGAGGTCGAAATGCGCGCCGTCCGTGTGACGAGCGCCTACGCCCGCGGATTGCCTGCGGTGATCGGTGACCGGATACAGCTCCAGCAGGTGATCGTGAACATGCTCATCAACGCGATCCAGGCCGTCGAGGCGTGTGATGAAGCGCAGCGAGAGATCACCATCTCCACTGGAACCGACGAAAAGGGCGATCTCCTCTTCAAGCTGCGTGATCGCGGTCCGGGCATAGCCCCCGATCATATCGAGCGTATTTTCGAGGGTTTCTTCACGACCAAGGCCCATGGCATGGGTATCGGCCTGGCCATATGCCAGTCGATCGTCGCGGCACATGGCGGCGAGCTGTCGGCATCGAACCGTCCCGGAGGCGGTGCGGAGTTCCGCGTCGTTCTCCCCCGGGCCGGACGATTCGCAGCAACGGCCCGGATCGCGGCAAGCCCGGGCCGGTCACTTGCCGACGGCATATCGAACACACGCTGACCGGAGGAGAACCGGCCCGGTTCTTCGATTTGGATCAGGTCCATCAAGCCAGCCCAGCCCGCCGGCGCGGAAGCGCGTTGTCATGGCCCTGTCCCCAGCGCGCTTCCCGGGTCTGCTCACCTTTGGTCGAGGGTGATCCAAACGAAAGTCTGGGCCGGGAGATGCTTTGACTCAATAGTCGCCTGCGATGCCTCCCGGCATGAACCCGCTCTCACCCGATCGACAGAGGGCAGGACATTGCGCGCCGAGGCGACATCGACCAGATCAGGCTTTGACCGGCGCAAGACGGCCGGACTCCTGCTTGTGCTCGCGGCAGTTCTGGTCTCCGCAGCCTGGTGGGCATGGTCCCGCGCGGGTGAGGCGGCATCGACCGACAATGCCTATGTGCGCGGCGATATCACGTCTCTCGCGCCGAGGGTCGCCGGTTATGTCACCGCTGTTGCCGTCGTTGACAATCAGGCGGTGAAGGCAGGCGATCTTCTCTTTCGCATCGATGATCGCGATTATCGCGCCAGGCTCGCGCAGGCTGAAGCGAATGTCGAAGCGGCACGGGCGCGGCTGGCCAACGTCACGGAGGAAACCGCGCTCCAGCATGCACTGATCCGTCAGGCCGATGCGCAGCAACGATCGGCGCTTGCGGACCTTGCACTTGCACGCAAGGCGCGCGCGCGGCGCAGTAGCCTCGTCGAGGGCGGCGCGGTCAGCCGGACCCAGTTCGACGAAGCGGACGCCGGGGAGAAGCGCGCCGCAGCCGGAGCCGCCGCGTCGAAAGCGAGCGCCGATGCGCAGCGCCAGAAGCTCAGCGTGCTCGCCGCCCAGCGAGACATTGCCACCGCCGCGCTTGCGCAGGCCGAAGCGCTTCGTGACCTCGCCCGGATCGACCTCGAGAGTACCGAAGTGCGCGCACCGATCGACGGGGTGATCGGCAACCGGCAGATCCGCGTGGGACGGCTCGTCGCCCCCGGAACGCCGCTTCTCGACATCGTGCCGGTCACCTCCGTTTATGTGATCGCCAACTTCAAGGAAACGCAGTTGGCGGATATCCGCCGGGGCCAGCGCGCGCTGATACGGGTTGATGGCTATTCGGACCGGACGATCGAAGGGGTGGTCGATAGCTTCGCTCCGGGCAGTGGTTCCGCCTTCAGCGTGATACCGTCCGACAATGCGACCGGTAATTTCGTCCGTGTCGTCCAGCGTGTCCCGGTCAAGATTCGCCTCGTCCGCAACCCCCTTCCCGGGCGGCTCGTGCCGGGCCTTTCCGCGCGCGTGGAAATCCGGCGTGGCGGCGCCTCGTGAGTGCCGTCGCCCAAGCCGCCGCGCGCCGACCGTCAGGCGGGGGCTGGCTCGTCGCCGGTATCGTCGTCGCATGCCTGACCGAAGCGATCGCCGGCACATTGCTTGCCATCGGACGCAGCGACATCATGGGCCATATCCATTCAACCCCGGATGAATTCGCCTGGCTGGATGTCTGCTATATCGCGATGAAGCTGACGGGATTTGCCGTTGCGCCATGGCTTCTTACGCGCATCGAGCCCGGCCGCGCACTGCTCGGCGCGACCGCGTCGATGGGACTAGCCGCCATGCTTGCGGCCTTGTCTGTGCAACTTGGCGTGCTTGTCGCCCTGCGGCTCGTCCACGGCCTGGCGGGCGCAATCCTGCTCGTCGCGGGGCAAGCCATTCTCTTCTGGCGCTATCCACCGGAGCGGCAACCGGTGTTGCAGGCGGTCTTCGCGATGGGCGCGGTCGTGGCGCCTGCGACGCTCGCGCCAATGTTGCAGGGATGGCTGATCGACAGCCATGACTGGACGTGGGTCTTCTTCCTCATCCTGCCGCTCGCACTGGCTGCAAGCGGTTTTATGCTGATGGCCGACCCCGTCCGGCCGCCGTCGCTCGATCGACGCGCCCTCGACGGACCGGGCCTGGCCGCACTGGCGCTCGCGTTGTTCGGCGCGGCATGGCTTCTTTCGCAAGGGAGCCGCTGGAACTGGCTCGATGAAGCGCGCGTCGCGAAGGTGCTTGGGCTTGCCGCGATCGCCTTCCTCTTCGTAGTGGATCGCCAGCGTCGGGCGCGTGCGCCGCTCCTGGATCTCGCGCTGTTTCGCAACGACGATTTCGCCTTTGCGTTTTTCGTGAGTTTCGTTGCCGGCGCTGCGCTGTTCGGCAGCGCATTTCTCATTCCGACATTCGCGCTCTCGGTGCTTGGCATGACGCCGACCGATGCTGGCGCGCTGCTTTTGCCGAGCGGCCTGGTCTTCGCTGCGACGCTCTTTGTCGTCGCGCTTCTCGTCCGGTTCGGGGGCGTTCCGCCCATCGCCCCCGTTCCGTTGGGCATCCTTTCGATGATGATCGCCATGTGGATGCTCTCCGGGTCCACGCTTGAGAGCGGAGCGGGGGACATGATGACCGCGCTTCTGCTGCGCGGCTTCGGCCTGGGTTGCCTGTTCCTGTCGATAACGCTGATCGCGTTCAGCCGTCTCGCGCCGTCACACCTCGCTTTCGGCATCGGTCTTTTCAATATCGGGCGCCAGCTCGGTGGTTTGGTCGGGGTCGCCTGGCTCCAGACATTGATCGACCATCAGGCGGTGGCGAACCGAACCATCCTCGGAACGGCGCTCACCCCGGGGGCGCACGGGCTGACCGGTCGCATGGCTGACTATTCCGCCTATCTGGCGGGGCGCGGCCTGGACCCGGGACCTGCCGCAGCTGCCGCCCATGGCTTGCTGGCGCGTTCCCTTGGCGGACAGGCGGTCGTCATGGCCTTCAACACCGCCTTCATCGCGGTCGCGCTGATGTTCGTCGTCGCGGTGCCCGTCGTGGTCGCGGTGAAGATCGCGCTGGCGCGCCGGACGGCGCGTCGATCGGCCGCCGGATCGCCATCATGATGCCCCGTGGCTCCCTTTGGCACCTGCTCGCGCTTCCGGGCGCGCTCGTGCTCGCCGGCTGCACCGTCGGCCCAGACTACAGCCCCCCCGTGATCGAGGTCGGCGAGACCTGGATCGGCGCGGTCGACCCGGGAGCCGTCGACCTCGCTTGGTGGCGAGCCTTCAACGATCCTATGCTCAGCGAGCTTGTCGATCGCGCGGTCGCGGGCAACAAGGATCTCGACGAAGCCGAGGCGCGGGTCCGGGAAGCGCGGGCGTTGCGCGATGCCGTTCGGGGCCGGACATTGCCGCAGGCGGGCGCGGTGGGCGCCGCGACACAGAACCGGCTCAGCGAAAATGGCCTGCTTCCCGTCGGCAAGGTGCCAGGTTTGGGGCGGGACCAGTCGATTTTCGATGCAGGCTTCGACGCGTCATGGGAAATCGACCTCTGGGGCGGCGCGCGACGTGCGGTGGAGAGCGCGGAGGCACGCGCCCAGGCCGCGGAGGAAGCGCGGCGCGGCGCGGTGCTCCAGGTTCTCGCCGAAGTGGTGCGCACCTATATCGACCTGCGCGCGGCGCAGGCGCTGGCCGCGAACGCGGGCGCCACCGCCGCGGCGCAGGCGCGGATCGCGAGTCTCGTTGCGGACCGGTTGCAAGCGGGGCTTGCCTCGCGCGCGGACCTGACCCGCGCCGAAGCGCTCGCGCACGCCACGGCGGCGAGCATTTCGCAATTCCGCGCGGAAGCCGATGCCGCCGCCTTCCGGATCGCGCTGCTGATAGGCGAGCCGCCCGACGCATATTATGATCGCCTGCGGACACCGCGTTCCCTGCCCTCGGCCCGTCGGGAGGTGCGAACGGGTCTTCGCTCCGACCTGCTCCGTCGCAGACCGGATATTCGCCGTGCGGAGCGCGAACTTGCCGCGGCAACGGCGGACGTCGGAATTGCCACTGCCCAACTCTTCCCCCGATTCTCGCTGCTCGGAGGGATCGGCCTGCAGGCGCGTGAAGCGGGTGATCTTTTCTCGGGCGACAGCCTGCGCTTTCAGTTCGGTCCGGCGCTGCGCTGGCCGCTCTTCTCCGGCGGTCGTATCCGGGCCGGGATAAGGGCGGCCGATGCGCGGGCCGATGCGGCGCTGGCACGCTATGACCGCGCGGTCCTCGCCGCGCTCGCGGACAGCGAAGCCGCGATCAATCGCTTTGCCGCCATGGGAGAGGTCCGAACGGAGCGCGATACGGCTAGTACGTTGGCGGCCGAAGCCACCGGGCTTGCCGAACGCCGTTGCCGGGCTGGTGAAGAGGATCTGATCGCGCTCCTCCAGGCGCGGCTCGCGCAACATGGTGCGGATCGGGCGCTTATCGAGGCGCAATCGGCTGAGCTGCACCAGCTGGCCGCCTTGTACAAGGCGCTGGGTGGCGGGTGGCAGGCAGCCGCTGTTCCGGCCGATCGCTGATCCGGCGACGCTATACCTTGGCACAGGTGCGATCAGGACGAGGCCGTCCTATGCTCGGTGACCTGATGCACAGGGTTCGACGAGGAATTCCGTCTTGCCGGGCGGGTCGGCCATCGCGATCGTTCACATGACGACCTGCGCGCCTGTCACTGTGCGGCGAGCGGACAGGGGCTGTCGTCAAATGTGGAGATGAGGCGTCTTCGCGAGACGGATCTTGTCCGGGGAGAGTTGATGCGATGACCACGGAAACGCTTCGCGAGGTCGAGCGAAGACTGCGCATTCTCGAAACCATGCCGGGCTTCGGCTGGTCGGCCAATGCCGCCGGGCAGTTCACCTATGTCACGCCCAACACATTGAGCTACCTCGGCGTCACTGGCGAGGATCTCAACGCATCCGACGCCGACGACGAATTCGGATGGCAGCAGGTCATTCACCCGGACGACTATGAGCGTGTCGCGGCCAGATGGCGGCATTGCCTTCGGACCGGCGAGCATTATGACACGGAACATCGCCTGCGGCGCGCGGACGGCAGCTATCGCTGGTTCCGGAACTCGGGCCAGCCATGCCAGGACGAAGACGGCACCATCACCGAATGGTTCGGGACGACGATCGACATCGACGACCAGGTCCGGCTGTGCCGCGACATCGCGGAACGCGAAGCCAGAATTCGCCGGCTCGTGGATTCGGATATCATCGGCATCGTCATCTGGGATCTGGATGGAACCCTGATCGACGCCAATGACGCGTTCCTGCGGATGGTCCAATATGACCGGAAGGATATGAAGGCCGGACTGCGATGGTTCGACATGACGCCGCCGGAATGGCAGGAAGTCCATGGCCGGGAGGAAGCCGAGGAGCTGGCCGCCACGGGGAAGATGGAGCCCCGCGAAAAAGCGTTCTTCCGCAAGGATGGCAGCCGGGTACCGGTCCTGATCGGGGCCGCCTGCTTCGATGGGCAATCCAGTCAGGGCGTCGCCTATATTCTCGACCTGACCGAACGCAAGCGCGCCGAAGAGGCCCTGCATGACCAGAAGCGCGAGCTGTCCCAGCTTGTCGATATGATCCCCAGCTATTTATGGCGGGTCACGCCGCATGGCGTGCCAGAGTTCTTCAACAAGCGGCTGGTCGACTTTCTGGGACTGGATGTGGCGGATGTGAACCGGCCGGGCAGACGCCGGCTCGCCGCTTTTATCGAGGCGATCATTCACCCGGACGATGCTACCGCCGTGACCGACGCCTTCGAGCGATCGCTGGCCAGCGGCGATATCCTCTCCATGAAATGGCGCATGCGCCGCGCAGATGGCGTGTATCGCTGGATGGCGGCAAGCGCCGAGCCGATGCGGGACGCCGATGGCCGGATCGTCAACTGGTACGGCCTGTGTCACGACATAGAAGACCAGTTGCAGGCCGAAGAGGCGCTGCGATCGAGCAAGCAGCAGCTCGAGCAGATGATAGACGCCGTGCCCGTCAACATCCTGAGCTTCTCGCCTTCCGGCGTCATGACCTACGCCAGCAAGCGATATGTGGATGAGGTCGGTCCGCCACCATTGCATATTGAGGATTTCGACGCCCTCGCTGTCGACGTCGCGCACCCGGACGACTCTCTGGCTATGCTGCGCAGAGCGTCGGAGGGATTTGCGACCGGCAGCCCTTTCGTGAACCGGTTTCGCCGGCGCGAGAAGGATGGGGGCTACCGCTGGATAGAAGCGCGTGCGCAACCGTTGCGCGCGCCCGATGGCGCGATCGTGCAATGGTATGTCGCGTCCATCGACATTGAAGACGAGATGCGCGCCCAGGAGACCCTGCGTGAACGAGAGCGCATGCTCCATCACCTGGTCGAAACGCTGCCGGCGATGATTGACTGTGCGACGCCAGACGGGGAACCCGTCTATCGCAGCCAGCAGATGAGCGAGTATCTCGGTTATGACTTCGAGTATCTGGACTCATCGGCAAAGTCCCGTCTGACGGGCACGCTCGAGACCAGCGTACACCCCGACGATCTGGCGGGCGTCAAGGCCAATTACGGGCATTCGCTGGCGACCGGCGAGCCTTATGCGCGAAGGCACCGCCTGAAACGGTCCAATGGCGAATATCGCTGGGTGGAAACGCGCGCCGCGCCGATGCGCGATGCGAGCGACGCAATCGTTCAGTGGAATGTCATCTGCCTCGATATCGACGCCGAGGTCAGGGCCCAGCGGGAATTGCAGCTCGCGCAGGAGCGCCTTGCGCGCGCCAGTCAGGCAGCGAGCCTCGCGGAGCTTTCCGCCTCCATCGCGCATGAGGTGAACCAGCCGCTGGCGGCGATTGTGGCGAATTCCCATGCCTGCCATCGCTGGCTTTCGGCGGAGCCGGCGAACATCGAGCGCGCGAAGGTCACCGCCGAGCGCATCATCCGCAATGCGAACGCGGCGGCCGATATCGTGAGCCGCATCCGCGCCCTGTTCAGCCAGTCGACGGAGACGCGAACAATCCAGTCCCTGGATTGCGTTATCGCCGAGACGCGCGAACTCCTGGCAGACGAAGCGGCGCGACGGGATGTCCGCGTGGACATCGACATTGCGAGCGACATCCCGCCTCTCTCGTTCGATCGCGTTCAGGTCCAACAGGTCCTCATCAACCTCATGCGCAACGGCATGGAAGCGATGGACACTGTGGCGACCCACAAAGTGCTCCGGCTGCGCGTACATCGCGGTGACGACGTCGTCAGGACGGCGATCAGCGACAGCGGTCCGGGCATCGAACTGCCCGACAGGATGTTCGAACCGTTTTACACGACCAAGCAGCACGGCATGGGAATAGGTCTCGCCATTTGCCGGTCCATCGTCGAAGCGCATGGTGGGCAATTATGGGCCGAAAACGACGAACCGAACGGGGCGACTTTCACTTTCTCGCTGCCGATCGGAAAGGCCCCTGGCGACCCAGGCATGGGCGGCAGCGAATGAGACGATGAATTCCCGATCGTAAAGGCGATGGGATGACCATAGGCAGACGGGATTCGCCGCGAAGGTGAAGGCCCGCGCGGCGACATCCTGGATTTTCTTTTTAGACTTTCCGTTGCATGGTGTGCCCGGGCCCGAGCGCCTTCGCCACGCCAGCGCCGTAAGCGGGGTCCGCGCGATGGCAGTTGGCGATATGGCGCTCCTGTACCGCTCGCGAAGCGCCGCTGATCTGCCGAGCCGTGTTGGCGAACAGCGCGGCGCGTTCTGGATCGCTCATGTTACGGAACAAGATACCCGGCTGTTCCCAATGATCGTCTTCGTCACGATGATCCCAGTGAGCCGCTTCACCATCGATGGGTAGGCCCGGCTCGTTCAGCGAGGACTGGTCCTCCCACACGCCGTGACTGTTCGGATAGAAGCTCGGCGTTGCGCCGAGATTGCCGTCGGTACGCATCGCGCCGTCCCGGTGATAGCTGGTGAAGGGACATTGCGGCGCGTTGACCGGGATATGCAGGTGATTGACCCCGAGCCGATAGCGCTGCGCGTCACCATAGGAGAAGAGACGCGCCTGCAGCATGCGATCGGGTGACACGCCGATCCCCGGAACAAGGTTCGCCGGCGAAAAGGCTGCCTGCTCAACCTCCGCGAAGTAGTTCTCGGGATTGCGATTCAGCTCGAGCGTGCCGACGCGCATCAGCGGATATTCGCCCTTCGGCCAGACTTTGGTAACGTCGAACGGATTGTGCCGATGGGTCCTGGCCTGGGCCTCGGTCATCACCTGGATGGCAAGCGTCCATCGGGGGAAGTCACCGCGGTCGATCGCTTCCAGGAGGTCGCGGCCGTGGCTTTCCCGGTCGTTTCCGATCAGCACCGCCGCCTCGTCATCTCTCAGATTCGCGATGCCCTGTTCGCACCGAAAGTGGAATTTGACCCAATTGCGCTCGCCGGCGGCGTTGATCATCGAATATGTGTGGCTGCCGAACCCGTGCATGTGCCGATAGCTTCTCGGGATGCCGCGTTCGGACATCAGGATCGTAACTTGGTGCAGTGCCTCGGGGAGCAGCGTCCAGAAGTCCCAGTTGTTTTCCGCGCTTCTCAGTCCAGTTCGCGGATCGCGCTTCACCGCGTGGTTGAGGTCGGGAAAACGCAACGGGTCACGAAAGAAAAAAACGGGTGTGTTGTTGCCGACAAGGTCCCAATTGCCTTCTTCGCTGTAAAACTTGACCGCGAAGCCGCGAATGTCACGCTCGGCATCTGCGGCGCCGCGTTCGCCGGCTACCGTCGAGAACCTCACGAAAACCGGCGTCTGCTTGCCGATCTGCGAAAACAATCTCGCCTTCGTGTAACGCGATATGTCGTGCGTCACAGTGAATATACCATGCGCACCCGATCCCTTGGCGTGCATTCGCCGTTCGGGAATGACCTCGCGATCGAAATGGGCCAGCTTTTCGATGAGCCAGACGTCCTGGAGCAACGCTGGCCCGCGATGGCCTGCAGTGAGGATGTTGAGGTTATCCGCTACAGGTGCACCATTCCCGTGGTGAAGCGGAATCTCGCTGCTCATTTCGACGTCTCCTTGCCGTTGATGCCGGAGAACTTGGCTCGCGAGGCACTGGCTCGCGACTGTGCGTGGGTTTTAGAGAACTGCTCCGTTCCGCCAGTGAGGGACCGGGAACGCGTGGTGATGCCACGCTTTTCGAACGGGTCGCCAACACCTCCTGACCTGTTTTTCAGGATGTGCTCGACCTTTGTATAGCTCCGCCGAGCCTCCCGTACGGTCGTGAAATTACGGGTTTTCGGTATCTCCAAACGTGCCGCTCCGTCGAAATTCGTGTCTGACGGAGTTGGTGCCGTGCAGAGGAGCACAAAATGCCGCCACTCAAGGATTTCAAGATTGATCGCCGGGAATTCTGCGTCGCCGGCGGCGCTGCTGTGTTCGCGAGCGGCCTGTCCTGGTCGGTCGCAAGCCTCGGCGCATCTCATCCTAGCGCAAATCAAGGAGCTCATCCGATGAACTTTATTTCCGCAAATGACGGAGCCCAGATCTTCTACAAGGACTGGGGTCCACGCGACGCGCAGCCGCTCGTCTTCCATCATGGCTGGCCACTCACGGCTGACGAGTGGGATAACCAGCTGCTGTTCTTCCTCGCGCAAGGCTATCGCGTCATTGCCCATGATCGCCGTGGCCATGGCCGCTCGACGCAGACCGACGGCGGGAACGACATGGATACATATGCCGCGGATGTCGCGGCGCTGGTTTCTACACTTGACCTCAAGGGTGCCGTACATATCGGGCATTCAACCGGCGGCGGCGAGGCGGCGCATTATGCCGCGCGCGCCACACCCGGCGCGCTGGCGAAGCTCATTCTGGTCGGCGCGGTGCCGCCGGTGATGGTCAAGAAGGAGAGCAATCCGGGCGGTCTGCCGATCGAGGTGTTCGACGGTTTCCGCAAGGCGCTCGCCGAGGATCGCTCCCAATTCTATCTCGATATCGCCGCCGGGCCGTTCTATGGTTTCAACCGCGAGGGCGCGAAGATCAGCCAGGGGCTTGTCCAGAACTGGTGGAGGCAGGGCATGGTGGGCAGCGCCAAGGCCCATTATGACTGCATCAAGGCGTTTTCGGAGACGGATTTCACCGAGGACCTCAAGAAGATAAAGGTGCCGACGCTCGTCATGCATGGAACTGACGATCAGGTCGTGCCTTTCGCCGATTCCGCGCCGTTATCGGTCAAGCTGCTCACGAACGGCGTACTCAAGGCCTATGACGGTTATCCGCACGGCATGGCGGCAACCCACGCTAACGTGATCAACGCGGACATGCTGGCCTTCATTCGCGGCTGACACCCGCCGCCGGGACGGACAGGCCCGTTCGTCCCGGCAAGGCGCAACCGCCGTGACAGAAACGGAAGGAGAGCGAGATGGGCATGGCTGGCGATGGCCACCGGCAGGACCCGTGGCACGACATCTTCCCTCCGACATCGCCGACACCGATGCGCCCGCCCGGACACGGATCTGGGGCGCGGCTGTCGATCGGCCCGGACGGGGCACAGTTGGAACGGCGCGGCTTCCTCCTGTCCGCGCTCAGCGGGGCGGCCTGTCTCGCAACGCCCGCAGCCCCAGCGCGCGGCGCGCCGGCGGGCAGGCTGATGCCGACGCCATCCTCCCGTTTCGGGCCGCTCAAGCGGGTGCGCACGAGCGTGCTCGACATTGCTTATGCCGAAGAAGGGCCAGCAGATGGCCGCCCCGTCGTGCTTCTTCATGGCTGGCCCTACGACATTCACACCTATGCCGATGCCGCATCGCTGCTCGCGGCTGCGGGCTTCCGCGTGATCATCCCCTATCTGCGCGGCTTTGGCGCGACCCGCTTCCTCGTCGAGGCTTCTCCTCGCAACGGCCAGCAGGCCGCGCTGGCAAGCGATGCGATCGAACTCATCGAAGCGCTGGGTCTTGAAGGTCCCATCGTCGGCGGCTGCGATTGGGGCGCGCGAACGGCGTGCATTCTCGCCGTCCTCTATCCCGCGCGGATCCGTGCGCTTGTCTCGGTGAGCGGTTATCTCATCGGCAGCCAGGCCGCAGGTGCAACACCGCTCGCGCCCGAAGCGGAGCGGAGCTGGTGGTATCAATATTATTTCGCGACGGAGCGCGGGCGTCAGGGCTACGCATTGCACACGCAGGATTTCGCGCGGCTGATATGGAAAACCGCCTCGCCCCGCTGGACCTTCGACGAGCCTACCTTCCTGCGCTCGGCCGCCGCGCTCGAAAATCCCGATCATGTCCCGATCGCAATCCACAATTATCGCTGGCGGCTTGGTCTGGCGGAGGGCGAGGCGCGCTACGCCGCGATGGAAGAGCGGCTCGCATTCTTTCCTCCAGTGACGATTCCCGCCGTGACGCTGGAGGGGGATGCGAATGGCGCACCTCATCCGCGTGCCTGTGACTATCGGGCGCGCTTCACCTCGGCCTATGAGCACCGGCTTCGAAGGCGGCATAGGCCATAACCTCCCGCAGGAAGCGCCGGATGCCTTTGCCCGCGCGATCGTCGATGCCGACCGGATGGCGGGATGATTCCGAGGATGCGCGGGCGCTGGGCGACCGGGCGGCTCATGGGACATCGCAGCCGGTCAGCCGGGCGCTCTCGGTCCAGACCGCTTCCGCCATCGCGGGATCGATGGCGAACGGACGCACGCCAGGTCCACCGAGCTGACCGTCCGGAACGACAGCCGCAATGTCGCAATCCTCGCAATAGACCCCGCCGATGCCGTCCAGGGCGGGCGACGTTGCGCACCATATCGTCGTCGCGGCGCCTTGCTGCGGACTTTTGAGATCGCGGTCGGGATCGACAATGGCGGAACCGTCCGCATCCACGGCTCCGAACTGCGCGATCTCCTCGCGCGTGAGGTGCCGCGCGAGTGGGCCGAGGATGGAGCCGGGATGGACCGAGAAAGCACGAACGTCATGCCCGGCACCCCGCGCATCGAGCGCGACGGCGAAGAGGGCATTGGCCGTTTTCGCCTGACCATATGCGAGCCATTTGTCATAGGCGCGACGCCTGAAATCGAGGTCGGACAGATCAAGCCCGCCGAGCTGATGTGCACGCGAAGAGAGAATGACGACCCGCGCACCGGCGGCATGCAGCAGTGCCGGCCACAGCGCCGCCGTCAACCGGAAATGGCCGAGATGATTGGTGGCGAACTGACCCTCATGGCCTTCCGCGTCACGAAACAGCGGGCTTGCCATCACGCCGGCGCTGAGAATCAGCAGATCGAGCGATGGCGCGCTGTCCATGATACGCGCGGCGAACCCGGCGATCGACACGGGATCGAGCAGATCCATCGGCAACGGCACGACATTATCGAGGCCGGAAAGCGCATCGCGCGCCGCATCCGATTCGCGTGCCGGCACGATCACGCGCGCGCCTCTGGAGGAGAGGAGCCTGACCGTTTCCCGGCCGAGATTGGAGGCGCCGCCGGTCACGACGGCGGTCTTTCCCGAAAGGTCCAGGCCACCGGCGACCTCTTCGGTGGTGGTGAAAGGTCCAAAGCCAGTTCCGAGCGGCTGTTGAAAAGAGGGCATTTACAATCTCCTGTCCGATTGACAGGCGAAATGGAAAGCCGATGCAGGTGCTGCTATGTCTGAAAGCCCCGATTCCTATCGAGATAATGCTGAATCGCGCGAGGATCCCTTGTCGCAGATCCTGTCGCTCGTCGATGCGCGCGCCGTCGTGTCGACCGGATTGAGGGCGCGCGGGAACTGGGCCGTTCGCGTCGCTCCGGTGCATG
>Ga0164243_10005314_pt1 | contig 19710 bp, 18 predicted proteins | sample OricompcompostOP_FD_108781 | JGI IMG/M metagenome (GOLD analysis project Ga0164243, IMG submission 108781) | Organic Plus compost microbial communities from Emeryville, California, USA - Original compost - Organic plus compost (OP) | ecosystem: Engineered > Solid waste > Mixed feedstock >... | reverse complement strand
CGGCGGCGAACAGCGCGTGCATGAAGTACGGGGCGCTCTCGGCGGCGACGAGGCGTCCGAGCCGGAACGCTTCGCGCTCGGTGGCGGTCAGGGGGCGGGTGTTCATGCCACGGCCTGCCCGGTCAGCCCGGCCGCGTCGAGCACGGGCTTGAACTTCTCGCGCACGGCGGCGGGCACCTTGGCGGCGGCGGGGCGGCACGCGGCCAGGGGGCGGGCGGCGGCGGCGGCAACGTCGGGCGCGCCTGCCTCGGCGGCGGCGAGGAGCGGTCCCCACGCCTTGCGCCATGCGTCCACGCTCCCGGCGCTGGCAGCCCATCCCACGACGGCGGACAGCACGGCCCACACGCGGTCGGGGCGCCCGGTCCAGTCCACGAGGGTGGGGTCGTCCAGCACGGCGGCGGGGTCGGGCAGGTCGGCCTGGTCGCACCAGACCAGGAACTCCACGCCGACGCCTTCCCCGACGAGGCCGAAGGTGATCGCCTGGCGCGCGGCGGCGTCGTCGTCGCGGACGTTGGCGAGCGCGGCGGCGAGCATTGCCCACACGCGCCGTGAGGGCCAGGGTCCGCCCGTGCCCTCGGCGGTGCGCGGGAAGGTGTGCAGGTGCTCGGGCTTGTGCCGGATGAAGCCGGTGACCAACGCCTTGACGGCCTCGGCGCGGGTCGGGTCGGCGGTGATCGCGCGAGAGGCGGGCGGCGCGGCCCAGCCCACCGTCATGCCGTCGAGCCAGTCGTCCACCGAGGGGGCGAACTGGACGTGGCAGAAGCGGTTGGCCAGCGGCGGGCTCATCTCCCAGCCGTCGGCCGCGCGGTCGGGCGGGTTGGCCCCGGCCACCACGCGCACGCCGTCGGGCAGGGTGAGGTCGCCCACGATCCGGTCGAGCGCCACGGCGAGCATCGCGGCCTGCACGGCGGGCGGGCAGGTGGTCAGTTCGTCCAGGAACAGGTAGCCCGCGCGGGACTCGGCGAGCCGTCGCGCCCAGGCGGGCGGCGACAGCACGACGCCGGTGTCGGTGACGACGGGCAGCCCGGCCACGTCGGCCGGTTCGCGCACCGAGCCCAGGACGGTCTCACAGGGCACGCCCTCGGCGCTGGCGAGGCCGCGCACCAGGGACGACTTGCCCATGCCGGGGTCGGACAACAGCAGGACGGGGACAGCCGCACGCCCGCAGGCGTCGATCACGGTCACGGTCGTGGCGAGGTCGCTCATGGTCAGGAACTCCGTTCGGAGCCGGGACGGCTGGTCAGGCCGCCAAGGTGGGTTGGTCCTCCCGACGCTAGGCGACGCCACCCACGACCGAGCGCCCCCAACCGCACCCGTCGGCACCCCATGCCGCCCGGTCCAGCGACCGTGCAGCTCCGCAGCTTCGCGCGGCTACCCGAGGACCCAGGCGAGACCGACGCCGGCGTTCATGACGGTGTGCGCCACGAAGGCCGGCCACAGCGACCTGGTCATCACGGCGGCGGTCCCGTAGAGCAGGCCGCTCGTGGTGGCCGTGACCGCGTTGAGCACCGACCAGTCGAGGTGTGCCAGACCGAAGTTGACGCTGCTGACGACGAGAGCGCCCACAACGAGTGCACGCCTGATGCCGGGCCGAGGCACCCACCAGGCCACCGCTGCGACGACCAGGAGGAGCGTGCCGCGGTGCCAGACCTCTTCCCAAGCTGGGGAGTAGATGGCGAGGTAGAGGACGGCGGCCCATGACGGCGCACCGTCGACGGCGTCGTTGCGGGCGTCCGGCGCGGCGGTGGCCGCGAGCGCCGGGACGGCGGTGAGCGCAAGGTTGGCGGCGAACGCCAGAAGGCCGGCCGCGAGCCCGACGGCGAGGATGTGTACGGCGTGGCGGCGGTTCCGTGGTGTGAGCCCGAGGTGATCGGCGAAGAGTCCGATCCAGACTCGGGTGCGTCGCCATGCGCGGGCGAAGTCGCCTCTGACGGAGGTGTGCCGGCGCAGTGTCACCAGCTCGATCACGACGAGCACCGCGACGAGGGCAAATGCCACCGTCAGGGCGATGACCAGCAGCCCGCGGACGTCTTCGAACGGGACGATGCCGGGAAGGGTATTCGCGACGGTGATGCTCGTCGCGGCCGCGAGCAGGAACAGCGCGATGAAGAGCACGAGCTCAGCGAAGGCGGCTTGGCCGAACGTGCTGAGGCGTCGCCATGTCGCGTTGGGGCGGAGGGTTGTGCTGGTCGTGGTCATGGTGCCCCCTGAAGTCATGCGCGGGATCGTCTCGTGCCCCACCCACACTCCGGCGAGGGTTGGGCACGAGGTGTTGTGTTCAGTGCCAGTTGATGCGGTCGCGGTCGACCTCGCGGCGGGCTGGGCACAGGTCGCACCTGAGGTGGTCGTCGCCGGAGCCCGTCTCGCTCCAGTCGCTCGTCCCGTTGAAGACGGCCGTGACCCGTCCGCCGAGGTGCACGGTCGTGCGCCAGGTGCGTTCGTACCCGGTCTCGGTCAGGGTCCACCGGTGGCGTCCGTCGCGGTGGCCAGGGCACGGCTCGTCGCCGAGCGCCTGGGCGGCGGTGTCGTCTCGCTCGTCGAGCAGCGCGAGGGCGTCGCCGAGGGCCTTGCGAACGTCTGTCGCGGTGCCGGTGAGGATGACGACGTCGTCGGAGCCGAAGACGATACCGAGCTCGTCGCCGACGACGAGGTGGTCGTCGTCGACGTCGGAGCCGGGCGGCTCGCCATCCCAGCGCTGGCCCTGCTCGACGAGCGTGAGGCCAAGGGAGAAGTGTCCGGCCTCGATCCACTCCACGTGCGTGCTCATGCGGAGCGCTCGATGACGACGGCGTTGTCCTGGCCGAGCGAGGCCGTCAGGCGGCGGCACTCGCACGTGAGCGCGCCCAGGCCGGCCCGCTCCCAGCCGATGACATCGTCGGCCGCGACGGGGCGCAGCCGTGCGCCACCGGTCGTGGCGCCGGTGTGCTGCGCGGTCATGCCTGCACAGGCCACCTCCCCGCAGACCCAGCGGTCGTGCGCGAGGTAGATCTGGTCGGGGTCGAGCACGGGCGTGGGATGCGTCATGGCTCCTCCAGCGGGAGTCCGAGGCCGGTGGTCAGCCAGCCGAGGTGGTTTGGTCCTCCTGACGCTACCCACCCGCACCCACGCTGGACGGGCATCCTGACCCTGTACCAGGACCCCATGCCTCCTGGCTCTGCGCCTGCCGATGCGCTGGTGTCCGCGTCGTTCATGCTCTCCCTGAGCGTGAGCAGCCGGGCGCTATCCTGTGCCGATCGGTGGCAGCAGGCGGCCCCACCCACGGCGAACGGGAAAGTCATGGCACAGCCACTGTCGCCGGACGAGCAGGACGACATCGTGAGCCGCATCGGCGTGGGTCTCAAGACGATGGACTACGGCGAGATGAAGGCGCTGCGCGACCAGCTCGACGCCGACCACAAGTCACAGGTCGACGAGAGCAACCGAGAGTTCGCGGACAACGCCATCGGTGACGAGCACTGGGACTCGGACCGGGTAGCACCCCACTTCGCGACTCCGAGCGCGCCGCCGACTGCTCGCGCAACCACGCGGCAGACTCGGCGTCCAGGAACACTAGGTGCGCCAGGCTGCGAGCGCCGGCGGTCCACTGCTCGATCTAGCTGGGAAAGTCGGCGGCGAGGATCTTGGTGCCCGGCCACGGCGAAGAACGCAGCGCCGCGCCGGTCGGAGACCGGCAGGTCCAACAGCGCCATCGCGCATCGTCCACGATGATCGACGAGGGGCCATGCTCCGCCGCTACCGGCCGGTCACGGCCCCGCGGATGCCGGTAGGTACCTGGCAGATGTAGCCCTATTCGCCGGCGCCCGCGCCTAGGGTGCACCCTTCGCCCTCGTCGCTCGCGGCTCCCCCGGCGTCGCAGAGATACGACACTTCCACAGGGTTCGGGTCGTAGGTCACGTAGACGGGCTCGTGCCAGTCAGCGGGGGGTGCGGCCCCGTCCGGGTGGTTGGGAGAAGGGCTACCGTGCGCCCGGAAGGCGTAAGCCTCGAAGGAGGTGGGAACGCCGTCACCGTAGTTGGGAACGATCAGCTCAGCCTTCTCATTCGACGAGAAGTAGCACGAATTGCCAAGCCCAGCACCCATGACGTCAAGCCGGATACCGTACTCCACCGGCCAGGTGAATCCAGCCACGTCGGGGTACTCCGCAAGACCAGTCAAAGCCACGACGCTGTAGGTCTCGACATCCGGCTCGAGAATCGTGAACGAGGGCCCGCCTTGCTGGCACACCTCTCGCAGCTTGGCGCCCGGTACAGTCACGGGCTCGTGCCACTCGAACGAGACCGTGGCTTCGTGGCCATCGTCTGAAGTGAAACTGAACGATCCACTGGACGAGACCGGCGCACCGGTTGCCTCGGAAAGGGTGTTGGTGATCTGCTCCACCCAGATCTCCGGCGAACCCGCAGCTGGCTCGGGTTCGCTGGGCTCGGTGGTCGTCTCGGCAGCAGGAACGTCCTCGACCGGGTCCGCGCTCCCCGCCTGGGTGTCTTCGATCGGCGAGGAGTCACCGTCGGGTGCGTCGGAGGAGCACGCCGCGAGGGCAAGCGCTCCCGCGAGAACAATTGAACAACCTGCGACACCCGGACGCTGCATGCCGCGAAACTACCCGGGTGCAATACACGCTGTCGACACGTCGACGGGGTGAAGTCCAGGCGAGGCGAATTGACTACGGCACGCGGCGTTGAAGGTGGGTGCATCGATCCGAACCAAGACGGACCGCGCCAGACCCTTCCAAGCGAATGTGGACAACTGGACGGCCGTCCATGCCCGCCCGAGCGTCAGGAGGGTGCCCTTCGCACGCTCGGGCGGGGCGCCAGTACGGGCTTGCCACGCCCCGCACATCTACCCGCCGTGACCGGGATTGTTCGCTGCCCGCAGGCGTCACCACCGGCGGCCAGTTCACTACGACCACCTGCGCCGAAGCCGGCCCGGGACCACCCGCACTGACTGGGATGCCGTACTGCCCATCGCCAGGCCGGGCGTGCCGGTCGAGTTCGCGCGCGAACTGCGTGCTCACAGGTGCCGGTGTCGTCGATCGCCGAGGTGTACTCCGCGGGCATCACCGACCTGCAGCCATGGCTGGGCGCCCAGCACGCACGCACCCAGGCCACCATGCCGATGGGCCGGCGCGAGGAGTTCGCGATGACAGCGATCTCGGCGTTCGCCAACGCGGGCGGCACCCCCGAACAGCAGCGCCGCATCCAGCGCGCCGGGGTCCCGCTGGCCGATGCGCACGAGCACGTGAACACCGACCGGGTCGGCCTATGGCTGGCGCGTTGGCCAGCGTGCCGCTGGCGCGGACACTCGCGCCGGTCTGGGTGACGGCAGCTGCGCTCCGCTGACCGTGCGGGTGATTCTTCGCCTATCGCTCTGGCACGGCGCACGCGACGATCTATCGTGGAGGCGTGCCGCCCCCGCCCGCCCTCCCGTCGACCGAGGGGCGGTGCAGGGTATTCGTAAGCTTCGCCGGATTAGACCGGGGCGTCGCCCAGGAGCTCGTAACCAGGCTTGAGGCCGCCGGCATCACGTCCTTCTTCGCACCGCGTGACATCCCTTCCGGGGCGAACTTCGCCGTCGAGATTGTCCGCGCGATCGCGTCGTGCGACGTCGTGGTCGTCCTTCTGTCGGCGGCCGCGCTCGGCTCCCCGCACGTGCGGCGCGAGGTCTCCCTATCGATCGACGAGCGTCGCCAGCTGCTGCCCTTCGCGGTCTCCGAGCTCGACTTCACAACGCTGGCCTCCACCGAGTGGAGCTACTGGCTCAGTGCCGTGCAGGTGCGCGGCTTCCGCTCAGGCGCCGACATCGTCCAGGCAGTGCTCGCCACGCTCGGTGAGCTGGGCCACGACCCCCACGCACCGGCGCCCGCGCCGACGACCGCGGAGACACCGCCCCGCAGAAGGCGGGCCCGGGGCCGACTCACCCCGAGCATCCTGCTCACCGCCCAGCTCGACAAGCTGCCGCTCGTGGGGCGCGACGAGGACGTCGCACGCCTCGAGCAGTGGGCCACGCGCGACGACGACTTCGACACCAGGCTGCTCGTGGGTGCCGGCGGCCAGGGAAAGAGCCGACTGGCCCACGAGCTCGGCCGCTCGCTGCAGACTCAGAACTGGGACGTCCAGGAGCCGGCCGCCTCGGTGCGCGGGGCCGACGTCGTCCGAGAGCTCGGGGCCCGGCCGACACTGCTCGTCATCGACTACGCCGAGACCCGCGACGCGCAAGTCAGGGAACTGCTCCAAGCCGTCGACGAGGAGGGTTTGCTCGGCCCCGTCCGGCTGCTGATGTTGGCCCGCTCAACGTCGGAGTGGTGGCCGCGACTGCAGGCGTCCAGCGACGCGGCGTCGTCCCTGCTCGACGGCGCAACCGTGCAGCGACTCGCGCCGATCGCGATCGAGCGCGACGAGGCGAACGAGCTGTACCGCGCGGCGTGCGTGACCTTCAGCGCCGAGCTGGGTTTGGAACACGAGCCTCCCACGACCGCCCCCTACCGGGAGTTCCAGTCGCCGCTCGACCTCCTCCAGGACGCACTCGCCCGGACGCTGGCCGGGGGCGACGCCAGTTCCGGGAGCGTCACGAGCCGCATCCTTTCCCACGAGCGCCGCTACCTGGCCACGGCCGTGCGGGCCGAGGCGGTCGGCGAGGAGGTGGGGCTCACCGATCTCGACCGCTTCTCGGCGCTGCTGAGCCTTTTTGGCACCCCCAACGAAGACGCCACGGTGTGGCTCCTCGGCCAGTGCCGGCCGGACCTGGGAGCTGTGACACTGCGCAGACTCGCCCGCGTCTTCCACTATCTCTACCCCGGCGAGGGCCGCTCCGTCTCGGGGCTGCGTCCCGACCCGCTCGCCGCGGAGCTCGTCGCCCAACTGCTCGCCGACGACGGCGCCCTGCCCATCGGCATCGCAACCTGGGAAAACCTCGACATGCCGCAGGTTCGGCACGCCCTGTGGTTGCTGGCCACAGTTCAGGTGCCCGAGGCGGGGACGATCCTGCAGCAGGTCGTTCGAGGCGGCTCACCGCACGTCCTGCACGCGGCGGTCGACGTCGCCACGCAGCTTGAGGAGCCGTCCGCGATAACGGGCCCGCTGTTGGCCGCGGGCCGCGAGCTCCCGCTCGAGCGAGCGCTCGAGCTGTTTGGAGCGCTGCCCGAGGAGACCGTCAACCTCGCTGAGCTCGCGGCCGAGCTCGCCGACCGCATCCTCGGCGCGCAGGGCGAGGGCGGCTCCCCCGATCTGCTGATCGAGGCGTCCAACCGCTTCAGCGACGCCGGCTGGGCCGGGCGGGCGAGCGACGCGATCCTGCTCGCCGTCGAGCGGCTCCGCGACGAGGCGCGCCAGGCGGCCGCGCCCTCGGAGCGCCTCGGCCGCGCCCTGTCGAGCCTGTCCAACCGGCTCTGGGAGACCGGCCGGCCAGCCGATGCGGTCGCCCCGGCGCGCGCTGGCCTCGACGAGCTCGTTGCGGCCGCGGCGGCGCCGGAGTCCGTCGCCTGGGCTCGCACCAACCTCGCTTTCCGGCTCCTGGAGGCCGGCGACGCCGAGGCCGCCGGGACACACGCCCGCGACGCGCTGGCTGCCTGGCGGGACCACCTCGCCGACCACCTCGAGCAACCCCGCGGCCTGGCGGCCGCGCTGAACAACCTCTGCTGCGTCGAGCTCGCCGCGGGCGCACACCGCGAGGCGGCCGAGCACGGCCAGGCCGCGCTTGCGCTACGCAAGCTGCAGGCGCTGCGCGACCGGGACCGGTACCTACCGTACGTCGCCAGGACTCTGGCCAACACGGCGCCGGCTGTGCTCGCCACCGGGCAACGCACGGAGGCGATGCAGATGGTCGCCGAAGCGACGGCGCTGCACGAGCTCACGGGGCGCAGGGCGCCGATCTTCCGCTACGAGCAGGCAGAGGGCCGGGTCATCCTCGGCGTGATGCAGGCACTCGCGGGCGAGCCGGGCAGCGCGGTCAAGTCCTTCGACCACGCGGCCGCTGTCCTCGCCTCGATCCCGGTCGGCCTCGGGCAGCTCTCCGACCGGCTCGCGGCTGCCATCGCGCACAACCGCAAGCGCGCCGCGGCTGGCCTGTCGTCGACGTGGGCCGAGGTCGACGTCGTCGGCGTGGCCTCGGCGGACCCGGGCTACCTGCTGCCCGTCCTGCTCGAGTACCGGGATCTGGCATGACGGCGCCAGCGCTCAACGTGCTCGTCTCGCGCGAGACGCTGGCCGTGCTCGGCCCGGAGCCGCACCCGCAGGTCCAGCTATGGGCCACACCGCACCAGGGGTGCCGTGCCGTGTGGAGGCGGCAGGGAGACCGCACCGCCTGGTTGCTGGCGGCGGTCGACTCGCTGCCCTACGTCGGCTGGGTCCACACGGATACGGCCGGCGTCGACCGGTTGCCGGTCGCGCCGTGGGCCCGACGCGGCATTACGCTGACCAATGCCCGCGGAGCATACTCGACGGCGATCGCTGAGTGGGTCCTCGGCGCCCTGCTGGCCGCGGCCAAGGGCCTGCCTGCGCTCGTGCGTGGGTCCGACGCCGCCCGCTGGGCCACTGCGGTCCCGTCGCGGCCGCTCGCGGGCAGCACCGTCGTGGTCCTGGGACTGGGCTCGATTGGCGGGGAGGTCGCGCGCCTCTGCGGGGCGGTCGGGATGCACACCGTGGGCATCGTCCGTTCGTCCTCGCCGGGGCGCACCGGCGCCCAGGTCGTGCTCGGGGCCAACGACGACTGGCGCAGCACTCTGGCCGGCGCCGACTTCCTCGTGGTGACGCTCCCGTTGACGGACCGGACCCGCGGCCTGGTGGACGATGCCGTCCTGGCCCATCTGCCGCGGGGTGCGTGGCTCGTCAACGTCGGCCGTGGCCAGGTCGTGGACCAGCGCGCGCTGGAGGACGGCTTGAACAGGGGTCTGCTGGGCGGAGCGGTGCTGGACGCCGTCGACCCCGAGCCGCTGCCGGCGTCGAGCACATTGTGGGGCCGCCCGAACGTCGTCGTGACCCCGCACGTCGCGGCTGCGAGCACGGACGCGGCCAAGCGTGCTTTCGACCTGTTCGTCGACGAGGCGGCGCGCCGCGCCCGCGGTGAGCCGCCGCGCAACGCCGTCGACCCGGAGAGGGGGTACTGAATGCCCACCGAAACACCGGCACCGTGGCCGCACTACAGCCCTGCGGCCCTCGCGCGCGTCACCGACATGGTCCGGCGCGGGGCCACATTCGACTACGCGGGTAGCGGAGTGGTGGCCGAGCTGGAGAGCACGTTCAGCGCGGCTCAGGGCGGCCGACACGTGGTGAGCTTCAACTCGGGGACCAGCGCGCTGTTCGCGGCCTTCGCGGCCCTGGGGCTCGGGCCCGGAGACGAGGTCCTCGTGCCGAGCTGGACGTTCTTCGCGACGGCGTCGCCGCTGCTGTGGCTCGGCGCAGTCCCGGTGCTCGTCGACTCGAGCGCGGGCCCAGGCGTCACCGCAAGGGAGTTCGCGGCCAGGGTCACCCGCAGGACGCGGGCGATCGCGACCACGCACCTCTTCGGGGACACCGTCGACCTAGACGAACTGGTCGCCTTCGCCCGCGCCCGCGACCTGCCCCTGGTCACAGACTGCTCGCACGCGCACGCGACCACGTTCGACGGCGCCCCGGTGGGCACGTTCGGGGACATAGCCGTTTTCAGCATCGGGGCACGCAAGATGATCTCCGGCGGGCACGGCGGCCTGCTCGTTACCGCGGACCCGGCACTGGCCGACCTAGCGACTCTCGTCGGCCACTTCAAGCCGCGCACGCGCCACCAGCTCCGCACTGCCGACCTGCGCCGCCTCGGGGAGTTCGCGCTGGGCGGGAACCTGCGGATGTCCCCTCTCAGCGCGGCCCTGGCACTCGACCACCTAGAGCGCCTCGACGAGATCTCCGCGCACCACCTTGCGAACCTCGCGCTCTTGGACGCCGTGCTCGGCCGGCACCTCGACCGTCCACGGGCGAGCGAGCGCAGCGACAACCGGACCCGCTACGACATCGTCTACGAACTGCGTCCGGAGGTCCCCACCGCCCGGCGCGACGCTCTGCTGGCGGAACTGACGCAGGCGGGGGTGCCCGCCCGGGCACCCGCCACCCGCCCGGTGCACAGGATCGTGGCCACGGCGCAGGGTGGTGCGCCCGCGACAAACCCGCTCGTCCGTCGTCTGCAAAAGTTGGCGGCGGGCGCCGGCGGCGACCTCGAGATGCCATCCAGCGCCCGGCAGCACGACCGGATGATCAGCCTCGAGTCGGAGTACTTCTACGGAGCCGACACGGCATACGCGAGCGAGGTGGCGCGCCGCGCCAAGCGTGCCCTCGCCGGCACCGGGGCGGCAGACTCATGAGCCGCGGGCTAAGCGCGATCTCTCAGTCAAGTGTTACCACTTGGTTTGGCCTCTTCGCGCCCGCCGATGAGGAGACGGTCTTCGTCGGCCGCGAGACGGCGGCCATCGCCGCGCAGCGCATCCTAACGGCGGCCAAAGGCCGGCGGGTCCGCATCTACTCCGACCACGACACGCTCGTCCGCGATCTCGACGTCGCCGCGACCCTGCGCACGCGCGGCTTGGTGCCGGAGGTCCAGTCCAGGGCGGCCGTGCGAGCCGGCACCGACAAACGCTGGTTCAAGCAGCAACTAGAGGCCGTGGGCATCACCACGCCCGCCTGGGGCACTGGGGCTGCCGCTGCGACGGCGTCGCGCGCCGTGCTGCGCAAGCGCCGGGACTCGACCCAGAGCCAGGGAATCGGGTGGGACGACGGCATGGGAGCCGCCGACGAAGCGACCTATTGGGAGGAGTTCGTCGACGGCGAGGAGTACTCGGTCGTTGCTTACCGCGCGCCGGACAGGCAGACCACCGTGCTGCCCGTGGTCTGGAAGGGACGGACGCGCCCCGACCTGCTGCCGCCGTGGCGCCGGCTCCGGCTGACCTCGCCGCCGGGACTCGAGGACGACCTTTCGCCCCCGCTCGCGGCGCTCACGCGGCGTATTGGCGACCTCCTCGACGCGTCGGGGTTCTTCGAACTCGAGGTGGTAGCGACGGCGGACGGCGACCTGCACGTTCTCGAGCTGAACCCGCGGGTGTCCGGGACGCTACGGATCGCCGCCATGGCGTCCGCGGTGCAGGTCTTCGCGCCGCACACCTACGCCCAGGCCGACGGTGTCGTCCCCGTGCGACGGTATGCCGCCGAAATGCCGTACACCGGGGCGCCCGTGCTCACTGAGCACCTGGTCGCCACCTCGAGGATCACCGTGTCCGGCAGCACGCCGGACGAGGTGCGCCGACGCCTCGCCCTGCACGTCGGGAACGCCGTCGACGCGCTCGAGTGGCCGGACCGGTGGCGATGAGAACCGACTACTCCAGGCCCGACTTCGCCGCGCGGTACACCCGCAGCCGGGCTCTCGACGATGCTGCCCGCGCGACGTGGGCGCGCGAGCTAGCAGCCCACCAGCCCCGTCCGGGCGGGCTCTGCCTCGACTTGGGTTCCGGCGTCGGGCGGTTCTGGCCCGTGCTACGCGAGGCGTGGGAGCCAGGCGCGATCCTCGCGGTCGACACATCGCTCAAGATGTTGCAGGAGTCCGAGGCCGTCGACGTCGTCCGCGTGGTCGCCGACCTCGACCGGCTCCCTCTGGCCGACGGCTCTGTGGACGGCTGCTGGTGCTCGATGGTGCTGCACTACAGCGCGGACCTCGAGGCGACGTGCCGGCGGCTGTTTGGCATCGTCGCTCCCGACGGGGTGCTGGCGGTGCGGACGGCGACGCCGTCGACCCTCTCATCCTTCGTGTTCCTGGCATACTTCCCGACGGCGCTCGCCGCCGAAAGACGCGTGATGCCGCACGAGGACCGCGTCCTGGCGGCGCTGCGCAGCGCCGGCTTCGCGCACGTGCGCGCGACGGCGGTCCCGTCCGGCACCGCGCGGACCTACCGCGGGCTCCTCCGGCAAGTCTGGAGCCGCGGCTTCCCCTCGCTCCAACTGGTTCCGGCCGGGGAGTTCCTTCGCGGAATGCTCCGGCTCGCCCTGATGTGCGCGGTCCGAGCGGCCCGGCGAGTGCCGCTCGAACCGGAACAATCCCTCCTGGTCATGGGGAGGCGACCGTGACGGGGCGGGTGTTCTTGGCTCGCCCGCTCAGCGACGTCGCCGAGCCGGCGCCCCTCGACGAGCTGTGCCGGTCCCTGTCCGCCGAACTGCACGCCGCCGGGTGGACGGTCAGCCCGGTCCGCGAGGCAGTGCCCCCGGACGGCGGCCGCGCGCTTGTCGCCGGTAACGTGGCGGGGATACTGGGCAGCGACCTGCTGCTCGTCGTCGGCGAGCCCGGCACGACGTCGAGCATCTGGGTCGAGGTGGGTGTCGCACTTGCCGGGGGCGTCCCCGTGGCGGTCCTGGCACGTCCCGGCGACCGGCTGCCCTTCCTCGTCGAGCAGGCCGCCGGGGACGCGCCGTCGCCCGGCCTCGCACCGCTGCTGGTGGTGCGCCACGACGTGCGCGACGTCGTCGCACCCGTCGCGGAGCTGGATGCTCGTCCTGTAGCGCTCGTCCACGAGGTCCTGACGTGGCACGCCGCCCTGTGAGCACGGGCGGGGACCTGCGGCCCGCCCTCGCTGACCGGACTCGCGCTGCCGAGATCCTCACGTGGGCCGCCCTGGGACTGTGCCTAGCCGCGACAGCCGCCGTGGTGGGAGTCGTCGCCCTCGCCGCAGCGGACAGCTCGACGGTGGCCGGGATGCCGCGCTGGGTACGCGCGGCGCTCGCACCGAACGCCTGGGCCACGATCGCTCTCGTGCTCCTGCTCGGCGGGGCGTGCGTCCTGCTCGCCCGGCTAACCGGTCGCGCGACGACGGGGCTCGTAGGTTCGGTCGTGGTCGGCGCGACCGTCGCGCTGGCGATACCGGTCTACCTGCATTGCGAGAACGGGCAGGCGCCAGGCTGGACGGCGCTCGCCTGGACCCTCTCGCTTTTCCTGGGCAGCGTCCAGGAACCGTTCGGCTCCTCACCGTCGTGCCCCGCGCCCATGCCGCTCGCCCTGCAGTTGGCACGACTGCTCGCGCTGGCCGCCACGTTCCTCGGCCTCGGCGCGCTCTTCGTCGCACTCTTCGCGGACTGGCGGGACCGGTTCCGCGTGCGGTGGGCCAGATCGCTGACGATCGTTGTCGGGCTGGACGAGGAAATCGCACGGCTCGCCGGCCAGCTTGCAGCCACGTCCGGCGAGACCGTCGCGGTCGTCGCCGACGGCGCCGCCCCGGCGCACGTGCAGGCGGTGCGCGCCGCGGGCGCCCGGTTCATTGCCGGGGATCCCCGCCGGTTCCTGCGGTCGCGCACCTTCCGCAACGTGCGTGACGCCGTCAAAACCGTCTACGTCCTGCCGCCCGACCTCACTGAGGCGCTCGAGACCGTGGCGGCGGTGCAACAGGTCTTCCGACGCCGACCCGACCGCGGGCCTCTGCGCATCATCGTCCGTGTCGACGACCCTTGGCAGGCCGACGACTGGCGCCGACTCCAGGTCAACCCGTCGTCGGGGACGCTCGTGGACACCGTCGGTCCCCACGGCAGCGCCGCCCGGTCGATCGCCGCCGTGGCCGCGGAAAGCCGGTACGACCGGATTGTCGTCGTCGGCGACTCGGCGCTCGCAGCGGCAATTCTCGACGAGGACACCGAGCGGCACACCGAAGCCGCAACGCTGGGCCCGACGCCCGCCCTGACCTTCCTTGCACCGGAGGCCTCGCTGCTGCGCGAGGACCACAACCTCCGCCGTCGTCGCGCTGGCCGCGCGACCGGCGGTACCGACCGGGTCGCGTTCGTCGACGAGGCACCGGACGCCGAGACCGTCACGGCGTTGCTCGACGGCGGCTCCGCACCGCTCGTCGTTCTGGCCGACCATCCGTCCCGGGAGCAGTCCAGGCTCGCGGAGCGCGTGGCGCTGCGGCGCCCGGACGCAGCCGTCGTCGTCCGGGAAGACGGCGTCCAAGGGCTGTCGAGCAGCCGTGTGATGCCCAACCTGCGGCCGCTCGGGGTCTCGCTGCTCACGACGGACCCGAGGACTGGTCGCCTCGAGCTGCCCGAGGACGGCTGGGTCCGGGTGGCCCGCCAGCTGCACGAGCACTATCTCGCGCAGGCCGCCACGCCCGCCGGGGTCGGCCCCAGCAAGCTGCCCTGGGACGAGCTCGCCCCGTTCTACCGCGAGAGCAACCTGCGTCGGCTGGCGGTGGCGCTAGAGATCGCCGTCGCCGCGGGTCGCACCTGGCTGCGCCCGCGTGGAGCCGATGCCCGCCCCTGCCCGATGACGCAGGCCGAGGTCGAGCGGTACGCCCCCGTCGAGCACGAGTCATGGCGCCGCCAGCACCTCGAGGCGGGCTGGCGGCCGGGGCGGAGGCGCACCGAGCGCTTCCGCTGGCACCGCAGGCACCCGGAACTGGTCGACTGGGAAGAGCTCTCCCCTGCGAGCCGCGGCTATACCGAGGCGGGGCTCGAGCAGACGTACCGGCTGCTCGAAGCCGTCGGCTACGTGCCGTACCTGACCCCCGACTGGCAGCGATACTCCCGCACCGGACAAGTGACCGCCGTCCCGCGCGACGAACCCTGGCAGTGGCAGGCTCCGAGCGGGCACCTCATGCAGGCGGCCCCCGGTGGCTGGCAGGTCACCGGAGCCGACGGAGTTGCCTGGTCGATTGACGGCGCCTCGTTCGCGCGGACCTACGAGCACGTCGGGGGCGACACGTACCGGCGCATGGGAACGGTCTGGGTCCGGACGGGCCGTGCCGGCGAGTCGGTGCTGACCGCCGAGGGGCCCGAGACCGTCCGGGATGGGGACGTCGTGGTGCGAGACGACGAAGGGCTTACGTGGGTCGTTGGGCCGTCGGTCTTCGCCACCGGCTACGTTCCAGGACGTCCCTAGCCCTGCGCGACGCGCCACGTAACCCATTCCGCACCAGGGACAGGTCGTAGTCCGGCCCCGACAGTCCGACCCTGAACAGCGACGCCCCGGCGCCGACCAGCGCTCCGGCGGCGTGCTCATCGCTCCTCGCGCTCGCCGGCGGCCGCGCGCTGACGGTCGAACATGGGAGGCGGCGGGAGTGCCGGTGCGGGGCGCATCGGTGAGACCGGGGGTCGCTGTGTACGCACTCCCCCCGCTCGGGATCTCCCCAGGCGGGTGCGGTGATCGTCGGCGGGCTGCAGGTGCGGCTCGTAGACACAGCCCTACTCTTCCTCGCATGAGTCCTACCTCCGAGCCGTCGCGATCTATGGCAGACCTGTATCTCCGGATCGGCGAGTGGGACCTGAACCCCGGTCTGCGCGAAGCGATCGCCGCGATTAGCCAGGCGTGGACGCCGCCCACTCAGCACGTTTCGCCGGTCGTCGATGCGCTCAACGCGATGATGGGCCACCTCCGGCGAGAGCTCGTCGGGCAGCTCGACGTCGCGCGCTTGTTCGCGCGCTCTCTGCCTCCGAATCTGCGCGCGCTTGGATCTGACCTCCCGCTTGTGGCAGCTATCGAAATGGGCCGCGACGAAGGAATCAGCCTGTACGGCGTGCCACGGGTTGCTGTCGCTCGCCGCCTCCTGAGGGCGCCAGACGCACCGGCACGTCGACGCATCCTCGGTGACGCCGCAACTCTCATCCTGGACGATTGTGGTGCCGCGCTCGACGCCGTAACAGCTCGCGGGCTCGAGTTCACCGTGGTGATGCTGCGCGATGCGATCGGTGCGGCGCGCACCGGGTACCTGATCGCAGCGCAGGCCGCAGCGACGGCGGCGCTCGACGGAGCAACCCGACTCGTCCTCGACGACAAGACGATCCGCGAGGCAGTCACCCGCACCGGCCGGGAGAAGGGCCGGGACCAGAGCGTTCTAGAAGGCTTCCGGGTGAGCGAGGCTCTCGCGCTCATGCCGGTCTACGGTTCCCACGCGAACTACCGGCACTGGGAGGATCCCGTGCCGTGAGCCTATTCCCGGCACGCGACCACCCACTCGGCCGCGGGCCGGCAGTTCACCAAGCGCAACGCTGTACAGGCTGTCCTCGTCGCGACCGGGTTCCTCCTTTGGGTCGACGACGCCTCAACGAGGCGCGTCGGATGAACCCCGTGTCACGCCGCTGAAGCTACGGTTGTGCGGCGTCTCTTTCGCGGAGGGATCGGACGAGCTCGACCGTCGCTAGGTACCACCAGAAGATCCAGTCGAGGTAGGCATCGTCGTAGTCGGGCTGCTGTTTCGCGTTCCGGTGCCGGATGTCGAACTGGTTCGCGATCGTGAAGAGAGCACCATCGTCCTTGCTCAGCAGATCCTCTTTGAGCAGGCTGCGTTCGTTTTCGAGGACACTGGCCAGGGACACGACGGCGGACCGCTTCTCGGCGCGGGTTGCCTCACGCGCTCTGAAGAGACGGATGGCGTGGCGGACGTCATCCGAATCGGCATCGCAGGCGGCGATCGAGCGCTCGAGGAGGTCGTCTCGGGCATCGTCAGTGGCGACCACGACGCGCCCGACATCCTCACCGTCAGGCGCGATGCGCACACTGAACCCGTTTCGCTCGAGCCTTCTCCACCAGTTCGGCCATCCGAGGACTCGCGAATGCCTCACGCAGGAGGTGCTTGGCTGCCCGTGCGCTCCGGTTTGCGAGCACCATCTCCAGCTCGTCGCGGAAGATGTCAAGGGGCCACACGAGTTCGAAGTCCGGGTCGTCAAGTGGCAGGGACATGTGGGACCTCCTCAGTCGGGCCTCGATTATCTGCTCGCGCGTACGAGCACTACCAACGCCGGCGGCCTTGCTCCGTCAGCCAAGCCGTCGGCGGCTCCACCACCTGAGGTACCGGCGGTTGTTGTAGGCGGTGAACTCGCCGTCGTCGTCGCGGTCGGCCGCGCTCATCGTCGCGGTCCAGTAGGGCGGTCACGCACGACATCGGACTGCAGTGAAGATAGCCGTCCCACTTCGGCTCGTACCGGCATTCGCCGTCGAGCGCGACCGGCGCAGGGATCTGCTCGACGGCGCGCGCGACCTCGAACGGCATCGTGCGGCCACCGCCCCCCAGCGCCTTCCCTCGCCTGCCCTCCATAGCGCGGGCGGGAGTTCTGTGGGCGGGCGCTCGACGTGCGCGGTCAGCCTCGGTCGTCGTACGCCTCGAGGACCGCGGCGGGGATCTTCCCGCGGTCGCTCACGTCGTGGCCGTTGGCACGTGCCCACGCACGCACATCGGCGCCGTCCGAGCGCGACCTCGCCGCAGCACCAGCGGACACACGGACTCGACGGGCAACCTTGAGATACGGGGCGAGTGCCGCGAGCAGCTCGTCGCGGTGCTCGTCGCTCAGGTCGATCTCGTAGCGCCCCTGCTGCCAGGAGAACCCGTACGTGCGCGCGCCCTCCGATCCGTCGAGGTCGTCAGTGATGATCACGTGCCGCTTCTGAACCATGCCGCACATCGTGCTAGGCACGCGAACCTGAGATTGGCAGGTTGCTCTCGCGTCATCCAGCGGCTCGTCCCAGTGACCTTGGTACCCCGTGCGTGCCGGCGTGGCGCCGGCGGAAACCTCGGATGTCAGTGGCTACGGTGGAGAATCGGGACATGCATCACGTCAAGTACGACCTCGGCCAGGTCAAGCGCGGGTCGACTGTGGTCGTCACGCTCGACAAGCAAGCGAACGTCCTACTCATGGACAGCAGCAACTACTCCAACTATGCAGGGGATCGACGCCATCAGTACTTCGGTGGCCTCGTGAAGAAGTCCCCCACCAGCATCCCAGTGCCGCGGGACGGGCACTGGTACGTAGCCATTGATCTCGGTGGTGGGGCAGGCCGTATCCGCAGCAGCGTCAGGGTGCAGCCTCCTCCGCGAGGGAATCTCCCGGCCTACCGCGAGCCTGGTTCGCGCCCGCTGCGCGACGTGCTCGACGTTCGCGTTCCACAGCGACCTGCCGACCCCGAGGTGCTCGACGGCCGAACGTGGGACGTCTTCATCTCCCACGCGAGCGAAGACAAGCCCGCGGTCGCAATTCCGCTGGCCGAAGCACTCCAAGAGCGTGGCGTGACCGCCTGGCTCGACAAGGCCGAACTCCGTATTGGCGAGAGCCTCCGGCGACGGATCGACCAAGGGCTGGCAGCGAGCCGCTTCGCCGTCGTCGTCCTCAGCCCTTCGTACTTTGCCAAGGGCTGGCCTCAGTACGAGCTGGACGGCATCGTCACGCTAAGCGTCGCCGGCAGACAGAACCTGCTGCCGATCTGGCATGACCTCGGTCACGCCGACGTCATGGCCAAGAGCCCGAGCCTCGCCGACAAGCTCGCCCGCTCAACAGCAGACACCGACATCGCCGCGATCGCAGACGAGATCGCGGAACTCGTCATCTCTTCGAGGTAGCAGGCGCGAGTTGCCCGCGGCTGAGCAGGGCTGATCAATGCGGCTTCCCGGTCCTCGACGTGCCGCTCCCCCTCCCATCAACCGAGCGCGCTGACGGTTGGTTGAACGCGCTCTGCCCACCTCGAACTGAACGCTGCCCCCATCCACGAACCCCGCGCTGCCGTGGCACAACCGCCCAGGGCATAGGCTGCGCTCGCAGGGCAGGCGATGAGGGAGCAGGTGCGTTGAAGTACGAGTTGTTCGACTACCAGGAGGCTGCCGTCGCGGCGGTCTCCAAGCACCTGATTCGTGCGGCCCGGGACCACGCCGAGGACCCCGACGAGCGCACCGCGGTCGTGCTGTCGGCACCAACCGGGGCGGGCAAGACGGTGATCGCGACGGGCGTGATCGAGGCGTCTCTCGACGGGGACGAGGCCACGCCGGGCGTCGAGGGAGCCACGTTCCTGTGGGTCACGGATGACCCCTCGCTGAACCGCCAGACGCTGCAGAAGATGATGGACTCGGCCTCGGACCTGCAACTGAACCGGCTGACGATCATCGAGAACGACTTCGACGAGGAGATCTTCGAACCGGGCCGGGTCTACTTCCTCAACATCCAGAAGCTCTCCGCGACGGCGAACCTGTCCAAGTCCGGCGTCGACGGCCGCACGTACTCCCTCTGGGAGACGATCGCGAACACGGTCGCGCAGCGGCCACACGGGTTCGTCGTCGTGATCGACGAAGCGCACCGTGGCACGACGTCGACCGCGAGCGCCGGGCGGACACGGGAGACGATCGTCAGTCAGATCATCGGGGGCGGTACGACAGGTCGGCCGGCGGCTCCGGTCGTGTGGGGCATCTCCGCGACCCCTGGCCGGTTCCTGACCGCGATGGCCGAGTCGGGGCGCACGACCAAGCAGCACACCGTCGCGATCGAGGACGTTCGCGCGTCGGGCCTGCTCAAGGAGCAGATCGTCCTGGGGCACACCCAGGGCGTGGACGCGGCGGAGTCATCGCTGGTGCGTTTCGCCGTGCAGCGTGTGCGTACCTACGAGCAGAAGTGGGTCGACTACACCGCATCCACTGGTGAGCCGGTGGTGCATCCGGCGTTGGTGATCCAGGTCGCCGACAAGCCGACGGCGGAGGAGCTGGGCACGGTGATCGCCACCGTGCTCGAGGAGTGGCCGGAGATCGACACTGACGCGGTCGTGCACACGTTCGCCGACCACGCCCCACTCGACGCGGGCGCCTTCCAGATCCCATGGTGCCCGCCCGAGGACATCCAAGACCGCACAGACGTGCGGGTTGTGCTGTGCAAGACCGCGATCACGACCGGATGGGACTGCCCGCGCGCCGAAGTACTGCTCTCGTTCCGGGTCGCACGCGACCTGGACCTGATCACCCAGGTCATGGGGCGCATG
>Ga0164243_10005313_pt1 | contig 19715 bp, 19 predicted proteins | sample OricompcompostOP_FD_108781 | JGI IMG/M metagenome (GOLD analysis project Ga0164243, IMG submission 108781) | Organic Plus compost microbial communities from Emeryville, California, USA - Original compost - Organic plus compost (OP) | ecosystem: Engineered > Solid waste > Mixed feedstock >... | reverse complement strand
GCGCTGTCGAACCAGGCCTGGAAAATGCAGAAGGGCACATTGTCGGCAGGGCCGACTGCTGCGGGATACGCAAACGAGCAGGATTTCAGGCCCGGCAGTTGCTTCACAAGCGGAACATGGGTCTCCGCATAGTATGTCTTGAAATGCTCGGGATCGTCGGGGCGCTGGTAAACAACAGTCAGGCAATGCATTGCGGCGTTCCTTTGGACGTTTTCCTCATGCAGCCGCGATTTGAGATGCGGCTTGCGCCGAGGATACACGATTCAGAGGCGGCAAAGCCGACTTGCGATGGCCTCGGCCAGGGGCCATTTATAGGCCCGAAAGGACTGGGAGGTGCTGATGACCCGTTCCAAAGCAAAAGCTGCAACCATGGACGAAACCGTGTTCGAAACGGCTTCGGCAGATGCTGCCGCCAATGAACGGACGGTCCGCAAGGGCTTCTGGCCGAAGGTTGCGCGCGTCGCCGGCAAGCTGCCCTTCACCGAAGATCTCCTGGCCGCCTATTACTGCGCCTTCGACCGGCAGACGCCGATGCAGGTGCGCGTGATCCTGTTGGGCGCGCTCGCTTATTTCGTGCTGCCGTTCGATGCCGTGCCGGACATCATGCCGGCTTTGGGCTTCACCGACGACGCGGCGGTGCTGGCCACCGCCTTGAAGGTGGTTCTGGCCTCGATCCAGCCGGAGCATCGCGAAGCGGCGCGGCGGAAGCTGACATCGGAAGAATAAAGCCGCGTCATGCGCGGGCTTGACCCGCGCATCCATCAAGAAAGACCTTTTTCGAGAATGATGGATTGCCGGGTCAAGCCCGGCAATGACCACTCATATTTTCAATATCGCCTTACCCATGATCTTGCGCGCGGCGATGTCCTTGAGCGCCTGTGCCGTTTCGCTGAGCGGATAAACCGCGTGCACATGCGCCGACAATTTACCGTCGGCGCACCAGCGCATGATCTCGTCCATGTTGCGCGCCTGTCTGTCCGGTTCGCGTTCGACGAATGAGCCCCAATGCACGCCGACAATGTCGCATCCTTTCAGCAGGACAAGGTTGAGCGGCATTTTCGGAATCTCGCCGGCGGCAAAGCCGATGACAAGATAGCGTCCTTCCCACGCCATCGAGCGCAAGGCCGGTTCGGCATAGTCGCCACCAACCGGATCGTAGATCACGTCGATGCCGTGCTTGCCGCCGATGCGTTTCAGCGCCGCACGCAGATCGTCACGCCCGTAATTTACCGTTTCATCAGCGCCGTTCTTCTTCGCGAAATCGCATTTCTCATCCGACGAGGCGCAGGCAATGACACGTGCGCCCATCAGCTTGCCGATCTCGATTGCGGCCAAGCCCACGCCGCCAGCGGCGCCGAGCACGGCCAGCGTTTCGCTAGGCTTCATCCTGGCGCGATCCTTCAGCGCATGGATGGTCGTGCCGTAAGTGACCGAGAGTCCGGCGGCCCGCTCGAAATCGAGATTGTCAGGCACGCGCACGAGCCGCGATGCCTTGGCGACAACGTATTCGCGCGCGGCGCCGTAAGCTGCGTAACTCATGACGCGATCGCCGGGTTTGAAATCCGTCACGCCCGCGCCGATGCTGTGAACCGTTCCGGCAAATTCAGCCGAAGGCGAAAACGGAAAGTCGGGTTTGATTTGATACTTGCCGGCGATCAGCAGGGTGTCGAAGAAATTCAAAGCTGCGGCTGCGACCTTGACGACAACGTCACCTTCGCCGGCTTGCGGTTCCGGTAACTCACCAAATTCGAGTTCGTCAGCCGTGCCATAGCGATGACAGAGAATGGCTTTCATAGTGATCCGGTATCGGGTTGCGGCGAAACGTCCTTCATTCGGCAAGGGACAACATACCCACATGCCATGAACTCGCCGATTTTCACTTATTATTGCAAAAGCCCGATTGTGATAACGTCTTTTGGGCTATTCCGAATCGTCCAGTCCCTCCGAATCTTTGCATGGTGCGCGCGATGACTGTCTTTCGAGGATTTCCCGTTCTCTTTGGCCTTCTCGGCGCATTGACGTTGACGACCCTTCCCGACAGCGGCGCCTTGGCGCAATCGCCGACGGCGGGCGCGCAGCTGCTTGGCCAGTTTGGTGACTGGGGCGCCTATACGGCTTCGCCCGGTGGCAAGAAGGTTTGCTTCGCGCTGGCCAAGCCCACCACGTCCGAGACCAACCCGCCCAACCGGCCGCGCGATCCGGCCTGGCTGTTTGTCTCCACCCGCCCGGCTGAAAAGGTGAAGGAAGAGGTCTCGGTCATCATCGGCTATCCGTTCAAGGCCAATAGTGACGCGATTGTGGAGGTCGGCAGCACCAATTTCGCGATGTATACGCAGAATGACGGTGCCTGGGTGAAGAATGCCGCCGAGGAAGCTCGCCTGATCGAGGCGATGCGGCGTGGTTCGGATGTGACCGTGCGGGGCGAATCAGGCCGCGGCACCAAGACAACCGACCGCTTTTCGCTGAAGGGAGTCAGCCAGGCGCTCGACCGCGCCGCGCAGGAGTGCCGATAGCGGAGCGCTTCCAGGTTTCTTCCCGTTGTAGGCTATTTCTTGGTCATTGCCGGGCTTGACCCGGCAATCCATCATTGAGAAATCAGCTTCTGGGTCTATATCCTCGCCAGTCGTCCCGGCGGAACGCTCTATTTCGGGGTCACTAACGATCTCGTGCGGCGGACGTACCTGCATCGTAATGGGATGGTGGCAGGCTTTACGCGGCGATATGGGGTAAAGGCCTTAGTCTATGACGATCCGGCTACGGCCATTCAGCGAGAGAAGAATCTCAAGCATTGGTCACGGGAATGGAAAATCGAGCTGATTGTCGCCGCAAATCCTGAATGGCGTGACCTGTATGATGAAATTGCCTTTTAACGGAATGGATGGATGTCCGGGTCAAGCCCGGGCATGACACAAAGAATGACCGCCGTTGCCGCCACAGTTCCGCTCGAAAAGACCCCGCTCGAGGTCTATGTCGCCCCCGACAAGCCTTCGCTGGTCGGCGTGTCGCGCGCGGGTCTGATCGACCTGCTGGCCGGGATCGGTGTCGGCGAGCGTGAGCGCAAGATGCGCGCGCAGCAGATCTGGCACTGGCTCTATGTGCGCGGCGCGCACGACTTCTCGCCGATGTCGAGCATCGCCAAGGACCTGCGCGCCGAACTGGAAAAGCATTTCACGCTCGACCGGCCGGAGGTCGTGACCGAGCAGATTTCCGCCGACGGCACCCGCAAATGGCTGCTGAAACTGGCGAGCGAAAATCCCGGCGAGCGGCCGCATCTGATCGAGTGCGTCTATATCCCCGAAAGCGATCGCGGCACGCTCTGCGTATCGAGCCAGGTGGGCTGCACGCTAAATTGCTCGTTCTGTCACACCGGGACGCAACGTCTCGTGCGCAACCTAACGCCGGGGGAGATTGTCGGCCAGATCATGGTCGCGCGCGACCGGCTCGGTGATTTCCTTGGCCAGACGCGCGCGACCGGCCCCGGCCTACCGACCGAAGGCGAACGCTGCGTCTCCAACATCGTCATGATGGGGATGGGCGAGCCGCTGTATAATTTCGACTCGGTGCGCGAAGCGCTGCACGTGACGATGGATGGCGACGGGCTGTCATTGTCGAAGCGGCGCATCACGTTGTCGACCTCCGGCGTGGTGCCGAACATCGCGCGCACGGGCGCCGAGATCGGCTGCATGCTTGCGATTTCGTTGCATGCGGTGCGCGATGATTTGCGCAACGAACTGGTGCCGCTGAACCGCAAATATCCGATCAAGGACTTGCTGAACGCGTGCCGCAATTATCCCGGCGTGTCGAATGCGCGGCGAATCACCTTCGAATATGTGATGCTGAAGGGCGTCAACGACTCCCTGGCCGAGGCCAAGGAGCTGGTGCGGCTGCTGAAGGGCATTCCGGCCAAGATCAATCTGATCCCGTTCAACCCTTGGCCGGGCAGCAAATACGAATGCTCGGACTGGGAGCAGATCGAGAAATTCTCTGAAGTGGTGTTCAATGCCGGCTATGCCTCGCCGGTGCGGACCCCGCGCGGCCGCGATATCCTCGCTGCCTGCGGCCAGCTCAAGAGCGAGACTGAGAAGCTGTCGGCCCGCGAGCGGATGGCGCTGCGCGCCATGGCGATGACGGACTAGCTCAATATCTGCTTGTCATGGCCGGGTATAGCCGTCGAAGACGGCGTCGTTGACGCCTTATGACCCGGCCATCCACGCCTTAAGCATGCCAGCATAGACGTGGATGCCCGGCACAAGGCCGGCATGACGGTTTGATTTGGGGCGGTCTTGGCTTAAACAAGCTGAGATTCGGGGGCCCCGTCATGGCATTCATTGCGCGCTTCTTCATCATCCTGTTCGCGCTGATCTTTTCCTTCATCGCCGCCGGTATCGCGCTGGCGATCGGCATCATGGCGCCGGAGCTGGTGACCAATAACTCCGACCCGATCGAGAAATTCGCGTTCTTTACCGCAGCCTTTTTCGCGACCAGCTTTGCCGGCGCGTCCGCGTTTGTTCCGTCGATCGTCCTGGTGGCGATTGCCGAGACCTTCGACCTGCGCTCGATCTTCTTTTACGCCATCGGCGGCGGTCTGATTGCGGCGATCGCCTGGTACAGTTCCGACATCTCGCTGCAGCTTGAGAACTCGACGGATATTGCGCCGGTCAATTACGGCCTGCAGCTCGTCGTCGCGGCTGGCATTATCGGCGGCTTCGTCTATTGGCTGCTGGCAGGCCGCAAGGCCGGCGTCTGGAAAAATCCTTACGGCCCACGCTGACATTCGCTGTCCGCGGGCCGGATTTCACGTTGTTCAATCCGGGCTACAGAAGAAACGGCGCACCGCATGGCTCATCGCTTCGGGCGCTTGCACAGGCATGATGTGGCCGGAATCGATCACGTCGAAAAGTGCACCATCGATCTGCGCTACGATCCCCTTCACCTGTTCCGGTGGCCGCAGGGCATCATGTTCGCCTGCAAGCAGCAGGCATGGCGCAGACAAAGCTGCGATCGCCCCAGCAATATCGGCATCGGCGAAGGCCATGTTGATGTGGCCATAGCTCACCGGATCGTTGGCCAGGAACAGCGCGCGATACGCGGCGAAGCGGGCCGGATCGCGCTCGCGATAGCGTTCGGGATAGGAGCGTGACAGCGTATCGCCTTCCACCGCGCGCATGCCTTCGCGTGCGGCCAGCGCCGTTCGTTCCTCAAGATACTTGCGGCGATCCGCGCTGACCGACAGGGCCGGCGCGCAGAGCGCCAGCGCCACGCTCTCTTTCGGATGCTTGTGAGCAAAGGCCAAGGCAATGGCAGCGCCGGCCGCAAGACCAAGCAGATGATAGGGCGGCGCGATGCCGGCATGATCCAGCACGCGTTCAAGATCCGACACATGATCGGCGAAGGTGAAGGATTTGCGCGGCTTTTCCGATTGGCCAGCGCCGCGCTGATCGTAACGCAGGATGCGGAAGTCACGCTCCAGATGCGGCACGATCCCGGCGAAGCTGTTGAGGCTGCCTCCGAGTTCATGGATCGCGATCAGGTTGCGCGATCCTGTGCCGTCGAGTGTGTAGCAGAGGCTGGGTTCGCTGGCCGTCCAGCGGAGGGGAGAAGATGTCATGCTTTCCGATTTCCCCGCTCATTCCCGCGCAAGCGGGAATCCAGAGTCTGGGTCCCCGCCCTCGCGAGAACGAGCGGACATTTGTAACGCTTTCGTGGAGGCTTAGTTCGGCTTGATGTTCGCCGCTTTGGCGACCTTCGCCCATTTATCGATTTCACTCTGGATATAGGCGGCGAATTCCTCAGGCGTGTTGCCGACAAGGATCGCACCCTGGCTCGCGAGCTTCTCCTTGACCTCCGGCGCTTTCAGCGCTTCGGCGGTGACTTTGTGGAGTTTTGCGATCACTGCTGGGGGCGTTGCGGCCGGAGCCACCATGCCATACCAGTTCTCGGCTTCGATCTGCGGCAGGCCGACTTCGCCCGTGGTCGGGACATTCGGCAGCGAGGCGGCGCGCTCACGGCTGCCCAGCGCGATTGGCTTCACCTTGCCGGATTGCACCTGAGACAGCAAAACCGGGATATCGAGAAACACCATCTCGACCTGCTGGCCGATAATGTCATTCACGGCCGGCGCCGCGCCCTTGTAGGGCACATGCACGATATCGATGCCGGCAGTAATCCTGAACATTTCGCCGGCGAGATGCGGCATGCTGCCGGGCCCGGTCGATGCGAAATTCAGTTTGCCCGGCTTCGACTTCGCCAAGTCCAGCAATTCCTTCATTGTTGATGCCGGTACATTGTTCGCCACCACCAGCAATTCCGGCACCTTGGCCACGAGCGTGACCGGCTTTAGGTCCTTCAGCGAGTCGTAGGGGACTTTCTCCTGCAGGCTCTTGGAAATGGCCAGGGCGCCGGCGGAGGTGATGGCGATGGTGTAGCCGTCTGGCTCGGCCTTGGCGACGGCATCGGTGCCGATGACCCCGCCCGCGCCGCCGCGATTGTCGATCACGACAGGCTGGCCGATCAGCTCCTGCATCTTCGACGCAACAACGCGGGCAATGATGTCGTTCGGCCCGCCGGCTGGGAACGGCACGATCAGCTTGATCGGCTTGGTGGGAAAGTCCTGTGCGTGGGCAAGGGAAGTCAGCGCAAAAAATAGAGCGACAACGCGTATAAACAACGACACCCAATCCTCCCGTATCTTCTTGTGATGACGCAATGGCGTTTGGTTCATCATGCCGTGCGCGCACGGATTTGGCCAGTGCTGCGAGCGCGATGCCAACTATTGTGCCCTCTCCCCTTGCGGGAGAGGCATGAATACTTCGGCCGCGAGTCGTCATGGGTGAGGGGTCAAGGTCTATCGATGAAACGTAACCCCTCACCCATCATTGCATTTGGAAATATCGAGCAGCCCTCTCCCGCAAGGGGAGAGGGCGTAAATACTGGCAGCGAAATTATGCGCTCGCCTGTTTCGCTGGCTGCCTATCCGCCTTGCCGCGGAAATGTGGAATGACTTCCTTGGCAAACAACTCCGTGCTCTTGGTCGTGAGCTCATGCGGCAGCGTACCGAATTGCATCGTCGGCAGCAGATAGCCGAAGCCGATCTGGCTCTGGTATTGCTCGATCTTCTCACGCAGCGTGGCCGGACTGCCGCACAGGAAGATCGCCTTCTCCATCAGGTCGTCGATCGTCTGCACGCCGCCGGTCATGGTGCGCTTCGCCGCCATCACGCCCTGCATTGAGGCGAGCGACAGATAGCCCGGCGGCAGCAACATTTCCTGCGGCATGCGCAGCAGCTTGTTGAAGAAGAACTCGATATGGGGCTTCGCTTCGCGCTTCGCGATCTCGTCGGTTTCCGCGCAATAGGTCGGGATCGCCCAGCCAACATCCTCCGGTCCCGCCTGCCAGCCATAGCGGTCGGCGGTCTCGCGATACATCTGCATATAACGCGCGAGCGCCTGCACCGGCGAGAAGGTTTGCAGATAGGTGTATTTGCGATCGGGATGCGCCGCCCATTCGATGGTTTCGCGCGAGCCTTGCGAGGGAATCCAGATCGGCGGATGCGGCTGCTGGAAGGTGCGGGGCCACACATTCACGTAGTTGAAGTGATAATACTTGCCTTCGAACGCGAAGGGACCGGGCCGCGTCCAGCTCTGGATGATGAGATCGTGGGCCTCATGGAAGCGCGCGTGCGATTCCGCCGGGTTTGCACCCCAGGCATGATATTCGGCGCCGATACCACGCACGAAACCAGCGACAAGCCGCCCGCCGGTGATCGTGTCGAGCATGGCGAATTCTTCGGCGACGGTAAGCGGGTTGTTGAGCAGCGGCAAGGCGCGGCCGAGCACGGCGATCTTGCAGGTCTTGGTGCGGCGCGCGAGGGCGCCGGCCATCACGCCGGGGATCGGCATCATGCCATAGGCATTGGAATGATGCTCGTTCACGCAGATGCCGTCGAAGCCCATCGCGTCCGCATATTCGAGCTCGTCGAGATAGCGATTGTAGAGCTGATGACCGATCTTCGGATCGTAATAAGTATTCGGCAGTGTCACCCAGGCCGAGTTGTATTGCTTGTCATAATCGGGATCGAGCGCCGCATAAGGCATCAAGTGGAAGAAGAAGAATTTCATCGGCGCGCTCCCTCGATAAACGACGTCATCAGCGCCGCCAGTTCGTCTGCCCTTTCGATCTGCAAGGTGTGGCCCGTATCCTTCATGATTTCGAGCCGCGAGCCCGGAATGAGCTTCTGAAAGGCTGGGCCATAAGCCGGCGGGATCACCTTGTCGTCATCACCCCAGACGATCAGCGTCGGTACTGTGATGCGATGCAGCCACTTATGCAGATCGGGATTGTAGAGCCGTGGCTGCCAGCCGAGCTTTGCGGTGGCGAGCCGGTTCTTCGTTTCGATAAAGACTTCGCCATCGCTTGGCGCCATGGCCAGCATGGCCTCTGCGAAGCGCGGATCGTGGAAGATGTTGCGGATGAACTCCTCGCGCGACCACATGAAGATGTCGCCCTTGGGCTGCCCTTTCACATGGATGCCGGCGGCACAGATCAGCGTCAGTGTCTTCAGCGCCGTGTCGTTGCGCACGGCGATCTCGGAGGCAATCCAGCCGCCGAGTGAGACGCCGGCAAGATTGACGCGCTCCAGCTTCAGGGCGTCGATCAGATCGAGATAAAAATAGGCGAGGTCGCCGACGTTATCGAGCCAGTCCGGCGTGTCGGACCCGCCGAAACCGGGATGTTCGGGGACGATCAGGTCGAAACGCTGCGACAGCGTCTCCATGAAAGGCAGCCAGGACGAGGCGCCGCGCGCCCCATGGAGAAAGAGCAGTTTTTCGCCGCGGCCGCCGCGCATGATCCGGATTTTACATCCGGCGATCGTTTCAAAGTGTTCTTGATAGGGCACGATGTGTCCTCCCGTTGCATCACCGTAAACATGATGCAGGCCTGCCGCCAAGTGGTGGGCAACACGGCAGAATTGCGCTATTCGAACGGCGACACCTTTGGCCGCCCATTCCTGCGAGAGCCGGAGGCGGGACTCGTCGTCCCCGCCTTCACTGGGAACGGAGAAAGAAGGTCGAGATGCATGCCCGGAGCGTAATGTGCCGACAGAAGCCGTGAACTTCACCCTCGCCGATCTTGCCCAGCGCGTGAAGGAACGCGCGCAGGCCAGCGCGGACGTGTCCTATACTCGCAAGCTGCTCGACAAGGGCGTGGCGCATTGCGCCAAGAAATTCGGCGAGGAAGCAGTAGAGACGGTGCTGGCGGCGGTGGCCGAGGATCGCGAGCGGGTGATTTCGGAAGCGGCCGACCTGCTCTACCATCTGGTCGTGTTGCTGGAGGCGCGCGGAATCGCTGTGACGGAGGTCGAGGCGGCTTTGGCGAGCCGGACCGCGCAATCGGGATTGCAGGAAAAGGCCTCGCGTCCGCGCGAGTGATGGAAGCGGCTCACATGGAACAGAGGACCGAACCGGAAGTCTCGCCCTATCGCATTTTCAGCCGTGCCGAATGGGCCGCGTTGCGCGCCGACACGCCGATGACCTTGAATCCCGATGAGGTTGCGGTGCTGCGCTCCATGCACGACCGTCTGGATATGGAGGAGGTGGAGCACATCTATCTGCCGCTCTCGCGTCTCCTGTCGATGTATGTCGCCGCCTCGCAGCGGCTGTTTCGTGTGCAGCAGAACTTCCTCGGCACTGAGGATTCGAAGGTGCCTTACATCATCGGTGTCGCCGGTTCGGTCGCGGTCGGAAAATCCACCACGGCGCGCGTGCTGCAGGCGCTGCTGGCGCGCTGGCCGAATACGCCGAAGGTCGATCTTGTCACCACGGACGGCTTTTTGTTTCCCAATGCCGTATTGGAACGCGAAAATCTGATGGAGAAGAAGGGTTTTCCGGAAAGCTATGATCTGCCGGAATTGCTGCGCTTTCTCTCCGGTATCAAGGCGGGACGGCGGCCGATGCGTGCGCCGATCTATTCCCACATCGTTTATGACGTTGTGCCGCATGACTGGATCGAGATCGACCGGCCCGACATTCTCATCGTCGAAGGGCTGAACGTCCTGCAGGCCGGCCGCGCGCCGAAGGATGGCAAGGCCGTGCCGTTCGTGTCCGATTTTTTCGACTTTTCGGTTTACATCGACGCAACTGAAGAGGTGCTGGAGCGCTGGTACGTCGATCGCTTCCTGGCCTTGCGGCTGACCGCATTCCGCGATCCGATGTCCTACTTCCATCGCTATTCGCGGTTGTCGGACGAAGAGGCGGTCACAACAGCGAGAGGCATCTGGAGCCGGATCAATCTCGTCAATCTGCGCGAAAATATCCTGCCGACACGTCAGCGGGCCGATCTGATCCTGACCAAGAATTCAAATCATCTGATCGATGAGGTCGCGCTGCGGCGGCTGTGAGTCGTTCCGCGCTATGCGGCGAGCGCGGCTGAGGCCGGATAGCTGGAGATGATTTCCGCGAGCTTTTCGCGATCCAGCGGCTTGGTGACGAAATTGTCCATGCCGGCGGCGAGGCAGGCGTCGCGTGTGTCGGCGGAGACATTCGCGGTGAGTGCGACGATCGGCGTATGTCGCGACTCTTTCGTTGCTTCAGCCGCACGAATGCGTCGCGTTGCCTCCAGACCGTCGATGCCGCTCATGCGTAGATCCATCAGGATCAGATCGAAAGGCTCGCCGGCGGTGTGTGCAGCGAGGAACGAATCCATTGCGGCGTGGCCACTGGCGACGACGGTTGGGCGATGGCCGAGCTTTTGCAGCAAAGCGCGCGTCAGTAGGGCGTTGATCTCGTTGTCCTCGGCGACGAGGATCGACAGGCTGTTTGATTTGCCGCGCCCACCGCGCGGCGCTTCGGTCAAGGCGCCGTCGCTCAATTGCGCAAAGCCATCACTGTCGAGACGCAGCCGCTCGGCGAGCGATGCGGCCCGCACCGGCTTCACCAGATAGCCGGTAAAGCCGTTTGCTTTTAGGTCGTCGAGCTCGGTGCGTGCACTTGGCGTGATGGTGACGAGGCGGCAAGGCACCGAACGCGTTGACGAAAGCAAGGTGCGAATGCCGTCCGCGCCGATCGCGTGATCGATCAGGATCGCGCTCCAGTCGCGTTCTGGCAGCAAGGTCATCGCCACGGCTTCGTTCGGTGCGATGGCGACGCGCGCGCCCCAGCCCTTGAGGCGACGGGTGACCAATGACGCTTCGATCGACGATGGCGCAACGATCATGATCGCGCGGCCGGTGAGAGCGGGCGTCGCGAAGGCCGGTTTGCCGTCCGCGCCCGTGGCCGGCAATGGCACGGCGACTTCGAACAACGCGCCTGCGCCGGGCACGCTCTCCACGGAGATGCGGCCCTGCATGCCCTCAACGATGCGCTTGGCGATGGCAAGGCCAAGCCCCGTGCCATCGGCCTGGTTTGCGCCGGCTTCGCCCTGTTCGAATTCCCGGAAGATTCTGGCCTGGTCATCCGGCGTGATGCCGATGCCGGTGTCGCGCACCTTGAACACGATCTCGTTCGGCCAAGCGCCCGGCTCAACCATAATAGCGACACCGCCCTTGTCTGTGAACTTGATGGCATTGCCGGCGAGATTCATCAGCACCTGACGCAGTCGCGTCTGATCGCCAATCACCTGCGCGGGCAGGCGTTCATCGATGTCGCTGGCGATCTCGAGGCCTTTCGCCTGCGCGCGTGTCGCCAGCAATTCGGTGACGTCCTCGATCATCGTGCTGAGTGCGAAGGGTCGGGCTTCGAGGTCCATGCGGCCAGCTTCGATCTTGGAGAAATCGAGAATTTCCTCGATCAGCGACAGCAGCGTTTCGCCGGATGTCTTCACGGCGCGGGTATAGGTTAGCTGTTCGGGTGTCAGCCGCGTATCGAGCAGCAGATCGGCCATGCCGATGATGCCGTTCAGCGGGGTGCGGATCTCGTGCGAGACGGTGGCAAGAAAGCGCGACTTGGCGCGGCTGGCGGCTTCGGCCTGATCGCGTGCATCGGCCAACACGCTTTCCGTCAGCGCAGCGTCGCGGCTGCGCTGTCCGATCATCTCGTCCTGCGACACTAGAAAGGCGCGCGTGCGCTCTTCGGCTTCCTGCATCTGCCAGACGCGATCGGACAATTCTTCATTGCGCTGCTCCAGCGCCTTGAGGTCACGCTGCAGGGTCCGATTCCGGTAGAGTTGAAAGGCAAGGATGCAGCAGACGAGCCCGAAGAACGCAGAAAGACCCATGGCAAAAGCCGCTGGATCGTATTTCACGATCCCGCTGCTTGCTCCGATCGCAAAGCCGATGATGACGCAGCTTGCGGCAAGAATGAAAAAAACCATCCGCGCGAAGCGGAAGAGCAAATTGTGTCCGCGCGACTGATTGATCTTCATGCCTGACGTCCCATTCGCGGCGCTCATCGTTGTCCCAAGCCGCGATCCTGTTTGGATCACTGCTCGCAAGGTGGCGCCCTTGCCGATGAGATTGGCGGAAGGGCGTTGCGATAGGCTTTAAACCCGATGCGGATGCGGTAAGCCTGTGCGCTCGCAGTTAACCGTCGCCTTCGCCAAAGCTTAAAATTTTATCGATTGCGATAGATCACGATGACTTTGGATCGATTCGATCCAAAGTCATAAACGTGATCGATTCCTAATATGTCGGAGCATGATGTCGTCCGAAAACCGCTTCGCACTTTTTTGCTCTAGGCGGCGCGGCGCGCGTCGTCCGCCAAGGCGCGATACGACAGGGCTTCGGCGAGATGGATGCGGCCGACGAGGTCGGCGCCGTCGAGATCGGCCAATGTGCGCGCGACGCGCAGCACGCGGTGATAGCCCCGCGCCGACAATTGCATCGTATCTGCGGCATCGCGCAGCAAAGTGACGCCGGTTTTGTCGAGCCTGGCGACGTCTTCCAGCAGCGTGCCGGACGCTTGTGAGTTCGTGCGAATGTGCGGCACACCGAGGGCCGCATAACGCTCCGCCTGAATGTCTCGCGCCCGTGCGACGCGGGCCGCGACTTCGGCCGATCCTTCCGCCGGCGCAGGCAGGATGAGGTCGGCGGCGGTCACGGCCGGCACTTCGATATTCAGGTCGATGCGATCGAGCAGCGGTCCCGACAGCCGCATCTGATAATCGGCGGCGCAGCGGACATTGGGGCCGCGCTTGCAGACATAGCCCGGATCGCTGGCGCGGCCGCAGCGGCAGGGGTTCATGGCCGCGATCAGCATGAAACGCGCTGGATAGGTGATGCGGTGATTGGCGCGCGCAATCGAGACGTCGCCGGTTTCGAGCGGCTGTCTCAGCGAATCCAGCGCGTGCCCCTGAAACTCCGCAAATTCATCGAGGAAGAGAACGCCGCGATGCGCCAGTGATACTTCCCCAGGCCGTGCGCGCAAGCCGCCACCAACCAGGGCCGGCATACTGGCGGAGTGATGCGGTGCGCGGAATGGACGGCGATTGGTCAGCGAGCCATCGGCAATTTCACCAGCCACTGACGCGATCATCGACACTTCGAGCAATTCATCCGGTGTCAGCGGCGGCAGGATCGACGGCAAACGTGCTGCCAGCATCGATTTGCCAGCGCCGGGCGGACCGACCATCAGAAGGTTATGCCCACCGGCGGCAGCGACTTCGAGCGCGCGCTTAGCGCTTTCCTGTCCCTTGATATCGGCGAGATCGAGCAGCGTTGCTTCGCTTTCACGGATCTTCGGTTGCGGACGCGATAGCACCTGTGTGCCGCGGAAATGATTGGCGAGCTGGATCAGTGAGCCCGCGGCGATGATTTCCATTTCGGGGCTCGCCCAGGCGGCTTCAGGTCCACACGCCTTCGGGCAGATCAGGCCTTCACCACGCGCATTTGCCCCGATCGCGGCAGGCAATACGCCAGCAACAGGCGCGATCGATCCGTCAAGGCCGAGTTCGCCAAGCACTGTAAAGCCCGTCAAGGCATCGTGCGGAATGGCACCGATCGCTGCCATCAGGCCGAGCGCGATCGGCAGATCGTAATGGCTGCCTTCCTTGGGCAGATCGGCCGGCGCGAGATTGACGGTGATGCGGCGCGCAGGCAGCGCCAAGCCGGACGCGATCAACGCGGCGCGCACGCGCTCCCGTGCTTCGGAGACGGCCTTGTCGGCCAATCCGACGACATGGAAGGCCGGCAGGCCCGGTGCGACCTGCACCTGCACATCGACCGCGCGGGCCTCAATCCCCTCGAATGCCACCGTGGAAACGCGCTGAACCATCGGCCGCCCCCCGCCAATGGAAGCACGCTAGCGGATTCAGGTACCGCTGACAAGAACATTTGCAGAACAAAACGACTCGCGCTAGCGTGACGCCACAGGACGGGAGTCAGCCATGGTCGATCTGAAGTCGTTGCAGGATGAAGTCGCACAGGCGCGCCGCGCCCGCATGGAAGCCGAAACTGCGGGCTTCAATCTCGAACATCTCATTGAGATGATGCGCGCCGGGCGCACGCTGCAGGAGATCGAGATGGAGGAGTTGGCCTTGCGGGAAGACGTTTAGTCGGTCTTCTTCGCCGCTGTGCGCGTGCGCAACTCCCCGACGAGCGTGTCGATGCTTTGCGCGAAATCGCCGAGCCGGAAGTTCTGCGGGTCGTCGTGCTTGTTGCGAATGCCTTCGTCGAGCACCGAATGGAAAGCCGGGATGAGCCAGAAGCCGGCTCTGCGGCTCGCCACCGTGTAGATCAACGCCAGCGAATCATACTGGGCTTGTGAAAAGCCCGGATCGGGCGCGAGGAAATCGTTGTTCCGGCCATAGCTGCGCAGCGCGCGGCGCGGCTGAATCAATTCGATATGCAGGAACAGCCCCTTCAGCGCGCTGCCAAAGTTTTTTGCGCTTTCAAATTTCGTGGCGCGCCAAGGCACCGAGAAATCATGCGCGGCAAAGATCGCGCCGCGACGATTGATGAACACATGCGCGCGCTCGATATCGTTCGAGCATTCGTAGCGCGCAAGATTGTTGATCTTCGGATGATCGTCGATCGAGAGCGGCCAAGGCTGCGTGCGATAGTTCGGCGTCGATGTGTCGTGAAAGACGATATAGGTCGCGGACCGCGCCAGCGGATCGTTGTCATGGGCATGCGATACGGGCCGCGTGAGGTTATTGATCAGGTCTTCGGCCGCACCGCGCTCGCGGAGCACGCTTGCAAGCGCTTCGTGCGATGGCAGATCGGCATCGCTGCCGACCCGCTTTTCAATGGCATCCGGCAATGTTTCGAGCGCCGCACCAAGCCGCCCCACCGGCTCGACGGGATTGAGCAGGCAGCGTGCCTGCTCGGCCGGCGTGCCGGCAAAAGTCTGTGTGTCGTGGTCGAATTTGCAGAAGCCGTTGACGTCTTTGAGCACGAGCGGTGGCCGCTTGGCAAAACGGCACGGCCCGGCCGCCAAAGCGTCAGCGTTGCACGCGGCAAGCAAGCCCGCTGCGATCACAGCGGACAGGCAGCGGCGATGGGAGAGGCTGGGCAGGCTTTTCAAGGACACGGCAGGGCTCAGGTTCGGCGCACGCTAGCACGCCCGATTGCCGTGACAATCGGGCAAACCGCCAATCCCGACATGTCGGTTAAGAGCCCTTCCGCTTTGCTTCAATCGCGTCCCAGATCATGGCCGCCACGTCGGGGCCGCCGACATTGCGGATGGCGCGTATGCCGGTCGGGGAGGTGACGTTGATTTCGGTCAGGTTGCCGTCGATCACGTCGATGCCGACGAAGATCAGGCCGCGCTCGCGCAGGGCCGGCCCGAGGCGCCTGCAGATTTCGCGTTCGCGCGGAGTCAGCTCAGTTTCCTTCGGCGAACCGCCGCGCACCATGTTGGAGCGCAGATCGTCCGGTGCCGGCACGCGGTTCACGGCGCCGGCATATTCGCCATCGACCAGGATGATGCGCTTGTCGCCATGCTTCACCGCGGGCAGGAAGGTCTGCACCATCCATTGCTCGCGAAAGGTGGTGGCGAACAGGTCGTAAAGCGAGCCGAAATTGAGATCGTCTTTCGTCAGGCGGAAGACCGAGCCGCCGCCGTGGCCATAAAGCGGCTTCATGACGATGTCGCCATGCTCCTCACGGAACGCCTTGATCTCGTTCAGGTCGCGCGTGATCAGCGTCGGCGGCATCAGGTCGGCAAATTCCATGACGAAGATCTTTTCCGGCGCATTGCGCACATGCGCGGGATCGTTCACCACCAGGGTCTTCGGATGCACGCGCTCCAGCATGTGCGTCGTGGTGATGTAGGACATGTCGAAGGGCGGATCCTGCCGCAACAGGATCACATCGAAGGCTTCAAGATTGGTCCGCTTCGCTTCACCCAGGATGACGTAATTGCCGACCTCGTCGCGGACGTCCACCGGCTGCACCGTCGCGAAAACCTCGCCGCCGCGCTGCGCCAGCTTGTCCGGGGTGTAATAGAACAGCTTATGGCCGCGCGCCTTGGCCTCGAGCATCAGCGCAAAAGTGGAATCGCCGCGGATATTGATCCGCTCGATCGGGTCCATCTGGACGGCAACGTTAAGGGACATAGGGCCTTGGTTCTTCTTGCGAAAGCGTTGCGAAACGCGGGGAGGTTGAGGGCTTCGGGACGTCAAAACCCGGAGTTAATAAATACCTGCCATCCTATCGTACAATCCCTGTCGAAGTTTATGGATTGTTCGCCGTGGCATTTCGAAGACTGACGATTGCGGCCAAGCTCTATGCCATTTTCGCGCTGCTCGCGACAGTGACATTGGCCATCGCCATCGTTGCCGTCCTGAATGCGCGCCGCCATTCGGTCCTGACGGATGAATTTCGCGCGACTTTCGACGGGGCGCGGCAATTGGAGCGAATCAATTCACTGATCCATGCCGTGGTCATGGAATCGCGCGGGCTGGTCATGGCGCAGACTGCTTCCGCCCGGCGCGCGGCAGCCACGCGGCTGATCGCCTTCAATGACCGTTTGGGCGATGCGGTCACCGAATTGCAGTGGAACGTCAAGCCCGAGGAAAAAGATGCCTTCGAGGCCTTCTCGCAGCGCCTGAGGACATTTCAGGAATCACGGCGTGATCTCGCCGGTCGCAGCCCCGACGACAAGACAATGCTGGGTGAGTTGAACGAGAACGATTCAACCCATGTCGCCCTTGCCCGCGATATCGAAGCACTGGGTCAGGCCTATGCGCAGCGCTCGCAGCGTCTCTATACCGAGATCGACAACGGCGCGCGCTGGTTTGCACTGATCCTGGTCGCGCTGGCGATGCTGCTCCTTCTGCTTGCGGCCGTCGGCACCATTATCGTCTGGCGATCCTGCATCCGGCCATTGGCGGCGATGACCCGCGTGACCGAGCAAGTGGCTGATGGCCAGCTCGATGTCACGATCCCGTATCGTGGAAGGGGTGATGAAATCGGTGCGCTGGCGACGTCGATTGCTGTCTTTCAGGCCATCATGCGTCACAATGAACAACTCACCAAGACCGTGCGCCAGGATGCCGAGGAACGATTGAAGCGGCAGGAGGCCATCGCCGCGGAAGCCGCGCGCTTTTCCGCGGATGTCCAAGGCACGTTGAACGATCTGATGAAGATGTCGCGTCGTGCCAAGACGGCATCGACGGAGTTGACGAACGCCGTGAATATCACCCTCGATCGCACCAGCCGCGCCAGCGAGGCATCGGCCGAATCCAATGCCAATGTGCGCGATATCGCGTCGGCTGCCGATGAACTTGCGATGTCGGTTCTGGAGATCGAGCGTCAGGTCTCGCAATCGCATGAAATTGCGATCCGGGCGGTGGACGAGGCTGAATCGACCAACCGCACTGTCAACGAACTGAGCGATGCCGCGCAGCGGATCGGCGATGTCATTCGCATGATCAACGAGATCGCCGAACAGACCAATCTCCTGGCGCTGAATGCGACAATCGAGGCGGCACGGGCCGGCGATGCGGGCCGCGGTTTTGCCGTTGTCGCTGGCGAGGTGAAGGCGCTGGCCGGGCAAACGGCAAAGGCAACCGAAGAGATTGGTCAGCAGATCGCCGGCATGCAGCACGCGACCGATCGTTCGATCGCTGCCATCGGCGCGATCAAGAACACGATCCGCAATATCGGTGAAATCTCGAGTGCAATTGCGGCTGCCGTGACCGAACAGGGCGCGGCGACACAGGAGATCGCGCGTAGCGTCGAGACCGCATCGCGCCGTGCGGCGGAGACAGCGGATCAGATCGGCCGTGTCGGCGAGGCGACCGGCATCAGCCGGACGCATGCCGATGCGGCGCAGGATGTTTCGGACCGTCTCGACCAGCTTGCATCGCGCATTCGCGGACAGATGGATCAGTTTTTCGAGCGGCTGCGTGCGGCGTAGAGCCTAGGCTTATTATTCCGCCTCAAACGCCGCAGTGATGTGCTGTGGCCATGATCGCGGCGCGACCAGAATGGCGTCGAAGCGCATATCGCACATCGTGTCATCCGGATGTTCGGCAAGCCACCCGGCGGCAGCCGCAGCGATCCGTCGCTTTTGCCGCTCGGTGACGGAATAGGCGGCATCGTCGAGTCGTTCTCGCGCTTTCACTTCGACAAAGATCAGGAGCTTGCCGCGTCTGGCCACGATGTCGATCTCGCCTGCGGAACAGCGCCATCGTCGCGCAGCGATGCGAAAGCCCTTCGCCAGCAGGAAGGCGGCGGCCCGATCCTCGGCCGAAAGGCCGAGCTTGAACGCAATCTGGCGCTCAGGCGCAGCGGGCGGCTTAGGCGCCATCGTCGCGCTCTTTGGCCAATTCCAGCGCGCGTTGATAGACGTCGCGCCGCGGCAGCCCGGTGGCGGCGACGATCTCGCCGACAGCATCCTTCACGGAAACGCGCTGGAGCGCGGCGCGGATGAGTGCATCGACGTCATCGGGCTGTGGCTGTGCTTCGTTGTCGGGAGGGGCGATAACGATGACGAATTCGCCGCGTGTTTCGGCATCGCCTGCATAATGCGTGGCAAGCGCCGCGAGTGTGTCGCGCCGCACCTCTTCGTGCAGCTTTGTCAGCTCACGGCCAATCGCAGCTTCACGTTCACCGAAAGCGGAGGCGAGATCAGCCAGCGACTGGGCAATGCGCGATCCGCCTTCGAACAGCACAATGCTGGCGGGCACGCGCAAAAGTTCGGCGATGCGTGCGCGTCTCTGCGTTGTCTTTGCTGGCAGAAAGCCTTCGAACAGAAAGCGGTCCGTCGGCAGACCGGACACGACAAGTGCCGTCAGCACTGAGGACGCGCCCGGCACGGCGGTGACATTTAACCCTGCGTCCCGTGCTTCGCGCACAAGTTTGAATCCGGGGTCGGAGATCAGCGGCGTGCCAGCATCGGAGATCAGCGCGACGGCTGCGCCATCGGCGATCCGAGCAAGCAATTTCGGCCGCGCCACTGCCGCGTTATGCTCGTGATAGGGAGTCAGCGCCGTTTCAATGCCGTAATGATCCAACAGCTTGCGGCTGACGCGGGTATCTTCGCAGGCGATGAGGTCCGCGGCGGCAAGCGTCTCCAGCGCCCGCAGGGTAATATCGCCAAGGTTGCCGATCGGTGTCGCAACGAGATAAAGCCCGGCTGCCAGTCGCGGCCCGGCGTGGCGGGTGCCAGCGATGTGGAACCCGCGGCGCTTTTCGGGTTGCGTCATGGCAACACTCTCCAAGACTTCCACTCCCACATGCCTGCCGCGCGGTTAACCATTTTATGACAATATGCCAGATTGCTGCCTCGGGGACTTTCTTCAGGCCTTACTTCGGCGCCTTGTCCAGCCTTACGTCG
>Ga0164243_10005312_pt1 | contig 19718 bp, 20 predicted proteins | sample OricompcompostOP_FD_108781 | JGI IMG/M metagenome (GOLD analysis project Ga0164243, IMG submission 108781) | Organic Plus compost microbial communities from Emeryville, California, USA - Original compost - Organic plus compost (OP) | ecosystem: Engineered > Solid waste > Mixed feedstock >... | reverse complement strand
GCGCCCGGCCGCGCCGGCTTGAGCAGGAAGGAGACGTGCGCGCCCTTGTGCAGCACGGAGGCATCGGTCAGCTTGCCGGCGTCCACGCGCAGTTCGGTGATGACGCGCGCATTGGCGTGGCCGTAGGTCGAGATGAGCTGGTAGGAGCCCGCCGGCAGCCGCACGATCTCGCCGGCCTTGATCTTGTCGGTGACGGGGTTGCCGGCCGAATCGTCGGTGCGGTGCAGCTCGAACGACAGCTCGCGCGGCGGGATCGGCTTCTTGCCCAGAAGCCCGGTCAGCCGCAGCGCGCCGGTGTCGAGCACGATGCGCTCCGAAACCGCGCTGGTGCCGATGACGACATGGCGCGTGGCGGTCGCCAGCCCGTAGGTGACGTGGACCACATAGCCGCCGGGATCGAGGGTCAGCAGCGGATGCGCTTCCGTGCTCTCCATCACCAGCGCGTAATTGCCGTTGAGGTCGGCCTGGTCGGAGAAGATGCGCCAGTGCAGGCCGGAATTGATGATCGGCAGCTTGTCGCCGAACTGGGCGGACAGGCCGAGCACCGATTTGGTGGGCGAGGAGGGAGCCACGGGGCCGAGAAGCTGGTTGCGGCGGAAGCCCGGCGCGCCGGCCGGGCCATCGGGCGGCGGTACCTGCGCCAGCGCCGGCAGGGCGGGCATCAGCACCAGCGCAGCAAGGATGACGGGCCACGCCGCCATCCGCTTTCCCGACCTCACAGCAACCCTCACTGGCCAGCCCCGTCTTTTGAGCTTCCCTCCGGCTCTCGTTTCACGGAAAAGAGGCCATTGCAAGATGAGCCGTTCCCTCATCCCGGCAGCCAGCCCGACGCCAGCCCGCCGCTTCCTCGAAAGCCAAGAGCCCTTTCATGTCCCATACGCTCGACCTGTTGAAAACGCGCCGCTCTGTGCCGCCGCTCTTCCTGCGCGATCCCGGCCCCGATGCCGCGCAGTTGACCGAGATCCTGACCATCGCCAGCCGCGTGCCCGACCACGGCAAGCTGGCGCCCTGGCGCTTCATCGTCATCGAGGGCGATGCCCGCGCGGTGCTGGGCGAGCGCGCTGCGGCCTGCATCAAGGCCGACGACCCCAACGCCGACGAGCGCCGCCTCGAGGACGAGAAGCGCCGCTTCGGCTCGCCGGTCATTGTCGCGGTGGTCTCCCGCGCCGGGCCGCATGTGAAGATCCCGGAATGGGAGCAGGTACTGTCCGCCGGCGCGGTGTGCATGAACCTGATCATCGCCGCCCACGCCCAGGGCTTCGCCGCGAACTGGCTGACGGGCTGGTGCGCCTATGATCCGCGCATCGCGGAGACGCTTCAGGTGGACAAGGGCGAGAAGATCGCCGGCTTCATCCACATCGGCACGGCGGCCGAGTCGGTTTCCGACCGTCCGCGGCCGCCGCTGGGTGACATCGTAACCCGCTGGCAACCCACATAAAGACGACCGTTAACGTCTCGTTAACCATGGCGGCCCGAAGGTTTTTCCCGAGGGCTGCAGGAGGGCTGCGCCGCACTTTCTAGGGTGGCATCTGGCGTGTGGACGGTCAGCGACATATCGCAGGGCGTATCCAGCGCGATCCGCAACGCGGCGCGAGCCACCGGCGCGGGCTTCGACTACCTGCTCAACACCGCCCAGCGCGAATCCGGCCTGAAGGCCAACGCCCGCAATTCCGCGTCGTCCGCGACCGGCCTCTACCAGTTCACCGAGCAGACCTGGCTGCAGATGGTCAAGGAGGAGGGGCCGCGCTACGGCCTCGCCAACGCCGCTTCGGCCATCGACCAGACCTCGTCCGGCCGCTTCGTGGTCAGCAATCCCTCGCTGCGCTCGCAGATCCTGGCGCTGCGCAGCAACCCGCAGGCCTCGGCGCTGATGGCCGGCGCCTTCACCGAGCGCAACCGCCAGAGCCTGATGGCCGATCTCGGCCGCACGCCGACCAATGGCGAGCTCTACGCCGCCCATTTCCTCGGTGCGCAGGGCGCGAGCCAGCTCGTCCAGCTTGCCGATGCGCGTCCCAACGCCTCGGCGGCGCGCTATTTCCCCGAAGCCGCGGGCGCCAACCGCTCGATCTTCTACGACGGCAGCCGACCGCGCTCGACCGCCGAGGTCTATAATTTGCTGGCGAAAGACACCCGCGCCAGCAGCGGAACCGGCGTCGCCGGCCGCAGCATTCCCGAGCTCAATTCGGAAACGACGCTGACCGCCAGCGCCTATGCCGAGGAGCCCTCGATCCCGCCGCTGCCCGATGACGGACAGGTCTTCCATTCCATGTTCCGCACCGGCCGCCGCTCGCCGGTCAGCTCCTATGTCGAGGCGGCGTGGTCCAGCCTGCCGCCCGGCCAGCGCAACGCCATCGCGGCGGCGCCGGTCCAGCAGACCGCTCCCACACCGCCCGGCCGCACCGTCACCGGCCCCGCCTCCATGCTGCCGGTCAGCGAGGTGCCGCGGGCGCTCAGGCCCGGCGCCATCGGCTCCGGCCCGCTCGATCTCTATTCCTTCCTCAAACCGGGTGTTGCCGGCTCGTCCGGCCCCTCCGATACAGGAGCGCCGTCCGCATGATCGTTCAGCGTTTTCTCACCTGGGTTGAAGATGCCCCCGCCGACATGCGCGTGGAGGGCGCCCGCGTCCTCTGCCGCGCTCTGCTCTACTCGCCGCTGACCTCCGCCGACCGCCGCGCCGCCGAGGCGGCGATCACGCTCCTGGTCGAGGACACCCACACACCGGTGCGCGTGGCCATGGCGCAGATCCTGGCCGAGCACCCCCGTTCGCCACGCCACGTCGTCATGGCGCTGGCGCGGGACGCCGAGGAGGTGGCCACGCCGGTCCTCCTGATGTCGCCGATCCTTGGCGAGCGCGAACTGGTCGATCTCGCGCTGCTGCGGCAGGACCGGGGCCAGGCCGCCATCGCCGCCCGCAACAGCCTCACCGCCGGTGTCACCGCCGCTCTGGTCGAGATCGGCACGGCCGACACCTGTACCGTGCTGGCGCGCAACCCCAAGGCGCTGTTCACCTCCGCCAGCTTCACCCGGCTTGCCGAGCGCTTCGGCGACGATGCCGATGTGCGCGCCGCGCTGCTCGATCGCGACGGCGTGCCGCTCGCCATCCGCCACCAGCTTCTGGTCAAGCTGTCGGCGGCGCTTGGCGGCATGGCCTCGCGCCGCTTCAGCCTGTCCGAGGTGCGCGCCGAGAGCCTGAGCTCGGAAGGCGGCGAGCGCGCCACATTGGCGCTGGTTGCCGACGAGGAAGTCGATCTCGCCGGGCTGGTGCTGCACCTGCGCAGTTCGGGCCAGCTCAACGCCGCGCTCCTGCTGCGCGCCATGATGTGCGGGCAGGTGGCCTTCTTCGAGGAGGCCGTGGCCGAACTGGCGGAGATCGACGTCGAGCGCGTGCGTCCGCTGCTCGGCGATCGCGACGGCATGGGCTTCACGGCGCTCTACCGCCGCTCGGGCCTGCCGGTCTCGGCCATGCCGGCCTTCCGCACGGCCTTGGCCGGCTGGGAGGAATGGGGCGCGCCGCCGCGCTCCAGCGCCATCAAACCCGACAAGGGCATGGTGCAGCGCGCCCTGGCGCGGCAGGAAGCCAATGCCGGGCCGCTGGACGCGACGGTGGCGCTGCTGCGGCAGATGGAGGCGGAAGCCTCGCGTGACGAGGCCTTCGGCGCGCTGGACGCGGTGCGCATGCCGCCGCGTCTCGTGGCGGCCTGAGCCACCACCCCGAAGTAGCTTAAGCAGGATCCGGAAACGCGCCCGTCAAGGCAGGGTGGAAACGTCGATCTTTTCCAGAAGGGAGACGCCGAGCAGGGCTTCGCGCGCGGCGATCAACTCGTGCACCACGCTGCGGGCGACGTCGTCGCCGCTGCCGTGCACGTTGTCGCGCACCACGGCGCGGATGGCGTCGACATGGGCGTCGATCAGCTCATAGACCGCGCCGCTGATGTCGTCAGTGCCGTCCATCAGGTCGCACATGCTGTCGGCCATGCGGCCGGCCAGCGGATAGCCGAAGGTCTCGGCATGGCCGCGAATGTCGTGCGCCACGCGGTAGAGGGCGTCGCGCACCGAGGGTTCGTTCGGGGTGGCGCGCGCGGTGTTGCGCGCGGCTTCGAGGCGTTCGGCCTCTTCCTTCATCCAGCCGGTGAAGTCTGCCTCGAGCTCGGCCAGCGCTTCCTGGGCGCGCTCCAGCGCGGAGAAGTCGAAGGCATCCTTGTCGCCCGCCACCATGCTCATGGCACGGTCACGCAGGGTGGCCGGCGGAATGAGGATGGTGTGGTCCTTGTGCGCGATGGTTTCGACCTTCGCAGGCTTGGTCGGTTTCATCTTCGGCGTTTCCCGTCAGACCGCTTCGCGGGCTTTGTTGTAGAGCGGCTGCTGTTCGATCATCTCGACATCGCCGCCAACACGGCGCTCGGGCCCGGCATAGGAGCCGTTGGCGGAGCGGCGGCGGTCGGGGCCGAAATAGTCCTTGGTCTGGACGAAGCGCCGCGGATTGACCACGACGTTGAGGATGCGCTGGTACAGCGCCTTGGCCGAGATCGGCTTGCAGAGAAATTCGGTGACGCCGGCATCGCGGGCGCGCAGCACGCGGCTCTTCTCCGAATGGCCGGTCAGCATGATGATCGGCGCATAGGGATTGGCGTTGGCGCCCGGCTTGCGGATCATCGCGGTGAGCTCCAGGCCGTCGAAGATCGGCATGGCCCAGTCGGTGATCACGATGTCGGGAAGATAGGTGGTGAAGGCTTCCAGGCCCGCCGCGCCGTCTTCCGCCTCATACACCTCGCGGGCGCCGAAGCCGTGCAGCAGCGTGCGCAGGATGCGCCGCATATGTGCGTTGTCGTCGATGACGAGAAAGCGCAGCTTGTTGAAGTCGACACGGATCATCGCCGCGCTCCGGCGCACACAAACCTAGGCTAGAGGCTAAGCCGCGCCGGTTAACGCCAGGTTGTGCTGCCGAACTGTTCTGCGATGAAGCGTTCTTCCATCGCCCGGTCGGGGTCGTGCAGCATGATCAGGTCGGTATCCTTGTCGAGGCGCACGATGACCTCGCGCACGTCGCGGAATTCGGTGTGGTCGGCCACGGCCGCCACCGGACGCTTGATCGGATCCAGCACCTCGAAGCGCACATCGAGTCGGTCGGGCAGCAGCGCGCCGCGCCAGCGCTTGGGCCGGAAGGGGTTGAGCGGGGTCAGCGCCAGCAGCGACGAGCCGAAGGGGATGATCGGTCCGTGCGCTGAATGGTTGTAGGCGGTGGAGCCGGCCGGGGTCGCGACCAGGGCGCCGTCGCCCGCCAGTTCGTCGAGGCGCACCACGCCGTCCACCCAGACCCGCAGCCGCGTCGCCTGGAAGGTCTGGCGGAACAGCGAGACCTCGTTGATGGCCTTGGCCGACTGCCAGAAGCCGTCGCCGTCGATCAGGCTCATGGTCAGCGGGTGGATCGTCGTCGCCGTGGCTTCGGCCAGCCGCTGGGGCAGGTTTTCCTCGTCGAAGGCGTTCATCAGGAAGCCGACGGTGCCGCGGTTCATGCCGTAGATCGGCGTGCGCTTCTCGATGAAACGGTGCAAGGTCTGCAGCATCAGCCCATCGCCGCCGAGCGCCACCACGACATCGGCCTCGTCCGGCAAAGCGTTGCCGTAACGGTGCACGAGACGGCGCGCTGCCGTCTGCGCTTCCGGCGCGCTGCTGGCCACGAAGGCGATGCGGGAAAACCGTGGGCGGAGACTCATGGAACCTGAGCGTGTTGCGGGCGGCCCACGAGACCATCAAAATCACGCAGCGCCAAGAGAGGCTTTACATGCAGGAGCTCGTTCTCGTCTACACCACCTGGCCCGACGCGGCGGCCGCAGAGGAGGCCGGGCGGGCGCTGGTGGAGGCGCGGCTGGCCGCCTGCGCCAACATCCTGCCAGGCATGGTCTCGCTGTATCGCTGGCAGGGCGCGCTGGAACGGGCGCAGGAGGCGGTGCTGATTCTCAAGACGCGGCGCGACCTTGCCCGCTCGCTCACAGCGGCGGTGCGCGAGCGGCACCCCTATGAGGTGCCGGCCATCCTGGTTCTGACCGTGGATGACGCCGAGCCGGCCTTCGCGCAATGGATCGCGGACGAAACCGCCGCCGCGTCCTGATGTGAGGGAGTTCGGAGAACATCTTGGAATAACTGAAATTCTCCGGAACTGGCCGATCAGGGCGCCGGCGAGGCCGGCGCGTCCGCCCCGAACCGCACCCGCACGCCGCCATAAGCCGCGAATCCCGGCGCGCGGTAGGAATAGATCTCCTCGTAATCCTCGTCGAAGATGTTCTGGGCAAGGGCGAAGACGGTCATTTCCCTGGTCAGGTCGTAAGACACCTTGGCCGAGACCAGGGTGTAGTTGTCGAGCGTGACCACTTCCGAGCCGGCGGGGCCGAAGAACGTATCCTTCTGGTTGCCGTTGTAGGCGACGCCGAGCGAGACGCGGCCGCGGCCCTCGTCGAAGCGTGCGGTGGCGTCGAAGCTCGCCGCATGCTTTGGCCGGCGCAGCGATTCCTCGCCTTCCGGATTCCTAGCGTCGGTGTAGGTGTAGGTTGCCGTGAGGTCGAGCCAGTCGGTGGGGTGGGCCGTCGCCGAGATCTCCACGCCCTGGCGGTGCGTGGTGCCGTCGAGATTGTCGATCGTGCTCTGTCCCGTAGCGAGATAGACCGTGGCGATCTCGTCGTGCAGGCGGGAGCGGAAATAGGTCACGTCCACCGTCAGGCGGTTGTCGAGAAAGCCCTGCTCGATGCCCGCGTCCCAGCCGGTCGAGTGCTCGGGCTTGAGGTCGGGATTGCCGACGAAATTGCCGAACACGCCATATTGTTCGATGAAGGTCGGATCGGTGATGCCGGTGCCGATCGAGCCGTGCAGGCGGGTGGCCTCGAACAGCTTCTGCGAGATCGAGGCGCGCCAGGTGGTGGCGTCCTTGAAGCCGTCGTTCCAGTCGTGGCGCAGCGCGCCCGACAGCGTGGTGCCGCTCGGCAGGTCGAGCAGGTATTCGCCGGCGAGGCCGGTGCGGTCGCGGTCGATGCCCTCGGCCGCGTCGGCCGTCGCGTAAGGGCTTCGGTATTTGAACTCCTCCTCGCGGTGCTCGACGAGCCCGGTCAGGGTGTGCGTCTCGCCGCCGAACAAATCGGTGCCCAGCGTCACCGTGGATTTGTGGCTGAAGTCGTAGCGGCGTTCGGTCGAATCGTAGGGCCCGGATTCGCCGTCGAAGGCGATGTCGGTGTCGTAGAAGCTGGCCGCGCTGGTGTTGGTCCAGTGCCCGCCGAAGGATTTGTGAGTGGCGGTCAGGCTGCCGATGGTCGATTCGAAATCGGTCACGTCGTCGCTGCCGTCGACCAGCAGGCCGGTGGTGAAGCTGGTCGGGTCGCTCTCGGCGCGCCGTTTGGTGTGGCGCACGAAGCCCTCGATGTTGAAGTCCGGGGTGAGGTCGGCGCCGATCTTGGCGGATTCGACGTCGGCGCTGCTGCCGTCCTTCTCGTCGCCGAAATGCGAGATGTTGAAGCCGCTCGAACGGTAGCCCTCGGCGTTGAGCGCGCCGTAGACCGTGCCGTTGCCGCCGGCGATGGAGGCGCCGCCGCCATAGGTGCCGAACGAGCCGGCCTGGACCGTGGCGTCGCCCCTGGCCGAGGTCAGGCCCCGGCCGGACTTGGTGATGATCGAGATGACGCCGGTGTGCGCCGCCGAGCCGTAGATGCCCGATTGCGGGCCGCGCAGCACCTCGATGCGCTCGATGCCCTGCGTCAGCATGTCGGCGAAGTCGAAGAAGCCGTTGCCGAGCGTGTTCACCTCGATGCCGTCGATCAGCACGAGCGTCTGGTTCGACTCGCCGCCGCGCAGGCGCACCTGTGTGACCGTGCCGCGCGAGCCGCTCTGGCTCACCGCCACGCCCGGCACGTGGCGCAGCGCGTCGGCAACCGTCTGGTCGCCGCGCGCCTGCATCTCCTCACCCGTGACGACCGTCACAGCCGATCCCGTCTTCGACGCGGCCACGGGAACCTGGCTCGCCGAGACGACGATGGGGGGAAGGGTGATCTCGTCCTGCGCCGCCGCAGACGTGGCGATGGCGGCGAGGGGAAAAGCGAGGACTAGGCCGACAGAGCGGCCGGATATGCGTGACATCGGGTGCCTCCGACAGAAAGGACGGAGGCGCGGCCGGAGAGAAATCCGGGTCCAGCAAGCCGGGATGCAGTCACGACAGCCCCTCCGCAACGGTTTCAGACCGATCACCGCTGCGGAAGTCCGCTCCGCCGCGCGCCCCGCGCGTCGGGAGGGTGATGCACGTCACGGCAGGTTTCCTGGCTCGCGGGTCTCAGGTCTCCTTCCGCCTTCCCGGCGCATCCGCGCCAGTGGCTTATTCGGAAGGAGCCTCGCCGCTTACAGTTGCGGGGGCAGCCCGGGCTTTGGCGGAAAACCGCCGCACCCAATTCCCTCTTAGCCCGCCTCGCGGCAGGCACCGTCACGAGGGCGTTATTCGCGGCGGCGGGCGGGGAGTCAATGCATGCTGGTTCGTGGTGTGGCAACGGCATGTGGAAACGCACCGCAGGAGCCGAGCAAACCCTACGATGTCAACGTAGTGCTCTCCAGACCTAGAGCACCACTTCCCAGTTGATCGGCTGGAAGCGGTAGCCCTTGTCCTTCTTGGCGAGATGGCCGTTGGCCGGGAAGGGGAAGTGGAAGCCGTGCACGCGCACGCGCTCCTCCGCCGCCATGTCGAACACCTTGCGGCGCGTCTCCTCGGCCATGTCCGGGTCCATGTCGAACACCGCGTGCCAGTCCGGCCGGGTGGCGAACAGCGCCGGATGGTTGGTGGTGTCGGCCAGGAAGACGAGCTTCGATCCGCCGGATTCGATGCGGAAGATGGTGTGCCCCGGCGTGTGGCCGGGCGCGCCGATGGCGGTGATGCCGGGCACCACTTCCGAATCCCAGGCGAAGCGCTCCACCTCGTCCTTGCGGTGGTCGAAGATCTTGTGCACCAGCGCGAAATTGCCCTTCCGGCCTTCCGCCGCGCGCTCCATCTCGGCCGGATCGGTCCAGAACGCCCATTCCTTTTCCGGCACCAGGATCTTGGCCTTGGGGAAGTTCGGCTTGCCGTCCGTGGAGTCGATGCCGCCGATATGGTCGCCGTGGAAGTGGGAGATCAGCAGGGTGTCGATGCTCTCCGGGTCCACGCCCGCGGCCTTGAGATTGTCGAGCAGGAAGCCCGACGTGCCGGCGCTGCGGCCGCCGGTGCCGGTGTCGATCAGCACCGAGCGGTCGCCGGCCTGGACGTGCAGCGGCGTGTAGCTGATCGGCAGCGCGTCCGGCGGCAGGAAGAACTCCTTCATCACCGCCTCGACATCGGCCTTGTCGGCGTTGCTGATGAAGCCTTCGAGGGGGCGCCTGCCCATGCCGTCGCACGCGGCGGTCAGCACGAAATCGCCGACCTTATAGCGATAGATCGAGGGCACCTGGCCGCCGGTGGCCTCACTCGTGGGGCTGCCGCTTTCCGAGCCGCCGCCACCGGCGCGGGCGCCGGGCGGGATCAGCGGTGCGGCCGCGACGGCGGCGCCGGATGCGAGAATGAGGCGGCGGGTCAGTTCGGTCATGGACTGTTCCTTCCAGGCAGCGCGAATTTCTACATAGGGCAGGGGGCGGCGTCTGCCAGTCGTGGCGTTCACGGTGTCGTGGCCGCAACCATCCCTGAAAAAGGAACGCCGTTCCAGCACCGACGTTGATCCCGGGAGGGCCAGCAGGGCTCCCGGGAGACAAGATGATGAAGGTGGGCGACCTCGCCGACGACGAACTGAAGCGCGCGATCCGTGGCCGCCTGACCAGCGGCGATCTCGATTTGCTGCTGCGCGAGGCGGGGCGGCGCAATCTGGAGCTCGTCATCTCCTATGAGGAGATGCGCGAGGGCAGCGCAGCGGAAGCTGTGGCCATCCAGGCGGTGATCACCTTCGACACCGCGATCACCCGCGATTCCGACACTGGGGCGAAAGACCGGGCATGACCTCCGACAACATGGCTCCCGCCGAACAGGTGCTGCCCGAACACGGCGCCGACCTGCTCCCCGCGGTGCGGCTCGACAGCTACAATCTCGAAATCAAGGACGAGGACGGCTTCATCGGCGACGCCGCCAGCACCCGCGCCTTCCGCGAGGTGCTGGACGAATGGCGCGATCTCTTTCCCGACAAGGAAGACCCGCTGGGCGAGGGCTCCAGCGACGAGATCGGCAAGCGCAAGCTCGACAAGGTCCTGGCCGAGGGCTCCGTGGAGGCCGCCGGCGTGGTGGCCAGCGCGGTGGAGGAGTTTTCCCAGAACCTTGCCCGCGTCATCCGCCGCTTCATGAAACGCAAGGACTGGAAAGACACCGAACGCATTGCCATCGGCGGCGGCCTGCGCCGCAGCCGCATCGGCGAGATCGCCATCGGCCGCGCCACCCTGCTCTTGAGAAAGGCCGAGATCGAGGTGGAGCTGCGCCCGATCCGCGCCGATCCCGATGAGGCCGGCCTGATCGGCGCGGCGCATCTGATGCCCTCCTGGCTCTTCTCCGGGCACGACGCCATCCTGGCGCTCGATCTCGGCGGCACCAATTTCCGCGCCGGCCTGGTCGATCTCCAGACCGATAAAGCGCCGGATCTGTCGAAGGCCAGTGTCATCAGCTCCGACCTCTGGCGCCACCGCGACGAAAAGCCGAGCCGGGCCAAGGCCGTGAAGCGGCTGGTTGACATGCTGGAAGATCTGATCGCCGAGTCCAAGGACAAGAAGCTCAGCCTGGCGCCGTTCATCGGCATCGGCTGTCCCGGCATCGTCAACGGCGCCGGCGGCATCGAGCGCGGCGCACAGAACCTCCCCGGCGACTGGAACGCCAAGGACTTCCACCTGCCCACCGCCATCCGCGACGCCATTCCCCGCATCGGCGGGCATGACACCGTGGTGCTGCTGCACAACGATGCCGTGGTCCAGGGCCTGAGCGAGGTGCCTTTTATGACCGATGTCGAGCATTGGGGCGTGCTGACCATCGGCACGGGCCTCGGCAATGCCCGCTTCACCAACCGCGCACGGGAGAAGTGAGGGAGGTCGTGAGGCGGCGCACCGAAGAGAGGCTTTTGGCCGCCGCGTGTCAGCGCCGGGGCGGCAGGTACTGGAAGGTCCAGGTCTCGCTCAGCGCGCGGTCGCCCTGATGCAGGAAGAGGCGCAGTTCGGCCGGCTCGGAGAAATCGGCGGTGAGGTCGAAATCCGCCCGCCAGCGCTGGGTGCGTGGAATCGGCTCGACGAAGCTGCGCGAGATCGTGCCGCGCGAGGTCCAGATATTGGCCGTGAGGTTGGACTCGTTGTTCATCGACAGGAGCGGCCCGCCGTCGAAATCGACCACGAACTTGGTGACGTTGCGCGGGCGCGGCTTGCCCGGCTCGCCGCCGCGGCCGATGCGGGTGGCCACCACATGAGCGAACTGGGTGGCGGGGTAGGGCTCCTCGGCCAGCCAGTGCAGGCGGTATTTCAGCGTGAAGCTCTGCCCTGGCTGGACCGGATGCTTGGGCACCCAGAAGGCCACGATGTTGTCGTGGATCTCGTCGTCCGTCGGAATCTCGACGAGCTGGATGGCGCCGTCGCCCCAGCCGCTCAGGGGCTCGACCCAGAGCGAGGGGCGGCGGTCATAGTTGACCCCGTCGAGGTAGTCGTCGGGGTTGCGGTCGCGCTGCAGCAGGCCGAAACCCTTCGGGTTCACGTCCTGGAAGCTCGACACCATCACCCGGTCGGGGTTGTTGAGCGGCCGCCAGATGCGCTCGCCCTTGCCGGTCCACAGCGCCAGGCCGTCGGAATCGTGCACTTCCGGGCGCCAGTCCATCATCTGCGGGCGGTTGTATTCGGCGAACCAGAACATTGAGGTCAGCGGCGCCAGCCCCAGCCGGTAGATCGGCTTGCGGATGAAGAGGCGCGCCTCGATGTCCATGACCACGCCGTCGGTGCGGGAAATGGCGAAGGAGAAGGCGCCCGAAAGGCTCGGGCTGTCCAGCATGGCCCAGATCTTGACCGGGTCTGCCTCGGTCCCGGCGCTCTCGATGTAGAAGGCTGTGAAGTCGGGGAATTCCTCAGGGGTAGGGGCGGCGACGTCCACCGCCGCGCCGCGCGCCGAAAGCCCGTACTGGTTCAGCGCACCGATGGCGCGGAAATAGGAGGCGCCGAGAAAGGCCGTCCAGTCCTGCGTCTTCCAGTCCTTGCGGCTGCGCGATTCCTGCAGGCGGAAGCCGGCGAAGCCGGAATCGCTCGGCAGGCCGCGGGCGACGCTGTCGGCCGGCATGTCGAAATAGTTCGGCGAATAGAGGATTTCGCGCGCCTGGCCGTCGGCGACGACATTCATCACCACCTTCTTCTGGAAGTACTGGCCCAAGTGGAAGAAGGTGACGGGGTAGGTGTGCGGCTGGTCGGCGAAGAGCGCATATTCGGGCTTGAAGCGGATCTTGCCGTGAGCGTCGTAGTCGATCTTGGCGGTGATCTCGGGCGCCGGGCGGTAGGGCGGCACATAGGCCTTGCCCGCGCGCGCCCTGGCTTCCTCGGTGAGTGCATCGAAACTGAAGGGGTGGCTCGGGCCATATTGCATGTCCGAGTGCTTGTAGCCCGTTGCCGTCCTGTCGGGCGTGGGCTCCGCTTCCTGTGCATGCACCGATGCCGCGGCGAGCACCCCCGGAACTGCTGCCAGAAAACCTCTGCGATTGATCACCCGGTTCCCCTTGAAAAGCCACGGCGCGGGACGCCGCGCAGGACACTTAATCCAGCCTGCGGAAATCGAAAAGAGGCGCCCGGACGAGCGCCGCATTGTGATTGTCCCGGCAGAATGGGGGCGTTTTTTGACCCGTTTGGAACGATGATGCGGAATTGCCGGGCGCGGGAAGCTCTGCCGCCTTCCGAAACAGGCTATAAGACGCATGACCCCGCCGCTTTCGAGGACGCTTCCCGTGAAAGCCCGCCTCAATCCTTACCAGGCCGCTCCCGACGCCATCGACGCCTTGCTGCAACTCGAGACCTACATCAAGGATTGCGGGCTCGAACGCTCGCTGATCGAGCTGGTCAAGACGCGCGCCTCCCAGATCAACGGCTGCGCCTTCTGCATCCACATGCACACCCGCGACGCCCGCACTCACGGCGAGAGCGAGGAGCGCCTGTACCTGCTCGACGCCTGGCGGGAATCGCCGCTCTACAGCGAGCGCGAGCGCGCCGCCCTGGCCTGGACCGAGGCGGTGACACTGGTCTCCGAAACCCACGTGCCCGACGAGGTTTGGGAAGAGGCGAGGGCCTGCTTCTCGGACGAGGAGATGGTCAAGCTCACCATGCTCGTCGCCGCCATCAACGCCTGGAACCGCATCGCCATCAGCTTCCGCTCGGTGCATCCGAACTGAGCGGGAGCGCCGATGTCGTCCTACCTCTTCGTCCTGCTGCTCGGGCTGCTCGCCGGGAGTGTCGGCGGCATTGTCGGCACCGGCTCCTCGATCATCATGCTGCCGGTGCTGGTGGTGACTTTCGGCCCCAAGCAGGCCGTGCCGATCATGGCCGTGGCCTCGATGATGGCGAACGCGTCGCGGGTTGTGGCCTGGTGGCGCGAGATCGACTGGAAGGCCGTCGCCGCCTATGGGCTGCCGGGCATTCCCGCGGCGGCGCTCGGGGCGCACACCCTGCTCATCCTGCCCCCGCATCTGATCGAGGCCATGCTCGGCCTGTTCTTCATCGTCATGATCCCGGTGCGGCGCTGGCTGAAGCGGGTGGATTACAAGATCGGCCTCGGCACGCTCGCGATATGCGGCGCGCTGATCGGCTTCCTCACCGGCGTCGTGCTCTCCACCGGGCCGCTCAGCGTACCGGCCTTCACCGCCTATGGCCTGGTCAAGGGTGCATTCCTGGCCAGCGAGGCGGCCAGCTCGCTGCTGCTCAACGTCAGCAAGGTCTCGACCTTCTGGCAGTTCGGCGCCCTGCCGCCGTCCACCTTGCTGCAGGGCGTGATCGTCGGCACGTCGCTGATGGCCGGCACCTTTCTCGGCAAGGCCGTGGTGCTGCGCATGACCACCGAGTTCTTCCAGCATCTGCTCGACGTCATCATGCTGACCGCCGGCATCTCGCTGTTGTGGACCGCGACGCATTAGCTGGCGTGACGGCCCAGCCAGCTCTGCGCTCCGGCGGCGCTGCGGAAATCCTCGAACGCGCGGGCAGGCACGTCCGGAAAGGCCTCGTCGAACATGCGGGTGAGGCTGCGGCCAGGCCCGATCTCGAGCGCGAAGGTCGCACCGTGCTCGCGGGCGGATTCAAGCGCGCGATGGAAGTCCAGGGTCTCGCGGAGCTGGCGGGTCAACGCCGTCACCGCATCCGCCTTGCTGCGGATCGGGCGCCCGTCTACGCCCGAGAGCAGGGCAACGCGCGGCGTGCGCCAGTCCATCGCTTCCAGCACCGGCGCGAAGGCCTCGGCCGCCTGTGCCATGAAGCGCGTGTGCGAGGCAACCCGCACGGAGAGGCGGCGAATGTTTCGTGCGCCCTGCGCCGGCAGCCTGTTTTCGAGAGCATCCAGCGCGGTATCCGTGCCGCCGATCACGGCGTGATCGGAGCCGTTGACGATGGCGATTTCGGCCTCCGCCCCTTCCAGCATGGCGCCGAGCGCCGCGACCGGAATGCCGATCACCGCCAGCATGCCCTGCGGCGCTCCGGCCTCCCGCGCGGCGTCCATGCAGCGGGCGCGGTGGCGGATCAGGTCCAGCGCAGCGTCCGCCGTGATCGCCCCGGCGCAGGCGCAGGCGGCGATCTCGCCGACACTGTAGCCAAGACAGATCTCCGGCCGCTCCTCGTCCAGCGCCGCATCGGCGGCGAGCGCATGGGCGGTGATGAGAAGCTGCGCGGTGAGGTTATCGGAAAAATCGAGCGCGCCCGGATTGGCCTCGAGGTCGCGCACGTCCACGCCGAGATGGCGCGAGGCGGTGTCGAGCACCGCCGCCGCGGCGGGCTCCTGCGCCAGCCGGGCAAACATCGCCGGATGCTGCATGCCCTGGCCCGAGCACAGGAAGATCACGCCCATGCAGCCTCCTCGAAGGCGGTGAGGAACAGCGTGGCGGCGAGGAGGTCGGCCGAGCCGCCGGGGCTCAGCCGCCGCGTGGTGAAGTGGCGGTGCAGCGCCTGCGCCCGGGCAAAGCCGCCGGGCGCCAGAATGCCGCCCGCGCGCAGGAAAGCATCGGCTAGCTCCTGCGCCTCGGCCAGCCCGTCCGGGCCGGCGCGGTAGAGCAGGTTGTTGTCTTCGAGGATTGCCATGCCGGCATAAAAGGCATCGAGCGCGGCTTCGCCATGGCTGCCGCCGTTTTCGCGCGTGGCGCGGAAGGCGGGCAGGGTGTGCAGGAGGATGGTCGGAAAGCCGGCCGCCGCCTCCTCGCGGGCGCCCGGCGCGCCGTAGCGGCTGCGCACTTCTGCGCCGTGACTCCGATCGGGTGCGGTGCGAGCGGAGAGGATGGCCGCCCCCCAGCGCCCGGCGAGGATGCGGCAGACGGCCTCAGGGGAGGTCTCGCCATATGCCAGCGCCACGCCCGCCGCAGCGGCGAGCAGGCCCAGCGAAAACACCGCGCCGCGATGGGTGTTGATGCCCCCGGTCGCCGCAAACATGCGCGCCTCGGCCGCGCGGCCGATGGCGTTCAGCGCCGCGAAATCTCCGCCCTCGGAACCGGCCCGCGCCATCGCGGCGAAATAGCCCTTCAGCGCCGAGGCGCTTCTCAGGAAGGTTGCCGCGTCCATGTCCCGATGGGCGCCGTTGTCGACGAGGCTGACAAGCCCGGCCTTCGGATAGAGCGCCACTTCGGCGATCAGCGCCGTGACGGCGAGATCGTCGATTCTTGCGCAGGCGTCCCGGCTGATGCAGAGGAGGACCTGCGTCATGCCGCTTCTTTCAGGAGGCGGCCGAGGAAGTTTTCCCGGTCCTCAAGGCTGACGCCCGCGCTGCTGCGCACCAGGAGCTTTTCCGCTTCGGTGAGAAGCTCGCGCCAGGAGACGGCGCGGTCGCCATCCAGGACCAGCTCTCCGTCGAGCCGGGGCTCCGTCATGCGAGCCAGTTCGTGAAGCACTCCCAGGACCGCGCCGGCGTCGAAGCCGGAGGCGGGCTCGATCAGGATGTCGATGTCGGAGCCGGGACGCAGATAGGCTTCGCCGGTGAGCGCCTGCCAGCCGAGCGAGCCGAAGACATGCACCGCCGCGCCACAGGCGCCAAGCGCCGTTGCCACGCGATGCACGATCGGCCGCCAGCCCAGCGGCGCGGCGTCGGCTGCCTCGGAGAGCAGGGGCATCGCGCCGGTGCGGCGGATGGCATCGGGGCGGGCCCGCAGCTCGACGCGGCGTCGGCCGAGCCGTTCCGGCAGGGGAATGCCGAGCGGCACGTCATGCCCGGTGTCGACCTCGCTGCGGCGCACCACGGCCGGGCGCCCGGCGGAAAGCCAGTCGCGCACGGCGTCGCGGTCGTCCGGATCGCTCAGCGAGAGCGCGTCGAGTGCGGCCGGGTCGAGCCAGACCAGGCGATGCCGGGGGAGAGGGATCACGTTGCTCTCAGGCCTCCAGCCCGGCCCGGACCATGTGCGTGATGGCCTGCGCCTGCGTGCGGCCGCCGCGCTCCAGCGCCAGCATCTGGCGCATGTCCTCCTCGCCGGGATTATCGGCCAGCGCGCGGCGCAGCTCCTCCGCCGGGTCGTCCTCCCAGACGCCGCGCAGGGCGCCGACGCGGACGAAATTGCGCACGCCGGGGCCGAGCACCGGCGAGGTCTTGCAGAGCTCTTCGAGGCGGTCGAGCGGGATCTTGGTCACGCGCGACATGGCGTTCAGCGCCATGACCCGCACTTCGGCCTGCGGCAGGGCGTAGCAGGCGTCGGTGGACATGCCGAGCGCCATGAAGCCGGCGCTCACCGCCAGCTCGTTGACCAGCCCGATGACGCGGTGGCCGCGCCGCCGCGCGAGATCGAGGCACTTGGTCAGATGCGCGACGCAGCCATTGTTGGCCACCAGTTCGTCCCAGCGGCCGAGGCGGTGGCCGCTGTTGTCGACGATGATCAGGATCGCCCGGCCGGGATGGTCGCGCATGACGTCGAGCACGGCGCGCGCCATGGCCAAAGCGGCGTCGGCGCCGATATAGGTCTGGTCCACGGTGCCGAGCACGGCGAGAACCTGACCGTCGAAGGGCGCCTCGCCGATGATGAGGTTGTCGTGGCGCTCCGTCCTGGCGGCGTCGCCGAAGAGCTGACCGATCAGGCGTTCGGTCGAGGAGAGGTCGGTCATGGCGCTTTGCCCTCAAGGGCTTCGATCAGGCTGTTGAACTCGTCGGCTTCCAGCTCGGGAATGCGCTCGGGCGCGTTGATGCCGAGCCGGCTCCAGATGTCGCGGGCATCCGCGCAGTCGCGGAAGCGCTCGATGCGGGTACTGAGCGCGGCGTGCTCCTGCTCCAGCGCGTCGAGGTCGAGCGGCCGCGATTTGCCGAGGCAGGACAGGATGGCCTCGCGGAAGGCCGCCATGTCGTCGGCGACGAGGTAATCGGCCTCCTTGAGCAGGCGGCGGTGCTTCAGGCCCATCGTCCGCCAGACCAGCGCTTTGTCCTGCGCGTCGAACTCCTCGATGCCCTCGACCGCCTCGATGACCTCGGGGCCGGAAATGCTCAGGCGGCCCTGTTCGCTGCCGATGATCCAGTCGCAGGAGCGCGCCACAATGGAGGTGCCGCCATAGCAGCCATTGCGGCCGCCGATGGCGACGATGAAGGGAATGCCAGCATGGCGCGCGTCGAAGACCCGGCGCTGGATCTCGCCCATGCCGATGAGGCCGGCATTGGCCTCGTGCAGGCGCACCCCGCCACTGTCGAGCAGCAGCACCACGCCGTCCGGCCGGGTGTCGAGCGCGCGCTCGATAAGTCCCGCGATCTTGGCGCCATGGATTTCCCCGACGGCGCCGCCCATGAAGCCGCCTTCCTGGGCTGCGACGAGAACCGGGCGGCCCTCGATGCGGCCTTCGCCGACCGCCACGCCATCGTCGAAGGCCACGGGCATGCCGAGCTCCTTCAGGTGCGGGCTGGTGCGGCGGGCCCCGGGGCCGCAGAATTCGCGGAAGCTGCCGGTGTCGAGAATGCCGGCAAGGCGGGCGCGGGCGGTGGCTTCGAGGAAGCTGTGACGGGCAATGCTCATGCCTGCCGCTCCCGCAGATGCGCCAGCGCCTGGTCCAGCCGCAGGCTGACCACGGCCGGCGTGGCGCCGCCATCGTTGATCGAGACCTTCACATTGCCGAGGCGGTTGCGGGCGAAGAAGTCTTCGACGACCTGCTGCCAGATCGCGCCGAAGCCGGTGATCGAGGTCTCGATGACGGCAAGGCAGTCGCCGCCGAGATCGGCAGGCTCGATCATCACTTCGAGATTGCCCGAGCCGACGACGCCGACCAGGGCCTCCTGCGCACCTCCGAACTCGTCCGTTTCCGATCCGCGTACGCGGTATTCCAGTCGTTCCATGTCTCGAAATCTCACCAGTTGCGGAAGCGCGCGGGCGGGTCGTAGAGGCCGTCCGACCAGCGCACGAGATCCTTGATCGAGCGGGCGGCGAGCAGGTCGCGGGTGGCGAGGCGCTTGTCGACGCCGAGGTCTTCCGGATAGGCCACCGCGCCGCGCTCGCGCAGCTTCTCGACCATGGCGCGATCGCGCTTGAGGCCGACCGGCGTGTAGCCGGCGACGCCGCGGATGGCCTGCTCGCGCTCCTCCAGCGTGTCGCAGAGGAGGAGATTGGCGATGCCTTCCTCGGTGACGATGTGCGTGAGGTCGTCGCCATAGACCATCACGGGGGGCAGAGGCATGTTGAAGCTGTCCTTCAGCTCCCAGGCGTCTAGCCGCTCCACGAAGGTGCTCGCCAGGCCCTCATGGAAGGTCTCGACGATCTGCACCACGAGCTTGCGCCCGCGCGGCATGGTGGCGTGGCTGCCGCGCTGCGCCTCGCGGCCGGCCATCAGCCAGCTTTCGCTGCCGTGGCGGCGGCCGCGGGATTCGCTGCCGAAATTCGGCGCGCCGCCGAAGCCGGTGATGCGGCTGTGGGTGGCGGTCGAGGAATTGCCCTCGAGGTCGATCTGCAGGGTCGAGCCGATGAACAGGTCGGCGTAATGGCCGGCGAGCTGGCAGAAAACGCGGTTGGAGCGCATCGAGCCGTCGCGGCCGGTGAAGAAGACATCCGAATGCTCGGCGACATAGCGCTCCATGCCGAGTTCCGAGCCCGCACAATGGATGCCCTCAATGAAGCCCGATTCGATGGCCGGGATCAGGGTCGGGCAGGGGTTGACCGACATGTAGCGGCAGATCTTCCCGCGCAGGCCCAGCTCCTCGGCATAGGTCGGCAGGATCAGCTCGATGGCGGCCGTGTCGAAGCCGATGCCGTGGTTCAGGCGGGTGACGCCGTATTTCTCGTAGATGCCGCGGATGACCATCATGGCCATCAGGACCTGAAGCTCGGTGATGACGGCCGGGTCGCGGGTGAAGATCGGCTCGATGTAGTGCGGCTTTGGCGCCTGCACGACGAAGCTGACCCAGTCGCCCGGCACGTCCACGCGCGGCACCTCGTCGACGATGCGGTTCACCTGCGCGATCAGCACGCCCGACTTGAAGGCCGTGGCCTCGACGATGGCCGGCGTGTCCTCGGTGTTGGGGCCGGTATAGAGGTTGCCGTTGCGGTCCGCGGCCTCGGCGGCGATCAGGCTGACGCGCGGCGTCAGGT
>Ga0164243_10005311_pt1 | contig 19719 bp, 12 predicted proteins | sample OricompcompostOP_FD_108781 | JGI IMG/M metagenome (GOLD analysis project Ga0164243, IMG submission 108781) | Organic Plus compost microbial communities from Emeryville, California, USA - Original compost - Organic plus compost (OP) | ecosystem: Engineered > Solid waste > Mixed feedstock >... | reverse complement strand
TGCCCGACGGCACCACGCGCGTCGAGACGGCCTTCACGCGGCTCACCGGCAAGTCGCCGGTCGTCCTCGCGGGCATGACGCCGACCACGGTCGACGCCAAGATCGTCGCTGCTGCCGCCAACGCGGGGTTCTGGGCCGAGCTGGCCGGTGGCGGTCAGGTCACCGAAGAGATCTTCGCCGACCGCATCGCCGAGCTGGACGAGCTGCTCGAACCAGGACGCGGCTATGCGTTCAACTCCCTGTTCCTCGATCCGTATCTGTGGAAGCTGCAGCTGGGTCAGAAGCGACTGGTGCAGCGTGCCCGCGCCAACGGTGCCCCGATCGAAGCGGTCGTCGTCACGGCTGGGATCCCCGAACTCGACGAGGCCGTCGACCTGGTGGGCGAGTTGCGCGAGATCGGCATCGAGCATGTCGTGTTCAAGCCCGGCACGGTGCGCCAGATCCGCGATGTCCTGGCCATCGCCAAGTCGGTCTCGCCGGTCCCGGTCATCGTCCAGATCGAAGGCGGTCGCGCCGGCGGCCACCACTCGTGGGAGGACCTGGACGATCTGCTGATCGCGACGTATGCCGAGCTGCGGGCAACGGCCAATGTCGTCGTGTGTGTCGGCGGCGGCGTCGGCACCCCCGACATCGCGGCGTCCTATCTGACCGGTGAGTGGGCGCTGGCCCATGGCTACGGCGTGATGCCATTGGACGGCGTGCTGGTCGGCACGGCCGCCATGGCCGCGCTCGAGGCCACCACGTCACCTGAGGTCAAGCAGCTGCTCGTCGACACACCCGGTGTGGCCGACTGGGTCGGCGCTGGCCGAGCCGCCGGGGGGATGGCCTCGGGACGCAGCCAGCTGGGCGCGGACATCCACGAGATCGACAACACGGCATCGCGCACCGGGCGGCTGCTCGACGAGGTCGCCGGAGACGCCGATGCGGTGGCCGAGCGTCGCGATGAGATCGTCGACGCGCTCAACCGCACTGCCAAGCCGTACTTCGGCGACGTGTCGGACATGACGTATGCCGCGTGGCTGCGCCGCTTCGCCGATCTGTGCGCACCCGACGACGTCTGGTTCGACGTCTCCCTGCGCTCGCGCTTCGTCGCGATGCTGCAGCGCGCGGAGGCGCGACTGGCTGCCAAGGACCGCGGCGCCATCCCCACCGCCTTCGCCGACGACGCATCCGTCGACTCCGCCGTCTCAGCGATCGCGACGTTGCTCGCGATGCACCGCGATGCCGAGACCGTGCGCCTGCACCCGGCCGATGTGCTGTTCTTCGTCGAGCAGTGCAAGGCTCCCGGCAAGCCGGTGCCGTTCGTGCCGGTCGTCGACGCCGACGTGCGTCGCTGGTGGCGCTCGGACTCGCTGTGGCAGGCCCATGATCCGCGCTACGCGGCCGACGAGGTCTGCATCATCCCCGGCACCGTCTCGGTCGCCGGCATCGAACGGGTCGACGAGCCGGTTGCGCAGTTGTTGCAGCGGTTCGAGGACGCGACCGTGGATGCGCTGCTCGCCTCGGGACGCGCGCCTGCGCGCGTGCCCGGCCGTCGTCGCACCGATGGGGTGACCGACGCCTTGGCTCTGGTCCTGGAATCCCACGATGTCGTGTGGGCGGGCCGCACCGTGATCAGCCCGGTCCGTAGGCTGGGCGAGGACTGGGTCATCGTCGACGAGGCCGCTGCCGAGAACCCCGAGACGGGCGCTGTGCTGCGTGCCGTGGCGCAGGACCGCGTTGAACTGACGGTGCCCCTCACCTCTTCGGAGTTGACGGTCGCGATCGACGTCCCGGCGTCCGTCGCCGACGGCGGTGTGCCGATCGTCGCGACCGATGCGGCGGTCGAGGCGATGCAGGCCATCGTGCTGGCCGCCGCCGGTGGCTCGTTGCCTGATACCGAGGCCGGCGCCGGGACTGTGCGCTGGTCGCCCGACCTGGTGGCCGATCACGTGGCGGTCACCGGTGACGGCGATGTGCGTCATCCGTTGCCCGACGTCCTGGTCGGCCTGGCGTGGCCCGCTGTGTTCGCGCAGGTCGCGAGCGCGCAGATCGCCGGGGTGCCGGTTGTCGAGGGCATGCTCGATCTGGTGCACCTGGATCACCAGGTGCGGCTGCTCGCGCCACTCCCGACGTCCGGCGCCGATCTGTCGGTCAGCGCGGTCGTGACGGGAGTGGAGGAGACCGAGGTCGGCCGTGTCGTCGGTGTCGACGTCACGTTCACCCACGACGGTCGCACACTGGCGACCTTGGCGGAGCGGTTCGCGATCCGCGGCCGCGCCGGCGACGCCACTCTGACGGACCCGGCCCGTGCCGCAGGCGCGATCGAGGACCTGAAGGAGACGCCCCGCAAGCTGCTGGCGTCGGCGACGCTCGAGGCACCCACCGATCTGCGCGGCTTCGCCGCCGTCACGGGCGACCACAACCCGATCCACACCTCGCTCGCCGCGGCACGTCTGGCGGGGCTGGCCAGAAAAGATCAGGATGGCCCGATCGTCCACGGCATGTGGCTGTCGGCCGCTGCCCAGCAGGTGCTGATCGCCGAAACCGGTCGCGCCGTGAACGGCTGGACCACGCGCTTCCTCGCCCCGGTCCGTCCGGGCGCGACGGTCGACATCCGCGCCGACCGCATCGGCCTGGATCGTGGCGCGCACGTCGTCGACGTCACGTGCCGCGCCGACGGCGAGCTCGTCGCATCGGCGACGGCCCGTCTGGAGGCGCCGCGCACCGCGTACGCGTTCCCCGGCCAGGGCATCCAGCACGCAGGCATGGGCATGGCCGGATACCAGCGCTGCAAGGCCGCGCGTGAGATCTGGGACCGTGCCGACAAGCACACCCGTGAGCGGCTGGGCTTCTCGATCCTGACCGTGGTGCGCGACAACCCGACCGAGCTGACGGTCGACGGAGTGACGCACAAGCACCCGGACGGCGTGCTGTTCCTGACGCAGTTCACACAGGTCGCGATGGCCGTGCTCGGCTCGGCGCAGATGGCCGAACTGCGCGAGGCGGGCGCCTACGTCGAGGGTGCGGTCCTGGCCGGCCACTCGGTCGGCGAGTACAACGCCCTGGCGGCGGTGTCGGGAGTGATCCCGTTGGAGGCGGTCGTCGAGGTCGTCTACCAGCGTGGCTCGGTCATGCACACCCTGGTGCCGCGTGATGCCCAGGGCCGCAGCGACTATCGTCTGGCCGCGATCCGCCCCTCACAGATCGGCCTGGACGACGCAGGTGTCATCCCGTTCGTCGACGGCGTCGCCGAGCGGACCGGAGAGTTCCTGCAGGTCGTGAACCTGAACCTGCGCGATTCGCAGTACGCGATCGCCGGTTCGATCGCCGGGCTGAAGGTCCTGGAGGACGAGATCGCCCGGCTGCGTGCCGAGCACGGTGGCAAGGCCGCTTTCATCTACGTGCCGGGCATCGACGTGCCCTTCCACTCGCGCGTGCTGCACGGCGGCGTCGCGGACTTCCGCGCACGGCTGGAGGAGCTGCTGCCGGTCACGATCGATCCGGCGATCCTGGAGGGTCGTTACGTCCCGAACCTGGTGCCGCGACCGTTCTCGCTGGATCGGGACTTCGTCACCGAGATCGTCGACCTGGTCGATCCCCCAATAGATCAGGGGCAGGACGAACAGGGTGAGCGCGCCGGTGTCAGCCCGCTGACCGCGATCCTGGCCGACTGGGACTCCTGGGCCGCTCGGCCGACGCACCTGTGCCACGCGGTGCTGGTCGAGTTGCTGGCCTGGCAGTTCGCCAGCCCGGTCCGCTGGATCGAGACGCAGGACCTGATGTTCGCGCCCGTCGCCGACGGCGGGCTGGGCGTCGAGCGGTTCGTCGAGGTCGGCGTGGGCCAGGCGCCCACGGTCGCCAATCTCGCGTCGTCGACCCTGAAATTGCCGGATCGGATCGGTGATCCGGTACAGGTGCTCAACGTCGAGCGTGATGCCGCTGCGGTCTACTCGACCGACGAGGACGCCCCCGTCGAGGACGAGGTCGTTGATGAGGCCCCGGTCGCCGAGACGGCAGCAACACCTCAGGCGGCCCCCGCTGCGGCTCCGGCCTCGTCCGGCGGTCCGCGCCCCGACGACATTGCGTTCACCGCGGCCGACGGCACGCGCACGCTGATCGCCTGGTGGACCAAGCTGCGGCTGGACCAGATCGGCGCGGCCGACTCGATCGAGTCGTTGTGTGACGGTGCGTCGTCGCGCCGCAACCAGCTGCTGGTCGACCTGGGTGGTGAACTCGGCCTGGGCGCCATCGACGGCGCCGCCGAGGCCGATATCCCGACCTTGGCTGGTCAGGTCGACAGCCTGGCCCGCGGGTACAAGCCGTTCGGCCCGGTTCTGGCCGAGGCGCTGGGCGACCATCTGAAGAAGATCCTCGGGCCGACGGGTCGCAAGCAGGCCTCGGTCGTCGAGCGGGTCACGGGCACCTGGCAGCTGGGCCCGGGTTGGGCCCACCACGTCGTCGCCGAACTGGCGATGTCGACCCGCGAGGGCACCAGCGTGCGTGGTGGATCGTTCGGTGACGTCGCAGCCGGTTCTGCTGCTGAAGTCGACGCCGCGATCGACGCGGCCGTGCAGGCCGTTGCGGCCCGCCGCGGTGTGTCGGTCGACCTGCCGTCCGCCGGCGGGGGTGAGGGCGCCACGATCGACGCCGCCGCGCTGGAGGAGTACACCGCGTCCATCACCGACGCGATGGCCGACTCGGCTCGCGTGGTCCTGGATCGCTTGGGCCTCTCGTCCGCTTCCGATGTCACGGACACCGAAGATCCGAATGCCGCTGTCGTCGCGCGCGTCGAGGCCGAGCTCGGCCCGGACTGGGTCAAGCAGACGGCACCGGCGTTCGACGCCGCTCGCGCGCTCGTACTCGACGATCGCTGGGCCAGCGCCCGCGAAGACGTGGCTCGCGTCGCTGCAGGTGAGAGCGTCGAGGCGTCGTTCGTCGGCACAGGCGAGGTCGTCGCGGCCCACGCCCGTTGGTACGCCGCGCACGCGTCCGACGTCGACCTGGCCGACCGCCTGACCGCGATCGCCGAACAGGCCGAGCGTGCGGTCGAGAAGCCCTTCGCGTCCGACGTCGCGGTCGTGACGGGCGCCAGCAAGGGCTCCATCGCCGCGGGTGTCGTCGCCGGGCTCCTGGCCGGCGGTGCGACGGTCGTCGCCACGACATCGTCACTGGACTCGCGCAAGGTGGCGTTCTTCAAGGACCTGTACCGCAGCCATGCGGCCACGGGTGCCGCGCTGTGGATCGTGCCCGCGAATCTGGCGTCGTTCTCCGACGTCGACGACCTGGCCGAGTGGCTGGGCAGCGAGCAGACCGAGACGAAGGCCGGCACGACCACGGTCGTCAAGCCCGCCCTGACGCCGACCCTGTTGTTCCCGTTCGCGGCGGGCCGGGTGCTGGGCGACGCGACCGATGCCGGCAGCCGCGCCGAGGTCGAGATGCGCATCCTGCTGTGGTCGGTCGAGCGGCTGATCGGTGCGCTGTCTGAGACGCTGCGCGACCGCGATCTGTCCGCGAGTCTGCACGTCGTGCTTCCCGGCTCGCCGAACCGCGGGATGTTCGGTGGCGATGGCGCCTATGGCGAGGCCAAGGCCGCGCTCGATGCGCTCGTCACGAAGTGGAGCGCGGAGCGCACGTGGGCCGATAAGGTCACGCTGGCGCACGCGATCATCGGCTGGGTCCGCGGCACGGGTCTGATGGGCGGCAACGACCCGCTCGTCGAGGCCGTCGAGGCCGCCGGAGTCCGCACCTGGTCGCCCGACGAGATGGCGGCACAACTGCTGACGCTGTGCACCGAGGATGCTCGCCGTGCCGCGGCCGATTCGCCGCTGACGGGCGACTTCACGGGTGGTCTGGGCGATGCCGATCTGGACCTGCGCGCCCTGGCGTCCGATGTCACGACGGGCACCGAGACCGACGAGGTCGGCGGCCCGGAGACGATCGCCGCGCTGCCGGCCTCACCGGCGCAGCTGGACCGGGTCGACGTTCCGGAGTGGGCTGACGTCCCGTCGGATCCCGAGGACCTGGTGGTCATCGTGGGTGCCGGTGAACTCGGCCCGTACGGTTCGGCCCGCACCCGGTTCGAGATCGAGGTCGACGACCGGCTCTCGGCTGCAGGCGTCCTCGAACTGGCCTGGCTGACCGGCCTGGTGAGCTGGGACGACACGGTCGGTGCCTGGTTCGATACGGAGAGTCAGGACAAGGTCGCCGAGGCCGATATCGCCGATCGCTACGAGGACGCGGTCCTCGAGCGAGTGGGTGTGCGCCGCTATGCCGACGACGGTGCGATGGTCGACAACACGCGGCCATTGATGGCGTCGGTGTTCCTGGAGCAGGACATGACGTTCACGGTCGGCAGCGAGGCCGAGGCCCGCGCGATGCGGGACTCCGATCCCGAGCGCACGCGAATCAGCGAGCAGGAGGGTGAGTGGACGGTTACCCGGGTGGCCGGCTCCGAGGTCAAGGTCCCGCGTCGGGCCGAGCTGTCTCGTACAGTCGGCGGCCAGGTCCCCACGGGCTTCGATCCCACGGTCTGGGGCGTTCCGGCCGAGATGGTCGAGTCCATCGACCGGGTCGGCCTGTGGAATCTGATCTGCACCGTGGATGCGTTCCTGTCCTCGGGCTTCAGCCCCGCCGAGCTGATGCGTTGGGTCCACCCGGCGCTGGTCGCCAACACACAGGGCACCGGCATGGGCGGCATGACGTCGATGCGGTCGCTGTACATCGACACCCTGCTGGGTGAGTCGACGCCGAACGACATCCTGCAGGAGGCGTTGCCCAACGTCATTGCGGCGCACGTCGTGCAGTCCTACATCGGCTCGTACGGTGCGATGGTGCATCCGGTCGCCGCCTGTGCGACGACCGCGGTGTCGGTCGAGGAGGGCGTCGACAAGATCCGTCTGGGCAAGGCGCAGTTCGCTGTCACCGGTGGATTCGACGACCTCGGCATCGAAGGCATCGTCGGCTTCGGTGACATGAGCGCGACCGCCGACTCGGCCGCGATGGCCGCCAAGGGCATCGAGGACCGCTACTTCAGCCGGGCCAACGACCGTCGCTACGGCGGCTTCGTCGAGAGCCAGGGCGGCGGCACGTTGCTGCTGGCCAGGGGCGATGTGGCCGCCGCGATGGGGCTGCCCGTCCTGGGCGTCGTGGCGTATGCCGGCTCGTTCGCCGACGGCGTCCACACGTCGATCCCTGCGCCCGGCATCGGCGCACTCGCTGCGGGTCTGGGCGGTCGCGAATCGGCGCTGGCGAAGGGTCTGGCCTCGGTCGGGCTGACCGCCGACGACGTCGCGGTCATCTCCAAGCACGACACGTCGACCGGCGTCAACGAACGCAATGAGTCCGAGCTGCACGAGCGACTGGCCGAGGCCATCGGTCGCAGCGAGGGCAATCCGTTGTACGTCATCAGCCAGAAGACGTTGACGGGTCACGCCAAGGGTGGCGCGGCGGCGTTCCAGCTGATCGGTCTGACGCAGGTGCTGTCGACGGGAGTCGTGCCCCCGAACCGGAGCCTGGACTGTGTCCTGGACGATCTGGACGAGCACGAGCACCTGGTGTGGCTGCGCGAGCCGCTGCATGCCACGGGGCTGAAGGCAGGTCTGGTGACGAGTCTGGGATTCGGTCACGTCGCCGGCTTGATCGCGATCGCGCACCCGCAGGCGTTCATCGCGTCACTCGCGTCCGAGCAGCGCGATGCGTATCTGGCCGCTGCGGAGAAGCGCACGATCGAGGGTCGGATGCGTCTGGTCCACGCGATGTACGGCGGACCGTCGCTGTACGAGCGTCCGGACGGACGTCGCTTCGCCAAGACCGGCGCCCGTGAGACCGAGGCGGGCCTGCTGCTCGACCCGGCCGGCCGCCTGGGCTCGGACGGCCTGTACGCCGGACCGTCGTGCTGAGTCCTGAACTCGCTGGTCGAGGTCTGAGGAGCGCAGCGACGAACCTCGAGGCTCGGGCCTGGGGGCCCTCACACCTCAACCACCGGTGGTGGGGTTGATGGGAGTTGTGGGGGTCGGGGTCGATCTGGTGCACGTGCCGACGTTCGCCGAGCAACTCGACCAGCCCGGCACGCGGTTCGAGCGTGCCTTCACGCCAGGGGAGCGGGGTGACGCGCGGGATCGACCCTCCAGCAGTGATCCCGCGCGTCACCTCGCTGCCCGCTGGGCCGCCAAGGAAGCGCTGATCAAGGCTTGGTCGGCGTCGCTGTACGGACAGCCCCCGGTGGCCGGTGAGCACGTCCACCACCTGATCGAAGTCGTCTGCGATGCCTGGGGCCGGCCACGTCTGCGCCTGCTCGGCGAGGTGGCCGAACACCTGGCCGGTCACACGGTCGAGGTGTCGCTGTCCCATGACGGCGATTACGCCACCGCTTACGTGGTCCTGTCGTACGAGCAGTAGCGTGACCGGCGTGAGCAGCTCGAAGCGTCGACCGTCCTGGGTGTACGACCACGGCACCGAACCGGACCCACGGTTCACCTTGGCCAATGAACGCACGTTCCTGGCGTGGATCCGTACCTCCTTGGCTCTGCTGGCCGGTGCTGCTGCCGTGCACGCGTTCGACCTGGACGTCTCGGACACCGTGGCTGCATGGTCCGGTGGCCTGCTGGCGGTGGGGGGTCTGCTGTGCGCGCTGCAGGCGTGGTTCGGCTGGGCGCGCAACGAGCGGGCGCTGCGCGAGGAACGACCACTGCCGTCCAGCGGCGTCGGAGCGGTGCTCGCCGCGGCCGTCGCGGTCGTGGCACTGATCCTGCTGGTCATCGGCAGTCGATGAGTGGCCGCATCGACGAAGGTGGTCCGCGGCGCAGCTGGACCCGCATCGTCTGGAGACGTCTTCCCGGTGATGGGCAACGACCGATCAGCCGTCCGGACCCGGGCCTGCAGCAGGAACGCACCCGGCTCGCGTGGCGGCGCTCGATGCTGGCCTTCGCAGTCGTCGGCCTGGCCGTGGTCCGGGCCGCCTACGTCGAATCGGTCCATGTCGCGGTCGTGCTGGCGCTGATCGGCCTCGGCATCGCGATGTGGCTGTCGCTCACGACCCTGCGCCGCGGCCGCTGGACGTGGCCGTCGCAACGGGAGCCGGAGTTCCTCGAGGTGCTGCGTGACGGCACACTGCCCCTGCTGGTGACCGCCATGGCCGCGGTGCTGTGTCTGGCCGTGCTGGCGAACGCGCTACGGCTCCTGTCGTGATGTCTGTCGGCGTCCGGGCACGGAGGGCGCCAGGAGCTCGGCCGCCCGTTCGGTGATCAGGCGTCGCACGACCAATGCCGACGGTGAGGGTCGCGACTCGCGCCGCTGAACCAACTCGACACGCACCGGGTCGGCGTCCTGCAGCGGGATCCAGCGCAGCCCTGCGATGTCGCCCGATGTCTCGAAGGGCGCCAGGATGCCGATGCCCGCGCCGGTCGCGACCATGACCTTCGCGGTCCGGGCCGACATCGCCTCGACCACGACATCAGGACGGGCGACACCGGACTGCAGGCGCTCCCACATGACGGTGCCCTCGCGCATCGTGACGATCGGCCAGGTCTCCAGATCGTCCCAGCGGACCGCCTCCCGGTCGGCCAGCAGGTGATCGCGACGCACCACGATGCCGATGGGCGAACTCCACAGCACGGTGCGCTCGATCCCGGACGCGGCCGGTCCGGTGGGCATCGTGACGACACCGAAGTCCAGATCGCCGGCCGCCACGGCCGATTCGATCGCCGACGAGCCCGCCTCGGTGATGGTGAACCGCAGATCGGGGTGCTGATCGCGCAGCCGGCCGACCACGGGAGCGATGACCGTCTCGGCCACCACTGAGATGGCCCCGATCGCGACGCGTCCCCGATAGGAACCGCTGGAGTCGGCGGCCGCCTCGAGCACCGCGTCCTCGGCCGTGACGAGGCGCGTCATCGGGTCGAGCAGCGCCTGGCCGACCGGTGTGGGCCGGACCCCGGCGCGGCTGCGCGTCAGTAGCACCACGTCGAGCTCTTCCTCGAGCAGGCCGATCTGCTGGCCGATCGCGGGCTGGCTGATGCCGCATCGGTCCGCCGCGGCCCGGAGGGATCCGGTCTCGACGGCGGCCAGGAAGTACCGCGCACGCTCGACTCGCATCCCCGAACGATAACTGTTACCTATCACCCCTGGAAGGGCGGCGTCCCCATCGCTGCAGGCATGGCAGATTGATCGGCGCGCAGGTGATGCGCATCACGAACACGTCTGAGAACAGATCGAAAGGTTGTGGCTATGTCCCAGTTGCCGCTGAGTGGCATCACGGTGCTGGACATCTCCACGATCCTGGCCGGCCCCCTGGCGTCATCGCTGCTCGCCGAGTTCGGTGCCGACGTCATCAAGATCGAGCAGCCGGGCACCGGCGACCCGGCGCGCTCGTATCCGCCGCTCGTCGACGGCGGCTCGGCGCAATGGACGATGCTGGGGCGCAACAAGCGCAGCGTCACCGTCGATCTGCACCATCGCGATGCGATCAAGGTCGTCGGTCCGCTGGTCGCCGCAGCAGACATTGTGGTCACCAACTTCCGTCCCGCAACCCTCAAGCGGTTCGGCGTCGACTTCGATGATCTGCTGGCCCACCGCTCCGATCTGGTGATGGTGCACATCAGCGCGTTCGGCCGCACCGGGCCCTACTCGGACCGACCCGGCTTCGCTCGCGTCGCCGAGGCGTTCGCCGGGCTGACCCATCGCACGGGCGATCCCGACGGCCCGCCGGTGTTCGCCGGATACCCCGTGGCCGACGGCGTCACCGGGATCTATGCCGCCTTCGCTGCGATGCTCGCGCTGCGCCAGCGCGACGAGACCGGTGAGCCGCAGCTGGCGGACATCGGCCTGTACGAGCCGCTGTTGCGGATGATGGAGGACTTCATCGTCGACTACGACGCCACCGGGAGCAGCGTCGGACGCCAGGGCAATGAGAATCCGCACATCAGCCCCAACAACCTGCATCGCACACGCGACGGGCACTGGCTCGCGCTGCCCGCATCGACCGAGCAGATGTGGCGGCGCCTGGTCAAGGTGATGGGTGCCGACGACCTGGCCGCGTACGGCGACATGTCCGAGCGGATCACCCACCGCAAGGACATCGAGGCCCGCGTCGACGCGTTCGTCGGCGAGCACGACCTCGAGCCGCTGATGGAGATGTTCGTCGACGCCGGTGTCGCGGCGGGCCCGGTCAACACCGCCGCCGACATCTGCGCCGACCCGCACATCCTGGCCCGCGGGTCGGTCGTCGCGGTCGCCGATGCCGAGGGGCGGCCGCACCGCATGCAGGCGCCCGCAGGCGTCTTCTCCGGCTTCGAGCCCAGCATCCGCACCGCCGCGCCCGGACTGGGCGAGCACACGGACGCGGTGCTGACCGACGTCGCCGGCATGACCGCCGACGACATCGCAGGACTTCGAGCGGACGGGGTGATCTGATGAGAGCCGCTCGTCGTGATCGCCGGGGGAACTGGACACCATCAAGGAGAACCATGAAGAGTCATCGACCACGACGTACCCATCGTCGCCTCGGCATCCTCGCGAGCACCGTCGCCGCCGTTCTGGCCCTGACCGCGTGCGGTGGTGGGGGATCGACCGACGGCGCATCCGGCGTCCTCAAGATCGGCGCCGCCACTCACGTGCAGACCTTCGACCCGCAGATGGCCGCGGTCGCACAGGAGTACTACCTGAATCCGATCTTCGACACCCTGATCCACGCACTTCCCGACGGCACGTACGAGGGCGGCCTGGCCGAGAAGTGGCAGATCGTCGATCCGCAGACGTTCGAGCTGACGCTGCGTCCCGACGTGACGTTCAGCGACGGTGCGCCGGTGGACGTCGACGCGGTCGTCGCGAACTTCGAACGGGGGATGGGCACCGAAGCCAGCCCGTCCGCCGCGTTCTACTCCAACATCAAGTCGGCCGAGGCCGTCGACGACTCGACCGTGCGGTTGCACCTGAATGAGCCGACGACCGACATGCTCTCCCAACTCAGCCGGCTGCCCGGCATGATGATGAGCCCTGCCTCGTTCGATGCCGATCCTGACACCAAGCCGGTCGGAGCGGGCGGCTGGACCTACGACGCCGCCAGCTCGAATGCCGGTGAGCTCGAGGTCTACCAGGCCAACGAGAAGTACTGGGCGCCCGAGCACGTCAAGGTCGACACGGTCGAGATCCGTGTCCTCGAAGATGCGTCGGCCGCCACCAACGCGGTGCTGGACGGACAGGTCGACGTGATCGAGCTGCGCGGCGAGGCCGATCGGTCCACCCTGGACAATGGATCTCTGCAACTCATCGAGCGCGCGAACGCCAATGTCGACTACATCCAGATCATGGACACCGACGGCACCGTGCTCAAGCCGATGGCCGACGAACGGGTCCGTCGCGCGCTGAACCTGGCGATCGACCGCGAGTCGTTCAACAAGGGCGTCCAGTTCGGCAACGGCGATCCCAGCCCCAGCTTCTGGCTGTCGGACACGCCGTACTACGACAAGTCGCTGGAGGATCTGGCGTACGACCCCGATGAGGCCCGGCGTCTGCTCAAGGAGGCCGGGTACGAGGACGGCTTCACCGTGACGTTCCCGTCGTTCGGTGCCCTCACCCAGGTGGCCGAGTCGATCCAGCAGATGTGGGGCGACATCGGTGTGACGGTCAAGATCAAGCAGGTCGAGCCCGGAACGCTCGCCGATGTCATGCGCGACGGCAAGACGGTCATGACGGCGACGTTGACGCGTGGTTTCACCGCCGAATCGCAGTACATGGAACGGCACGCGCCTGGCAGCCCCTACGACACCATGGGCACCGACCGTGGCGATGTTGCGGACTTGGCGAAGAAGGCGCTGACCGCCGAAACAGAGGAGGCCCAGATCGAGGGATGGCGTGATGTCTACACCTACCTGATCGAGCAGGGGTACCTGATGGTCATCGGACACGAGATCCCTACTGTGGTCGTGGCCGAGAACGTCAAGGGCGTCACGCTGTCCCCGTCGGACAACCTGCCCAAGCCGTACGACATCACTGTGGGCTGACCGTTGCTCCGTGTCGCCCTTGGCCGCCTGCTGGCCCTCATCCCTCTGGTGATCGTCGCCAGCTTCGCAGCATTCGTGCTGTTGCAGCTGACGGCCACCGATCCGGCCGTGGTTCGTCTCGGCGAGAACGCGACGGAGGAGTCCTATGCGGCCTTCCGTCACGAGATCGGCGTGGATCGGCCGATGATCGTCCAGTACGGGAGTTGGTTGGCCTCAGCGGTCCAGGGCGACCTCGGCACGTCCTGGTCGAACTCGACGCCGGTCACCGATTCGCTGTCCAGCCGGTTCCCCGTCACGCTGTCGATCACGATCGGAGCGCTCGTCGTGGGACTGCTGGTCGGCATACCGACCGGGATCGCAGCGGGCATCCGCGCGGGTCGCAGTACCGACTCCCTGCTCACGGGCGGGGCGTCGATCGGCCAGGCCGTGCCCAGCTTCTGGCTCGCACTGCTGCTGGTCGCCTACGTCGCGATGAAGACGCCCTGGTTCCCCGCGACCGGGTACGTCTCGTACGACCGTGACGTCGGTGAGTGGCTACGCAGTATCACCTTGCCGTCGATCGCGCTGGGTCTCGCGGCGGCCGGTGCGTTCGCACGCCAGACCCGGGCCGGATTCGTCCAGGTACTCCACGAGCCCTACATCCGCACGGCGGTCGCCGGCGGCCTGGCCCGTCGCCGGATCCTGTGGCGCACCGCGCTGCGCAATGCTGCGGTCCCCGTCGTGACGACGGTCGCCGGGCAGGCCGCGGTGCTCGTCGGCGGTGCGGTCATCGTGGAACAGGTGTTCGCGCTTCCCGGACTGGGTCAACTCGTCCTCAACGCGATCCGCAACGGCGATATGCCGGTCGTGCTCGGCTTCGTCGTCCTCATGGCTCTTCTGATGGCGATCATCCAGTTCCTGCTCGATATGACCTACGCACTCATCGACCCCCGGGTGCGTGCGGCATGAGGCGCACACTGATCGTCAAACTGTCCTGGGCAGTTCTGGCCGTGGTCGGATTCCTGGCCGTCTTGGGACCCTGGATCACTCCGTACGATCCCACGGTCGGTTCGGTCGGTGACGCCTTGGCGGCGCCGGGCCGCGAGCACTGGCTGGGCACCGATTACCTCGGTCGCGACACCCTGAGCCGCCTCATCGACGGCGCCCGCGTCTCCACGATCGCCGGATTCGAAGCCACGACCGTGGCGTTGGTCCTGGGCGGCGGGCTCGGCATGATCGTCGGCCTGCTCGGCGGCTGGGTCGACCGCATCGTGATGCGTGTCGTCGAGGGGATCTCGGCCATCCCGGCGATCGTGCTGGCCATCGCCATCATTGCTGCGCTCGGCAGCGGGCTGAGCCGGTCGATGCTCGCGGTCGGCATCGCGTTCGCGATGGGTATGGCCAGGCTCGCCCGCGGGCTGACGATGGCCGAGCGTGAACGGCTCTACGTCGACGGCGCACGGGTCATCGGGGCAGGACGCCGCCGGTTGTTGCGGCGGCACATCGCGCCCAATATCGCCGCGCCGATGGGAGTCGAGGCCACGCTGGTGTTCGCGCACGCCGTGACCATCGAGGCCGCCCTGAGCTTCCTCGGGCTCGGTACCCAGCCACCAGCGGCCAGCTGGGGCGTGATGCTGTCGAGCGCTCAGCGCACGATCCGCGAGGCTCCGTTCCAGGCCATCCCACCGGGACTGGCGCTCGTGCTGACGGTGCTGGCACTCAACATCGTCGGCGACGCGCTCGTCCGCCGTCGCCGGAGCGGGACGGCGACGGACAATCCGACCGGCTATCTCGAACCGATCGGCATCGAGGCCTCAGGCGACGGGACAGCGGTCGAGCAGTCGGCGTCGACGCTCCTCGACGTCCGCGGTGTCACGGTGCGTTACGGCGACACGATCGCAGTCAAGGGCGTCGATCTCGCGATCGACCACGGTGAGGTTGTGGCCCTGGTCGGTGAGTCCGGCAGCGGCAAGACCTCTGTAGCGATGGCCCTGGCCGGGCTGCTGACCCCACCGGCATCGAGCACGGCCGACCGGATCCACCTCGGAGGAACCCGGCCCCTCGACCTCGTCGGCGCCGATCGCGCGACCCGGTCGGCGTGGCGCAGTCGCGTCGGGGTCGTCTTCCAGGAGCCTGCGGCGGCACTCAATCCGCTCCAGACCGTCGGCCGGCAGATGCGTGATGTGATCCTGGCTCAGCGCCGGCTCGCCGGTGCCGCGGACTCGTCACGACCGGTCGATGAGGAGATCACGTCGCTGCTCTCAGCGGTGGGCCTGCGACGCCCCGAGGAAGTGGCGGGCCTACGGCCCGCGCAGATCTCCGGCGGGATGGCGCAGCGGGTCATGATCGCCTTGGCGCTGGCCAAGTCCCCGGACCTGCTGATCGCCGACGAACCGACCACGGCCCTGGATGTGACCGTGCAGGCCGAGATCATCGCGCTTCTGCGGCGCCTGTGCCGAGAACGGGAGTTCGGTGTGCTGCTGGTGACCCACGATCTGGGTGTCGCCGGGGAGCTGGCCGATCGTGTGGTCGTCATGCTCAAGGGCGACGTCGTCGAGTCCGGGCCGATCGAGAGCGTCGTGCTGCGCCCGCAACACCCCTACACATCGGCGCTCGTGGCTGCTGTGCCGCGCAATGAGCCCGGGCGGGCGATCCTCCGGCCGCCCGAGAGCCTCGCGGAGGCCGAAGCGGTCGAACTCGTCGAAGATCAAGGGGAGCCGGTCCGGTGAACGTCACTGAACTCGTGGGCTCGACACACGACCTCACGGTGGAGTTCCCACGTCGTCGACGGCTGCGTGAACCGCGTCCCGAGCCGTTCGTGGCCGTCGACCATGCGTCGATCGATCTGCGGCCGGGTGAGATCACGGGCCTGGTCGGTGAGTCCGGATCGGGCAAGTCGACCTTGGCGCGCGCGTTGCTGCGGCTCGTCCCGTTCGCGGGACAGGCGACCATATGCGGATTCGACGTCGGGGCCCTGCCCACACCGGCGCCACTGGAGTACCGCAGGGCCGTGCAGGCGGTGTTCCAGGACCCGCTCCAAGCGTTGAATCCACGTCACTCGGTCGAACAGATCGTCGCCGAGCCGCTGGTCATCCACACTGATCACGACGCGGCGACCCGCCGCGACCTGGTCATCGCGACACTCGATTCGGTGGGCTTGGGATCGGAGTTCCTGAACCGCACCACGCGCGAGCTGTCCGGCGGGCAGCGGCAACGCGTCGCGATCGCTCGCGCCATCATCATCGACCCATCGCTGCTGATCCTGGACGAGGCGCTCAGTGCGTTGGACGTCACGACCGCCGCGTCGGTGGCGCGGCTGCTGCACGGACTGCTCCGTCCCGACTCGGCGATGCTGTTCATCGGTCACGATCTGGCGATGGTGCGCCAGCTGTGCGACCGGGTGCATGTCATGCGCGAGGGACGAGTCGTCGAATCGGGGAGTGCCGAGGAGGTCTGCGGCGACCCGCAGCACGAGTACACGAAGTTGCTCGTCTCATCCATTCCACGCCTGCTACGAACCGAGGAGTCGAGGTAGCCATGTATCAGACATCGGCCCGATCAGAAGGCCGCGAGACACCTCTTCAAGCGCGGCGAGGCAGACTCGTGGTGACAACCGTGGCCACGCTCGCCGTGATCCCGGCCGCGGTCGTGATGGCGTCGACCGGCGGCGCAGCCGCGCACGGCGGCTCGATCTCGACGACCCGGATCGAGCCGTCGACGACAGGCACCGCGATCACAGCCGAACCCGACAGTTCGCGCTATCACGTCGTCAGCCTGCCACGCAGCATGCGCACCGACCGGCTCGTCGTCATGCTGCCGGGGTCGAATGTGGGAGCGTCGGGGTACACCGACTTCGTCGAGCACGCCGCCCGGCTGGGGTATCCCGCCGTCAGCCTGGCCTACCTGAACCGCGGGACGATCGGTGCCGCGTGCCAGGCCACGCCGGGAGAGGAACACTGTTTCATGCAGGCGCGTGGTGAGATCGTCTTCGGCGCCGATGTGCCTGACCCACAGGGTGTCCGGTACTCATCGGACAAGGTGGACGTCGATGCGGCGAACTCGATCGTCGGACGGCTGATCGCGTTGATCGATCATCTGGCCGTGGAGGACCGGCGTTGGAACAGCTTCCTGATCCCCGACCGGACCTCGCCCTACGTCGCTGCGAACCGGGGCCCGGTGCGGCTGAACTATCGCAAACTGATCCTGGCCGGGCATTCACAAGGCGGCGGACACGCCGCGCTCCTGGCCATGCGGACCCGGGTGGCCCGCGTCGTGATGCTCAGCAGCCCTGACGACACCGATCAGTCCGGCACCGCATCGTGGATCCGTGCCGAGTCGGCGACTCCGCTGGACCGCTTCTGGGGGCTGATCCATGAGAACGAGGGCCCGTACGGCCAACACGTCATGCAGGTATGGAGCGAGTTGGGTGGCGCGGGAGTCGGTGCTGGCGACAACACGTCCGAGGTCGACGTGGGCGACGGCTCCGGGGACCCGTGCGGTAGCCACCGGCTCGTGCTTCCCGGCGATCGGGGCACGCCGTTGGCCAATCACATGGCAACGGCCTATGACGGCGGCTATCTGGCCGGGGTTCCTACGGCATGGACCTATCTGCTGGAGGCTGGCCACCGGGGGAAGCCGTGCCGGTGAGATCTGTTGACTCGGCGACGAGCCGCCGCAGGGCGCGTCGCGCATCGGGGGTGTCGGGCAGCACGGCGAGCAGGCTGGGCGCCGCCGGAGAGCGACCGGAGGGGTCGGCGTCGACGAGGGACCTGACCCAGCCGAAGCCCTCTTCCAGTTCGGCCATCGCGTCGGTGCCGCCGTCGGTGCTGAGCCAGTGGCGCAGGACCGTCAGATGTACACCGTCGATCAGGGAAGCCAGCGCCAGGGGCCTGAAGCTGTGCGGGTCGTCGCCGAGATGACGATCCAGGTGCTCGTGGCTGAGCGCGAGGTACCGGTCGTGCTCGAGGACCTCACGTTCGTGCAACGGCGGGACGAGGCGGGTCAGCCGGTAGCGAGCAAGCACGACCTCGCGATGGTCCATGAAATCGCGCAGCACTGCACGCGTGATGTCCAGGACATCCTCGACCGGGTTGATCCCGCGTCCAGGCTCGGCAACCATCCGTCTGATCAGATCGCGCCTCTCGGCGTGGTCGGGGAACGGCAATTCGTCCTTGCTGGGGAAGTGGCGGAAGACGGTCCGGCGCGAGACGCCGGCCTCGGCCGCCACGTTCTCGACCGTGACGTTCTCGTATCCGTGTGCCATGAACAACCGCATCGCGACTTCGGAGAGGTGCTCCTTGGTCCGTTTGGCGGTCCTGCCGATCGAGGGGGCAGTGGCGGTCATGGTGATCCTTCCCTGATCGCTCCCGGTCTGATCCGCGACCGAGGCTACACGAGGAAGAGCCCGGCCAGCGGTTGTCGGATCTCAGTGTATGACACTGCGTGTCAGTTGATGCTGGTCGACCTGATCCATTCTCATGCCGAGATGTTTTCTGAAATGCGAGTCATTCAAGATCACAATGGAGGGCATTGGTTTCTCGGTCGCGAACACACGAATCCCACCATTGACACTGCGTGCCGCCCATGCGTAGGGTCATCAACCATCACCGCCGGGTGTGACGTGAGCCACGCGCGAACCGATCAACGCGGACCGACGTACGAAGCGAGAAGGGTCGCCCCATGAACCAGCAGGGCCCGATCCTGTCGGCGACCGATGTCGTCGTGGACTTTCCGCTCGGCCACGGCGAGACGCTGCGCGCGGTCGATCACGTCAGCTTCGAGCTCGAGCCCGGCGAGGTCCTCGGCGTCGTCGGTGAGTCCGGCTCCGGCAAGTCGACGCTCGGCCGGGTCGCCGCAGGCTTCCTGACACCTACCGCGGGCGAGGTCCGCTACCCCGACGGCACCGGCGGCCTGGCGCCCCGCGCGGACCGCCACGCGCGCGGACACCGTGACGTGCAGATGATCTTCCAGGAGTCGGCGATGGCGCTGAGTCCCCGCCTGCCGGTGTGGCGGCTGGTCGGTGAAGCCCTCGACCCGAACCGGACCGCGCTGCCCGTGATCGGCCGTCGCGCAGCCGCCGAGCTGAAGGACCAGGTCGCGCCCCAGTTGCAGCGCGCCGGACTCGATCCCCTGACGTTCCTGGACAAACGGGCCGGTGAACTGTCCGGCGGCGAGAAGCAGCGGGTCGCCATCGCCCGCGCGCTCGCTGCCTCACCCGTGGCGATGGTCTGCGATGAGTCGGTCTCGGCACTCGATGTCTCGGTCCGCGCCGTCGTGCTCAACCTGTTTCGCCGCCTCAGCCGCGAAGAAGGCATCGCGCTGCTGTTCATCACCCACGACATCTCGGTCGTCGCCCACCTCGCGCACCGCGCCTGCGTCATGTACCGCGGGCAGGTCGTCGAGAGCGGCACCGCGCAGGAGATCGTCCAGAACCCCCAGGACGCCTACACGCGCCGGCTGATCGATGCGGTCCCCACCCTGGAGCGCACATGACCGGTCACCCCCACCCCTCCACCACCGCCCGGACGTTCCCCGCGTTCGGACCCTCACCAAGGAGTGCCATGAAGTCCTACACCTCTCACACCCGGCGCCGCCGGGCCGGCATCGTCGCGGTCGTCGCGGCGGCCGCGATGCTCCTCGCGGCCTGTGGCGGCGGATCCGGCGACTCGGGGGCCGACGCCGCCAAGAACGCCGACGGCTCGATCACGATCGGCACGATGTTCCCGCCCGGAACCCTCGATCCCACCACGGGTACGCAGGG
>Ga0164243_10005309_pt1 | contig 19721 bp, 17 predicted proteins | sample OricompcompostOP_FD_108781 | JGI IMG/M metagenome (GOLD analysis project Ga0164243, IMG submission 108781) | Organic Plus compost microbial communities from Emeryville, California, USA - Original compost - Organic plus compost (OP) | ecosystem: Engineered > Solid waste > Mixed feedstock >... | reverse complement strand
CGCGCCGCTTGTTTTTACCACGGTTGCTACTGCAACGCGTTCACCCTGACGTAAGACCTCCTGAATGGCCTCGTAAATAGGTAAAGCATTCATGAAACCTGTCTCCCCGTTTTTTATTGCTCAAAGACTGAATATTGCACCTATGATTATATGATAAAACGCTGCTGCCTGAAAAATATATTCCCGGCAACAATAGCATGGGCATCTCTCCTGGAGGTGGAAAGGGAGATTCCACCTTTGTCTGTGCTGAAAAGAATAGCTACATGACAAGCGCTATAGAACACATTGTCTAGCAGCCATTAGAGATGGCGGCGCGTTTGACGAAAAGATCAAAAGTGTTCTATATTATGTAGAACATCTATTCTAAGGGGTACAGGCGGGAGCAAAGAACCGCAGCAACCGGTCAGACAGTCCGCAGATAAGCTTGTACTGACGTAACTTCGTATGTTTCTCTGCTATGACAACGAAGAGAATGACAGAGGAGAGCAAGAGCGAATGAGTAACAATACCTTTAATCCACGAGAACATCTGATAACGATTAAAAACAGGCAAGGAGCAACCGAGTATTTGCCTGTCCAGTGGCGGCTTGTCTGGTTCCGTTCGGAATGTCCGGAAGGAAGTATTGAGACCGAACTGCTGCAACTGGATCTGGAACGAGAGACGGAAGAAGAGGCTTTTGTCTGGAACGCTGAAAAACGGCGCAGTGAAAAAGTAGTCAAAACTGCAAAGGGATTGGCCGTCTTTCGGGCGACCGTCAAAGATGGCAAAGGTGGAAGCGCGACTGCAACGAAGATGGAGAAAGCGGCTTCATTCCCGGATTTCCTTGAGAAGGCCGAAACTGGAGCAATCGGACGAGCGCTAGCGGCGCTTGGCTATGGCACACAGTTTGCCCCGGAACTCGATGAGGAACACCGCATTGTTGATAGCCCGGTCGGCGGTCAGGGAGGTGCTGCCCCGTCCCGCAATGGGGCAACAGGCGTCATGAGCGCCGAGGCCGCGGCTGACGCCCAGGTAACTGAGCGACAGATTGCCAATATCAGGAAACTCTGTCAGCATCTTGGCAAAGAAGAGCCCCAGAATATCACATCTCTCAGCTTTCTGGGCGCCAAGAAAATGATCGAAGATCTGACCAACGAGTACAAAGAGCGCAAACAGAACAAGGCCTCGTAATATCGATTGGGGCTGTTTTCCGGAATACATCATCTGGAACAGCCTGCTTGAAAGAGGTAGATCGCATGTTGGTGAACGTAGTGGGAGGCGAAACCCGACGCGGTTTCATAGTGCAGCGGGAAAGCAATTTTACAATGACATCTGAAGAGGTAGAGTGTGCTGAAAAGCGCATGAAACAACGATGGTATGATCTGGTAACAGCAGAGCAGCAAGGGGCATCTCTCCAGACGCTGGATCGGATGTTTAACGCCTATATGCTGGCTGTTGAAGAGTACAACCACTGTGCTGAACGCTATCTTGTTGAACAGGCGGCTGCGCAGCACCCCGAGACCGGATCAACTGTCCAGAAGAGAAAACGTCGTAGGAAAGCCTCGTAGAAAGCATCGCCAACGTAAGGCGTGAAGGTACTCGCAGCGCTATTTTGGCATAAGAGAAGCGGTGAGTACCTTCACTGTGTTTGCGGGGTCCCACACCTCAAAGCGAAAGTTGTCCCCTTATCGTTCTTCCACAGTATCAGGCCTGTACAAAATCGACAATAGCTTTCGCCACAGCAGCCGGTGCGTCGAAAAGGACCAGATGGCCCGCATTTGGCACGACGACCAGTTTGGAGGTCTCGATCTCCCGATTGAGACGCTGTGCATATTTCAGCGGGATCTGCTCGTCTTTCTCGCCCCAGATCAGCAGGGTAGGCTTTTTGGCAACTGCCAGATCGGTTGAGACCGAATTGACATAGTGAGGGAGAAGCAGGCGAATATGCTGATAGAGCACCTCTTTCCCGAGCTCGCTGTTCCACGGTTCAACATATTGATCCAGCACGTTGGCGAAGTCCTGGCTCTTGAATGCTGCCTGTGGCAGGGTCTCGCGCAGATCGCGAATCATATCTTCGAGGCTGGTCTGCTTGGGGGCGTCGAAGTCCTGACGCTTCTCCATCTCGGGCAGAGGCCAATCTTTGGCAAAGGCTTGTAGATAGCAGATGCTATCGATCAGTACCAGCGCCGCGGTCTGCTCGCGATAGAGGCGGGTTGCCAGAATCTGAGCGACGCCACCGCCGAGGCCGTGACCAACCAGGATGATATTGTTCAGCTTGAGATCCTTGAACAGCAGAGCGAGCGCATCGGCATGGCCCCAGACGGAGGTATCGGCGGGCCAGGGATGATCGGACTCGCCATAGCCAAGCATATCGAATGCGTAGACAGCACGGTTCAGGCCGGCCAGTTGAGGCATCACGGCTTCCCAGGTGAAGGCGCCTGCCGGAATATCATGGAGCAGGACAATTGCCCCGTCTGGTCCATGTTCGGCGCCCTGGACAATATAGCTGAGTTTATAATGTATGGTAGGTGCCTTCCGTCGTTCTTGCGAGACGGAGGTCTTGGATGATTTCGTTGACATACGTCCTCACTTTACAGGGTTCTTTCACGGATAAGCAAAGTAGATAAATCTCTGATGAGAGCGGGTAGCGATAATGCGCTACTCTGTTCCCTTCTGAATTGTAAAGCGTAGCTGGCCATTTTCGCAAATAGGGATATCCCACTCCGAGGGCGGGCCCGGGGGTGGGATATCGGTTGTCTATGACCCGGGATAGGCCTTATGCTCTGGCATAGAGGGCCGGAACATTGTAGAAGGCGCTAAAGCCTGCGTAGTGGGCTGCATCTCCACCCAGTTCGTCCTCGATAACCAGCAGGCGGTTATATTTTGCCACACGCTCGCTGCGGGAGGGTGCCCCGGTCTTGATTTGCCCGGCATTGGTTGCAACCACAAGGTCAGCGATAGTGGTATCTTCGGTCTCACCCGAGCGATGCGAGATGATCGCGCTGAAGGAGGCCCGTTTCGCCATCTCGATTGCTTCCATTGTCTCGCTCAGAGAACCGATCTGGTTTAGCTTGATCAAGATAGAGTTCGCGGACTGCTCGACAATACCGCGCTTGAGGCGCTCGGTGTTGGTCACAAACAGATCGTCACCTACAAGCTGTACCCGGCTGCCCAGACGCTTGCAAAGCTGGGACCAGCCTTCCCAGTCGTCTTCGGCAAGACCATCTTCAATGGTGATAATCGGATACTCGCTTGTCCATTTATCGTAGAGGTCGACCATTTCAGAGGCGCTGAGCGTGCGACCCTCGCGGGCAAGCACATACTTCCCATTGTCGTAAAGCTCGGTTGCTGCGACGTCCAGACCGAGGAAGATATCCTGACCTGGCTTGTATCCGGCTGTCTCAATTGCCGCAACCAGCACTTCCAGTGCCTCCCGGTTGGAGGAGAGGGAAGGAGCAAAGCCACCTTCATCACCGACGTTGGTATTAAGTTTCTTGCTATGGAGAACTTTCTTGAGGCCCTGATAGACTTCTGCTCCCATGCGCAGCGCCTCGCGGAACGAAGAAGCGCCAACCGGGAGGATCATATATTCCTGCATATCGGTGGAATTATCCGCGTGCTTTCCGCCGTTCAAAATATTGAGCATGGGTACGGGCAAGGTGCAGGCGGAAACACCGCCGAGGTAGCGATAGAGCGGCTGATTGTATGCCTGTGCCGCTGCTTTGGCAAGTGCCAGTGAGACGCCGAGAATGGCGTTCGCGCCGAGTTTCGCTTTATTGGGTGTACCGTCCAGACCGATCAGCACTTCATCGAGCATGACCTGATCGGTTGCATCAAAGCCAGCAATCTCTTCAGCGATCACTTTATTGACGTTTTCAACGGCCTTGAGAACGCCCTTGCCACCGTAGCGGCTCTTGTCGCCGTCGCGTAGCTCGACTGCTTCATGTGCTCCGGTTGAAGCTCCGGAAGGAACCGCCGCTACTCCCCGCGCTCCTCCCTTCAGGGTGACTTCAACCTGAACCGTGGGATTGCCGCGCGAATCCAGGATCTCGCGGGCGATGACTTCCTTGATGGATGTCGAATCGTTTGTGTTGAGTGGCATAACCAAAAATCCTCCACAAAAATCTTATCTATGCACATGCGGAGCAAATTGTTTCTCTCTTTATAATAGCCCAGTCGCAGGGGATGTTGCATCCTTGCCTGGGCTATTGTACATCGGAGTGCCGGGTATGGGCAAGCAAGAGAAAGACCCTGGTGAATCTTCACCAGGGTACTTATCGGGATGAATGGTATGTGCTCACAGGCCTTGTAGTGCCTGGTTGAGTTTCTCTGTATGCTCCGGTAAACCAACCGTAACCCGGAAGTAGTCTGCCAGATCGGGCTGTGATGAGAAGTAGCGGAGCAGAATGCCGTGCGACTCGACCGCGTTCCGTAGCTGTTTGATCGTAACCTGACTCTGGTCAACGAAGGTCAGAATATAGTTCCCTTGCGAGGGCAGCGGCTTTAAGAAGGGATAGCTGGCAAGAACCTCAAAAAGGTGAGCCCGCTCTTCTACAATGCGCTGCACATTCTGCAGGGTTGCATCGAGGTGTTTCAGCGTTTCGATGGCCGCGATATGCCCGGACATATTGACCTCAAATGGGCATTGCGCGCGGCGCATGTAGGACTGAATCCACTCGGGCACGAGGGCATAGCCAATGCGCAGCCCGGCCAGTCCCGCCCATTTGCTGAACGTGCGGGTGACAACCAGATTCTCATGTTCAGGAACCAGATGCGCGTAGCCACGAGGGAAATCTGAGAACTCCACATAGGCTTCATCGACCATAATGATGCGCCCGGTATCCAGCAGGGCAAAAAGATCCTCCTGACGGATCGGGTTACCCGTTGGATTGTTAGGAGAACAGAGAATGATTAATTTGGTCTGAGGCGTAATCGCTGCTTTAATCGCTTCGACATTCAGCGAGAAGTCAGGGTTACGTGGAACCTCGACAACATGAGCGCCACAGAAGGTTGTAACCGACTTATAGAGCGAGAACGTCGGAGGGCAGCAGATGATGTTGTCACCCGGGCTCAGGAAGAGGTGCCAGAGCAGGTTAATCAGTTCCATGCTCCCATGCTGTACGACGATATGACGCTTCTCTACTCCGGTGTACTGTTCGAGAGCCTGGCGAAGAGCCGCCGAATCTGTGTCTGGATAGAGATTGAACTGCTTATAGTTCGCCAGTGCCGCAAGGACTTCCGGCACCGGTTCATAGGGACTCTCATTACTATTTAGTTTGATAATTTCTTGTATAGGAATATTTGTACGTGTGCTGAACGCTTCTAACGACTCGCCCGGTACATATTCGGCCAGGCGGTCCAGTTCTGGGCGCACGGATACAAGACGAGGGGAATATGTATACATCACTTATTTACTTCTCCGAGTCAGCATCCACAAAAATTTGCGCAGGGCGTCGAATAAATGTGCTGCGAGGACCGGCACTACCAGTAGAGCCATTGAGCGAGCCGCTATTGCTGCTACCGAAACGCCTGGTCAGTGGCTGCACAACCTGCTGAAGTCCAGATGTTCCGGGACCCTCTCCGTTCGACTGTTGAAGGAGTTCCAGACCTTGCCGTAGTGTGAGCATGTCACGCATAAAGCAGGCCACAGCAGAGGCAGCAGAGCCTTTATCTTTCGAGGTTTCATACCGGCGCGATGTGGCTTCACCGGCTGCCTGCGCTGCTTGCGCCATGACATCACCTGTCTTGGCGGCATAAACATCCTGGAAAATATCATCCCAGCTACTCCAGCGTCCGCGCAATGGTTTCCAGCCTAACTGGGTATCGCTTACTGTACGCCATTTTTCTTCCGTGAACTGAATCCAGTCATCCAGGAGCTGGGTCAGAGTTGCCAGTTGCTGGCGTATACGCTCTTCTTCCTCAGATGAATGGCCGTTGGGGAAACCCTGAGCCAACCCATCTGTGCTCTGGGCACTGACGAAGCCGTTGGCCCCCATGCCCATCGGTTGGAAACCTGCCTGATTGTTAAAGTCCTGGAAACCATTTCCGGCAGGAAAGAAACCAGCCCCCCCAAAGCCGCTGAAATCCTGGCCCATCGGCTGACCGCCGGGCAGACCGTAAAGAGGAACCTCTGCGCCCGCGGGTAATTCGCCGAGTACCTGAATTCCATTGGCCCCAAGCATTGGGCCCATAATAGCTGTTCCATCCTGAAGCAAGACTCCCTCGGAAGGAAGCCCACCTATCACGATTTCTTCGTGCCCTATAGCATCCAGTATACGCCATGCCAGACGTGGATGTTTTAATGCCCACCATAATCGCCTGGCCAAAAAGGTTGCCGCAAATGTAAAATTAACGACCAGCCAGACGATTCCTCGTACCGCGAGCCAGTTCACGAGCGCCAGTAGGATGATCAGGTACCAGGGGTCGTGCTGTCCCGCTTCTTGTATAAAGGTCAGTACGGCGGCGACCATCAGGCTTGGATCGCGTAAAGGATTAATAAAGTCCAGTATGCGGCGAAGCCATTTTTTTCCTGTCTTCTCTTCTTCCAATGTGCGCTCCTCTCGGTTCTGCCGCTGGTCCGACAGATAAAATCTTCTCTCTACTTTCGGATGTGTGTTGTGCTTGCAGGGCTGATTCTAACATGTGGCCCTGGATATCTGCAAATTTTATCGGAATAACAGGTAGTTTTGGGGGTGGGTATTCATTGTGTTTCGTCTGATTACCCCCTCCCGGCTTGACAGGCTTGCCGCTTGACAGCTTGTTTCCTTCAACAAAGAAAAACGGATCAGACCATCATTTTTCGGGCTTCTTTGCGGTCGCCCGCTTCACTTTTGCCCTCTTCTATCAGGTTGGCATTTCGCCCGCTTCAATGCGGGGGCTTCTTCTTTCATCCACGTGGCATGCTCGGCTGACCTCTTGCGAGACAGCGAGGAGAGCCAGGTGTCCAGAAGCGTTTTACGATCTGCTGGGATCGTTGGTTCCCCGTCTGCCCGACGGTACCATTCTGTTGCTTTGCTTTCAGCAAGGGAGGCCCATGCATTCCCGCCTTAAACGAACGGGACTTTTTGGACCGTGTATCTGATAAAACGAAGAAAGCTTGTGTTGATAAAGATAAACGGTACCATAGTACCGGATGTCTGGTTTGCTGTCGAGTTTCTGCTTGCTGTTGGCGCTTCCTGCTGTATCATATGCAGTTCGCCGGGAACGTCTTCCAGTGCGCGGATGGCGCTCTCTGGACCCTGTCTCTTCCCGCTATCCTTGGGGGAGCAATTGATGAGGAAGCAGGCGAAAAGAGAACGAGCATCTTTTTTTACTACTATTTAACCTTTGTTGTATCCAATAAGTGGTGGGGGTATTGCTCAATGCGTCATACCCCTGTATCACCTGATCGAGGAGTATATATGACTTCCTGGTAGAGAGCAGGAAAAAAGAGAAGAAGCGGTTACAGGAGCAACAGGGCAGAACGGGGAGAGCAGGTGGGTTGAGAAAAGATGGAGAAAGCATATATGCGTTTTTCGATTTGTGTTCACATGCTGGCGAATCTTTCCTTTAAGTATGGTGGAATGCATTGCCAGGGTATGATGCGGCATCAGGGCACGCGGAATGCCGGGATTCAACCAGAAACGACCTTGCTGCGTAATCTTAAATGATGGCCTGCGGTGGTCCCGTGTGTTGTTGAGTCTAAATGTGACCATCGATTCGTATCATAAAGTGATACCTTCCAGTGTGTATTTGTACTGTCGAAATCGTTGCACACTATACGCAATCGATTACTATGGGTATGGAATGCAAGGACTACAGGCAGTTGATGAAATCGAATTCTGGTAATTACACTTCATCATATGGTAACATTACACATGGTGCCTTGCGTAACGCCGTAGTAAGTAAATCGGTGTAAGACTGTAGCAGACCGTTTCAAGAGAATGCTTCTTGCATCAGCTCGCTTCTGTATTGAAGCGTCGTTGGCGGTCATAGAACAAACAACAGTAAGCACCTGTTAGAAAGGAAATGCTATGCCCACGCGGACGACGACGGACGCTCCTCCGCAGTTGATGCATGCTCGTCGCCTTATTATCGCTTCAAATCGTGGTCCCGTCGAGTTCCAACTTAGTCAGGATGGATCGCTCAAGGCGCGTCGCGGTGCTGGTGGGATGGTCACCGCTTTAATCGAAATTGCGAAAAGTATGGATGTAACCTGGGTTGCTGTGACGATGACCGAGGGCGACAGGGTTGCGGTTCGCGAGATGCAGCAACATGGAGGCGTTTTGCCTTCTCCGGTGCGAGGACATCGCATGAAACTTCATTATGTGCCTGTCCAGAAGAACGTGTACCGGAAATATTATGACAAGATCAGCAATGAGGTGCTCTGGTTCTTACAGCACTACATGTATGATCCCTATCAGAGTAACATTCGACAGCTCCAGGACGCCTGGACCAATGGCTATTGTGAGGCCAATCGGGAATTGGCTGAGGCTGTAGTTGAAGAGATCGAGCGTGAGGACTCCCTGCCTGTGGTGATGCTTCAGGATTACCATCTCTATCTGGTCTCTTCGATGATTCGGAAGAAACATCCTTCGATCATTATGCAGCAGTTTATTCATATTCCCTGGCCCGATATTCGCTGCTGGCACTTCTTGCCGAGTAATATTGCGCAGGCCATCTATAGCGGTCTGGTTGGCAATGATATTATCGGTTTCCAGACGGAACGTGATGCACGCAATTTCCTTGAAGGAGCCCGCACCATCCTGGATGGGGCCGTTGTTGACTTTGAAGAAGGGGCTGTCTGGTGGCAGGGACATCGCACTCAGGCTCGCGCTTACCCCATTTCGATCTCTGTGACAGAGGAGCGCCGTGTTGTGAACAGTGCTCCCGGAAAGCGTGCCGCGAAAGAGATACAGCAGTATTTACGCGAGTATAATATTATGCGCGTAGATCGTATCGAACCGACAAAGAATATACTTCGTGGCTTCCAGGCCTATGATCTGCTGCTGGAAGAGCACCCGGAATTGCATGGAAAAGTTGCGTTTCTGGCTTTCCTGGTTCCTTCACGCCAATCTCTCCCCATTTATCGCCGCACTGCATTAGAGGTACAGGCCATTATTGATGAGATCAATCAGAAATATGGCTCAGATGACTGGATGCCAATTCAGGCATTTACGGGGAACGACCGCGCGCGTGCTCTGGCGGCAATGCAGTACTATGATGTCCTTCTGGTGAATCCGATCATTGATGGTATGAACCTGGTAGCAAAAGAAGGCCCTGTAGTGAATCAGCGCGATGGTGTGCTTGTTCTCTCCCGTACTGTTGGGGCATTCCAGCAGTTGGGTAAGGGCTCTATTCCAACCTCCCCGACTGACGTGATTGAGACTGCACAGGCATTGTATAAAGCGTTGATGTTGCCCGAGGAAGAGCGACATGCAAAAGCCACGTTCGTAAGGCAGTCTGTGGAACGGAATAATCTTGATGCCTGGTTGGCCAGGCAGATTCGCGATATTAACGAGTTGCTTGAATATTCAGTAGCCTCGCAGGCGAAAAAAGCTGATACGGTTCAGAGAGATGCTTCCGGTAATATCGTTGCAAATGTCAGCTAAGTCCAATACTGCCTTCGGGGGACGCAAACAATTTGCGTCCTTACCGAAGAGTGGGTAGCCCGAAGCTAGAGGGAACCGTTCAGTTGCTTGAGGTACTCCAGTATCCCCTGTAGTGTTGCAGCCATACCCTCCACACCCTGGACGACAAGATCTGCCTGATTGAGAAGTGCGGGAAGTGTATCGTGATGTTGAACAGCAATAGAGAGACCACTGATCCCCTCCTGTCTCAGCTCAGATACCGCTTCCATTGCGTCCAGATCAGTTCGATCATCTCCTGCAAAGATGACTCCTCGCAGATCCATTTTCTGCGCAAAACTGCGTAACGCCACCCCTTTGTTCACTTTCAAGGGGGAAAGAACCTCAATAATAAATTTGCCGTATCCCAGACGCATATGTGCCTGCTCGACCGGTCCTTCGACAACGTCAAGGATACGCTGGCGAGCATGATCCTTGTCGGGGGCAAGTCGATAGTGAATGGTGCCACCGAGCTGTTTTCGCTCGATGAGAATGCCCGGCTCGTTTGCCAGTTCCCGCTCAGCCAGGTCCATAATGCGGTTACCCGGCTCAATATAGGCTTTCGCTTCTGGCACGATTTCAACAAGATTGGTGGGGGAAGGAAGGCCGTTACACCATTCCAGACCATGAGTTCCAAAATAGGTCAGCCCCTCAACATTGACCATTGCTGCGCCTTCTTTTGCGGCCCGACCGGTCAGAATAGCGATCTTTGCATAGCGTGAGAGCTCACGGAGCCGTGTGTCAATGCCCGGAAACAAACGCGCTTCGGCTGGTGTGGGCGCGATGGGACTGAGTGTTCCGTCTATATCAAACACAAGGCCGAGTGGTTTCTGCTTCAGAACTGATTGTAATGCTGTTGTTGTCATCACGTCACTCTCTGTCTTCATCTTTTTTCGTTTCCTGGGTTCACTATGTCTCATCTCTGATAGCTTGTCAAATAGAAATCAGGGTGAGAAGGAATCTCCTTTCTCACCCTGATTGTCTACTGCAGCTCAATCTCTACTTCATTCTGGGTGCCCGGAAATACCTCCACAGTCGTGCCTTTGCGCTGAAGGTACAGGTGGACCTGCCGTGCCCCCGGATAGAGATCCTTGATTTCAAGCGTATTCAGCCAGGGTGGTAGCACAGGCTGTTCAAGGGTGAGGCGTCCTTGCTCTCCATCGGCTGTCATACCCAGGAGGGAGGTGAGGAGCAGGAAGGGGGCGCCGGTTGCCCATGCCTGAGGGGAACAGGCAACGGGATAACGTGTCGGACCAAATCCCGGACGCTGCGAGAACCCACAGTAAAGCTCTGGCAGGCGCATATGCTCAAAGAACAGGCTTGCCTGATAAAGACTGTAGAGCAGGGTTGCGGCCTCTTCTCGCGCCCCATAGCGGGCGAATCCTGCACCGATCAGAGCCGTATCATGCGGCCAGATGGAGCCATTATGGTAGCTCATCGGATTGTAACGTACAGCGGTGGTTGAGAGCGTCCGAATGCCCCAACCGCTAAACATATCCTCACGCATCAGTCGCGCTATGACTGCCTGCGCCTGCTCTTTGGGGAGGATGCCCGTCCAGAGACACTGGCCCGCGTTGGACGCAACGACCGCGCAGGGCTCTTTCTCCTTGTCCAATGCAAGATAGAGTGTTTGTTCCTCCTCCCACCAGAAGCGCTGTAAGAAGTGTTCCTGAAGCTTCTGCGCTTGCTGTTCCCAGTAGGTTGCCTCTTGCTGTTTGCCCAGGCGGCTTCCCAGGTATCCCATCGCACGATAGGCGGCGAACGTGTAGGCCTGCACTTCGCAAAGGGCAATCGGGGAGACTGCCAGGCTCCCGTTCTGATGAGAAATAGCGTCCCAGGCATCTTTCCAGCCCTGATTGGCCAGCCCTGTCTCACGCGCACGATGGTATTCAACAAAGCCATCTCCATCTTTGTCGCCATAGTCTCGCAGCCAGCAAGCCGCCTTTTCAGCGTTGGGCCAGAGCCGCTCAAGCAGGTCGGTGTCGTTGGTCCAACGGATGTAGCCTTCAAGCGTGATCAGAAAGAGTGGTGTGACATCAACGCTTCCATAGTAGGGAATATAGGGAATCTCTCGACAGTTCGCCATTTCGCCGGTGCGCATTTCGTGAAGCATTTTCCCGGGCTCTTCGTCGGTGAAATCATCGAATTTGGTGCCCTGATGCGCGGCCAGAAACTGTAGCGTGCCTTTCACGACCTCTGGATACCAGGGGAGAAATTGCAGGCAGGTGATCAGCCCGTCGCGCCCGAATGGGCAGGAGAACCAGGGAATGCCCGCATAGGGATAGAAGCCATGTGGCGTAATGGTGCTGAGCATCTGCAAGTCATGCATACCACGCAAGAGAAGACGATTAAAGAGAAGATCATCAGTACGTACTGTTGGCTGAGCAAGGGTATGCGTCGCAGGGAGAGCAACAGACTTGATGGAATGCTTTTTGACTTCCTCATGCATTGTGGCGCGAAGCTGAAGCTCGACTGGCTGCCCACGCTGTAAGAGAAGTTGCCAGTGGATCACCTGCTCTGCTATATGGGGAGTAGCCGGCGTACAGTGGAGCTGTACTTCGCGCTGGATGTGATCCCGTCCCAGATAGGGAAGGTGCAAGGTGGAGTCCTGAATAAAGGCCGGTTGTAAAGTCCCTTTTTCCGGGCGCACGCTTCCACGCACTTCAAAGATATCGCTGAAATCTGTATCAACTTTGAAGCTGATGGTGACAGGAAGCGGCTGCGGGCTGAAACTGGTGATCGTGATAGTTTGTATGAGTTGTTCTGGCTGCAACGTAAGCAGACGACTGATATGGATTTCGCCCTGTTCGATGGGGGTATTATTTATGGTCAGGGTCGCGTTTGTGGAGTCAATCTGACAGGCGTCTCCTTCGTTGGCAATATGGTGGGAAAGCATGATAGGCTGGCGGCCTTCCAGGTAGAGCTGACAGGTGCGCAGAAAACGGGTCCCATGCCAGTATAATCCCATCTCCGGGTATGAGGCGAGGAGATCACCGTGCACATCTGCTACCAGAAAAGCATCGCCGCTCTTCAGCGTGATCTGTGATTGTCCTGAAACGACGGTATCGTTTCGACCGTCCTCAAGCGTTACTGGCTGGCTGGATAGGGCTTGATGCTGGTGTTCAGATGAGTGAAGAAGTGTCATGTCGTTCGTCATAGTGCTTCTTTCTACCTCGATAAGTGACAATAAAGCGATACACTCTGTCTCTCAACTGTCAGCATGGTGTGCTGATAGCTCTAGGCTCTCTGAAAGACAAATGCGACTCTCCTGTGAGCTAGAGGGGAGTCGCGCGCTCTCAATTCCATAAAAGGGCTTTTTTGGATCTGGATTGCGGATATGATACCATTTTTACGCTTATAGTGTTGAAACAGAGGAAAAGTAGCACAGATGGTATAGGACCTATGGGCTGCTTTTGAAGGGGCCGCATGGCTCTATATCTGGCTTCCTGCGCCTCGATCTTTTGTAGAAAAGAGCGAAAAGGGCACAGTGGTGGGAGACAGGCGAAGAAAAGCGGAATAGTGGAGAGGATCAGGGAACCCTCTGCTGTTGTGTTCGCCTCCTCTTTCGAGTATGATTGAAAAAGCCGAAATCGTTTCTTCAAAGCTACTGGAAAAGATAAATGCTACGAACTTTAACTGCAACACGGTATGTGACTCCTTTGCGTGAGGGAGGATCAGTGCCGGCTATTGTTGAAGCAGATGACGATGGGATGTATGTCTTAAAATTTCGGGGGGCCGCTCAGGGCGCGAAAACGCTGGTTGCCGAGGTGCTGGCCGGAGAGATCGGGCGGGCGTTAGGCTTACCCATCCCTGAAATTGTGTTACTTGAACTTGATCCGATTCTGGGGCGCTCTGAACCGCATTACGAGATTCAGGAGCTCATCAAGAAGAGCGCCGGGTTGAACGCCGGGCTGGATTTCTTGCCGGGCTCGTTGCCGTTTGATGCCAATGATCGCACAAAGGTAGACGCACAGCTTGCCTCGGCTATTGTCTGGTTTGATGCCTATGTTACTAATGTTGATAGAACACCGCGCAATACCAATATGTTGTTATGGCATAGACGCCCTTTCTTGATCGATCATGGTGCTGCGCTCTACTTCCATCATAGCGGTTCGGCGTATCAGGCATTCAGCCGTTCCCCGTTCCGCCCGATTAAAGATCATGTGCTTTTGCCGCTCGCAAGCCAATTGCAAGAGGCTGATGCAAGAATGAAAGCGCGCCTCTCACGGGAGGTCCTTGAGGCGATCGCGCAGATGATTCCGACTGCATGGCTTGAGGGTGATAGCCAGTATCCCGATCCTGAGATGCATCGGGAAGCGTATGTATCGTACCTGCTGGAACGGCTTGAACACTCGGAAATCTTTGTTCAGGAGGGGCTGAATGCCAGAGCACAACTCGTATGATTATGCTTTAATCCGTGTCGTGCCCTCGGTGGAGCGAGGTGAACGTATCAATGTGGGCGTGATTGTATTCAGCCGCACCTTGCGCTTTCTCGGTGTTTTGGTCCATCTGGATCGCCAGCGCTTGCTGGCGTTAGCTCCTCATATTGATGTTGAGGGCGTACAGGAACATCTGGATACAATGGCGCGCATTGGAGCAGGCGATCCTGCTGGAGGGCCTATTGCTGCGCTCTCCCAGTCTGAGCGCTTTCACTGGCTGGTTTCGCCGCGCAGCACCATTATTCAGCCCTCCGCGGTGCATTGTGGCCTATGTACTGATCCCGAGGCTACCTTGCATCACTTGTTCGATACTATGGTGAGGACGGACCTTCCATCCCTTTCTCGCCAGGGATAAAAAAACTTTCTCCGAGAAAAGCCAGAAACAAGCTGGCTTTTTTCCTTCCCTTGACAATGTACCGTCCAGACGGTATAGTAATTGGGAAGGTATGAGAAAGAGGAATGGAGGGTATAATCCTTATGGCCTGGATACTCCTTGTTATTGCTGGTTTTGCTGAAGTTGCAATGGCTTACTTTTTGAAATTGAGCGAGGGTTTTACCCGGCTCTGGCCCAGTATCGGGATGGTTGCATTTGCCGTTTTGAGCTTCTATCTGCTATCGCAGGCGGTCAAATCATTGCCGGTAGGGGTGGCCTACGCGGTGTGGACTGGTATTGGCGCAGCGGGCTCTGTCCTGATAGGTATTCTGTTTCTGGGTGAGTCGCGTGACCTGCTTAAGCTGCTCTCTATTGTCTTGATCGTTGCAGGCGTGATCGGCCTACAGATAACGGGAGGTGGCCACTGATCCAGCTTTCTCTGCATCAATGTGCTAGAATAGTGTAAGCTACTTATCGAAAGGAAGAGAAGCATGACTTTACCAGTGCACATTGATGTCTGGTCCGATTTTGTGTGACCATTTTGTTTTCTCGTAGCCTCCAGTTTGGAGAAGCTCAAACAAGAATGTAACGTGACAGTGCAGTGGCACTCATTTTTATTACATCCTCCTGGCTCGCCTCCCATCTCTCCCGAGAAGAGAGCCCAGATCGAAAGTATGCAGGGACGCCTCAAGCAGATGGCTCGTGAACAGTATGGGATCGAGATCAATGCCGGTCCCTTTGGCACAAACAGCCTGCCTGCCCTGGTTGGAGCGAAATATGCTGAAGCGCAGGGCAAAGGCGATGCATATCATCGAGCTGTGATGAATGCCTACTGGCGGCATGCCCAACCTATCGGGGAGAAGCAGGTACTGAGAGAGCTTGCAATCAGTGTGGGTCTGGATGGCGATGCCTTCCTCGGCGCGCTGGAAGAAGAGACAGACTACACTGCGGCTGTCTGGGCTGATCATCAACAGGCTGAAGAATATGGTTTGCAGGCTGTACCCGCGCTGATCTTTGCTGGAAAGTATCTGGTTTCGGGTGCTCAGCCCTATGAGGTACTCAAGCAGGTTGTCGAGCGTGTCCGTGAGGAAATGGCTGCGAACTAAAGGAGCAGAGAAGTATGGGCTCGAAGATTCAGGTAGGTGATAAAGCACCTGATTTCGCACTTCCTGCAACGACAGGAGAAATGGTACGACTCTCCGATTTTTTGGGGAAGACATATGTTGTTGTATACTTCTATCCGAAAGATGATACCCCCGGCTGTACGAAAGAGGCGTGTGCGTTTCGTGACAGCTATGAGGTGTTCAAGCAGGCAGGAGCCGAGGTCATCGGGATCAGCTCGGATTCGGTTGAAGAGCATCAACGCTTTCGTGAGCGCTACAAGCTTCCCTTTTTGTTGTTGAGCGATAAAGGGGGAGAGGTGCGCAAGCGCTATAATGTGCCCAAAACCTTTGGCTTAATTCCCGGGCGTGTTACTTATGTGATTGATAAGCAGGGGATCATACGCCACATTTTTAACTCGCAGTTTGATGCTGAAATGCATCGAGAAGAGGCATTGAAAACGATCAAGGAACTCAGTGCACTTCCCTAAAAAACATATCCAACAACGAAGGACTATGAACGAGTTCAATAAGAGCTCCTGTTCATAGTCCTCTGCTGGTGGATAAAGCATAAGAAAAGGAAGATAAGTCCTGCGAAATGGTTACAGTACTGGCTGAAAATGCGCATGCAGCACATTCTCGAAGTGCTCCTTAACTTCACCATGTTGAATCGCTTCCCGTACGCGGGTAACTGCGTTCCATAGTTGTTCCTGTAAACTTTTCTCCTCTTGTGCTTCTTCGTGTTCCTCTGTCCGCTGTTTGTATCCATTCGCGACCAGAAGCAGGGCTGCATTAGCAACAATGAAATCCTGTTTGGCGCCTTCCTCCTTGCCAGCAAAGATGTTCTGAAGGACATCACGTGTCGTCTCAAGGTCTTTTTCCGAGATATCTTCTATGCGGGAGCGTTTGAGCCCAAGCGCTTCGGGACCGCATTCCAGAATGAGAACATCATGTTCGCGGACCTGGATGACCAGGTTGTTTGCACCCGGCTCACTGGATGCGGTAGAAAACTCATCGATGCCGTCATAGCTGAAAACAATGATTCCCTGACTGTTCAAATGGAGATAGAGAGAAAGCACATACGGGAGCATATAAGGGCTACATACGCCAGTACTATGATGTCTGGGTTTCAATACCTGTGCGTTTGGCGAGACAATCTTAAAGATATCCATTGGAATAGGTGTTGTTCTGATTGTCTTTTGCCAGGAAAGCTTTTTTGCCTCTTGTCGATCCTTAAGTATCTTGCTTGCCTGTTCCCAGAGTCTTTTACGGGCCTGCCGTAAGTTTGGAGAGTAGGGGAAACCCAGAGCAGAGAGCGGAATAAAGGCGAAGCGAGATTGTGCTAGCTCGCGGTTGATATCTGCTGTATGAACGGGTAGCTGTGTATAACCAAGCGTTGTCATTGCCTCGGTGCTTCCATGCCAGGAGGTGACATTTGAGGTGCCTGTTTTGCAGATAGGAATAAATGTTGAAGCGACAATAGCTGCTGCTGTGCTGGCATGCAGTGTTTTACAGAAGTCACCACCACTCCCAAAAACGTGGTCGTGTGGTTCGATCTCTTCCACCTGCAAGGAGTATTTTTCTCTGGCATAGTTCCAGACGCGCCCCCGTAAGTGATCGACAAGCATGTTGATCTGTTGAAAGCCGATACTGTTGCCGGGTTCCAGCGCGTACAGGGTTTCCAGTAGTTCTTCTGGTGATCTATCAGGATCGCTACAGGAATCGAAGAGCTTCTTTAATTGTTCTGTGTCTGGGGGTTGAATGCTCTTTTCTGCCTGCAAGAACCATTCAAAGGTTTCGTGTAAGGGCCCAAGCCGGGAATGAAGCTTCTGGAAAGCCTCTTCTCTGAGAGCAGCTTCTTTGGAAAAAAGCTCCCGTAGTACGCCTTTCTCTATTTTAACGTGAGACTCTACATCTTTGTAGTTTTTCTCTTCTTGTAACATGGGAGTGCTCCCTCTCTTTATGACGTACAAGTCAAATAATTGTTTTTATTATATACTATAGTATCCCTGACTTCAACTTAATAATGTCTATTGTTTTATTGAATTGTTTTCTGATGAAAACAATTTTCAATATCGGTATCAGCTCCCTGCCAATGCAGGAACAAGACGCAGCTTTTTCCTGGCTATTGTGACCGATGCACGAATTTTTTGTAGCTCGCGTGGATTAGCTGGCCAATGTATTGCATCCAGGTTGATGTTATGCTTGTTGCATGCCTCTCTCAATGGGATCGGGTTGTCAATACGCGTTTTTAATGAGCAGAGCATTGCTTTCCGTTGAATAGGAGGGAGCTTTTGAATGGCGTCAATCAAAGCTTCCAGGAATTGTTGCAAGTTTTCTTCCTGTTCAACAATTTCTCCCGGGTCAGGCTCAATGCTGTTATAGTGACCGATCAGGTTTCCTTGATAGATTTCTCCATTGTCGTCTGTATGCAGTCTGTAAACGGGTTTTCGTTTACGCTGATGCGAAATGGTTTCGTGACGGGCCGCGATCCTGATATACGCGCGGGGATTCTCAATGGTTTGCCGCTGAAGGGTCTGCCATAACTTAATGAGCAGCTCCTGCATGATATCGTCGATAAGCCATTTCAAGATTTCCGGTGAGCAGCCCCGAAAGTAGATCTGAACATTCAGGCTGACTTGCTCACGGATATAGACAAGATGTGCTTCAAGAAAGCGATTATATGTATTGAGGCTTACGGGGCTGGCTCCTGACATTGTTGTTCTCCTTTTATTTTTGAGAAGAAAAACTGAAGCGTCTTCTAGTATAGAAAAAAATATCTTTTTACCCCGGTAGTACCCACTTTTCTTTGTTTCTTTGTTTCTTTCGATTACAAAACAATAATAACATAAAAGAACGGTAAATTGCAATATTTTTCTGTATAGTTTTTATATTGAGAAAACTATTTTGTTTTATAAAACTATTGTATTTTACCCGGGAAAACTATTTTGTTTTTCTCAAGTTTGTTTTATACTTTGAAGTGGGAGGAATAAGCACCATGGGTAGAAAAGAGAAAAAGGTTTCGACAGAACAGAATGCCATTGGGGCTAGAATGCGGCTAGCGCGTCAAGAAAAAAACATCTCGCTCTCAAAAATGGCACAGTTGATTCGCTATACAAAAGGGCGTCTTTCCTCCGTTGAGAACGGGCATGGTCAACCCTCACTGGAGCTGATCAGAGCATATGAAGAGGCTCTTGGGATGCGTTCAGGCACGCTATCACGTGATGAACGTTCCCCGGATAATATGCGGAAGGAACAGAGCGTAAAAAGCGATCAGTTCGAACCGCTGGTAGTGCAGGCAAAAAAAGAGGCAAATGCTCCTGAGGTCGGCAATAAGCCTGCACGTTCATTCGTCGAGTATGCTGATGAAGCGCCACGCCTGCATACTTTCTATGGGCGTGAGAGCGAACTGATAGAACTTCGTAAGTGGTTGGTACATGATCGCTGCCGAGTTGTCACGCTTCTGGGTATCGGGGGCATCGGCAAGACAGTACTGGCTACTCGCCTCAAAGAGGAGGTAAAGAGCCAGTTTGCGTTTGTATATTGGCGGACATTACAAAATGCTCTGCCTCCTGACGAATACCTGAATGATTGTATCCGCTTTTTAGCTGGAGAAGAACGCGTTGAGCTGCCAAAGGGCTTCTCGGAGCGGATCAGGCTTCTCGGCAAATATTTACAAAATCATCGCTGCTTGCTGGTGCTGGATAACATAGAAACGATTCTCAAGGGTGGCCTTCAACTTGGCGCAACGAGCCTTGAGCAGGGGCATGGTTCTTATCAGGCTGGATATGAAGGCTATGGTGAGCTATTCCATTTTGTAGGCTCGAATAGTTCGTTGCAAAGTTGTGTTTTGCTAACAAGCCGTGAATTACCTGTGGAGGTTGAGGCCTTAGAGGGAAATGAGGTACGGGTCTGGCACCTCTCCGGTATCGGGCTAGAGGAAGGCCGCTTGATTTTGCAGGAACGGAACCTGATCGGAACCGAGGAGGAGTTCAATGAGCTTGTCCAGATGTATTCCGGCAATCCGCTTGCTCTCAAACTGGCTGCTGGACCAATTAGCGAGCTGTTTGGAGGGGAGATTGCGGAGTTTCTTGCTGAGCGTGGAGCTGTAATCGGTGATATTTATGATCTGATAGATGGACAGTTCCATCGCTTATCTGCCCAGGAGCGCGAGCTGATCTACTGGTTTGCACTTGCCTGTGAGCCTGTATCCTTGAAAGACATT
>Ga0164243_10005308_pt1 | contig 19726 bp, 19 predicted proteins | sample OricompcompostOP_FD_108781 | JGI IMG/M metagenome (GOLD analysis project Ga0164243, IMG submission 108781) | Organic Plus compost microbial communities from Emeryville, California, USA - Original compost - Organic plus compost (OP) | ecosystem: Engineered > Solid waste > Mixed feedstock >... | reverse complement strand
TCGTCGCCGCCTCCGACGCCCCCGTCGACGTGCTCGTGCTGGAGGTCGGGATGGGCGGGTCGTGGGACTCGACCAACACGGCCGACGGGGACGTCGCGGTGTTCACGCCGATCGACCTCGACCACGCCGACCGCCTCGGCGACACGATCGAGAAGATCGCCGGCGTCAAGGCCGGGATCGTCAAGGACGGGGCGTTCGTCGTCTCGTCCCGGCAGACCGCCGAGGCCGAGGAGGTGTTGCGCCGGGCCGCCGCGGAGCACGGGGCCACGATCGCCTTCGAGGGCGACGGGTTCGCGCTGCTCGAGCAGCGGCTCGCGGTCGGCGGACAGCAGATCACGGTTCGCGGGCTCGCGGGGGAGTACCGCGAGGAGTACCTTCCGCTCTACGGCGCGCACCAGGGTTTCAACGCGGCGCTCGCGATCGCCGCGGTCGAGGCGCTCATCGGGGGCGGGGAGCGACCGATCGTCGGGGACGTGCTTGCAGAGGGGCTCCAGGGCGCGACCTCGCCGGGGCGTCTCCAGCTCCTGGGCGTCGCTCCGACCGTGGTCGTGGACGCGGCGCACAACCCGCACGGGGCCAACGCTCTCGCCCGGGCCCTCAAAGAGAGCTTCGACTTCGACGAGTGGGGGATCGTCCTTGGCGTCCTCTCCGACAAGGACGCCGCAGGGATCGTCGCAGCCCTCGCCCCGTCGGCCGCCCACGTCTTCGCGACCGCCCCGGACTCGGATCGCGCATCCGACGCCGATGCGCTGGCGGACCTCGTCGAGGCCACCGGCACGAGAGTGACCGTCCATCCGTCGCTCGCGGACGCCGCGGACGCCGCCCGGGAGTGGGCCTCGTCCACGGAACGCCGCGCGGTGGCGATCGCCGGCTCCGTCGTCCTCGCCGGCGAGGCCATCGCACTGGCCGCGGACGAGGACTGGAAGAGCGGGTGGCGCCCGTGAGCGCGGGCGCGCGGCCGGCCCGTCGTCCGCGTGGTCTCGCCGAGAAGCTCGGCGCGATCGTGCTCGGCTTCGAGGCGATCGTGGTCGCGCTCGGAGGGTTGACGATCTACGGCCTCCGCGTGCTTCCCGAGGGCGTCGAGCCCTGGTGGGCGATCGTCGGAGGCGGCGTGGTCGCCGTGACGATGATCGTCACCGCGGGGCTGCTGGCGAAGCGGGCCGGTGTCGTGCTGGGATGGATCCTGCAGGTCATCGTGCTCGCTTCGGCCCTGCTGGTGCCCGCGATGCTGGTGATCGCGCTCATCTTCGGCGGGATGTGGGCCTATGCCATGATCGCCGGCGGGCGTGTGGACCGCGCGGCCGCGCGCCGGTCCTCCGGACACGAGCCCCTGCAGACCTGACAGACCCCATGGCGCGCGCCGCGCGCGGACAGAGAGTGAGAGACATGCCCACCGAAGAGACCCTGGTCCTCGTCAAGCCCGACGGGGTCGCCCGCGGCCTGACCGGCGCCATCCTCGCCCGGATCGAGGCGAAAGGCTACGCCCTCGTCGACATCCGTCTCGTCGAGCCCGACCGTGAGCTCCTCGCCCGGCACTACGCGGAGCACGAGGGCAAGCCGTTCTACGAGCCGCTGCTCGAGTTCATGATGTCGGGGCCGAGCGTGGCGATCCGTCTCGCAGGCAACCGCGTGATCGAGGGCTTCCGCTCGTTGGCAGGGACCACCGACCCGACCACGGCCGCCCCTGGAACCATCCGCGGCGACTTCGGTCGGGACTGGGGAGTCGCGGTGCAGCAGAACCTCGTGCACGGATCGGACAGCCCGGAGTCCGCGGCCCGCGAGCTCGGCATCTGGTTCGGCTGAGCGCGAAGAGCCGACACGTCAGGCGGCGATCCGGAGCGATCCGGGTCGCCGCCTTCGCATCTTCCCCGGAGCCCCGGAGCTGCGGCGGCGAGGCGGCGACCGCGTCGGGACGCGGTCAGCCGAGGGCGCCGCCGAGGAGCTCGCCGAGGATGTCCAGCCCGGCGAGCTGGGCGAGGGCGATGATCAGGGCGTACGAGAGGACCGAGGCGAGCGGGACCCAGATCATGAGCCGGCCTGCCCGTTCCTGCGCCTTCTCGGACGCGGGAACGGTGCCGTTCCGGAAGAGGTGCAGGACCGTCGCGAAGAAGGTCGGGATCGTCACCGACCAGGTGAGCATGCACCACGGGCAGAGCGTGCGGATCTCGTAGATGCTCTGCGATATCAGCCAGCAGATGAAGCCGAAGGCAAACGTGACCCCGAGGCCGAACAGCCCCCAGAACCATCGCGGGAACCGCGCGCCGGCGAGGAGCGCGACGCCGACGACGAGCGGCGCCATCCAACCGGTGAGCCCGATGATCGGGTTGGGGAAGCCGAAGACCGAACCCTGCCACGAGTCGAGGTTCGCGCCGCACTGTACGAGGACGCTGAAGTTGCAGCTGAGAGCCGCATCGGGGTTCTGCAGCTGGGCCAGCTTGTCCAGGGTGAGCTGGAACGCCGCCCACCACCCGACGACGCTGGCGATGATCAGCCAGATGGCGAAACCGACGGGGCGGGGGGACTGCGCGGTCATGGAGAGGATTATCGCAGGCGCTCACTATGCGTGCGGTGGTTGTCGGCGAACAGGCCGAACGGCGTCGTGAAGGCCTGCAGCCGCGTCGGATGCCGCGATGCACAGGACGAGGTGCGATAATGACACGGATGTCCTGCGCAGCCTGCGCCGTCGCCGGCATCGTTTGCAGACTTCGGAGGCCTAGGCCTCCACGCGATCAGAGCGTTCGCCGATCGCAGACCGAGTGAGTACGCGGCACGTGACAATGCCGCACGAGATTTCACGGCGGCGCAGCCGCCGTGCAGGGAGCACGCCAGAGATGGCCGACGAGAACAATGACAACACCCCTACCCTTGACCTCGACGCGCTGCTGCCGGTAGAGCCGGCCGGCGCGGGAGAGGCCCCGGCGGATGCGCCGGCCGCGGCCGCCTCTGCCGAGACCGAGGGAGCCGTCACAGAGCCGGAGGCGGGGACGGAGCCGGAGAATGCAGCTGAGGCGCTGCCCGAGCCGGACCCCGCGACCGCGTCGGAGCTCCCGGCCGAGACGACGTCGCCCGCCCGTTCGACCCCGGAGACCGGTACCGAAAGCGGAGAGACTGCGGCCGAGGCCGCCGGCCAAGACGTTGAGACCGGACCGGCTGCGGAGGCCCCGGAGGCTCTCGAGCCAGAGGGCGGCGCCGATATCGAGGGCCGTGAGGCCGCCGCCGCACCCGTCGTCGCCGACGCGCAGGCGGAGCAGAAGCCGGAGCCGGTGACGGCGGTCTCGCTCGGTCTTCTTCCCGAGGTGTTCGTCTCACGCGTCTCGACGCAGCTGCACTTCTACGCGCCCGAGGTCGTCCCGCTGCCTGCTCGTCCGTCGAAGGACGTCGAGGAGCCCTCGGGCTCCGGGCGCCGAGGCCGTCGTCGCCGCGGCGGGGGAGAGAGCGAGGAGCCTCGCGACGAGCAGCCCCGTCAGCGCCAGCGTGTCGTGGAGTACATCACCGAGCCGCAGCGGATCAAGGGCTCGACCCGTCTTGAAGCGAAGAAGCAGCGCCGCCGCGACGGCCGCGACGCAGGGCGTCGTCGTCCCGTCGTCACCGAGGCCGAGTTCCTCGCCCGCCGCGAGGCCGTCGACCGCGAGATGGTCGTCCGGTCGAAGAACGGACGCACGCAGATCGCGGTCCTCGAGGACAACGTGCTCGTGGAGCATTACGTCGCGAGGAACCAGGACGCCTCGCTGATCGGCAACGTGTACCTCGGCCGCGTGCAGAACGTGCTCCCGAGCATGGAGGCCGCGTTCGTCGACATCGGCCGCGGACGCAACGCCGTGCTCTACTCGGGCGAGGTGGACTGGGACGGCGTCGAGACCGGCAACCAGCCGCGGCGTATCGAGCTCGCGCTCAAGCCGGGCGACAAGGTGCTCGTGCAGGTGACCAAGGACCCGGTCGGTCACAAGGGCGCACGTCTCACGAGCCAGATCTCCCTCCCCGGCCGCTACCTCGTGTACGTGCCGAACGGATCGATGAACGGCATCTCCCGCAAGCTCCCCGACACCGAGCGGGCGCGTCTGAAGCGCATCCTCAAGGAGGTCCTTCCGGAGTCGTCCGGCGTGATCGTCCGCACAGCGGCGGAGGGGGCGACCGAGGAGCAGCTGACCAGGGACGTGCAGCGCCTGACAGCGCAGTGGGAGCACATCCAGAAGCAGGTCGAGACGCAGCAGGCGCCCGCGCTTCTGCATGCGGAGCCCGACCTGCTCGTGAAGATCGTCCGCGACGTCTTCAACGAGGACTTCACGAAGATGCTGATCCAGGGCGCCGACGCGAGCCGTACGATCCGCACCTACCTCGAGAGCGTCGCCCCCGACCTCCTCGAGCGCGTCGAGGCCTACGAGGACGACGTCGACCCGTTCGACGCGTTCCGGATCACGGAGCAGATCGAGAAGGCACTGGACCGCAAGGTGTGGCTGCCCTCCGGCGGGTCGCTCGTGATCGACCGCACCGAGGCCATGACCGTGGTCGACGTCAACACCGGCAAGTTCGTCGGCTCCGGCGGAAACCTCGAGGAGACCGTCACCAAGAACAACCTCGAGGCGGCCGAGGAGATCGTCCGCCAGCTGCGTCTGCGCGACATCGGCGGGATCATCGTCGTGGACTTCATCGACATGGTGCTCGAGTCCAACCGTGATCTCGTCCTCCGCCGGCTCGTGGAATGCCTGAGCCGCGACCGCACGAAGCACCAGGTCGCCGAGGTCACTTCGCTGGGGCTCGTGCAGATGACGCGCAAGAAGCTGGGTCTCGGGCTCCTGGAGACCTTCAGCGAGCCGTGTGAGGTCTGCGCGGGACGCGGCATCATCGTGCATCACGATCCCGTCGTGAAGCACCGGCCCGCGGCCTCCGGCGGCTCCGGACGACGGCAGCGCGGCGGCAACGGCAACGGACAGCAGGCGCCGCAGGCTCCTGTGACGAACGGCAACGCCGGGACGCACGGCATCCCGGAGGGAGCGAAGACGGCGCTGGCGCAGATCGCGGCGTCGACCATCGCCGCGTCGCACGAGAGCGACGAGGCCCCGGTCGTGGCGCTGCCGCCGGTCGACGCGCCCGTCGCCGACCGTCCGAAGAAGTCCCGCAAGAAGCGCTCTGAGCGCAAGGGGCCGCGCACCGAGACCGAGCAGCTGCTGGATTCGGTGCTGGACGCGCTCCCGGAGCCCAAGGCGCCGGGGCAGGGACGCAGCAGGCGCAGGGTCACCACCGCGGCGCTCTCGGCGGGCACCGCGGTCGTGCACGGCGCGGACGGCGCGGACGCGGCGGCGGCCGGTGCTGGCGTGGCCGCGTCAGACGTGGTCGCGTCTGTGGTCGGCTCGGATGCAGCAGCGAGCTCAGACGCGGCCGCTCCTGCGGTCGCGGGCGGGGACGCGCAGCCCTGAGGCGATCAGCCGCCGGGTCAGCTGCTTGCCGGTGACGCGCTCGGCGCCGCCGGCGATCAGCCGTGCCACGGCCTCGGCCGGGACGTCGTAGTGGTCGAGGTCGAAGGACCGGGGCGGGAGGTCGTGCGCTGCGGCGAAGGCGTGCAGCTCGTCGATGCTCTCGTCGCTGACCAGATGGGCCCAGAGCCTGCCGTGCGCAGGCCACATGGGGTCGTCGATGAGGATCGTCATCCCGCGATCCTATGCGCCGACGGAAGAGCGGTGACGCGGATCCCGACACGGCCCGCCGACTTTGCGGGAGTCGCGGGGCATCCGGTAAAGTAGCTCCTTGGTGCACCGTGCTGTCTGCCCCACTCGGACGCGCGGAAAAGCCATCGCGCCCGCCACTGCGGTTCCCTCTGCTGTGGCGCGAAGCAAGCACAGTCTTCCCGTGAGAGCACGGAGCCGCAGGGCTCCCCAATGAAAAACAGGTGTGAAGTGGTTTACGCAGTAGTGCGCGCCGGCGGCCGGCAGGAGAAGGTCGAGGTCGGCACGATCGTCCAGCTCGACCGTCAGAAGGCCGCCCAGGGCGAGAAGATCGAGCTGCCGGCTCTCCTCCTCGTCGACGGCGACAAGGTCACCACCGACGCCGCCGCGCTCGCGAAGGTGAAGGTCACCGCCGAGGTCATCGGCAACCTCCGCGGCCCGAAGATCGTCATCCAGAAGTTCAAGAACAAGACCGGCTACAAGAAGCGCCAGGGGCACCGTCAGGACCTCACGCGCGTCAAGATCACCGGCATCAAGTAAGCACGGAAGAGGCTGAGAGATGGCACACAAAAAGGGCGCGAGCTCGACCCGCAACGGTCGTGACTCCAACGCGCAGCGACTCGGCGTGAAGCGCTTCGGCGGCCAGACCGTCAACGCCGGCGAGATCATCGTCCGCCAGCGCGGCACGCACTTCCACCCCGGCGTCAACGTCGGCCGTGGCGGCGACGACACGCTGTTCGCTCTGGCCGCCGGTGCGGTCGAGTTCGGCACGAAGGGCGGCCGCAAGGTCGTCAACATCGTCGCCGGCGCCGAGTAAGCAGCACAGCGACATCCGGACGGGGCGGGCTTCGGCTCGCCCCGTCCTCGTATCCCGAGGAGATTCCGACATGGTCACCTTCGTCGACACCGTGACGCTGCACCTGCGCGCGGGCAAGGGCGGCAACGGCTGCGTGTCGGTGCACCGGGAGAAATTCAAGCCGCTGGGCGGACCGGACGGCGGCAACGGCGGCGACGGCGGCGACATCGTGCTGCTCGCGGACCCGCAGGTGACGACGCTGCTGTCGTACCACCACTCGCCGCATCGTGCGGCGGGCAACGGCGGCTTCGGGATGGGCGATCACCGGTCCGGCGCGATGGGGGAGGAGCTGGTGCTCCCGGTCCCGGTCGGCACGGTGGTGAAGACTCCTGACGGCGAGGTCCTCGCCGACATGGTCGTCCCCGGCGAGCGGTTCGTCGTCGCCCCGGGCGGCCGCGGCGGTCTGGGGAACGCGGCGCTGGCCACGCCCAAGCGCAAGGCCCCCGGGTTCGCGCTGCTCGGCACGCCAGGGTTCGAGGGCGACGTCGTCCTCGAGCTCAAGACCGTCGCCGACGTGGCGCTGGTCGGCTTCCCCTCGGCGGGCAAGTCGAGTCTGATCGCGGCGCTCTCCGCGGCCCGGCCCAAGATCGCCGACTACCCGTTCACCACGCTTCACCCCAACCTCGGTGTGGTCCAGGCCGGCGACGTCCGCTACACCGTCGCCGACGTCCCCGGCCTCATCGAGGGAGCGAGCGAGGGCAAGGGGCTCGGACTCGACTTCCTCCGGCACGTCGAGCGCTGCTCCGCCCTCCTGCACGTGCTCGACTGCGCGACGCTTGAGCCGGGGCGTGACCCGCTCTCGGACCTCGACGTCATCCTCACCGAGCTCTCCGCCTATCAGGTCCCCGAGGGGCAGGTTCCCCTCGGCGACCGTCCGCAGCTCGTCGCGCTGAACAAGGTCGACGTCCCCGATGCGCGTGACCTCGCCGAGCTCGTCCGACCGGAGCTCGAGGCCCGCGGCTTCCGCGTGTTCGAGATCTCCGCTGCCTCGCACGAAGGTCTGCGTCCGCTCGCCTTCGCCCTCGGCGAGATCGTGGAGGAGCACAGGGCCGCCCAGGCGGTCGAGGCGCCGCGGGAACGAGTGGTGATCCGGCCCAAGGGTGCAGAGAAGGACTTCGAGATCCGCGTGGAGGGCGGCACGTACGGCAACGTCTACCGGATCCTCGGGGACAAGCCGGTGCGCTGGGTGCAGCAGACCGACTTCCAGAACGAGGAGGCGGTGGGCTTCCTCGCCGACCGGCTGGAGAAGCTCGGCGTCGAGGACGACCTCTTCCGGCTCGGCGCGACGGCGGGCTCGACGGTCGTGATCGGCCCCGGCGACAGCATCGTCTTCGACTGGGAGCCGTCGATGACCTCGGCGGCCGAGCTCATCACGTCTCCCCGGGGACTGGACTCCCGATTCGATCCGAACACCCGTCGCACCACGAGCCAGCGGCGCGAGCGGTACCACGAGCGCATGGACGCGAAGGCCGCGGCCCGGGCCGAGCTCGAGACGGAGCGTCTCGCAGCCAGGGAAGCAGGCCGCGGCGACGACCGTTCGGAGGACGAGGCGTGACCGCGCGCACCCGCGGTGAGCTGGCGTCGGCGGAACGGATCGTCGTGAAGGTCGGCTCGTCGTCGATCAGCGGCGAGTCGGCCTGGCGGATCCCGGTGATCGTCGACGCCCTCGCGGCAGCGCACGCGCGCGGAGCCGAGGTGGTCCTGGTGTCCTCCGGCGCGATCGCATCGGGGATCCCGCTGCTCCAGCTCGACGCACGACCGACCGACCTCGCCACGCAGCAGGCCGCTGCGGCCGTCGGGCAGAACGTCCTCGTCTATCGGTATCAGCAGGCGCTGCAGCCGCACGGCATCGTCGCGGGGCAGGTCCTGCTCACCACGGGCGATCTGGAGCATCCGACGTCGCGGAGCAACGCCCGTCGTGCGATGGAGCGGCTGCTGGGGCTGCGCGTGCTCCCGATCGTGAACGAGAACGACACGGTCGCGACGCAGGAGATCCGATTCGGCGACAACGACCGGCTCGGGGCGCTCGTGGCGCAGTTGATCGGCGCCGACGCCCTCGTGCTCCTCAGCGACGTGGACTCCCTCTACACCAAGCCTCCGTCGGATCCGGCCGCAGAGCCGCTGGACGTGATCCCCGCCGGCGCGGACCTCTCGGGGCTGGAGTTCGGTGCCAGCGTGGTGAACGGCGTCGGCACCGGGGGAGCGGCGACCAAGGCGTCCGCCGCGCGCCTGGCCGCGGCCTCGGGCGTCGGGGTGCTGGTCACCAGCGCCGACCTGGTGGCGCAGGCGCTGGCGGGTGAGACCGTGGGAACGTGGTTCGAGCCGGTGTCTGCGCCGGCCTGATCGCCCGCCATACCGCCCGGCAGCGTCGCACGTCCATCGCGGGCGTTCGCGCCGATCTCTGCCACCGGAGCCTCGCTATGCTGTCGGGATGACCGCCGACACCGTCGTGACCGCTCCCGCCTCCGTCGACGCGCCCGGCGTGATCGACGACCCGATCGCGCGGATGCGCCGCGCCAAGGACGCGGCGCGAGAGGTCGCCCGGCTCACGAGCGGAGACAGGGCCCGTGCGCTGGATGCCATCGCGCTCGGCCTCGAGCGGCGCGTGGCGGAGATCGTGGCCGCCAACGCCGCCGACCTGGACCGCGGGCGGGCGGAGGGCATCGGCGACGCGCTCCTGGACCGGCTCCGGCTCGACGAGCAGCGGGTCGCGGCGCTGGCCGCTGCGGTCAGGGACATCGCCCGGCTCACCGACCCGGTGGGCCAGGTGGTGGGCGGGCATCGTCTTCCCAACGGAGTCGCCCTGGAGCAGGTGCGGGTGCCGTTCGGGGTGGTCGGCGTCATCTATGAGGCCCGGCCGAACGTCACCGTGGACATCGCGGCGCTCGCTCTCCGCTCGGCGAACGCCGTGGTCCTGCGCGGCGGGAGCGCGGCGCGCGCGTCCAACACCGTGCTCGTCGGGATCATGCGTGACGCGCTGGCGGGCGAGGGGATCACGCCGGAGGCCATCCAGACCGTCGACGACTTCGGCAGGGAAGGCGCTCGCGCCCTGATGAGGGCTCGTGGCCTGATCGACGTCCTCGTGCCGCGTGGCAGCGCCGCCCTCATCGAGACGGTGGTGACCGAGTCGACCGTGCCGGTGATCGAGACCGGCGCGGGCAACGTCCACATCGTGCTGGACGAGACCGCCCCCGAGGAGTGGGCGCGGGAGATCGTGGTGAACGCGAAGGTGCAGCGCCCGAGCGTTTGCAACGCCGTCGAGACGGTCCTCGTCCTCAGAGCGGCGGCCGAGCGGCTGATCCCGGGGCTCGTCGAGACCCTGCAGGCCCAGGGCGTGACCGTGCACGGAGATCCGGCGGTCGCCGCTCTCGCCGTGGGGGTCGTCCCGGCGACCGAGGAGGACTGGGCGACCGAGTACCTGAGCCTCGATCTGGCGATGCGCGTCGTCGACTCGCTGGACGACGCGCTCGACCACATCCGCGCCTACAGCACGGGACACACCGAGGCGATCGTCACCGCCGACTCCCGGAACGCGGATCGGTTCCTCGCAGAGGTCGACTCCGCTGTGGTGATGGTCAACGCGTCCACGCGTTTCACCGACGGCGGAGAGTTCGGCTTCGGCGCCGAGGTGGGCATCTCGACGCAGAAACTGCACGCCAGGGGGCCGATGGGGCTTTCGGAGCTGACCAGCACGAAGTGGCTGGCGCGAGGAAGCGGGCAGACCCGGGCCTGAGGACTAGACTGGAGGCGCGTATCCCGCCCGGTCACCACTTGGAGAATCGATGAACCTCGCTGCCCATCTCGCGCTGGTCGCGTCCGAAGCCGAGTCCCACGGAGGGAACGTGGCGCTGGAGACGGTCGTCTTCGGGATCATCGCGGCCGCCGTGTTCGCTCTCCTCGGGCTCGTCACCTTCTCGTACCGCAACGTCGCCAACCGTCACTCGGCCAAGGCCGAGGCGTGGGCCGCCGAGCACGGCAAGGACGGCCACGGAGCGGGGCACGGCCACTAGGTCGGGAGGATGACGACGTCGCGCGCACCTCGTATCGGTGTGATGGGAGGAACGTTCGATCCGATCCATCACGGCCATCTCGTCGCCGCGAGCGAGGTCGCGCACTCCTTCGGCCTCGACGAGGTCGTCTTCGTCCCCACCGGCCGCCCCTGGCAGAAGAGCGACGTCACCCCCAGCGAGCACCGCTATCTCATGACGGTGATCGCCACGGCATCCAACCCGTCGTTCACGGTGAGCCGCGTCGACATCGATCGCGAGGGGCCGACCTACACGATCGACACCCTCCGCGACCTCAAGCGAGAGCGTCCGGACGCGGAGCTCTTCTTCATCACGGGCGCCGACGCCGTGGCGCAGATTCTCAGCTGGAGGGACCATGATGAACTCTGGGATCTGGCTCATTTCGTCGCCGTCTCCCGACCGGGACATGTCCTCAGCACAGACGGGCTCCCGAGCGACGACGTGAGTCAGCTGGAGGTTCCGGCCCTGTCGATCTCGTCGACCGACTGCCGCGCACGGGTCGAAGCCGGCAATCCCGTCTGGTATCTCGTCCCGGACGGCGTTGTCCAGTACATCGCGAAGCATCATCTGTATCGGAGCAAGGCATGAGCACATCGGATCAGCACGGAGGGGTTCCGCTGACGCGCAAGCAGCTGCGGGAAGCGCGTCTCACCGGCGCGACCGCCGTCATCACCGAGGAGCAGGCGCAGGGGGCACGTGCCGCTCAGCAGGAGCGTGAACGCGCTGACGCCGCTCCTGCGCCGGCTTCAGGGGGGTCCGCTCCCGTGGCGCCTTCGGCCCCTGAGGCCGCGGACGTCTCGTCCCACGGAGAGACAGCAGCACCGGCTCCGCGTTCTGGCGAGGGCACGTCACAGGCCGCGCCGACCGACGAGGGCTCGAGGAAGCCGTTGACGCGCCGTGCCGTACGCGAGCGCATCCGCACCGCCTCCGTTCCGGTCGTCGACTCGGATGGCACGTCCGAGCCGGCCTCGCCAGCGGACGCTGGCGAGCAGTCGGCCGCGTTCGCCCTCCCCCCGGCTGCGCCGGCCCCGGTGACGGGAGTGCCGGAGGTCGTCGACGCCGACACGGAGGAGCAGGTCGAGAACGTCGACGCCGCGCCGCCGGTCTCGGCGTTCCTCGCCTGGTCGGCGGAGCCGGAGGGCCCGGTCCCTGCCGCCGAGAGCGCCTCGGTCTTCGAAGCGGTGCGTCGTCGTGACGCCCGCGCAGGCACCGCACCGTCTTCGACGGAGTCGGTGCCGGCGACGGACCCGACACGGGACGACGCCGTCTCGCCGCGCGAGGAAGAGGCCTCTGTCCTCCCGCTGGCTCCGGCCGAGCCCGCTCCCTCTGCCGACTCCTCGTCCTCGCCGCTCTTTCCCGCCTCGCCGCTCTTTCCGACCCCTGCCGCACCAACGACTGATCCGGTCTTCCCGCGAGACGAGCGGACGACCGCGACGGCTGGCCGCGTCCCGCCGTCGGAGGACCAGCCCTCGTCCTGGGCCGAGCGGATTCCGCCGAGACCGGAGCGGATTCCGCCGGTGGACGAGCCGAACCCTCCCGCTCCGGAGCCGCAGGGTCGTGCCTCGTCGGCGTCGGTCGTCACCGAGGGCTTCGGGGCCGCGGTGCTCGAGCCCGAGGAGAACGTCGAGCAGACCGCGTCCGCACCGCGTTCCTTCGACGATCTGCTGTCGTCCGACAGCGCCGGGTCGCAGCACGCGGCTCCGAGCGCGCTGATCTTCCAGCAGCCCAGTGTTCCCTCGCTCTCCGGGCCTGTGGCCTCCACCGGGGAGATCCTGGTGACGGGGAGCTACGAGCTGCCCGAGGGACTGGGGACTCAGGGACACGCGAAGGGGACCGCGGACGGCAAGGAGGTCGACGCTCTTCTCATCGACGGCGAGCTTCCGCCCGCGTCCTCGCCGACCCCCATCGCCGCGAGCGCCGCGATCAGCACCATCAAGCCCGCCGGCGAGGTGATCCGTCCCGCGGAGCCCGAGAAGGGGAACAGGCTGATGATCGCGCTCACGATCACGGCCGGGGCCCTCGCCGTGGCCCTGGTGGGTGCGCTGATCGTCGCCATCACGACAGGAGCCTTCTCTTGATGCAGTCCTCTGCCGCCGCGAAGGAGATGCTGCGGATCGCAGCGGAGGCGGCGGCGTCGAAGGGCGGCGAGGATCTCATCGCCCTCGACGTGTCGGAGCCGCTCCCGCTCGTCGACGTCTTCCTGCTGGTGACCGGGAACAGTGAGCGCAACGTCGCCGCGATCGCCGACGAGATCGAGGACCGTCTCGTCGAGGCAGGACACAAGCGCGTCCGTCGGGAGGGGCGCGCGGAAGCCCGCTGGGTGCTGCTCGACTTCGGTGATCTCGTCGTGCATGTCTTTCACGAGCAGGAGCGTGTCTACTACGGGCTGGAGAGGCTCTGGAAGGACTGCCCGGTCGTTCCGCTTCCGAGCGTTCAGGCCACAACCGCCGACTGAGCGTCGGCCGCGCTCTGGCGTAAGAACCATGTGGGCCCTGCGATCCTCCTTGCGAAGGAGATCACAGGGCCCACGGCCTTTCGGAACTTGCTCGGCTCCCGTCGTCGTGCCGGCTCAGGCGTCGCGACGGGCGACGGCCGTGGCGCCGATCGCGAGCGCGGCGGCTGGCCACGCGATCGAGACCAGGGCGTCCCGCAGCAGGACGTCGCCGGCGACGTTGACCGGCGTGGTCAGCGTCGCGGTCGTGTGGGAGAACATCAGCTCGGAGATGACCCGCACCCATTCCTGATCCGCTGCGAGCGTCAGGAGAACCGGGACGACGAGCAGCAGCACGAGCACGATCGCGATGGTCAGAGCCTCGGAGCGGACGAGCGCGGCGACGCCCAGACCGAGCACGCTCGTGAGAGCGAGCACGGTGGCGCCGCCGAGCACGAGCGGAACGAGGATGCCCGCGTCGAGGCCGACCGTGCGGCCGGTCGCGGCGAAGACCACGGCGGACGCGGCGAGGGAGACCACGAGGAGGACGACGCCGAGCACGAAGACGGAGACGAAGAGCGTCGTCGCCTTGGCCAGCATCGTCTTCACACGGCGAGGGGCTGCAGCGAACTGCGTGCGGAGCGAGCCGGAGGAATGCTCCTTGGCGTAGAGGCCTGCGCCGGTCATCGTCGCGGCGATCTGGGCGAACAGCAGCCCGATGGTCGCGAAGGAGAAGAACGGCGCCTCTGTCAGACCGGAGGCGGTGAAAGCCAGCGTCGCGAGAAGTGAGATCGCGAAGGTGAGACCGCCGCCGATCAGGAGGACGACATAGGTCGAGCGCAGACTGAAGAGCGCGATCGTCTCGGCGCGGACGAGGCGGCCGAAGGTGATGCGTGCCGGACCGACCTGAGAGCGGTACGGCGGGACGACGGCGCCTGATGTGGCCGGAGAGCCGGGTGTGCTGAAAGAGCTGAGAGAGGTCATATCCGTTCGCGATCGTTCAGGCCGCCGCGGTGGCGGGGTGGCTGCGGTATTCGACGGCGGTGTCGGTGAGGGCGAGGTAGGCCTCTTCGAGGGAGGCGCGTTGGGGTGAGAGCTCGTGGAGGTCGAGGTCGAGGGCCGCCGCGTGACGGGCGATGCGTGCGGCGGGGATTCCCTCGACCTCGAGCGCGCCGTCGTCGAGGGTCGTGACGCTCCCGCCCTCGGCATGCAGGCGCTCCGCGAGGGGCGCCGGATCGGAGATGCGGACGCGGATGCGGTCGCGGCCGGCGGATTCGAGGAAGTCTGTGATGGGAGCGTCGGCGAGCACCCGTCCTCGGCCGAGGACGATGATGCGGTCGGCGGTCTGCGACACCTCGCTCATCAGGTGCGAGGACAGCAGGACGGTGCGGCCCTCAGCGGCGAGGGAGCGGACGAAGGAACGGATCCAGAGCACTCCTTCGGGGTCGAGTCCGTTGACGGGCTCGTCGAGGAGGATCGTATGCGGGTCGCCGAGGATGCTCGCCGCGATCCCGAGGCGTTGCCGCATGCCGAGGGAGAACCCGCCGACGCGTCGGCGGGCGGCGGGAGACAGACCGGTGAGGTCGAGGACCTCGTCCACGCGGGTGCGGCTGATCCCGTTGGTCGCCGCGAGCAGACGCAGGTGGGCACGGGCGGTGCGACGGGGGTTCACGGCAGAGGCGTCCAGCAGCGCGCCGACCTCGGTCATCGGAGCCGTGTACGTCGCGAACGGGCGCCCGTTCACCTGCACACGGCCCTCATCGGGCCGGTCCAGGCCGACGAGCATGCGCATCGTGGTCGACTTCCCCGCGCCGTTCGGCCCGAGGAAGCCCGTGACCGTGCCGGGCTGCAGCACGAACGAGACGTCGTCGACCGCGGTCTTCGCCCCGAAACGCTTGGTCAGGTGTTCTGCCGTGATCATACGACCGAGTCTAAAAACGGGAGGGGGCAGGATCATCCATCCAGCGGATGATCCTGGTCGTGCGACCGGAGGACACTGTCGCCGGTACTCAAGGACGACGTCATCGTCCGCAGGGGATGCGATACAGGCGAGTGGCCGGAATGTCGATACGGGTGCTTTCGCCGGCCTCACCGAAACAGGTCGCGACAGGCGCAGGGAGCGAGGAGGTGTCTTCACGTCGCGGGGAGGAGACCGCAACAAGCCAGAGCGACCTGTTCGCATCGGCGGCGAGCTCCGCGTTCTCCGGGCTCCACGGTGCGGTGCGGAGCGGGGCCACGCTGGTGATCACCCGGAGGGCGAGCGGCGCTCGCGGCCCCCGAGTCGAGCCGGACTCGATCTCGCGGACGAAGGCGTCGTCGCCTGCCGAGAGCGCGAAGCCCAGCGCCACTCCTCCTTGCCCGTAGCGTTGTTGGACGATGAGAAGATCGCCGACACGGGCGTCGGCCTCGATACGCGAGACCGCCGCCGGGAAGTCATCTCTCGGAGACGGTGGCGTCGTCAACCGGGTGACGCTGTGCCAGCCCGTCGCGCCGAGGAGACCGATCGCCAGCGCTCCGGCGAGGAGGCGAGCGACAAGGAAAGCGGGGACGGAGGGGCGGCGACCTCCCGGACCGCGGAGCGCCCGAGCCCCCGCCGCGACCGCCGCGCCGGCGAGCAGGGCGACTCCCAACGAGATCCAGAGCAGATAGCGCCAGCTCACCGTCGGCTGCACGAGCACCGAGAGGAGCACGAGGAGCGCGACCGGCGTCGCGACGAGCGCCGCGGCGAACACAGCGGGGCGCCGGGGCGTTGCGACCACGATCGCGAGGAGAGCCATCAGCGCCGTCACCGCGATCATCGTCGCGGGAGCCGCGAATCCCTTGCCGGTCATTCCCGCGGCCTTCGCGACGGCCCACGACACCGTGTCCACGTCGAGCGGAGCGACCCACTCGATCTGACCGCCCTGGGAGCGCGCGTTCCCCAGCAGGAGCAACGTCATCGCAGCCCACGGCGCGCTCGCGGCGATCCAGGCGAGGAGGGTGCGTCGGGTGCGGACGAGGACCATCGTCGCCGCGAGCGCCGTCGCCGCGAACGGCTGCATGAGAACCGCGAAGACGGCGGTGACGGCGTATCCGGCCCAGGCACCGAGCCCCTGGCCTCTCCGCGTCCCTTCTCGAGGGCGTTCCCGGAGCGCGTGGTCGAGGAGGAGGGCCGCCGAGGCGACGGCGCAGAGCGCGAGCGCATAGGGACGGGCGTTGGCCGCCTGCGAGAGCACCGCGCCGTTGACCGCCAGCATCGTGCCGGTCGTGACGGCCGCGGCCCGTCCCCACCACCGCAGAGCGAGCGTCCCGAGAGCGGCGACGGCACCGCCGAAGGCCAGCAGCGACCAGATCCGTATGCCGGCGTCGAGTCCGGTGAGGCTCGAGAACAGGTGGACGAGCGCGTAGTAGGGGGCGATGACGGCGTCGACGTGGGACGTCGCGGCCATCAGATCGCCGAGGCTCAGAGCTGCGTACTGCCGGGTTGCGAACTCATCGCGCCAGAGCGGCAGCATCGTGCTCAGCCAGATCGAGAGGATCATCGCGAGCGCGGCGGGGGCGCCCACGGACAGGGCCGAGAGCCACCGCGCGCCAGGGACGAAGGACTGTCGTCCGCTCGATCCTCGCTGCTCGGCCTCCATGACCCCTCCGATGGCGTGCGCCGACATGGCCGGACGCGAGAAAACCCCCGGTCGCCCGGGGGTTTTGTTGTGGACCTGAGGGGACTCGAACCCCTGACCCCCTGCATGCCATGCAGGTGCGCTACCAGCTGCGCCACAGGCCCAGATGCTGCTCGCGAATCTCCGCGACAACTCGTCCAGCGTACTACACGTGTCGAGAGTGACGCGAATCCGGCCGCGCAAACGCGAGGGTCGGGCGTGTCATGGCCGGTGGGCGGGTGGACGCTTCGTCCTTCGTGCACGCGCGCCGGTCACCAGCGGAACAGCCGAGGGCGGCGCGGCGTTGAGGCAGACGTGAGCATCCTTCCGAGCGTCGTCATCGGCGCGGGTCAGGCCGGGCTCTCCGCCTCGTACCATCTGCGCCGGCTCGGCGTGGAACATGTCGTTCTCGACGCCGATGCCGCCCCCGGTGGCGCCTGGCAGCATCGCTGGGACGCGTTGACGATGGACGACGTGCACGGCGTCGCCGAGCTGCCGGGGTCCGTCCCTCCGCCGCGAGACGGGCGCCGTGCGAACGAGGCGGTCCCGGAGTACTTCGCGCGCTACGAGCGCGAGCACGGGCTTCCCATCCTTCGTCCCGTCCGGGTGGACAGGGTGACCGATGACGACGGCGTGCTCGTGGTGCACGCCGACACGGGAGAGTGGCGGACCAGGACGCTTGTCAACGCGACGGGCACCTGGACTCAGCCCTTCGTGCCGTACTATCCGGGAGCCGAGACGTTCCTCGGTGAGCAGTTCCACACGGTGGACTACCCGGGACCGGAGCATCTTCGGGGGCGCCACGTCGTCGTGGTCGGCGGCGGGGCGTCGGCCGTGCAGTTCCTCGGCGCGCTCGCGCCGATCGCGGAGACAACCTGGGTCACGCGGCGCGAGCCGGTGTGGCGCACCGACGAGTTCACGCCCGAGGCAGGTGCCGCGGCGGTCGCGCTCGTGGAGCAGAGGGTCGCCCGAGGGCTGCCGCCCGAGAGCGTCGTGAGCGTCACCGGCCTCATGCTGCGCGCTCAGGAACGGGAGGCGGAGCGGCGGGGGGCATACGCGGCGCGCCGGCCGATGTTCGCACGGATCGAGCCGGACGGCGTGCGGTGGCCTGACGGCTCGTTCGTGCCGGCCGATGTCATCCTCTGGGCGACGGGGTTCCGGCCGGCGATCGCGCACCTGGCTCCGTTGCATCTGCGCAGCGCCGCGGGTGGGATCCCGCTCGACCGTGAGGGTCGAGGGACGACGGCTGCGACGGACGCCCGGATCCAGCTTGTCGGCTATGGGCCTTCAGCGAGCACGATCGGCGCCAATCGCGCGGGGCGGACGGCGGCTCGCGGCGTCCGTCAGTTCCTGGCGGCGTCCGCGGTGCCGGTCGTGTCGACGCCAGACGCACTCTCTGGCGTCGCCGTCCGCAGCTGAGCCTGCTCGGCGGATCGCCGAGCCGGGACCCGGCTGACGCCGATCGCATCGGCGGCGAGGGCGCCGACCTTCGTGCCGACACAGAGGCTCACGAAGACGAACGGCGCCGCGGCGAGCGCCTGAGCATCGAAGGAGGCGAGTGCGACGAGCCCGACCGTGCCGGGCACGAGCAGGAGGAACGCGGGCTGGAACGACACGGTCGCAGGCACCGCGAGCGTGGCCCGCTCGACGGTCCGTGCGGCGAGGAAGAGGAGTGCGGCGGTGACGCCGGTCGCGACCGTGCTTCCGATCATCGGCGTCAGCAGCATGAGCGCGGAGTAGGTGCTGAGCATGATCAGCACCGTCGCCATCGTCAGCCGGAATCCGGATCCGAAGGAGAGCCCGACCCCGACGGCCAGCACGACCACGCCGATCCAGGACAGCCAGAGCGGAGGGACAGCGGCCCACCCCGGCTGCCCCATGACCCGTGCCGTCTCGCCGACGAGAGCCGCAGACGCGGGGTCGATCCGCAGACCCGTGAGCGACGCTCCGGCGAAGATCCCCGCCGACATGAAGGCGAGCAGGATGAGTCCGTAGATCAGCCGTGAGGCGCCGGTGACGATGTCCGCCGCGGTGAGCTCCAGCAGGGCGTTGGTGATCAGCGCGCCGGGGACGAGGATGGCGACGGGGGCGCAGACGGCGAAGAGCGGGACGGTCTCGACGCCGAGAACCGCCGCCACGGCTCCCACGGCGACCGTGGAGAGCAGGGCGACGACGAAGGGGACGATGGCGGCGGCGGAGCGGAAGCGCTCGGCGGCGACGATGATCCCGCCGACGACGGCTCCCACGAGCAGGACGAGGGCGACGGCCCACCACGGGCAGCGGAAGAGCACGGCAAGTCCCGCCGACAGGAGAGCTCCGCCGAGGATCCGCTGCAGACCGGGATGACGGCGGCGGATCGCCCGGATCCGGTCGATATGGTGCGCGGCCGCGTCCAGCTCCGTCCGGCCCGCCTCCAGGCGGCGGGCGAGCCGGCTGGCATGGGCGGCCTGACGGAAGGAGAGATCGCGGCCGGTCGCGGTGCTGATCGTCGTCGACCCGGGAACACCCGGACGGCTCACGAGCACCTGCTGCGGCAGGACGGCGAACGCCAGCCGCTCGTGTGCGGCCATGACCGCGCTCGCCCGCTCCAGCGTCCCACGGACGTCCGTGACCGAGACGCCGCCGTCCAGGAGCAGGGCGCCGAGGTCGCCGAGGACGACGTCGGCGGAGGGGGAGACGGTTGCGGACATCAGAGAGATCGTAGAGCCCAGCGGGGCCCGGCGACGACGTCCTCAGGCCTGGGACGCCGAAGACGCTCCGAGCCAGGCAGCCAGGACGGCGTGGCGCAGTGCGTTCGCGCGCTCAGCGAAGCGCCGTTGCCGTCGCACGTACTCGGCCTTGCCCTCGGGAGTCTCGATCCGCACCGGACGCACGCCCCAGGCCGAGAGGTCGTAGGGGGCGGCCTCCATGTCGAGCAGACGGATGTCGCGCGCGAGCTCGAACGCGTCGAGCAGAAGCTCACCGGGGACCAGCGGTCCGAGCTTCATCGCCCACTTGTACACGTCCATCCCGGCGTGCAGGCAGCCGGGCTGCTCCCACAGGGTCTGGGACTCGCGGGTCGGCGCGAGACGGTTGCGTGGCACCGCGTCGGGGGTGAAGAACCGGAAGGCGTC